>Ga0210377_10001804_pt1 | contig 19126 bp, 16 predicted proteins | sample PLM4_65_b1redo_FD_155480 | JGI IMG/M metagenome (GOLD analysis project Ga0210377, IMG submission 155480) | Groundwater sediment microbial communities from an aquifer in East River, Colorado, USA - PLM4_65_b1 redo | ecosystem: Environmental > Terrestrial > Soil > Riparian zone | place: USA: East...
CGGCAACTGCGCGCTGACGCGCGCCGGCGAGGTCGTGGTCGCGAACGGGGTCACGATCCTCGGGCCCCTGAACCTGCCGAGCGCACACGCCCTGCACGCGAGCCAGCTCTACTCGCGCAATCTCCAGAACTTCCTCGTGCACCTCGCACCCGAGGGCAAGCTCGTGCTCGATCTCTCCGATGAGCTGACCCGCGGCCCGCTGCTCACCCACGAGGGTGAGGTGATGCACGAGGGCGTGCGGGCGCGGCTCGCGAAGGACTGACGATGGACACCAACGCGCTGCTCCAGATCTACATCTTCGTGCTGGCCGGCTTCGTGGGTTACCAGGTGATCACGAAGGTGCCTGCGCTGCTGCACACCCCGCTGATGTCGGCGACCAACGCGATCTCCGGCATCTCGCTGGTCGGCTCGATCGTCGTCGCGGGCCACGATTTCAGCGCGCTCGCGACGGTCTTCGGCCTGGTCGCGGTCACCGCGGCCACCATCAACGTGGTGGGCGGTTTCATGATCACCGACCGCATGCTGCGCATGTTCAAGCGCAAAGAGAAGCCCTCCTCGTGACCGAATCGCTGATCCAGGTCGCGTATCTCCTCGCGGCCGTGCTCTTCATCCTCGGCCTGCGGGGCCTCACCGCCCCCGACACGGCGCGCCGCGGCATGAACCTGGCCGCGCTCGGCATGCTCGCAGCCGTCGTCGGCACGCTGCTGCACCACGACATCGTCCGCTACGAATGGATCCTGATCGGTGTCGTGGTGGGCTCGGGCGTCGGCGCCGCGATGGCGATCTTCATGCCGATGACGGCGATGCCGCAGCGGATCGCCCTGTCCCACGCCTTCGGAGCGCTCGCCGCCACGCTCGTGGGCCTGGCCAAGTACGACATCCTGATGGCCAGCGAAGAGCTCGGCCGCGCGCGCATGGGCGCGATCGCGTTCGAGGTGATGTTCGGCTCGCTCACGATCACCGGCAGCTTGATGGCCTTCGCCAAGCTCCAGGAGCTCATGCGAGGCTCCCCGATCACGTATCGCGGCCAGAACGCGATGAACATCTCGCTCTTCGCGATCACCTTCTGCCTCTTCATCTATCTGGTCTTCGACCCCTCGCAGCGCGAGCTGCTCTACGGGATGGCCGGGCTCGGGCTCGCGATCGGCGTGCTGATGGTCTTGCCGATCGGCGGCGCCGACATGCCCGTCGTCGTGTCGCTGCTCAACTCCTACGCGGGGCTCGCGGCCTCGGCCACCGGCTTCGCGATCGACAACAACGTGCTCATCATCGCGGGCGCCCTCGACGGCGCCTCGGGCTTCCTGCTGTCCGTTCTGATGAGCCGCGCCATGAACCGCTCCTTCGCGAACGTGATCTTCGGCGCCTTCGGCACGCCCCAGGCGACGGCCGGCGCAAAAAGTGCTGCCGGCCTCAGCGTGCGCTCGATCACCGTCGAAGACGCCGCGATCCAGATGGCCTACGCGCGGCTCGTGATCGTGGTGCCGGGCTACGGAATGGCCGTGGCGCAGGCGCAGCACCAGGTGCGCGAGCTGGCCGAGCAGGTCGAGAAGCGCGGCGGCGAGGTCAAGTACGCCATCCACCCCGTCGCCGGGCGCATGCCGGGCCACATGAACGTGTTGCTCGCCGAGGCGAACGTTCCCTACGACAAGCTCTACGACATGGAAGCGATCAACTCCGAGTTCGCCAACGCCGACGTCGCGCTCGTGATCGGCGCGAACGACGTCGTGAACCCGGCCGCGCGCAACGACAAGTCGAGTCCGATCTACGGCATGCCGATCCTGAACGTCGACGCGGCCAAGGCCGTGATCGTGATGAAGCGCAGCATGAACCCCGGCTTCGCGGGCATCGAGAACGAGCTCTTCTACGACGCGAAGACCTCGATGCTCTTCGGCGACGCCAAGGCGTCGCTCGGCAAGCTCGTCACCGAGATGAAGAACGTCTGAGCGCCGGGCTCAAGGACGGGCGGGCACCGCGGCTTCGGCGCCTGCGGAGCGTCGTTTGCCGGCGGATTGGCCGGGCGGCATCAGCTCGGCGTCCCAGGCCGCCCAGCGCGCGGCGAGCGCCTTGGCTCGCTCCGGCTCGACGTCGCTGAGGTCATGGTCCTCGTGCGGGTCGACGCGCAGATTGATGAGCTTGCTGACCGACCGCCACGCGCGCTGCTTGCCGGGAAGCCGGACCTTCGTGTTCACGAGCTTCCAGTCGCCCTCTCGAATCGCCCAGTTGCGGCGGGAAAGAGGGGGCGGCCGAAAGATGAAGCGCCAGAACAGCACGTCGTGCGGCGGTGTCGTGCGCCGGCCCTCGAGATACGGCAGCAGATTCACGCCATCGAGCTTCCACTCCGGCCTGGCCTCGACGCCGGCTGCGGCGAGCGCGGTGGGCAGCAGGTCGAGAGCGATCACCGGATCTTCGTAGACGCTTCCCGCGGGCAACCTGCCCTTCCACTGCACGAGGAATGGCACGCGGATGCCGCCTTCGAGCACATTGCCCTTCGCACCCTGCAGCGGCTCGTTGCTCGCGCCATTCCACGTCGCGCCGAGCGGACCACCGTTGTCGCTGAGAAAGAAGATCAGCGTCCGGTCTTCGAGGCCGCAGGCGGCGATCTTATCGAGCACCTCGCCGACCGCGTCATCCAGCGCGGCGACCATCGCGGCATAGGCGCGGCGGGTTGGATTCCCGATCTGAGCGAAACGGTCCAGGTATTCCTGCGATGCCTGCACGGGCTCGTGCGGTGCGTTGAAGGCCAGCAGCAGGAAGAACGGCTGATTCTGATGCCGGTCGATGAACGCCGTCGCCTCGCGGCCGAACGCGCGGGTCAGGTAATCCGTGACCACCACCGGATCGCGGCCGCGAGTGAGGTTGGGAATCGACGACTGCCCGACGGGCGGCAGGTAACTGCTGAGGGCTCCGAGGAAACCGAACGTCTCGTCGAAGCCCCGCTCGAGCGGATGATTGTAATACTGGCCGCCGAGGTGCCACTTTCCGATGAACCCCGTGACGCGACCCGCGGCCCGCATGCGATCGCCGAAGGTGATCTCCTCGGCGGGCAGCCCCCCGTCGGTTGCGTACACGTTCTCTTCGAAGCCGAAGCGGTTCTGATAGCGCCCCGTCAGCAGCCCGGCGCGGGAGGGCGCGCACTGCGGCGCGCTGGCGTAGCCATTGCTGAAGCGCACGCCGTTTCTGGCGATCGAATCGATGTGCGGCGTGGGAATGTCCTTGGAGCCGTGCACCCCGACGTCGGCGTAGCCCTGATCGTCGGAGAGGATGACGACGACGTTGGCGGGATGGTTCGCCGGCTCCGGCGCACAGCCCGCCAGCACGGTGAGCGCGATCAGGAAGCTGACGGAGGTTTTCGAGGTCATGGTCCTAGAGCAGCGTTCCGGTCAGCAGCGCCGTCGCGACGCTGAAGTAGATCACGATGCCCGTGACGTCGGAGAGCGTCGCCACGAACGGCGCCGAGGCGCTGGCGGGATCGAAGCCCAGACGGCGCAGCAGGAAGGGCAGCATCGCGCCGACCACCGCGCCCCAGAGCACGATCCACACCAGGCTGGTCGCAACAGTGAGGGCGAGCAGGAACTCGTGGTGCTCGGTCTGGGCGGAGCTCGCTGGCCACAAGAGCACGCGCACCAGGCCGATCCCGCCGAGCACCCCACCGAGCGCCAGGCCCACGCCGAGCTCGCGCCGCAGCACCTGCCACCAGTCGCGCAGCCGCACCTCGCCCATGCCCATGGCGCGGATCACGAGCGTGCTCGCCTGCGCGCCGGAGTTGCCGCCGCTGCTGATGATCAGCGGGATGAAGAGGGCGAGCACCAGCGCCCGCGCCATCTCCCCCTCGAAATGGCTCATGGCCGCGGTCGTGAGGAACTGCCCCACGAAGAGCACCGAGAGCCAGGGCAGGCGCTTGCGCACCATCGAGAGCAGGCCCACCTGGAGGTAGGGGGCGTCGAGGGCGACCGTACCGCCGATCTTCTGGATGTCTTCGGTGGCCTCCTCGCGCACTACGTCGACGATGTCGTCGACGGTCACGATGCCCTGCATGCGGCCCTGCTCGTCGACGACGGGCACGGCCGCCAGGTCGTGCTCGGCGATGATCTGGCTCACCCGCTCCTGATCGAGGTCGGCCCGTACCTTCACGAACTCGCTGCGCATCACGTCGCTGACCAGCAGTTCGGGCTGTGCGAAGAAGAGCTCGCGGAACGAGACCACGCCGAGCAGGTGCTGCGCGCCGTCGAGCACGTAGATGTAGTAGATGGTCTCGACGCGCTCGCGCGCCTGGCGCCGGAGGTAACGGATCGCCTCGTCGGCCGTCATGTCGGGGCGCACGCGCGCGAAGCGCGGGCTCATGAGGCCGCCGGCGGCGTCCTCGGCATAGGCGAGCAGCGCCACGACCTCCTTGCGCGCGTGCTCGTCGAGCAGCGAGAGGTAGGCGCCGCGTTGCTCGTCGGGACAGACCTGGATCAGGTCGGCCGCGTCGTCCGGCGGGAGCTGGCGCATCCAGATCTGGCGCTCGGCCGGCGGGAGCCCTGCCAGGAGCTGCACCTGCGCGAAGACATCGAGCGAGAGGAAGAAGTCCTCCTCCTCCGCGGGAGCGAGGAGCCGAAAGCCCTCGACCTTCTCATGGGAATCGAGGAACGGCCAGGCGTCGCGCAGCTCGGAGCCGACGAGCCCGCCGGGGGATTCGAGTCCGGGCTCCGGAGTCGTCATGGCATCCCCTCCCGGCGCAGGCGGTGGCGAACGTAACGAAGCCCGCGGCGCTACGCGCCCTGGCGCTGGCACACGCGGAGCCGGCTGCGCATACTGCGCCGCGGTGTCTCGAGCGCTGACCACCCGGATGCTGGTCGGGCTGATCGCCGGCGCGGCGCTCGGGGGCGCGGCGCACGTCGCCGCGCCCGGAGCGGCCTGGCTCGACGCCTTGATCCGCTACGGGACCGATCCGATCGGGCGGGTTTTTTTGCGCCTGCTCTTCATGCTCGTGATCCCGTTGATCGTGACCGCTCTCTCGCTCGGCGTCGCGGGCCTGGGCGACCTGCGCCGGCTCTCCCGGATCGGCGTCCTGACGCTCGTCTACACGGTGGTCGTGTCGTCGATCGCGGTGCTGATCGGCGTCACGCTCGTGAACTGGGTGCAGCCGGGGGCGGGCTTCGACCCCGCGGATCTCGCGACGCTGGGAGCGCGCGCCGCGGCGGCGCCCGCGGCGACCGCGCCCAGCGCCACGGGCATCGACCTGCTCGTGAACATGGTTCCGAACAACGTCGTGAAGGCGATGGCGGAGGGCGACATGCTGGCCCTCATGCTCTTCTCTCTCTTCCTCGGGATCGGCCTGGCCGCGACGCCCGGCGAGGCCGCGCGGCGGCTCGAAGAGGGGCTCCAGGGGCTGAACGACGTCGTGATGCGCCTGCTCGGAATCGTGATCCAGATGGCGCCCGTCGCCGTCGCGTGCCTGCTCTTCACGCTCACCGCGCGGCTCGGCTACGAGGTGCTCGCGAAGCTCGGCGCCTATGTGGGCGTGGTGGTCGGCGCGCTCGCGATCCAACAGTTCGGCGTCTACTCGGCGGCCGTCGCCTGGTTCGGCGGCATGAGCCCGCTGAGATTCTTCCGCGGCTCGCGCGCGGCGATGCTGACCGCCTTCTCGACCGCGTCGAGCAACGCGACGCTGCCCACCGCGCTGCTCGTGGCCGACCGCGAGCTGGGCCTGCCGCCGCACGTCTCGCGCTTCGTGCTCACGCTGGGCTCGACGGCGAACCAGAACGGCACGGCGCTCTTCGAAGGCGTGACGGTGCTCTTCCTCGCGCAGGTCTTCGGCGTCGAGCTCACGCTCGCGCAGCAGGTGACCGTCGTGTTCATCTGCATCCTCGGCGGCATCGGCACCGCCGGCGTGCCGGCCGGATCGATCCCCGTCGTGATCATGATCCTCGGACTGGTGGGCATCCCCGCCGAGGGGATCGGCATCGTGCTCGGCGTCGACCGCTTCCTCGACATGTGCCGCACCACGATCAACGTGACGGGCGACCTGGCGGCCGCGGTGGTGGTGGCGCACCAGGAGCGACACGCGACGCGAGCGCCGGGCTCCGCCACGGCCGCTCGCGATTGACTCCGCTCGCCTGCGGCTCGCTGCGCGCTTCGCTTGCTGGATCACCCCCGGCGGCTCCAGCGACGCCTCGAAACGCGGGTCCAAAGCCTACCGCGGCGGTCCCTCTCCGGGTGATAGAATCGGCGACGCCCCACCGCAAAGGAGGCATGCGCCATGGGCAAAGCGAAGAAGGGAAAAGCCAAGAAGGGCAAGGCCCAAAGGGGCGAGGCCAACAAGGCAAAAGCCAAGCAGGCGAAAGGCAAGCAGGCGAAAGCCAAGAAGTCCAAGCGCACCCGGAGCGCCCCCCAGGCCGTGACGCCGTATCTGGCGATCCGGAACGCCGCCAGCGCGATCGAGTTCTACCGCGACGTGTTCGACGCCATGGAGATGATGCGGCTCGCCGAACCGAGCGGAAGGATCGGCCACGCGGAGATCGAGATCGGCGGCGCGCGCATCATGCTCGCCGACGAACACCCGGAGAGAGACGTGCGCGGGCCCGAGGCGTACGGCGGATCCCCGGTGAGCCTCCATTTGTATCTGGCGGACGTGGACGCGGTATTCGAGCGCGCCGTCGCGGCGGGTGCGAAGCCGCTGCGCCAGCCCGAGGACATGTTCTATGGCGATCGCACCGCCACGCTGATCGATCCCTTCGGCCACTGCTGGTTCCTCGCGACGCGCAAGCAGGAGGTGTCGGCCGAGGAGGTGCAGAAGCGCTTCGACGCGATGCTGAAGCCGTAGGCCGAAATCGCGCCGTCAGCCGAGCCGCGGTTTGAGCCGCCAGCGGATCAGCAGCAGCAGCCCGGCGAAGATCGCGCACAGCGCCAGGATCGGGACGACGATGTCGTCGAGGCCGCCGCCGCGCGACACCACGCGGCGCAGCCCGATCTGATACCAACGCAGCGGCAGCAGCCCGCCGATCTGGCGCACGCCGTCCGGCATCAGCTGATACGGGAGCATCACGCCCGAGAGCACGAACGAGGGCATGATGAAGAAGACGGTGATGAAGACGGCCTGCGCCGAGCTGTTCGCGAGCGCGGAGACGAGCACGCCGATCGCGAGCGACGCGAGCACGAACGGCAGCGTGATCACGGCCATCGCGAGCCAGCTCCCGACGGGCCAGACGCCGAAGATCAGTCCGGCGCCCACGATCGCGAATGCGAGCACGCCGTAGCTCACGGCTACGTAAGGCAGCAGCTTGCCCAGCACGATCTCGAGCGGCGTGGTGGGCAGCGAGAGCGTCTGCTCGTAGGTGCCGCTCTCGCGCTCGCCCACGAGCCCCAGGCTAGTGACCGACAGGCAGAGGTTCGTGAGCAGCATGCCGGCGAGCGTCGCGAGGAAGAAATCGCGATCGCGCAGCGTCGAGTTGAACCAGAAGCGGCCGCGCACGTCGAGCACGCCGGCGCGAGCGACGAGCTTCGCGCGCGCGTTGCCGCGGCCGCTCGGGTCGAAGCGGGAGGCCACGGAGCGGATGATGCCGCCGACTCGCGCCGCGTTGAGGGGATCCGCCCCATCCAGCAGCAGCTGCACCTCGGGCCGCCCGCGCAGCGTGTCGCGCCGGAGCTCGGAAGGAATCACGACGAAGGCGAGCGCCGTCCCGCGCAGCAGCAGCGCCTCGCCCTCGGCCTGGCTCGTCACCGCGCGCGGCCGCAAAAAATAACCGGTCGACTCGATCTCCGAGACCAGCTGCCGCGAGATCTGTGTGCGGCTGTGGTCGAGCACGGCCCAGGGAATGTTTGCCGGCTCGTTCGAGAGCGCACCCCCGAAGAGCAGCAGCATCATGAGCGGCTGTACCGTCACGACCGCCATGAAGGCCTTGTCGTGTCGCATCACGGTGGCCTCGCGGTACGCCATCGCGAGCACGTTCGAAACGAAACGGTTCACGCCGGTGAGCTTCATGCCCGGCGCTCGAGCGTGCGCAACGCGATCCCGAGCAGGAACGCGCCGAAGAGCACGAGGATCGCGAGCTCGGGAAGCAACTCGGCGACGCCCGCCCCGCGCAGGTAGATCGCCCGGCTCACGCGGATGTAGTGCGTCGCCGGGATCAGCTCGGTGAACCACTGGATCGGGAGCGGCATGCTTCGGATCGGGAACGCGAAGCCCGAGAGCTGGATCGTCGGGATGCTCGAGAGCACCGTCTTCTGGACGGCCTCCGCGGCCGTGGCGGAAGTGGCCGAGAAGATCAGGCCTAGCGAGAGCGAGAAGACCACATAGAAGGCGGAGATCGCGATGAACAGCAGCGCGCTCCCCTGCGGCCAGACGCCCATGAACAGACCTGCCGCGATCACCATCAGCACCACGTCGAAGGCGAAGACGGCGCCCAGCGGAAGCAGCTTCCCGAGCAGGATCTCGAGCGTGCTCGCCGGCGTGAGCTGGAGCTGGTCGAAGGTACCGGCCTGGCGCTCGTTCACGATCGAGACGGCCGTGAGCAACGTCGTGAGAAACGAGAGCACGAAGCCGAACGTCCCGGCGACCATGAAGGGTGTGCCTTCGAAGCTCGGATTGAAGAGAGCGCGGGTCACCACCCCGACACCGCCGCCCGGCGCCGGAGAGCCGGCCCCCGCGCCCGCCAGCCGGCGCGCGGTGACGTCGCTCGCGACGAGCTGCGCGCCCGTGGCGCGGGCGATCCCCGCGAAGAACGCCTCGGCATTGCCCGCGAGCACGGCTTCGGCGCCATCGTAGAGCACGCGCAGCTCGGGCGGCGCGCCGCCCGCGGTCGCTCGCAGCAGGCTGCGCTCGAAATCCGCCGGGATCACGAGCCCGGCGCCGATCTCGCCGCGCACCAGCGCGCGCTCGATCGCCTCGCCCGTCTCGAAGCGTCGCGGTCGAAACGAGTCGCTCGCTGCGAGATCCGCGATCAGGCGTCGGCTCGCGGACGAGCGGCTCGCGTCGTAGACGCCGATCCGCATGTCCTCGACCTTCGTCGAGAGGATGAACCCGAACAAGAGCAGGGCGACCAGCGGCACCGCGATCAGCACGCCCAACGTGAAGGGATCGCGCAGCGTCGCATTCACCTCGCGACGCACGAGCGTGCGCAGGCGGCGCGCGTTCATGTGGCGGCTCCGGCCGCGGGCGCGGCCAGCGCGGCGCCCTCGCGGATCAGGCGGCGGAACACGTCGTTCATCGACGCCTGCTCGATGCGCACGCTCGCCGCCGCCTCGGGGCCGAGGACGAGGCTGAGCCGTCGCAGCCCCTCGGAATCGAGCGCCGGGATGCGCGCGACGAGCTGATCGCCCTGCGCCTCGGCCACGAAGCCCGCGCGCCCGAGCTCGGCGAGCACGCGTTCGCGCGATCCGGCGGCGAGGCTCGCCTCGATGCGATAGCCGCTCGAGTAGCGCGCGCGCAGGCCCTCGGGCGTCGAATCCGCGATCAGCCTGCCCGCGTCGATGAAGGCGACGCGGTCGCAGTAATCGGCTTCCTCGAGGAAGTGCGTCGTCACGAAGACCGTCACGCCCTCGTCGGAGGCGTCCTGGATCAGCTCCCAGAACAGACCGCGGCTCTCGACATCCACGCCCGCAGTCGGCTCGTCGAGGAAGAGCACACGCGGCGCATGCAGGGTGGAGAGCGCGAGACCAGCGCGCTGGCGCACACCGGCCGGGAGGTTCTCGGGCCGCTCGTGCTCGGCCTGCGCGAGATCGAAGCGCTCGCGCACCGCCCCCCAGCGCCGTTCGAGATCGCCCGCCTCGATGCCGTAGAGGCCGGCGTAGAACTCGACGTTCTGGCGCAGCGTGAGCCCCGCGTAGAGGCTCACCTTCTGCCCCATGTAGCCGATGCGCTCGCGCACCTGTCGCGGATGCAGGCCCACGTCGATCCCATCGAGCACGATCGTGCCCGCCGACGGCGTGAGCAGGCCGATCAGCATGCGGATCGTCGTGCTCTTGCCCGAGCCATTCGCGCCGAGGAAGGCGAAGATCACGCCGCGCTCGACCTCGAGATCGATGGCATCGACGGCGGTGAAGTCGCCGAAGCGCTTGCTGAGGCCACGGGCGAGGATGATCGGATCCGCCATCTAGCGCGCCGCCTCGGGCCCGGCGGGGTCGCGGCGAGCGAGATCGAGGAGCGTCGATTCCATGTCGATCGCAGCGGGCTCCGCGATCTGCACGGCGTCGTCCGGGAGCGAGCGCAGACCCTCGAGAACGCGCGCCACTCCGGGCGAGCCGGCGCGGGCGACCTCGACGCGTACGAAGCGTCCGGTCGCGCGCGCATTCGAAACGAAGGACAGCGCGCGGGTCGCGCGCGCCGCTGCGCGGGGATTCTCGGCCCAGGCGCGATAGAGCTCGAGGGGCACGCCCGCGCGCAGCTCGGCCGGCGGCCCGAAAGCGACCACCCGCCCAGCGTCGAGGTAGACGAGCCGCTCGCACGCCTCGGCCTCGTCGACATAGCTCGTGCTGATCAGGATCAGCATCGTGCGGCTGCGCTCCTCGAGCAGCTCCCAGATCTCGCCGCGTGCGACCACGTCGACGCCCGCGGTCGGCTCATCGAGCACGAGCATTTCGGGCTCGGTCAGCAGCGCGTTCGAGATCGCGAGCTTCTGCTTCATCCCGCCGGAGAGCGCGCCCGCCGGGCGCGCGGAGAAGGCGGTGAGCCCCGTGCGTTCGAGCAACTCGGCCGCGCGCCGGCGCCACACTCCTGCGTCGAGGCGATGCAGCCGCGCGGTGAAGGCGAGGTTCTCGGCGACCGAAAGCTCGCGCTGCAGGCCAAAGACCTGCGGCACATAGCCGACGCGCGCCTTGAGCGCGCGCACGTCGCCGCGCAGATCCACGCCGAGCACGCTCGCCTCGTCGGCCTCGACCTCGAGCAGGCCCACGAGACAGCGCAGCAGCGTCGTCTTGCCCGCGCCGTCGGGGCCCACCACGCCGACGATCCCGGCGCCCTCGATCTCGAGATCGATCCCCGCGAGTGCGACGCGCGGTCCGTAGCGCTTGCGCAGCCCGCGCAGGCGGATGCGCGGCGCGGGCGCCGCGACCGGCGCGCTCATGCGCCGCCCTTCGTCGCGACGGCGGTCTGCGCGTCGGCGTCGAGCAGATAGACGTTGCCCTCGGCGCCGGGCGCGAAGCGCTCGACGCCCTCCAGGATGCGCACCTTCGCGCGGTAGACCTGCCCGACGCGATCGCTACGCGTCTCGATCTTCTCCGGCGTGAAGTTGGCTTGATCGGCGACGAAGCTGACCTCGCCGGGAACCCGGGTGCCCGGCTGGCTGTCGAGCTCGATCTCGACCTTGGTGCCGACGCGCACGCGGTCCGAGTCCGAGACCGGCACGTAGATCTGCACGAACTTGTCGGCCGGGTCGAGCACCGAGACGACCGGCGTTCCCGGCTGCGCGAGCTCCCCCGGCCACAGCAGCTGGCTCTGCACCACCGTCGGCGCGGCGGGTGCGCGAATCGTGTACTTCGCGCGCAGCACCTCGAGCTCGTCCAGCTGCGCATGCGAGAGCTCGAGCTGCTGGCGCAGGATCTCGAGCTGGCGCCGCGCCACGGCGGTCGCGCCTTCCTGAGCCTTCGCGCGCGCGAGCTGTTCACGCGAGCGAGCGAGCCCGCTCGCGGCCTGGTCGCGGCGCGCGCGCGCGTCGTCGAGCATCTGTGCGGTGCTGGCCCCGCTCTCGACGAGCCCCGCCTCCCGCTCGTAGCTGCGGGAGGCGAGCTGCGCCGCCGATTCGACGCGCGCGAGCTCCGCCTGCTGCGCACCCACGTCCCGGCTCCAGGTGGATTCGAGCAACGCGATCTCCTCCTCCTGGCGGGCGATCTGCGCGCCCAGCACCTCGAGCTCCTGCTGCTTCGAACGGATGCGCGAGGCGACGTCGGCGTCGTCGATGCGCGCAACGATCGCGTTCGGGGGAACCTGCACGCCCTCGGCGAAGACGACCTCGAGCACGCGGCCGGCGACTTCGCTGCGCAGCACGCGCTCCTCACCCTCGACGAAGCCCGTGTAGTACCGCTCGTCCGCGCGGCGCAGGAGCCAGAAGCCGACCGCGAGCAGCGCCACGACGGCGACTGCGATCACGGGCACGAGGCGTCGGCGATCCATGGCTCCTCCTCGGGGCGCGCTCACGGGGTGGCGACCAGCTCGGCGAGCGGACGGCCCATCAGCTGCTGCAGTTCCGCGCGTCGCGTGTGCGCCTGGTAGAGCGCCGTGGCGAGCGTGGCGCGCTGCTGCTCGAGCAGGGCCTGCGCATCGAGCACGTCTTCGCTGGTCGCACGTCCCACGTCGAACTGCTGCTGACGGATGCGCAGGTTCTCTTCGGCCTGGCCGAGCGCGACGCGAGCCGTCTCGTACGCGGAGAGTCTTTCTTCCGCGCCGCGCTGGACGCCGCGCACGGCCTGCTCGATCTCGCGCAGCTCGCGCTCGATGGCGATGCGGTTGCGCCCCGCGGCGTGGCGCGCCTGCGCGATGCGCGCGAGCCGCTGCGTGTCGGTGCCGAGGTCCCAGCGGAAGGCAGCGAAGGCCGCCCCGTAGTCCTGCGGCTGGACCAGGTGGGAGTTGCTGGCGTCCCAGCTGCCTCCGACTTCGAAGTGGGGCAGCCAGCCGCGCTCGAGCGAGATCGTGATGGCCTCGAGCCGCTGCTGCTCTTCGACCAGCGCGACCAACACCGGGTTGCTCTCGAAGCCCACGCGCAGCGCCTCTTCGGGCGAAGGCACGCGGGGCGGCTCGCTCACGTCGGCGATCCGCGTGGAGGCATCCACCGGAAGACCCACGCTCTGGTTCAGGGCCCAGCGCCAGCGCGCGATCGCGAGATCGCGCTGCAGCAGCTCCTGGTCGACGTTGCGCAGGACCACCTGCACGACGAGCAGCTCGTTCTTGGTGAGCCGGCCCTCGTCGTAGCGGCGCTGCGCATTCGCGAGCTGCGCGCGGTTGGCCGCCTGCGTTTGCAGCGTCACCTCGCGCAGGCGCTGCGCCTCGAGCAGGCCGAAGAAGGCGCGCGTCACCGCCACCTCCTGATCGAGGCGGACCGCCCAGGCGCGCGCGGCGTCGCCGCGGTAGCCGGCCTGCGCCGCGAGCAGCGCGTGACGGATCTCTCCGGAGAGATCGACCGGCAGCGAGACCGTGCCGTTCAGCGTGCCGAACTCCTGCTCCTGCACGGCGACGACCGGTGGGAGCGACCCGGGCGGCAGCGGGATCCCCTCCAGATCCACGCCCGTCTGTCGCGAATCGGTGTACCACGCGTAGCGGCCCGAGGCGACCGTCGTCGGCAGCAGGCGTCCGCGCGCTTCGAAGACGCGCTGGCGCGACTCCTGCAGCTGCTCCTGCGCCTCCGCGATCGGACGGTTGCGGGTCGCGGCGAGCGCCAGCGCGCCCGCGAGATCGAGCGGCGCTTCCGACGCCACGGGCGTCGCGTCTGGCATCGTGGGCGCGGCGGGCGCGGCGTCCCACGGGACCTCCGCGGCGGCCGCGCGCCGGCCGATCTCGCTCTCCCGTTGCGCGTCGCTCCAGCCGCCGCCGCCCTCGGGCCTCGTGAACGGCGCGAGCGCGCTACAGCCCGCGAGCCCGATCACGGGCAGCGCAACCAGAGCGGCGCGCCGGGCGCTACACGGCACGGCGTGCCCTCGCGAGCGGCGTCTTCGCCGCCTCGGGCGCTGTGGCGCGGGCGCGGCGCGCCGCGGAAAGGCGTTCGAGCCCCCCGAGCGAGAACGCCGTGATGTGCTCCGCTGCCTCGCGCGTGAGCCCGCGCGGGTAGCGCGCGCGACCCATCAGGAGCAGCAGAGCCGGGCGGTGCGTGCGATAGAAGAAGGTCTGGCCGACGATGCTGCGCGTGCAGCGCTCGACCTCGACCTCCGTGAGCTGCGGCGCGAGACGCGCCACGATGCGATCCATCTCGCGGCGCTGCGGATCGATGAACTGCTTCACGATCATGGGCAGCGCCGCGCTCGGATCCGTCATCTCGCGCAGCATGATGCTGCCGTGGATGCCCGAGACGTCGAGCACGGTCTCGAGCATGGTCTCGGTGCGCCGCAGCAGCATCTGCTCGAGCTCCTCGCGCGAGAGCGAGTCGAGCGCCCGGCCCGGGCTCGCGCCGCGCGCCGCGAGCCGCGCCTCCAGCTTGTCGAACTCGGCGCGCACGACCTCGAGATAGAGCGCCTGCTTCGAGCCGAAGTGGTAGTGCGCCGAGGCGAGGTTGACGCCGGCGCGCTCGGCGATCTCGCGCATCGTCGTCGCGAGGAAGCCGCGCGCCGCGAACAGCCCGCCCGCGGTCGAGAGGATCCGCTGCCGCGTGGCCTGGGGGTCGTCGTTCGTCACGAACGCTTGTTTAAATCAATTGTTTGAATTGGGCAAGGCCGGGGCGGCCGCGGCCGAAGCGGGCGATTTCAGGCCGGGAGCAGGAACGGCGGCGGGCAGATCGCGGGCAACCTGCACGATCGGGATGCCGGTCTGCACGTTGCGCTGCAGCTCGTCGAAGCAGCGCGGCAGGTCTTCGAAGCGGTAGATCTCGGAGTGCACGGTCGGCTTGAAGACGCTCCCGTAGAGCGTCGTGGCGGCATTGCAGCCGTCGATCGTCTCGTAGTGCATGTGGTCGAGCGTGATCTGCCGCACCGAGAGTCCGGCCGAGTCGTAGGCGACCTTCTTGTCGATCTGCCAGCCGGAGCTGACGTTCACGCCGCAGCGCGCGAGCGCGGCGAGCCCCGCCGCAAACACGGGGCCGCGCAGCATGTCGCACACGACGTGCGCGCCCTCCCCGCCCGTCATGCCCTTCACGTGCTTGTTGAACGCCTTCACGTCGTCGGAGCTCGCGAAGCGGTGGAAGGCCTTCTGGTCGATCGTCTCGATCCCGAGCCCTTCCAGATGGCGGCGCCGCTCGGGGCTTCCCGAGCAGAAGATCGCGCGGTGGCCCTCGTGCTTCGCGAGCATCAGGAACAGCTCCGAGACGCCGCCCCCGAACGCGAGCACGTTCAGGCGCGCGAGCTTCTCGCGCGCGACCTTGATGCGGAAGATCCCGATCGCGCGCCGCCACAGGTGATACGCGGTCGGCGCGCGCAGCGGCAGCGCCGCGATCTCCCACAGATTCAGCCCGCAGCGCAGCGGCGCGGGCAGGATCTGCCAATCGCCGACGACGGCCTCCTCACCGTACCAGCCGACGGAGTCCGGCTGGTCGTAGGCCCAGATGCGCAGCGCGTAGCCGTAGATGTCGGGCTCGCCGTTGCAGTGGGTGATCACGATGTCGCCGGCCTTGAAGCGCTTCACGTCGCGTCCGACCGACACCACCTCGCCGAGCGCGCTGTTGCCGGGGTAGATCTTGCCGCCGCGCAGCTCGGCGATGTTCACCGTATCGGCGAGCGCAGCATGATCCACGTTGTGCTCGCCCGAGACGGCCAGGATGCGCAGATGCACGTCCTTCGGCCCGAGCTCGCGCAGCACGCACTCGTCGAGTTGGATCACCCGGCCGACTTCGAACTTCTCGAGATCGCCTCCCACCCGCTTCGATTCGCGGGCGATGGCTTCGGCGCTGATCGAGAACGCTTTCGGCATGGAATTTCCTTCCGACTCGGGCACACTGGCCGCCTGGAAGCTCCTCGGCGCCGTGCGAGCTCAATGGAAGATCGCGCGCCTGGCGGAGTAGGTCGATCGAGTTTCTACCACGCGGCTCGCGCGTCGCGCAATCGCGCTGTGAGCGGCCTGGGGCGCAAGACGGCAATGGCGGGGGATGCATTCTCGGGTAGCGAGCTGGTGGCGCGCCTGGGACCGCACCCCGCCGCGATCTGGGGCCTCGATCTCGACAGCGACGCCGGACTCGCGCGCTGGCTCGTCGCCGCCTGCTTGCTCGCTCCCCGTGCCGACGAGGACGCGGCGGGCGCCGCCCGCGCCGCGCTCGCGGCGCGCGGCCTGGATGGCCCGGACGCCCTCGCGCAAGCCGGCCCCGGGCCCGTCGCGGCGGCGCTGCGCTCCGCGTCCTACCCGAAGCCGGAGATCACGGCGGCGCGCTTGGTGCGCGCGAGCGCAAGCCTGGCTGCGCACTACCGCGGCTCGCTCTCCGCGCTCGCCGCCGCCGCGGACGGGCTCGACGAGCTCGCCTCCGCGATCATGACGCTCGCCCCTGGCATCGGAGCCGCAACCGCCTCCGAGTTCCTGCGGCCGCTGCGCGAACGCTTCAGCGCGGCGCGCGAGCTGCCCCTCGCACCGGCCGCACGCGCCGCGGCCTTGCACGTGGGATTGCTATGGGACGCCGAGGACGAGGAGGGGGAGCCCGGCGCGCTGCGCGCCGCGCTCGCGCGCGAGCAGCCGACCCCGGCGCTCTCCGACGTCGAGGCCGCGCTCACGCGGCTCGGGCGCGCGGCCTGCCGCCGTGGCGCGACGCAGCGCTGTCCGCTCGGCGCGCGCTGCCCCGCGCGCGGGCGCTAGCCCGTGGACTTCGCTCGGCTTCGCCTCGCTGCGCGTCGGCCGACTCTCGAGTCGGCCTCCTAGCCGCAGCGCTCCTCCGAGCAGTCGCCGACGGCCGCGGCGCCGAGCTCGATCCCGCCGCCCTCGCCGCGCACCAGCACAGCGGCGTCCTTGCAGCCCTCGCGGAAGACCGTCACGCCCTTGAGCCCGCGCCGCCACGCCGAGGTGTAGATGGCAAGTACGTCGTTGGGTGTCGCGCTCGCGGGCAGGTTGATCGTCTTCGAGACCGCATTGTCGACGTGCTTTTGAAACGCCTCCTGCACGTCGAGGTGCGCCTCGGGCGCGACGTCGGCTGCGGTCGGGAAGAGGCGCTGGATCGCGGGCGGCACGCCCGGCACGCCGCGCGCGCGGCCGTCGCGGCGCACGCGCGCCACGATCTCGTCGGCATCGGCGCCGGCGGCGCGCAGGGCGGCCTCGAAGCGGGCGTTCGTCTCCGGCAGCCGTGCGCCGTCGAGGACGTGGCGCACGAAGCAGAGCGCAAAGTACGGCTCGATCCCGCCCGAGCAGTCCGCCAGGATCGACAACGTGCCCGTCGGCGCAATCGAGGTGACGGTCGCATTGCGCAGGCGTCGGCCCTGCTCCGCCAGGCGCGAGCGCGCGAAGTTCGGGAACGTCCCACGTTGCTCGGCGAGCTCGGCCGAGGCGCGCTGCGCGCGCGCCGCGATCCGCGCCATCACGCGATCGGCGACCTGCGCGGCCTCGGGCTCGTCGTAGGCCACGCCGAGCTCGACGAGCAGGTCGGCGAAGCCCATCACGCCGAGACCGATCTTGCGATTCCCGCGCGTCGCGGCCGCGATCTCGGGGAAGGGGTAACGGGTCACCTCGATCACGTCGTCGAGGAAGCGCACGCCGAGGTCGACGGCGGCATCGAGTTTTTCCCAAGCGATCACGCCGTCCTGCGCGAACGCGTCGAGGCGCAGCGAGCCCAGCGTGCAGCTCTCGTTCGCGAGCAGCGGCAGCTCGCCGCACGGGTTGGTCGCCTCGAGCGAGCCGAGCGCGGGGGTCGGGTTCGCGCGGTTCACGGCGTCGAGGAAGATCACGCCCGGGTCCCCGCTCGCCCACGCGGCCTGGGCGATCTCGGCCAGCAGCGCCGCCGCATCGATGCTGCGCGCGACCTTGCCGTTGCGCGGGTTCACCAGGTCGAAACTTTGGCCCGCGAGCGCCGCGCGCCAGAAGGCGTCGGTCGTCGCCACGGAGAGGTTGAAGTTCGCGATGCGGCCCTCGCGGGTCTTGGCGCGCACGAATTCGAACACGTCCGGGTGATCGACGCGCATCACGCCCATGTTCGCGCCACGCCGGCGCCCGCCCTGCTTGATCACCGAGGTGGCGGCATCGAAGACACCGAGGAAGGAGACGGGCCCCGAGGCCACGCCCGGGCTCGTCTTCACGGCGTCGCCGGCGGGCCGCAGGCGGGAGAACGAGAAGCCCGTGCCGCCGCCGGATTGATGGATCACGGCCATGCGCTTGAGCGCCTCGAAGATGCTCTCGAGCGAATCGTCGATCGGCAGCACGAAGCAGGCGGCGAGCTGCCCGAGCGACGTGCCGGCGTTCATCAGCGTGGGGCTGTTGGGCAGGAACTCGCGCCGCAGCAGCGCGGCGCCGAAGAGCTCGCTCGTGCGCGAGACGTCGCCCCCGAAACCCGACTCGGCCTCGGCCACCGCACCCGCCACGCGGCGGCACAGGCCCTCGAAGTCCTCGACGGGGCGGCCCGCGGCGTCGCGCTCGAGGTAGCGGGCCTCGAGCACGCGGCGTGCATTCGCGGATAGCGTGGACATGGCCCGATATCGTAACGACTTCACCGGGGCCCGGCCCGGCTGCTAGATTTGCCGCTCCATCCAGGAGCGACCCGTGACCGGCACCCAGCGCACCCTCCGCAAGCAGACCGGCAACTTCCTCGAAGACTTCGTGCCCGGGCAGGTGTTCCGGCACAAGGGGGGCAAGACCGTCACCGAGGGCCTGTTCACGACCTTCACGGAGTTCGCGATGACCGCGAACCCGCTCGCGAAGAACGCCCGCTACGCGCGGGCCTATGGCTACGACGGCCTCGTGTGTCCCCCCGGCGTCACGATGCTCGTCGCCTTCAGCCAGACCGTCGAGGACGTCTCCGAGAATGCGCGAGCGAACCTCGAGTACATCGACATGCGCTTCGGCGCGCCCGTCTACGTCGGCGACACGCTCGAGGTCGAGACCAAGGTGCTGGGCGTACGACCCTCCACGAGCCGACCCAACCTCGGCATCGTCCACGTGCAGTCGACGGCGCGCAAGAACATTGGCGCGCGCGACCAGGCGATCGTGCTCACCTGGCAGCGCAAAGTGCAGGTCTACAAGCGCGACGACGCCGCCAGCGTGCACGAGGGCGAGGTCTCTCCGGATTCAGTCGAGTGCTCGCTGTGGCTGCCGCCCTACTCCGGGAAAGCCGACTACAAGTCCCTCGCCCACCTCTCGAGCGCGGACAGCTACTTCGAGGATCTCGAGCCGGGAACGCGGATCGAGCACTCGCGCGGCCGCACCATGACCGACGAGCACATCCACTTGACGGCCGTGCTCGACAACACGAGCCAGGTGCACTGCAACCAGTTCATGATCGATCTCGACCCCAAGCAGTACGTGGGCGGACGGCTCATCATTTTCGGCGGCATCCCGTTCGTGCTGTGCCTCGGCCTCTCCTCGCCAGACGTCGGCGACAACGCGCTA
>Ga0210377_10001805_pt1 | contig 19117 bp, 20 predicted proteins | sample PLM4_65_b1redo_FD_155480 | JGI IMG/M metagenome (GOLD analysis project Ga0210377, IMG submission 155480) | Groundwater sediment microbial communities from an aquifer in East River, Colorado, USA - PLM4_65_b1 redo | ecosystem: Environmental > Terrestrial > Soil > Riparian zone | place: USA: East...
GGACGCGAAGCGGAAAGCGAAAGCGACGGCCCAATTGGCGGCAAAATAGGAGCGAGACGATGCAGAAACGGCTCAATATCCGGATTTCGGGGTTGGGAGGGCAGGGCGCGGTGACGTCGGCGCACCTGCTGGCCATGGCCGCCAACAAAGACGGGAAGTTCGCGATCTCCAACCCGTTCTTCGGCGCGGAGAAGCGGATGGCCCCGGCCGAGAGCTATGCCCGCATCGGTTCGGAGCGGATCTACGACCGGGGGGAGATCGTCTATCCCGAGGTGATCATGGTGTACCATCCCCAAGTCATCACGATGGGGAAGAGCTATACGATGCCGTTCTACTCCGGGATCAAGCGAGACGGTCTTGTCATCATCAACTGCAACGAGCCGCTGTTGTCGCAAGACGACATCAAAACGTTGGAAGACCTGAACGTTTTGGTGTTCTACATCGACGCAACGAAGGTGGCGCTCGATGTCGCGGGGACCGAGCTGTCGAGCAATATGGCGATGATCGGCGCGCTCGCCGGTATCACGAAGGTCGTGACCCTTCCGGCATTGGATTTGGCGATTCAGGACCGGTTCGGCAAGAAGTACGTGGCGTCCGGCGGAACGGCCACGCTGGACGAGGCGATCAAGAAAAAGTTTGCGAAAAAGGAGCAGTTGCTCGCGAAGAACATGGCCACCGTGACGAAGGCCTACGAAATGGGGGCCACCTGGGCCGAGACCCACGCCTGTCTGGTGGCGGTCTAGAGGTGGGCGATACCGGACGAGCGTAGCGGGAGAACGGGTGCATGTATAACGTTGCGTATGTGGAAGATGAGAGCTGTGTCGCCCAGAAGGGCTGTCGCCTCTGCATCATGTATTGCCCGGAGGCCGATTGCATCAAGCTCGACACCGCCAAGATGAAGGCCTACGTGGTGGTGAGCCGATGCAAGGGGTGCGAGTTGTGCAAGGTCATCTGTGACGCGGCGAAGCACAACGCGATCATCATGGCGCCGGTCCATGGGGCGAGCGGGGAGATCGATTTAAGCAAGAGAGCCGCCGAGGTGGCGGCCCTGGGCCAGGCCTATCAGTAGTCCAGTCTATGACTCGACAGACCCCCATGGCGTTCCGCCATGGGGGTCTGTTCTTTGAGTATCCGCGTAGAGGAGGTGATCGCGGTATGACAGAAGAGTTCCAGCTTGCCTTGCTTCAGGTGGCGAAGGCCATGGACGGATTGGCGACGGCGTTCGAGCGACGCGTGACCGAGCTTCGGGCGATCGGCGAGTCGGAGGAACAGATCCGCGAGGCGGTCAAGGCGATTCAAGCCGTCAAAGACAGCGGTGCGATCTACCTGACCTGGGCCAACCACTACGCCAAACAGGTCTCCGGCCAGGAGGGAACCGACGACCTCGCGGAAGACGCTTTCCTCGACAGCGAGTGACATCCCGCTTCACGCTATCCCGCGCTTAACCCCTTGTCGTTCCTTGAAAGTTTGATGATCCTGTGCTATAAGTAGCACCGATTTGGAGGGCAGGCATGGCCGATTCCGGGCTGGTGATGCATGAGGAAGAGTTCACACTCATCGACGCCGAACTCGCGAAGCTCCACCAGCAGGCCAACGCCAAGCTAACCTTCCTGGTCGACAAGAACGGCCAATTGATCACCAGCGTCGGCGAGACGAAAGGGGTGGACACCACCTCGCTCGCCTCTCTGACGGCCGGCAACATCGCGGCGACCGGCGGGATGGCGAAGCTCCTTGGCGAAAAGGAGTTCTCGATCCTGTTCCACGAGGGGGAGAAGGACAACATTCACATCTCCCTCATCGGCCAGCGCGTGATCCTGGTCGTGATCTTCGACCAGCGCTCGTCGCTCGGGCTCGTCCGGCTTCGTGCCAAAAAGACCAGCGACGTGTTGGTGAAGCTCTTCGAAGATATCTTTACGAAGCTGGAGAAGGAGCGGGGGGTGAAACATGTGGTGAAATCCCCGTTCGCCGAGATTACGGAAGAGGACATCGAAAAACTCTTCGGATAGGAGACGAGGCTCGGATGTCCTTCATCAACTATTCGGCCCGCGAGATTAACTGTAAAATCGTCTATTACGGTCCCGGACTGTGCGGGAAGACGACCAACTTGCTGTACATCTACAAGAAGACGAATCCCGACAGCAAGGGGAAAATGATCTCGCTCGCGACAGAGACCGAGCGGACGCTGTTCTTCGATTTTCTGCCGCTGTCGCTGGGCAGCATCAGGGGTTTTAAGGTCCGTTTCCACCTGTACACCGTTCCGGGCCAGGTGTTCTACGACGCGAGCCGGAAGCTGATTTTGCGCGGCGTGGATGGCGTGGTGTTCGTCGGCGATTCGCAGGTCGAGCGGATGGAAGCCAACGTGGAGAGCATGGAGAACCTGCGGAAGAACCTTCAGGAGCAGGGGTTCAACCCCGACACGATCCCGTGCGTGGTCCAGTACAACAAACGTGATCTGCCGAACGTCGTTCCGGTGCCCGAGATGGACAAGGCCCTCAACGCCCGCAAGGCGCCGATTTTCGAAGCGGTGGCCATGAGCGGAACCGGCGTCTTCGATACCCTGAAGGAAATTTCCAAACAGGTGATCTTGGAGCTGAAAAAACAAGCCTGATTTCAGTTACCTCATTTCTTCCCCGGTAGCTCAGCTGGCAGAGCGATCGGCTGTTAACCGATTGGTCGCTGGTTCGAATCCGGCCCGGGGAGCCATTGACGCGCTCGATCACCATGCCGAGCGCCGTCGAGTCACAACGCCCCGCGGGGAGATCCTCCCGCGGGGCGTTGTCATATTCAGGGGGATCATTGCGCGAAGTTGCCGTCGCCTACGCAAATATGATACGGTGGCCGCGGACCCGCCTCCGATGCTCCTGGGTCTCCTGGTCGTGGGGCGGCTCGGTGCCTCGGAAGAGAGGTCGTCGATGTTCTCCATCCGAACGGTTCTGGTCCCGATGGATTTCAGCGCCTGCGCCCTCGCGGCGCTCGATCACGCGGCGGATCTGGCGAGGCCGCAGCGCGGCACCATCCTTCTCCTCCACGTGGTCACACCGACCGCGAGCGGCCTCGCCGAGGCCGAGCCCATCGGTCCGGAGGTCGTGTCGCGATTCGAGGATCGCCTGCGGCAACTGGCGGATCGGCTCAGGGCCGAGCGGCTCAACGCGGAGCCGCTCGTGTTGATCGGAAATCTCGAGGATGAGATTCTGACGATGGCGAGTCGACGCGGGGTGGATCTCATCGTGATCGGGACGCACGGCCATTCGGGATGGGGACACCTCCTGCTGGGCAGCATGGCGGAGCGCATCGTCCGCCGGGCGGAGTGCCCGGTGCTCACCGTCAAGGACCACGTCGTCGCGCGCAGCCTCGAAGTCGAGGTCGATGCGGGCGAGGAGGCGTCGGAGTGACCTGTGATCCTCGCGCCCGGCGCGAGGTGGACGCGACCGAATGCGTCCGATGACGACATCGAGGCGCTGACCACCTCTATGCTGAGCCTGAAGTCGGGCGCTTAGGGGCGAGCCGCGATCGGCTGGATCTGGACGTGGTCGATCACGAGCATCCTCGGCCCGTCGCGGATGGCAAGCAACCGGCCGCCGTCCTCGCGGGGGGCCACGACCCATTCCAAGAACCTCCTGGCGTCGTCGAGCGCCGGATCGCGGGGAAATCCATACACGCTGCGCTGCATGGCTTCGTCGTAGAGGCCGATGCACCCGTGGGAGGCCGGATAGCCCGGCATATCCCGCCCATGGATCCAGAACTCGACCCCGTCGCGGTCGGTGTAAAACCTCAGGGCGTCATTCATCGGATAGGGCGTGTCGGTTCCCTCGATCGTATACAGCGACGAGGCGTGGCGGCGATGGACGGCGTTGATCCGGAACTCGCCGGTTGGGGTTTCGTGTCCGGCTTCGCCCGTTGCGATGGGCGCAGAGAATACGAGGCGGCCGTGCTCGTACGCGCCGAGAAACTGCTCGCGCAGATTCGCCAGAATGAATTTGGCCTCGCCGCGGGCGGGGGGATACTCTGGCGGCATCGGTGTGAACCCGGCGACGTCGTCGAGCCGCTTGGGCGCCTTGATCGAGATGCCGGGATGCGCGTGTCGCCGATCGATCCGGTTGAACCGGGCCACGTCCTTCCAGCGGTCGCCGAAGAGCCGTTCGAGCGTGTCCGTCCCGCGCAGGGTTCGGCACTCCCATGTGATTCGCGCGTCGCTGGGATAGGAAATCAGGCAGAGCGAGGGCGGCGTCGAGGTTGGGGGGTGGCCCCCCCACGCGGCGTCGCTGGGGGCGAGCACGAGCAGGCCGATGACGGGCAGCCATCGACCGCGCCGGGCGCTCACCAAGAGCGCGGGCGCCCGGAGTCCAGATGGATGAAACCGGAGCGGGGGTAGTAGCCCACGCCGCCGGAGCCGAGGCTCAGCGCCGCGCGCCGCAGGGCGTCGAGGCCCACGGCCGGGATGCGCACATCGATCGCCATGCCGTCCATGTGTAGGCTGTGTTCGGCGACGCCCCTCCCCCGGCGGATGAGCCGGTCGTTGTACTCGGGGGAGCGGTATCCGGAGATGACGTGGATCTCGTGGGGGCCGCCCAGTCGGCGATCCACTGCGGCGAGAAACTCGATCACGCGGACGTCCATCGACGCCACGCGCCCGCTGTAATGGCAGCGAAGGAGCCGATTCAGCGCGGCGAGCGTGTCGGGGTCGTATGCTCCGGATGGATGGCGATACGTCACCTCCAGCCGTTCCTCGGTGTGCAGGTTGTAAAGCGACAGTCGTCCATCCGGGAAGGTGCGGGCGAGCGCGGGTCGTAGGAAGCCTGGCGGGCCGGCGAGCGCGACGGTGCCAACCAGGGCGGCCTTCAGCAACTCCCGTCGGCCGATAGCATGGGGGAATGACACGGTGATCCGATCCTCCGGTGGACGATGAGCGATGCGACGGGCAGCGGGGGCGACCCTAACAAAAAGGGACAAGCAGGTCAAGCCGGGGACCGGGATTCAGGCATCGGTGAACCGCTCGCGCCCCGGGGTGGAGCGGGGCGACGCGTTTTCGTCGTTCAACGACTCATCGATATTCGCGATCGCGGAATCGGATCCAGCCTCCGGAGCGTCGGCCTTCGGGGTCGTGGTGCGTCCAGTGGATGACGCCACCCTTCTCGTTGTACTCGTACTCTCCGTGGACGGTCACCGAATCGCCCGGGGAGATCGGCACTCGCTTGGCGAGGTCGATGTTGTGGGCGATGAGCACGGTGCGGAGGGACGCGAGGCGGAGGATGAAGCGCTGGTGGTGCGAGCCCTCGCGGTCGTCCGATAGAAGGTGTTCCACGCGGCCGGTGACTTCCACGGTGATGCCGGAGAGCCGTTGTTGGTAGGCGGCTTCGACTTCGATGGTGTGTGGAGATGGGAGAGCGGATGGCGGGTCAGAGGATCTGGAGGCGGGTTGGTAGGTCCAGACGAGGAGGGCGAGCGTGCACGCCGGAAGGAGAATCCACCATCGACTCTGGAGCTTCGGGTTCATCTGGGGGCCTCTCGAGGTCGCAGCCGTCGAGGCGGGTAGGCGAGGAAGGTCGTCACAGCCAGCGTCCCGAAGACGGAGTAGATCAGCGTGAACACCCACCCCGGGGCGGGGTAGAACAGGAGACGGTCGAGCCAGTAGCCGATGAAGCTGATTTCATAAGGTTCGGCGCCGGCGAGGACGCGGAAACGATTTTCCAGGATGGTCAAGGAACACGGGATGTCGAACCAGGATTCCAGCACCACGAAGCCGATCGCGGCGAGGTGCGCGACTCGGAAGGCGAGGCGGCGCGTCCAACTCCAGCGCTTGATCCAGCCGATGAGAATCGCCGTTTGGCCGCCGACGACGAAGGCCACGAAGATGGCGTGGATCGTTACGACCACGTCAGCCGCGAGCGCGTAGGGATTTGCCATCGTGTTGCGTCCCCCGGTGTTCTCGCGCCCCATTATACGCTTGAAAAGGCCGGTCAATGCGATTGCCGGGCGCGACGACGGCGCAGGTCGTGGCCGTCCTCACGGGCCACGCGCTGGGCCGGGTGCAATGGATGGGGCCGTACGGGCGTTGATCAGCCCGGCTTCCGCATCGCCTCGATGAGGATCTTTGCGACTTCCGGCCGTGAGAATTCGACCGGTGGGATGACGCCGGTGCTCAGCATCTCGCGGACCTTGGTGCCCGAGAGAGCCACGTGGTGCGTGGCATCGTGCGGGCAGGTTTTGGTCGAAGCCATTCCCACGCACTGCTTGCAGTAGAACGTGTGGTCGAAGAAGAGCGGCGTGATGCCGAGCTCGCCGTCTTTGAACTCCGCGAAGATGTGGTGGGCGTCGAACGAACCGTAGAAGTTGCCCACGCCCGCATGGTCGCGGCCCACGATAAAATGGGTGCAGCCGTAGTTTTTCCGGACCAGGGCGTGGAAGATCGCTTCGCGCGGCCCCGCGTACCGCATCGCGGCGGGCAGGACCCCGAGCAGCGTGCGGTTCTTGGGGTAGTAGTGGTCCAGCAGCACCTGGTAGCACTTCATCCGGACGTCGGCGGGAATGTCGTCCGATTTGGTCTCGCCCACCAGGGGGTGGATGAAGAGACCGTCGACGATCTCCAGCGCGCACTTCTGGATGTATTCGTGCGCCCGGTGGATCGGGTTTCTGGTCTGAAAGCCCACCACGGTTTTCCACCCCCGCTCGGCGAACGCCTTGCGCGTCTCGGCCGGGTCCAGGCGGTGTTCGCGGAAGTCGCGGTGCTCCTGCCTGCGGAACACGTCCACCGTCCCGCCCAGCAGCACCTCGCCGCGCTTGAACAGATACTCGACCCCTGGATGCTTCGGATCCTCGGTCCGATAGATTGCCCGTGCCGCGTGGGCCTTGTCTCGCTGGTAGCGTTCTTCCAGATGAAGGATCGCGAGCACGGTCCCACGCTCGTCGGTCAGCGCCACGTCGCGTCCGTCGCGCAACGACTTCGCCTGGTCGTGATCCACGGCCAGGATGATCGGCAGGCTCCAGGGCTGGCCGTTCGCCAAGTGCATGGCGTCGCGCACTCCCTCGTAATCCTTGCGCCCCATGAATCCTTCGAGCGGGCTGTAGGCGCCGACGGCGATCAGATCGAGGTCCGATTGCTCCCGCGCGTTGAGCGCGACCTTCGGTAGTTCGGCGGTCTTGCGCTCAAGTTCGGGACGCTGCTCCTTCGGCGCCATGCGATCGACGAGGGTTCCGCCGTGAGGGATGGATGGGCTTGGCATGTGAAACTCCTTGTTGAGAAGACTGTAAAACGCTGACACCCCTCAAACCGCCCCCTCACCCAGCCTCTCCCCACACGGGGGAGAGGAGGAGAAAGGACACCGCGAGGGGTGTCGTCGATGGTTCTTCCGTAGGGGCGTATCGCGATACGCCCGCCCTTTTGAGGCGTTACTCCGCCTTGTTCTCGATCACCAATCGATAGTGTCCGGCTTCCTCCGTCAACGACATCACGCGATACCCGTCGCTTTTCACGCTGCGCGGCACGTTCTCGGCCGGCTCGCCGGCGTCCAACAAGACCTCGAGAATCTGGAGAGGCTCCATCTCCTCGAGCTGCAGCTTCGTCTTCACGTAGTTCATGGGGCACGCCACGCCCAACAGGTCGAGCGTGATCGCCGGGGCGCCGGTCGTTCCTGTCGCGGCTGGGGCGGCGGGAACCGACGCCTTGTCGTGACCGACCTTCAATGACGCGTCGATCTTTCCAAATGCCGTCTTGCATGCTGCGGCCAGCGCCTTGGCCTCCTCGACGTAGGCCCGCGCATCGTCGGGCGTGAGATGCTGTTTGATCGTCGCGGCTCGACGGCGGACGGCGTCGTACCCGTCACGGCCGATCACGCCCTTTTCCACCATGCGCTGTTCGAATTCTTTGAGTATCAGCTCGTGGCTGGTCGGTTCGACCGCCTGCGTGACCAGGAGCGCTTTGGCGGCGGCCACGATGCCGAGCTCGGCGCGCGTCACGGCGTCCACCGGTTTGCCTTTCTCGATGAGGACGCTCGCGTGGGCCAGCTCGTACTTCGCGTCCTCGAAATGCTGTTCCACCATGTTGATCACGCCGCCGGCGCATTCCCCGGTGCCGGCTTCGTCGAGGCTGAACGGTTCGGTCGAGCCGTAATCGGAGTAGTCGGCTGACGCCCCCTCGAAGGCGGGCAGGCGGTCGTACGGTGCCAGCGCCTCGACGATCGGCGCCTTGCCGACGCGATCGACGAACGCCGTGAACACCTCGCCGGGATGTCGCCGCTCGCGGTACAGCGCCAGCAGGCGATCGACGACCTCCGGGATGCGCTTGGCCGGGTATTTCCCGGCGAGCACGCCGAACGCCACCCCCTGATCGGTCGAGCGGCCGCCGAGGTGGAGCTGGTACGCGGGGATGAGGCGGCCGTTGGCCTTGTGGCCCAGGCCGTGAAACCCGATCGCGGCGATGTGGTGCTGCGCGCACGAGTTGGGGCACCCGCTGATCTTGATGTCGATGCCCTGCAGGTCGTCGGCGCAGGCGGCGCCGGTTGCCTCCAGGTGGTCGGTCAAGGTGCGGCCGACGCCCTTGGACGACGTGATTCCCAGGCCGCAGGTGTCGGCGCCCGGACACGCGATGATATCGCCGACCCGCTGCGCCCCGGGACGGCTGAGGCCGATCCCGCACAGCGCCTCGTAGAGCGCGGGGAGGTCGGCATCGGCGACCCAGCGCAGCAGGAAGTTCTGCGTGACGGTGGTGCGGATCGTGCCGTGCGCGAAGCGATCGGTGATCCCGGCGAGGCCGCGGAGCTGGTCGGTGGACAGGTCGCCGATCGTCAGGGTCACGAGGACGGCCGAGTACCCCGGCTGTTTCTGCGGTGTGACGTTGGTGGCCCGCCACGCGGCGTACGGCGGGGGCGGCGTGTCGCCGTTGTGCGATCCGCGCTGCGCGCCGTTGGACGGGACGGGCTCGGGCGCCAGATCGAACGGGGTCAGGCTGGCCGTCGCGCGGCCCTCCCGCAGGAAGGCGTATTCCTCGGCGTACATCGCGTAGAACTTTTCGAACCCGGCCTTCTCGATGAGGAACTTGATCCGCGCGAGGCTCTTGTTCTTCCGGTTGCCGTGGCGGTTGAAGACCCGGAGCACCGCTTCGCAGCGCAGGTGGAGTTCCTCGGCTGGCACCCATTCCTCCAGGAGATACGGTTTCTTCGGGCTGGCGCCGAGCCCCCCGCCGACGGTGAGGCGGAACCCGACGCGCTCGCGGCCGCCGACCGTTTGTTTGACGGCCAGGACGCCGAGGTCGTGGATGCCGGTCAGCGCGCAATCAGTGGCGCACCCGGAGAACGCGAACTTGAACTTTCTCGGCAAGTTTTCGCAGACCGGATTGCGGAGAAAGTGGTAGGCGATGGCCTTGGCGTACGGGGTGACGTCGGTCACCTCGCCCGGGCAGATACCCGCGTAGGGGCAGGCGGTCACATTGCGCACGGTGTTTCCGCACGCCTCGCGCGTGGTGAGCCCCACCTCGACCAATCGCCGCATGATGTCGGCGGTGTGTTCGAGCTTGACGTAGTGGATCTGAATGTCCTGCCGGGTCGTGAGGTGGGCGACGCCGGTGGAGTACCGGTCGCTGAGGTCGGCCACGCGGCGAAGCTGGGACGGCGTCATTCCGCCGAATGGGATCTTGATCCGGACCATCTGCACGCCGTCCTGCCGCTGGCCGTAAATGCCGTGCTGGAGGCGGAACCGACGGAAGACTTCCGCATGGACCTCCCCGCGGAGAAAACGCCGGGCCTCCTCTTCGTAGAGGTCGATTTCCTCCTGGATTTCCAGGGGAATGGGGTGGGTGACGACGTCCGTCTGGGCCATGGCGTGCTCCTCGGAGCGCTTACCGGGTGGGTGCGCTCGCGCGGCCATGCAGGCCGCATTCCTTGTGCTCGGGCGATTCCCACCACCACCGGCCGGCGCGAATGTCTTCGCCGGGCTTGATCGCGCGCGTGCACGGGGCGCAGCCGATGCTGGGGAAGCCCTGATCGTGAAGCCTGTTGTACGGCACCTTGTTGGCCTTGATGTACTCCCAGACCTGCTCTTCGGACCAATTGATCAAGGGGTTGATCTTGGCGATCCCGCCGTGCGCCGCGTCGCACTCGATCATCGGGGTGGCAGTTCTGGTGACCGCCTGGGCGCTGCGCAGCCCTGTGATCCACGCCTTCGCGCCCGCCAGCGCGCGGCCCAGGGGTTCGACCTTCCGGACGCCGCAACACTCCTTGCGGTTCTCGACGCTGTGGTAGAACAGGTTGACCCCCTTGGCCCGCACCATCCGCTCGACGGCGTCGGCCTGCGGGAAATACGTCTCGATCGTCACCCCGTAGCGGTCGCGAATCGCGTCCATCACCTCGTAGGTTTCTGAGTGAAGGCGACCGGTGTCGAGGCAAAAGATCCGCGGGGACTGATGTAGCCTGGTCATCATGTCGACGAGCACGACGTCCTCCGCGCCGAAGCTGCACGCGAGCGTGACCGCCGAGTCAAACTCGGCCAGTGCCCATTTCAGCACGGCTTGCGGGGGCTGTGAACCGTACCGGTCGTTTTCAATCTGCACTTGTTCGGCGGAGTAGGTGACGGCCGATGATTTCATGGGCGGTTGTGCTCCTTCACGTGATCGATCGGTGAGGACGATGGAGGAAAGACCCCTCGGTGACACAAAAAATTTCCTTGAAAGCTCCGGATAAGCCCGCTGTGTGTGAGTCGTGATTTCCTTAGGAAATACAGCTCACTATAGGAGGCCGGGGAACGGCTTGTCAAGCGTTTTTTCAAGGAGTGTGGGGCGTGCCTTGTTATTCCGTCGGGGGTTCTGGTATCGTAAGCGCGGGCATGCGGTTCTGGAGCCATCGCTGACGTGGATATTCCCTGGTACGCGATCGTCGGGATCGTCGCGCTCATCTTCGCCAACGGGTTTTTCGCCGCGGCCGAAATCGCGATCATCACCATGCGGAAGAGCCGGGTCTTGCAACTCGTCGCGGCCGGCAGGCACCGGGCGCTCGACCTGCAGCGGCTGCAGGCCGACCCCGAACGGTTCATCGCCGCCATCCAGATCGGGATCACGGTGGTCAGCGCGCTCGCGGGCGCCGTCGGCGGCGTGACCGCGATCGAGAGCCTCAAACCCTACCTGCAGCAGATCCCGTATCCGGTGCTCCGCGACGCCAGCGAGGGGATTGCCCTCGCCATCGTCGTCGTGGCGATTTCCTATCTCTCGCTGGTGTTCGGCGAGCTCGTGCCGAAATCCCTGGCGCTGCGCTACCCCGAAACCATCGCGCTCTGGGTCGCGTGGCCGATCGAGGTGTTGGCGCGGCTGTCGTCGGTGGTCATCACAATCCTGACCTGGTCCAGCCGCCTCCTCCTCAAGCCCTTCGGCGCGACGCGGGAGCACCAGTTCGTGTCGGAAGAGGAGATCAAAAGCCTCCTGCTGGAGGGGCGCCAGAAGGGCGTGTTCGACTCCACTGAGCAGGAGCTGATCCACTCGGTGTTCGAGTTCACCGACATTTCCGTGAAAGAGGTCATGGTGCCGCGGCCCAACATCCACGCGATCAAACTCGATACGCCGCCGGACGCCGTGCTGGCCGACATCGTCGAGGCCAAGTTCTCGCGGTATCCGGTGTGCCGGGAGGAACTCAACGACATCTGTGGCATCGTCTATTACAAGGACCTGTTGGGCGCCATGGCCCGGCGGGAGCCGATCGACCTGAAAACCCTCATGCACCCCGCGTATTTCGTGCCCGAGAGCATGAAGGTCAGCCACTTGCTGAAGGAGATGCAGCGGCGACACACGCAGATGGCGATCGTGATCAACGAATACGGCGCCGTCGAGGGTCTGGCCACGATGGAGGACCTGATCGAGGAAATCGTGGGCGAAATTCGGGACGAGTACGATATCGAGGAGCGGCCCGTCGAGCGGCTCAAAGACGGATCACTGGTGGTCGACGCCGCCCTCTCGGTACGCGATCTCAAGGAGGAATACGGCCTCCCGATCCCCGAATCGCCGCTCTACGAGACGCTCGGGGGCTTCGTGATGGCCCAGTTGCAAAACGTCCCGCGCAGCGGGGCCATCACGCACTACGGCCAGCACAAGTTCACGATCGTCGACATGGAGGGGCGGCGCATCATGAAGGTGAAGGTCGAGAAGGCCACCGAACCGGCCGAGAAGAAGGTCGCGCCCTAGGAGCCTGTCCATGAACGGCCATCTCGGGAAGCAGCATTCGTCCGTCACGCTAGAGCGGCGTTGTCGGTCGGCCTTGCGTGCTCACGTACGACTGCAATCCCCCGGGAAGGCCTCGTACCTCCAGGAGTCTCCCAGTACGCTTCGCGCGCAAGGCCTCCCTCCGCCTTGCATCTGACCTTTCCTGAATAGGCTCCAAACTGGCATTACTTGGACAGGCTCACGTCGGGTCACGGCCGTCTCGACGACCCCTCCAGGATCATCGCCTGATACAGGCGGCGCAGCGCGACCGCGATGGCGCCAGGCCGACCGTCGCCGACCCTCCGGCCGTCGACGGTCGTCACCGGCAACACTTCCATCCCCGTGCTGGTCAGGAAGACTTCATCGGCGGCCTGCAGGTCGTCTGGCGTGAGCGGGGTTTCGTCGCAGGCGAGTCCCTCGCGGCGCGCCAGGTCGATCACCACGCCTCGCGTGATGCCCGCCAGGAGGCCGACGGAGGTCGGCGGCGTGGCGATCCGGCCTCCCGCCGCGCAAAACACGTTGCTCACGCTGCCTTCGGCGACGAGACCCGATTCCGTGCAGAGGATCGCTTCGTCGGCGCCTCGGGCGATCGCTTCCCGTTTGGCCTGCACGTGCGTCAGGAAGCTTAGCGGTTTAAGCGCGGGATCGAGGCACGACGGCGGCACGCGCGTCGTGGCGGCGATCACCGCCGAGGCGCCGTGCGCGTATAGCGGTTCGGGATAGCCTGAGAACGGGCGTCCGACCACGACCACCGTCGGCCGGGCCGCGTCGTCCGGCGCCCACCCCTCTGAGCCGCCCCGCGTCACGGTGGACCGCACGAGCCCGCCGCCGAGCGCGTTGCGGTCGATGACCTCGCGGATGACGGCCGCGAACGCGTCGCGGCCCGGGAGCCCAGGGATGCCCAGCACCGCCGCCGAGGCGAGGAGCCTCAGGACGTGGGCGTCCGGCAGAAACGGGCGGCCGTCGTAGACCCGGAGCGTGTCGAAGACGCCGTCGCCGTACCGAAACCCGCGATCGTGCACCGACACCGCGGCCTCACGGTCCGGCACGAACGCCCCGTTGACATACGCCCACACGGGACTATCCCGGCGTCTCGCCCAGCGCCTCGAACAGGGCTCGGGCCTTGTACAGCGTTTCGGAATACTCCCTGTCAGGATCCGAGTCCGCCACGATGCCCGCGCCGGCGTGGAGCGACGCCTCGCCCCGCCGGCTGACCAGCGTGCGGATCGCGATGTTCCAGTCCATATCGCCCGACCACGAGAGGTAGCCGATCGATCCGGTATAGAGCCCGCGGGGCGCGGGTTCGAGCTCTTCGATGATCTCCAGGCAGCGGATCTTCGGCACGCCGGTGACGGTGCCGCCGGGAAAGACCGCGTCAAGCAGATCGAACCCCGTGGCGCCGTCGCGCAGAGCGCCGCGAATGTTGGAGACGATGTGGATCACGTGGGAATACCGCTCGGTCACCATGAACTCGTCGACCTTCACGCTGCCGTAGGCGCACACCCGGCCGAGGTCGTTGCGTTCGAGGTCGACCAGCATGAGGTGTTCGGCGCGTTCCTTGGCGTTGAGCAGCAGGTCGGCGGTCAGGTCGGCGTCCTCTGCGGCGTCCGCGCCGCGCGGCCGCGTGCCCGCGATCGGCCGGGTGTCTGCCTCACGGCCGGAGAGCCGGACGAGGCGTTCGGGGGACGAACTGACGACCTGGGCGTCGCCCAAGTCGAGATAGGCCGCGAAGGGGGCGGGGTTGATCGCCCGCAGGCGACGATAGAGCGAGAAGGCGTCGCGGTCGCCGAGGGGCGCCGCGAACCGTTGCGCCAGATTGGCCTGAAAGATATCCCCCGCGGCAATGTAGGCCTTGGCGCGCTCGACCATGGCGCAGTAGTCGGCGCGGGACGTGCACGGGGAGACGGTAAGCGGCGCGAAGGGCGGGTCGGGCGGCGGCTGGCGGCCGCCCGACCCGGGGGCGCGGGCCGCGATGGCGGCCGCCATCGCGGCCAGCCGCTCCCGCCCCTCGGCGAGCAGGCGGGTTCTCGATTCGGCGAGAAACCGCTCGCCGGGCGGACAGAAGGACAGCACGATGCGTCGCTCGACGTGGTCGAACGCGACGACGAGATCGACGAACAGCCAGTGGACGTCCGGAAAGTCCGACGGGCGGAGATGGGAACCCGCACGCCGGTGGCGGCGGGAGAGGTCGTAGCCGAGGCACCCCACCGCGCCACCCAGGAATGGCGGGAGGCCGGGGACCGCTGGAACCCAGGATCGGCGCCAGATGCCGCGCAGGACGTCCAGGGGGTCGCCGATCGTGGTTGACGCGCCGGGCGCCGGATTTTCCAGCGAAGGCCCCCGGCATTCGACGCGGTCGCCCCGCGCGGTGACGATCAGATACGGCGAACCGCCGAGGAACGAATACCGGCCCTGGGTCTCCGCGCCGGGGCCGCGCCGCGGTCCGCTTTCGAGCAGGAACGAGGGCGCCGCGGATTGAAACACGGGATACAGGTCCGCCGGGGTGAGCCCCGCGGCGGGCAGTGTGGCGATCAACGGAAGCGGGGCTGGACTGTCGAGAAATGCCGCTTCGTTTGTGAACACGCGCCCATCTTGGCGCACGCGTCGCAGCGAAGTCAAGCGGCGGCCGCGCGTCGCCCGGCCCGCGCGCCGCATCCGTTTTGACACGAATGGGCGTGACGATATACTTGCCACGTGTCGCACGCCGGTCGGCCCGTCTCGTCGAGATTTCCACAACGATTTGCCTCGTTACGCGGGACGGACCCGCACGTCGCATCATCCCTCTCGTTGTTCGATCCGACATGAACGCTCACCGCGCGTCGGGTGCCGGGTCGTCGCCCCCTTCGGAGGCGTCCGACCGCGACACGGTCGAGTCGGCGCGCGAGGTCGTGAGGGCCTTGGTCAAGGCCCTCAAGGCGTACAAAATATATCTGCCGGAGCACGCGTTCAGGCGCCGGTTCCGTGAGGATCTGCACGCCCGCTTCCAGCGACACCTTGACGCGTACGGCGAGCTGGTCTTGACCGTCAAGACCTACGAGTTGTGGTGCGGATCGTCCGCTGTCTACGAAGAGCCGAATCGGTTCGAGAACCTCGCATTCCGCTGCTCGGCGGACGGCCTGTGCACGTTAACCTTTCATCGCGGGCTGTCGCTCGAGGACCTCGAGGCGTTCATCGAGGTCCTGGCGAGCGAGGCGCGTCCGCTTGACGAAGACATCGTGACGCGGCTGTGGGAACGGGGCGTGCCGCACATCACCTACGTCGTGGTCGATGACGCCGGCGGATCCGAGGCCGACGCCCCCGGTCTGTCCTCGCCGACCCGCGGTCTCGATCGGGCCGTCGAGGCCGTTCCCGCTCCGACGACGGAGTGGGACGAGGCCGACGAGATCGATGCACCGGCTCCGGCACAGGATGGATCGAAGCGCGAGGTCTATACCCTCAGCGAGGACGACGTCCAGACGTTGCGGCGGGACGTCGTCGAGGATACGAGGCAAGACCACGTCGATCAACTCGTCGACATTCTCGTTTCGATTCTATCCCTCGACGACGACGAGCACTCGTTCCTCGAGGTGCTCCAAATCCTGGACGAGATGGTGATGGCGAGCCTTCGCCAGGGACGGCATCGTCAGGCGACGGAACTGCTGAGGCGGCTCGTCGCGCTCGCGGAGCCGACGTCCCACCTCTCCGAGCGAAGTCGCGCGCTGATCCGCGTGGTCTGGACGGAGTTTGGCGGGTGGGAGCGGGTGGCGCCGTTGGAGGAGGCGCTCAATCAGCGCGGCCTGTGGGACGGGGAGGGCCTGACGGCGTATCTGCGGTTTCTGCCCCCGTCGTCGGTCCCTGCGCTGATGACGCTCCTTGAGCGCGTGCAGACGGCGAAGGGACGCCGGATCATCTGCGACGCCCTGGTCGTGCTCGCGCGGACCGAGATCGACACGCTGATCCAGCGGCTTCCGTCGGCACCGTGGTACCTCGCGAGAAATCTGATCTGCGTCCTGGGTTGTCTGGGTGACGAGAAGGCGTTGCCGGCGCTCGTCGCTACGATGGAACATCCCGAGGTCCGGATCCGGACCTCGGCGCTGAAAGCGATGGAGGCGATCGGCGGGCCTCGCGTCGCCGAGCTGATGCCGCGATGGCTCGGTGACGGCGACGAGGCGGTGCGCCTGCTCGCCATGAAGGCGGCGCGCCACGCGCCCTCGGCGAGAGTCCTTGAAGCGCTGAGCGCGATGATTATGGACAAGCGGTTCGTGCGCCGCAGCGAGGCGGAGCAGCAGGAGGCGTTCGACGCGCTGGCCGACATTGGGGGCGATGCGATCCTTCCGTTGTTCGGCACGCTGGTGTCCGGCAAACGAACGTGGCCCTGGATCTCGTCGGATGCCCGCGAGCGCCGGGGGCGGTGCGCGGTAGCCGCCGCGCGATGGATTGGCACGGCCGCGGCCGCCGCCTTCCTCCGCGACGCCGCCGCGCGCGGGGGCGTCGCGGTCCGCGCGGAGGCGGTGCGCGCGCTTCGCGACCTCGATCGGGCGGCTCATCGTGGGGAGACGCGATGAGCGAAACCATGCCGCGCGAGGCGGGGCCGAACGTCTTCGAGGCGTTGAAGGGGAGCCGGATCCACGACGAGAACCTGAACCGCCTCGGCAAACGGTTGGTGTATCAGATGCACGTCCTGTTCAAGACCGCACATATTCACCTTGCGGGGAACGCCGCCCTCGTGCAACCCGCCGATCGGCTCGTCAAGACGGTCGAGGAAATCCGGGAGTGGCAGGCCGAGCCGATCCTCCGCCAGGACAGCGACCATCTCTATCTCGCGGATCTCCGCCTGAAGATGGATGTGGAGGGGTACATTGGCTTCACCGAGGTGGTCGACGCCCTGCGGTGCAGGGGCGTCGGGGGCGTCCGGTTTCTCGACGAGGTGAACGCACAGGAGGTGATCGCGTTCGCGCGCCTCTGGGCGACAGCGGACGCTGTCGCGGTGGACGCCTTTCGCGAGCGTTTGCGGGTGGGCGGCGTGCTCCACGTTGCGCTCGACCTGCCGGTCGTGCATCGGTCGACCGCTCCGCTCACGCGGGAGACGCAAAAGGCGGTGGCCAAGCGCACCTATTTCCGCACGCTCACGGCCGTGGCCGAGGTGATGGAGAGCGTCAAGCTGAAACAGGCGGTGGGGGTCAAGAAGTCCAAGCGGGTCGTACAGGGATTGGTGGACCTGCTGCTGCAGGATGACGCGACCTTGCTGGGGCTGACGACGCTGCGCAGCCACGACGAGTACACCTACAGCCACTGCGTCAACGTATGCATCCTGGCGCTGACCATCGGCCAGCGGCTCGAGTACGAGCGGGGCGCGCTGGCGGACCTCGGCGTCGCCGCCCTGTTCCACGACGTCGGGAAGGCCGACATCCCGCTGGACATCCTCAACAAGGCGACCGACTTCACACCCGAGGAGTGGGCCATCATCCGGCGGCACCCGATCCTCGGCGTCAAGAGCCTGCTCCGCCTCAAGGGGCTGGACGACGTCTCAACGAAGATCGTCATTGCCGGCTTCGAGCACCACCTCAACTACGACCTGTCGGGCTATCCCAAAATGGCTTCACCCCGAAAGGTGACGCTGTTTGGCCGCATCATTTCGCTCGCCGACTGCTACGATGCGATGACCGCGTCGCGCGTCTACAGCCGGATCCCGCTGTCTCCCGACCGGGCGCTCCGGCAGATGCTCAAGAAGGCCGGAACCGCCTATGATCCGCTCCTCATGAAGGTCTTCGTAAACTGCATGGGCCTGTACCCCGTCGGCACGATCGTGGTCCTGGACACGGGGGAGTGGGGCGTGGTGGTCGGCGTGCCCGCGTCGCCGGAGCGGCGCGCCCTGCCCACGATCACGCTCATCCGCGACGCGGCGGGCCGGGAGATCGACGGCGAGACGCTGAATCTGGCCGACCCCGCCGTATCCGCGACGCGGCGGATCGTCTCGACCGCCGACGCCGCGCGGTCCCAGGTCGATCTCGCCCGCCTGTTCCTCTAAGAAAAATTTTGCCGCGCACTTGATTTCTTGAGCCTTCTAGTGTATCTCTATGCCGGTTTTGCGGATGGTATGGCGTCCCATTCGGGATGCTGGTGATTCATGACCGACGTGAAAGGGGGTGAATCGATGAAGAAGCTCGTCCTATTGTTCGTGGTTGCCTCGTTGGCCTTGTTGCCGATGACGGGATGCGAATCGAAGAAGCTCAAGGAGGAGAACGCCCACCTCAAGCAGCAAGTGGACTCCTTAACCCAAGAGAAGGGCGGCCTGGCGGCGAAGGCCGACGAACTGAGCAGGGCCAACGCCGACCTGCAGCATAAAGTCAGCGAGTTGGAGAAGAAGGTCGCGGACCTCTCGAAGCCGAAGGCTTCGGCCAAGGCGCCTGCGAAGGCCCCGGCAAAAGCGCCCGTAAAAAAGAAGTAGCTTCCGTCGTTTTGAAGCGGTACAACCGGAGGGCGGACCGATTGGTCCGCCCTCCGCTTGTTCGCGCCCGGGATCCGCCGGTTCGGACCGCTTTACACCGTGCGGACGTTCGGATTACTATCACCGCGCGTGAGGTCCGCGATGCGTGTCGTCCCTTCCTTCAGGGTTCGGTGGTCCCCCGCGGTGTTGCGAGGACTCCATCTCACCACGAAGTTGCTGCTCATGATGGGGGTGCTGACCCTCCTCTCGATCGGGTCCCTGCTCGCGTTTTATGCCTACAACGAGAAGGTCCTGATTCGGGAGATCATGGAGAACGTCAACGATCTCTCGTCGGCCATCCAGATCAGCGTCGAAGAACTCACGAGCCAGGAATCGACCACCGAGGGACGGCTCCGCGACTACGTCAGCCGCCTGACCAAAAAGGGCGTCAGGGAGATCTCGATCATCAGCAACGAAAAGGAGATCATCGCCAGCTCGAATCCCCGCCGGGTGGGACTCAAGTTCAACCCCCAGTG
>Ga0210377_10001806_pt1 | contig 19114 bp, 21 predicted proteins | sample PLM4_65_b1redo_FD_155480 | JGI IMG/M metagenome (GOLD analysis project Ga0210377, IMG submission 155480) | Groundwater sediment microbial communities from an aquifer in East River, Colorado, USA - PLM4_65_b1 redo | ecosystem: Environmental > Terrestrial > Soil > Riparian zone | place: USA: East...
AAAGTCCCGGTTCCTCCTTCATTGCCGGACGCGGTTTGGATTAATAAGCCGAAGCCGGTCCCTGTGAGCGTGGAAAAAGTACACTAAATTCGGTTGCGGGGTGTCCCAAAGTTATTGACAAATTCCGGGTGCCCAAAAATTTTATAGGGCCGCTCCGTGGACATGCGGGGTTGGTTTAAAGACGTTTCACTAAAAGCTTCCCATGCGAAAATCTAGGCATGCGACCGAGTCCGTAGGGTTAAACATTTCAGACTGTCTGAGCCCGAAGGGCGAGTTTCTGAAATGTACCGAAGGACGACCGAGCATGCCGTTAAAGATTTCCGCCGGGTGCCCTTCTTTCGGTTACCTTTCTTGGGCAAGCAAGAAAGGTGACAGAAAACGAGAAGAATGGCGTAAATACTGCTTAATAAATCATCTAGGCGCTTGTTCCACCCACATGAAAGCCTGAAGATCCATAATTTGAAGAAGGAAGGATGTTTATTGAGAACTGAATTGGGAAAGGACGGTCCGGAAGAACCGCGTTCTGGTGCGCTATTATCAATACACCTCGCCCTGCCGCTGCATGATAAAATCGTGAACTTCTCGAAATATATTAAACCAGGTCGCATCGGCCACTGACTCGATCGACGCTCCAACCAGGAAAGCAGTGTTTTTTTTCTGACAGTGTTTCACCTGAATAGCGAACGCGAGCTCTCGTGAAAGCGACCGGGGTATGGAAATAACGCAGTCGGCAGACGATCCCATTTCACACGGCATCTGGCTTTCGAAGAGAACACCACTGCCGCTGAAGTTATGAAGAATGACGGGCACGAAGACATCGTCTATTTTCATCTTCATGTTGATATATCGTTGATAAACAGCGGGGACCGGATGTCGTTCTTCCCGTCGTCGTTCCGAACCATGAACGCCTTTTTTTTGCTCGTCAGCCATGCAGCATCCTCGTTTGTTCCAGCCTCAGGGTAGCCCTGCAAGCCAGAATTATGAAATTGAAATCCATACCCAAGCACCTCTCCTCACTTCTCCCTCTCCCCCCGAGGGAGAGGGCTGGGGTGAGGGGCGGTCTTGATGTGAAGCTGTACCCTGTACCCTGTACCCTGCCCCCTGGCCCCTGGACCCTGCCCCTTCACCCTTCACCGCCTGCTTACAGCGAGCCCGATACCGGTCCCGATAAAGGCGCAGCCGGCGATCCGGTTCAGGCTCCTGCCGCCGGCCCGCCGGGAGAAGAGCGCAAGTATCCGCTGACCCGCCGTTGCATAGAACATGAAGCAGAAGAAAGCGATGAGCGCCAGGGTCGCAAGCAGGATCGAGATCTCGGAAAGCCGCCGCACGCCGCTGCCGACGATCTGGGGGAAGAGCGCCGTAAAGAAGATGATCGCCTTCGGGTTCCCCGCTGCTACTAAGAACGATCGGAGGAACATGCCTCGAAGCGTCAGCTCGGGACCAAGTACGCCGCCCTCTTCTCCGGCCTGCGAGAGCGAGGAAGACCGCCACGTGACGATGCCGAGGTAAATGAGGTACCCCGCCCCCAGCCACCGGACGACCGAGAACACGCCCTCCGACAGGGTCAGGATTGCGCCGAGGCCCGCGATGGAAACCGCCGCCTGGAGCAGCGAGGCCACGACATTGCCCGCCGCCGTCGCCATGGTCCGCCTCGCCCCGTACTTCATGCCGTGCGTCAGGGCAAGCAGCATGCTGGGACCGGGGCTGATCGAGGCGAGGAACACGGTGACTGCGTAGAGGAGCCAGAATTCAAGGGACATGACGACGGTCCTTTCCTGGTGAACGAAGTTCTGCTGTTCCAGGGTTACTCAATATTTACTCTTTATTTTATCATTATATGGTGATAGCATAAAAACCATGCAAGGAGATAATCATGCCGATCATTAAACCCATATCAAGCCTTCGTAACAAAACTCGCGAGATTGCATCAATCTGCCATGACCAGGATGAACCGGTCTTCCTCACCACCAATGGAGAGGGTGACCTGGTCGTCATGAGCATTGAACACTTTGAAAAGCTGAACGCCAGGATAGACCTTTTCGAAAAGCTTGCCGTGGCCCAGTCGCAGGCCGCTTCCGGAGAAAAGGGCATTACCCATGCACAGATGATGCAGAAACTTCGGCAGCGCAGCCATGCCCGATAAATACGGTATCCGCTATCTTCCCATTGCCGTTGACGATCTTCTCTCCATCTCGGACTGGATCGCGGCATTTTACGGATTCTTCAAGGCATCTTCGTGATTGCCGACGACGCGCAGGATGACGGTGTCGTGGTCGAGAGTAAACGTGAACCGGTAATGATAGTCCACCCGGGCTTCCCAGATATCCTTCTGTCCGCTCATTTTTTTCGTGTGCAATGATGGATGATAAAATTCGAGGAGTAACAGCTTGACGGCTTTTTCAGTCTTCTGCTGGATCTGAGCGGGGAGCTTGAGAAAGGTCTTATCGAACGTTTTCGTTCTGCGGATTTTCACTTCCCGGCCTTTCGCTTTCCTTTTTTCAGGTCCGCGAACAGCCGGTCCGTATCATATGCGGTGTATGGCTCGGAAACCCTGCCCGCCTTTATGTCCTTCTCCGCGGCCAGCTCCGACTTTTTCCATTTCGGCGTATAAAAGTACGCCTGGGTTGGATCGATCCGGGACAAGGTTTCCTTATGTTTGACAAAGCAGATAAAATCCAGCACTTCTTTTGCCTGCGCTGCCGGCAGGCTCTTGATTTCCCGGACGATCTCATCTTTTAACGCAGTCTGGGACATTTTTATCTCCTCAAACGGATGTACGAATGGCATGTTCTCGCTTGAATGTAAAATATCGCAATACTGGAATAATGTCAATCTAAAGAAGCCGAACCCACAGGAGAAAGTCCGCCCCCATACGCTCCATATGTTCCACTATGTTCCGAACACCAAAATAAAAGACGTGACCCTATGATTCTCTTGGGGCTGGTTAACAACCATGAGACCTGTACAAACTCCTGGACACGGCATGGAACCGAAGATTTTCTGGTCCGCCATAAGGCGGAAAGGGTCATGGATAAAGAGCTTCACCAATGACCTTAATCCCGATGGGTGACTGGTGCAGTGAAGACTGACACCGAAACCAATGAAACTGCGGCAATGGTAAGGATGAGGATAACGACAAGGCTCGACGAGAAACGTACCGTTTCTCGTCACGAGATAGCTGTTTTCGCTTGACGGTGCCCTTTAAATGGGTGACCCTAAGAGGTTCGTGACCCTAAGAGGTTCGCGGATTTATGATTTCTACCTCATCAGCCGCAAACCATCCGGACGCAACGACTTGGCGCTTCACAGCATCAGGATTCTCGGAATAGGCTGCAATAGCCAAGCCCTCCTCCGCACGACTACACGTGACGTAGAACAGACGCCTCGTTCGATCAATTGTGGTTTCTTGCCCTGCACTCTCATTACGCAAGTCAGTTTCGCTTTTCCCTTTCGCGCCGAAGAGTTTTTCATAACTGAACAGAAATCCGCGTGCTTCCTCATCACTTATGACCACCATGACACGCGGAAACTCAAGACCCTTAACGCCTTGATGCGTTCCGAATGATGATGTTCCACTGACGTAGTCTGCATATGCTGCGATCTGGTCAAACGGCGTTGACAAAAACACCCTCCACGCAGCAACTTCTCTGTCCGCATCCTCTTCGGGCTCTTGTTCATCAGCCGAATCTCCTGCTTCAGTAGGTTGGCCAGAGAAAACAGCAAGGGTGTCTGGAATCTGAAACAGCCTTGTCTCGGCAATACTGTTCAGCACGCCCTGGAAGGTGGGCGTTCCCACATCCCATAAATGCATCAGTTCATCAATAGCGGATTGAGCCTTCGCCAACTGCGCCAATTGTTCCTTGCCAACCGCCACTAGGGCCTTTTCGCTTAGCAACGGCGAACGATTACGAACAGCGTTAGCGACAGCAAACGGATCACCACTTCGCACCGCCACCACAACGGGCAATATGTCGTGAGAGAACAATCGGAGTCCGGCCATCGTGCCGTCAATCAGCGCGGTTTTGAGGCTTTCGACTTTGTATAGAGGCGCAAACATCGCATCGAACCCCATGCGTCGTGCCGCCATGTGGTGTTCAAGAATGAGCGTTTTGTAGCCAACACTGCCTACCGCCCATTGCGGGTCCCCAGACGCATCCGCCATACGTTGAGCGAGTTTCGCCTCGGTGTCGGTCACGGTCATCATCGCATTTGGCAGGATAAAAAACCGTATCACACCCTTTGCCTTGTCCGTGCGAGCTTGCTGTACCTGACTATCAACATCTTGACGCATTCGATTGATCAGCTCTATCACCCGTTGCGGGCAGCGGTGATTCATTCGTTTTGTCGGCTTAGCCCATTCCCTAGGAATTGACTCTCCGAGTCGGACCTTCCCGTCAGCATAAATGCGTTGCATCATGTCGCCGAATAGTCCAAGACAAAACTTTGCGCCTTGCACACGCTGAACCTCAAGAAAGGCGTCCATCAGGTGCTTATTGGTGTCTTGACTTTCGTCAATGAACAGAATCGGGAAACGACTGACGAGAACGTTTTGTAGGATTACTTTGAAAGTCAGGAAGTCAGAAGTGATGCTGATGACCTCGCTGTGGTTGAGAGAGTCACGCTCCCTGTTGTCGCCTACGGGGCTGTAGACAAAACGGGGAACAGTTTCGATGTGCGCGAGCCTCTTCTTCTTTCTTTCAATCGAACGTTGGCGGTCGGAAGCAGCCTTGCCAGCACGGCCTTTAGCCGCAGCCGCTTCCAGCTCACTGATTTCCTTTGCCAGGTTGACGCGTAACCAAGCCCGGATATCTGCGTTATAGCCGCCGATCAGCGACCATGCAAACGAATGAATTGTGGAAACTTCAACAAGGGGGTCGAAGTCTAGGCGCTTCTTGATTTCATCACAGGCAGCGTTTGTATAGGTAATGACTGCGACGCTGCGGCCTTGAAGGAGTAGCGTCCTTCTTGAATTTCGAAGTACTCTGCCTACCGCGTTGACGAGTGAACGAGTTTTGCCCGATCCCGCACCAGCATAGAGAAAAAAGCTCCTTGGCTTTGCAATATCAAGGTATCTATAGATTTCCTCATCCACACCATCATCAATGGCATTCGGGTCTTCAATAGCGGCGTCGCTCACTTACACTCTCCTGCGTCAACGATCGGCACTGGGAGGACGTCTACCTGCTTGGTACGAAGTCGTCCCTCCAACCACTCTAATCCTTCACCGATATACCTTGGACACTTCACATTATTGAAGTCGTTGCTCCAGATGACATCCAGAGCGAACTCGGCCTTCTTTCCTTCGTCCAGCGCCTTGAAAAGTTCCTGACCGATGGCTTCCGCGCCTTTGTGGCTGTTGATTGCAGTAGCAAACTTTTTGACGAGTCCATTCCCGTCGAGCTTCGAAAAAAATTTCAAATTTTCGAATGCAAGCGAGTCCTCAAATGTGCTGGGGAGAGCCTCTTCCGTTCCGGTCCCGGCTGCATTTGTGATGCTTACAGGAGTCTGATATGCAACTCGAACAGCAAAAAGCTGATCACCTTCAAGAATCTTCTTGTCATTAGGCGCAGCCAGCAGCTCATCCACGTTTTCAATCTGTGGTGCCCATTGCTTCAACGTCGCATTGCTGGTGATCTGACCTGCTTTCCGGGCAGGCAATCTCGAAGCAACGCCATTCTTGGTCTTTTCCCCGGCATCAAGGTCCGAAATGACCAGGGTAAGGAGGCCTAGCGCCTCAATTAATGGTTTTAATCGGTGTGCATGGCTGCCGTTTATCTCCAACATTGTGACATAACACTGCGTTAGGTACGGGTGATAGTGGCGAATGAAATTGGGAACCAGCATTTTCTCGGCCGGACCTTCGACCAATATAGCTGCGTCAGCAAAGAACAAGTCGCAATGCTGTGCGCGAAGATAACGAGTTACAAACCGTTCGGTATCGGTTCCGTCGCCAAAAACATCAGATAGATTGATGACTGTAGAGATTGGAACATTCACGATCATCCCGGCTGGAAGTCTGCGGAAGTACCGAAGGCAGGAGAACTCTGTTTCGTGCGCGACATGACTTGAATGTGTACTGACAACGAGCTGTGTATGGAGTGCCGGGTTCGCCAGAAGGTCGTCATGATCGCACAAAACCTTGTAGGCCTTGTTGATAAAGACCTGTTGCACCTGTGCGTGCAAGTGAGCCTCAGGCTCTTCTACAAGGACAAGATGAATAGGCTCAATCTTGGTGTCTTTGGATGTCTTGCCTGCCTTGCCTACACGCATCCACGCGTCTCGAAAGCTCATAAGGCGAAAAATCATCGAAATGAGGTTCTGGTATCCCAGACCGTTGTAGTTTTCCGGTAGGCACAGAAGTGGGACCGCTGCCCCCGCTTTGGCCATCTGAATCTCGAATGATAAAGCGGCTTCGTGATTCAGGCCATCAACTGTCTTGAGCTTCGAGGCGATTTTGAGCTTGGGGTCGGAAACACCGGGATAGCCCATACCCTCGACTTCAGTGAAAGCTTCGGCAAAACTGTCATGAAGTCGATGGTCAAATGCCTCTTGGGCGGTTTCGATTGCCTGTAGCGCAGCTAAATCCGCAACGTCCGGAGTCTCAAAGGGGTCAAGGTGCTTCGTGTAATAGGCTCTGAGTTGAACTGACAATTTCTGACTGTCCCGATCTTGCGTGAGTGCACCATCACTATCGGTACCTTCTGCATCTCCAAACCCGCGTTGGGCAGAGATTTCCCTAACACGGATCAACCCTGAAAGCGGGTCACCATCTAGTGGAAGCGCCCCGGCGGGAAGAAGCTGAGGTTTGGCCTGGCCTTCAACCGGATCAACAAACTTCGTTGGATCAAGGTGGTATGCCCGCATCTCAAGATGCTGAGAGAGCTTTCGATCCAAGAAGTCGGTGAGACTCACGGGCCAGAGTGTCAGCTTCTTGGCAGGGGTAACGACACCACCTGCTGCCTGTTTAGCATTTTCGGCAGCGGCACTGTGTAATGCTCGAACATCCTTGATAGCGGTCCTATACTCCCTATACAGGACTTCCTGGTCCTTTGGCTCAAATCGGAGTCGCACCCCGAGTTTCCCCCCGGCCCAATCGAGAGTGGGTAATAGCCCGCTGACATGATGCAACTCTCCATTGTCAACATGTAACCATATATCTAACACAGGCAATAGTTTTGTCCAGCTATCCAGCGACAGCGCTGCCGGGTCCGCCTCACTGGCCTCTTCCCACGCCTTTCCAATAGCGTCTATTGCGCTCCAATGGGAAAGGGTGAAATCCTGGATTTTGAATCGTTTACCCTTCTCTACCAAGAATCGCCGCATCGCAAGAATCGCGGAGGTTTTCCCGCTGTTGTTTGCCCCAACAAAAAGCGTCGTCTTCTGCGACAAGTCAACTCGTACCGACAATAGCTTTCGAAAATTGGATATTTCTATGTTGGCAATCCGCATACTTTTTCTCCAGCCATGTCAGCGCACGCTAATTAGGATAACTTAATGCAACTCAATCTGTAAAAAATACAAGGCCAAAATGGTAAAGACTTCTTAACAAAAGGATGTTGTCCCCAAGTCTACTTTCTGGCCCATCTTCTAGTATCCACTACAGGGAACAATCAGCCAAAAGCGGATCTACTTTTTTTTGTATTTTGTGTCTCCCTCTGACGGTGCTGCTGGCCAAGGTTTAGGACGTTCCATTTTCTCGGCGATGTAATCTCTTTTCTGTGAAATTTTCCCAGTTTTCTGCGACGTATCTTTGCCCTTATTTTTATCTTCTTTCATAGTAGATCACTCCTTCCCTCTTAACGTCAAACTTCCTAAGCCCCTAGAGACTAAGACCTCTTGATAACATTTATTAAGAAGTTTTTCGTCATGTGGCAGTTTTGATTCATCTTTAGTTGTCGTTATTTCTCGAGTTTTTAGTTTCTTATATTCTTTTACGACTTCTTCAGCAGCTTTTGCTGTTAAAATAAGCCATAAGTTGTCATATTCATTTTTCAAATAAACCCATTCTCTTCGCTGAGCGGTAACAAGTTCTATTTGCCTTTGAAAGTTTAGGATCGGCAAAGAAATTGCGATAAGAGCAGAAATTCCTGATAGTACCTTCCAAAGGATGTCAATATCTGTCCAAATTCCCCAGCTTGCGACAGTGCCTGATGACATAACAGCTAAAAATATTTTTGAATATTTGTCTAAAGCATAATAGCGGCGGCCCAAATATCCCCAGTACCTGACATTCATGTCGGCATCCAACATAGAGTCCCATATTGCTTGTCTAGGCATAGTTAAAGATTGAGTTATTCCTTCTTTTTAAAGCATTTTGAGGACGCTGTTATCTTCATTGCATTACGCTCATTCCTCTCCTACCCCATCGCGCTCTCGAACCATGTCCCGTCCGCCAGAACAACCGACGTTTCCACCTGCCGTTCAGGGATCTTCCAGTACTTCCGGAGCAGCTGTTCCTTCTGGTGCTCGGTCACGAGCCGATACCCGTACTTTTCGTAGAACCGGATCGCCCAAACGGCGGCCTTCCAGGTGCCCACCAGCGTGGGGCCGCCGGTCTTCTGCTTCAGTTCCGACAGGAGCTTGCCGCCGATGCCTTTGCCGCGATGCACGGTTCGCACGTAGGCATGACGGATGAGCGTGACGTCCTGAACAGCCTGGATGCCCATAACGCCAAGCAGGACGCTGTTTTCTTCGTATCCCCAGAATACGACGCCATCATCGAGCTCATGCTGAAGATATTCCCGGGACATATAGGGCTCGTTCCAGCGATCAGCAGGAATGACGCCCCGGTACGCCTGCGCAGCATCGTTGATAATGACATACATTGCCTCGAAATCGCTCTTCTGTAGAAGTTTGAGGTTTGAAGGGTGAAGTTTGAAATTGTAATGCACGACCGATTATGACCTCACCTGTTTGACTTGTCAAATCAATTGATGGCTTTTTTGAATCCACCCTTCTCACTTCACACTTCACTCTTCAAACTTCTTTCACCCATTTCAAACTTCACATTTCAAACTTTTATTTTCTTCTGTTTCATTTTAATGATAATGCTGGTGAGAATAGCAATGAGTTCATTGCACTCATCAAGGTGGGGCTTGATCCGCGCGGCATCGAGCAGATCGGTTGCCGATAGCAGGCGGAGCCAGTAGTGCGTTTCACGAGCTTCCTTGCAGGCAATACTGTATTTGCTCACGAAATCCGCCGCACTCTGAGAAGCCTGTCCTTCCTCGACATTTGCCCCGATGGAGGTCCCCGAGCGCAGAAGCTGATTCGCACGCGTGCGCGGCACACCCGGTGAACAGTCCAACTGCAGACAACCTCACGACCTCTTTCGCAAACTCAAAAGTCCGCAGCGGCAGATCACTTTTCACGTTCTATCCCCGTCATTCTTTTCAATCTTCACCCTTCAAACTTCCCCCTTCAAACTTCTCTTACTTGACTACATTTACCATTTCGACGCCAAGATAATCCGCCAGAAGCTTGACGGTCCGCGGTTTCATGGTGACCCCTTTAAGCGTCCTGGCAACGGTTATCTGGTGCAGGCCGAGTTTGTGAGCAAGTTCGGAATAACTCAACCCTTTTTCAAAACGCTTCTGCTCAAGAACTTCTGTCTTATACATGGACTTGTCCTCTCTTCTCGTTCTATTAATACGAACGAATCATTTATTGTTACTTCCCGGAACGTCCCCCCTCACCCAGCCCTCTCCCCTCGGGGAGAGGATAAAGGAGAGGGGCGAAAGCAGTAACAAATCTAAATGCGTTTGTATTAGTGTACGCGTTTCAAACTTCCCACTTCCTTCAAACTTCAAATTTCACCCTTCCCCCTTCACTCTTCCCTCTTCACCCTTCAAACTTCAAACTTCAAACTTCATTTTCTTCCGCACGTAATACTGACATCAGCCGGGATAAGCTGCGCAGCATCGCTGATCTTGAGCAGCTTGCCCTTTTCGCCGTGATGCGTCCTGCACAGCGGAACAACGTACCTGCCGTTGTCAGCAGGGCTGTCTGTTTGGACGAGCGCTCCCACTTCCGGCGTTTGCGTGCATTTCCCCTCCATGCAGTACTTGGGAATTCCCTGGCCGCTGTATTTTTTCCAGTGATCAAGCCAGCTTCCACACGCGCAGGTTCCAACACTCAGATCATCGATGTTTTTCACTTTCATGCCTTGTTCTCCCTCGAATTGGTGGGTTTTCTACGAGATCTTCAATTTTGATGCATTCGTAAAAAGTCTGATTTCTGCATATTCCGTCATTCCCGTGCAAACGGGAATCCAGTCATTACAAACACATACTTGACCACTGGATACCCGCCTTCGCGGGTATGACGACTTTTTACGAGATCATCAATTTTGACGGTCTCGTAAGACTTCTTACGGGTTCCTCAACTTTGCGGACTTGCATAGATCTCCTTGAAATGCTGGTGCGTATCCTTGAAAGCCTGAAGCACCTGGGGATCGAAATGCTCCGGCATGGTCCTCCCGTCGCCTTCCGTGATTATCTTGAAGGTCTTCTCATGATCGAATCCCGGCTTGTAGGGACGTTTGCTCCTCAGGGCGTCGTACTGGTCGACGAGCATGACGATCCTGCCTTCTATCGGAATTTCTTGTTTGCTGAGCCCTCCCGGATATCCTTTGCCGTCCCACCGCTCATGATGATTCATGGCGATGGACTCGGCCATCCGGATGACGCCGTGGGACGAGCCTGCAAGCATCCTCGCCCCGAGGGTGGTATGGCTTTTGATGATCTCGAACTCATCCTGTGCAAGAACGGCGGGCTTCAGGAGAATGCTGTCCATGATCGCGACCTTGCCGATGTCGTGGAGCGAGCTTGCAAGACTTATTGTCTCGACAAATTCAGCGGGCATGCCGAGCGTCCCGGCGATCGTTCCCGCGAAGCTCCCGACCCGCGAGTTGTGCAGACCCGTGTCCGTGTCCCGGTACTCCGCGACCACGGTCAGGCGGTGAATGATCTCGCTGTTCAGGTCCTTCAACTCTTTGGTCTTCAACCTGACTTCCTCCTGGAGCGCCTGCTTGTAGTTTCGTTCCAGGGCCCTCATGTTGAGAAGGGTCTCCGCCTTTCGGATGGTATGGATGAGATACTCGGGATTGAGGGGCTTGATGATGAAATCAAAGGCCCCCCGGCGGATCGCGTCGAGGGCAACGCTCAATTCGGCGTAGGCGGACATGATCAGAACGGGAATTTCCGGATCGAGCTCGTGGATCATGACCGCCAGTTCCAGTCCATCCATTCCGGGCATCCTGATGTCCGTGAGCACGATGTCCACGCCCGACTCCGGGTTGTGCAGGATGTCAAGGGCCGCGATGGCGTTGCCGGCCGTGACGACCTTGTACTCAAACGTGGTTAACACCAGCCGAAGCGATTTCAGCACATCGTGGTCGTCATCCACGACAAGGATGGTGTGTTTTTTACGCGCTGTTTCCTGGTCCATGTAAACACCTCCGTTATGGTTTCGCGCAACTCTCCCCTCCCTTCAATGGGAGGGGACTAAGGGGAGGGTGAGTCTCCTCAGGCGTGCCGGCCTTCGAAATGACTTGAAGGCCTCAACAATCAATAATGGAATTGTATGTGATTTTCTGTTCGCTGTCACCTGTCAAAACTGACAGGTACCCCAAAAAGGCTGTTTTTCGATGAACGGATGTTTTTGGAGGCTGGTCAGGAGGTTTTAGATAGCGGCAGACTCTTTTGTCGGCAGATTGCGCAGATGGACGCAGATTACAAACATACTCTTGAACTTGCAATTCCCTGTAGCTTGCTACAGGGTCACCAAATAGGTTCCTCCCCCTTGATGGGGGAGGTTAGGTGGGGGTGACGGCAGTCGCAGTATCACCCTCCCCTTGCCCCTCCCATCAAGGGAGGGGAAGATGTTAGATACCCCGCAGCTTGCTGCGGGGAGGTTCATTAAGCAGTTAACCGCGAATTACGCGAATGAACGCGAAGGAAAGGACAGGAGAGTGTGCAGGGGTTACAGCGAGGTCAGGCCTTCCCGGATGGCCAGTTTCGTGAGTTCTGCGATGGTGTGGACGTCAAGTTTTTCCATGATCTGCTGGCGGTAGAATTCGGCGGTCTTTATGCTCACATGGAGGAGCGCGGCGATGTCCTTCGTCTTCTTTCCTTCGGCCAGGAGCTGCAGGACTTCCCGTTCCCGCGACGAAAGCAGGGAGATCGACGACAGCTCTTTTTTCGAGACCCGTTCCACGTAGTCCTTCATGACCATGTTGCTGATCCTCGGGCTCAGGTACGTCGTGTTCTTTACAACGGAAAGAATGGCGTCGATCACCTCGTCGTCGGCGCTGTCTTTCAGCAAATAGCCTTTTGCGCCGGCCCCCAGCATCTGGAGCACGATGCGCCGTTCGAGGTGCATGGACAGCGCAATGACCCTGGCGTCGGGGTTCGACTCCAGGATCCTGCGGGTCGCTTCGGTTCCATTCAGACCCGGCATGGAAATGTCCATGATGATCACGTCGGGCGATACCTCGTCGGCAAGCTCCACGGCGGTCCTGCCGTCGCCGGCCTCGGCGACCACTCCCATCTCCGGGTGCCCGGCTATCACCGCCCTGAGCCCGGCGCGCACGATCTTGTGGTCGTCAACGAGAAGGATCTTTATCATGAGGTTCCCTTTCCCTGTTCTCCGTAGTTCACGAGCGGCGCCGTCAGGACCACCGTTGTTCCCGCTCCGGGCGCGGATTCGACGTCGCAGCGCCCGCCCAGGCCCCTGAGCCGTTCGCGGATGGTGAACAGGCCGAAGCTATGGCGGGGTCCCGGCGACGCCGCGGCAAGGAACCCGATGCCGTTGTCCCTGACAGCGATGCGAATGCTGTCCCCGGTCCTCATCACCGAGATCAACGCTTCCGTCGCCTTCGCGTGCTTCACGATGTTCATCAGGAGCTCGCGCACGCTCCGGAAAAGCAGATAGCCCGTCTCGTCGCTGATCTCCTTCGGCAGGCCGTCATCCTCCACCCGCACGGGGACCCCGTGTGTGCTTTCATAACTTTCCGCCAGCGACTCGATGGCCGGTTCCAAACCGAGTTCCTCCAGCACGGGCGACCTCAGCTCGATGGTGAGCGACCGCGTGTACTGGATGGTCTGCGCGATCAGTTCGCGCGCCTCGTCCATGCGCATTGCCGCTTCAGGCGAGGAAAGGAACTTCCGGAGGGCCCCGAGCTGGTATTGCGACGCCACCAGGTTCTGGCCCACGAAATCATGCAAATCGGTGGCGATCAAATGCCGTTCCCGTTCTTCGCTCTCCCGCATGGATTTTTCCGCCTTGACGCGCGCCTCGACCATCGCGTTGAAGGCAGCTGCGAGCTTCCCGATCTCATCGTGCGTTTCCACGGCAGCCGGTTCGACCGGCATTCCCAGTTCCAGCGCCCGCACCTTCCCGGTGAGGTTCCGGAGCGGCCGCGTCACCTGCTTCACGGCGAAGGAGATAATGACCCAGCCTGCCGCGATGAACAGGAGCATCACCGCCGCGTTCCGCGTCACCAGTGATGCGATGTCCTTGCGAAAAGAGTCCTTGCTCAGGACGACCTGCGCGTATCCGATCACCCGGCCGTTGCGTCCCGTGCCCTCCAGGTCGAAGTACAGGGACTCCGCCGCCTCGGGAACGGACCTGATCGACACGGGTTTGATGAACTGAAAGGAGTCCTCGGTTTCGAAGACCTCGAGACCCACAACGCTTCGAAGGTCGCGGACCGGTCCGCGCGACGGGGGCGTCGTGCCTCGTTCGGAAGTCGACCGCCGGCCGGCATACAGCACCTTCCGCCCATTGTTATAAACCGTTATGGAGGTAACGTCCTTCAGGCCGAGCATTCCCGCCGAGGCGGCCTGGAGCAGTTTTTCGTCCTCCGCGAAGAGCCCGACGACGACACTTTGCGAGAGCAGGTCCGCGAGCATCTCCCCCTGCTCCCTCAGCTTTTCCTCCGCCTTGTTCCATTCACGGAAAGCGCCGATGCCGGTATAGGCCGTCAGGAGCACGACTATGACGAAAAAGAAGGCGAAGAACACCTTCAGTCCGAACTGCTCCCTGATCGCGTTCCGAAGCCTCCTAATCGGCATGATCCGCCCTTCGCGCCGACTCGCTGACGATCTTGACGCCCATTTTGCCCGCGGCCTTTTTGTTGATCGAAAGCCGGGTTTTGCGCGCGTATGCGCGGACCGCCCCCTTGCCTCCCGCAACGATCGCGTTCGCCATGTCCGCGGCCTGCGCGCCCATGTCGAAAGGGTCCGCGTCCAGCGAAGCGATAGCGCCCATTTCAATGTATTTTTTTGAAAAGGCGAACAGCGGGATCGTGTGCTGGATGGAGAACCGCAGGAGATAGTCGATCGTTTCCGGTGTTACCACGGTGGGGTCAGGCAGGATCCAGAGGATATCGATTGCGTCGTGCATGCTGCCGAGAGCGGTTGCCAGGCCCGCGGGATCGGGAACCTGCCTGCTCGTCAGTTCAAGGCCGGCCGCGGCGGCTTCCCGAGACGCTTCCGCGACAAAGGTCTGCATGTTGCGCGGATCGTACAAAAGGCCGACCCGCTTGGCCGCGGGGAAGACCTGTTTCATGGCGGCAAGATAGGCCGCGGGCGCGATCTCCATGCTCACGCCAGAAATGTTCGGGGGGAGTTGCGCGCGGTCCGCTTCGGCGAGGACGGCCATGACGTACACTACGGGAACGTTGTCCAGCACCCTGAGTTTCTTAAAGGCCGTCGTCCCGATGGCCAGCACCGCATCGGGCCGTTTCCCGCGTATCGTGTCGAGATCGCGATCGTCGTTCAATTCCGCTTCGCTCACGTCGCAGGAGCTGGCGTCTTTGAACCCCCGGAGCGCGTCGCGATAGGGTTTCAGGTCGGCGCTCTTCACGACCACGACGTCGCATGCGTTCACCGGCATTGGTCCGAACAGCGAAACCGCCGCGAGCAGGGAAAGGGCGAGGAGGCGGTTCCGGGTGAAGTATGATTTCAAGTTAATCAAGGGGTATATGCATTATCCGAAAGCCTGCGGATTCGTGAAAAGATTTTTTTAGTGACCGCTCAGGTCAACATATTATCCGCAGATTACGCAGATTCTATAGATTAAAACAAACATGGATCATGTTTTTTAAAATCTGCGTCCATCTGCGAAATCTGCGGACAAAATGGTTTTCCCGGTGTAACGCCTTCTGGGTCAAAGATCGTATGTAATGTCCTGGGCAACCAGTCCGGCAAGGGTCTGATCGAGGTACTGCTTTTGACAGTTGATCCCGCGCAGGGTGCCGTCGCGCAGCAGTTTCATGTACTTGCAGCCGCCGAAACAAAGCGGGAGATATTCGCAGGCAAGACACTCCTCGTTTTTCCAGACATCGAGATCGTGGGAGCTCTTGTAGTCGATCAGACCGCTTTTGAGATCGCCGACGCAGCAATCCGTCCTGCCGATCAGCCCCGGGCATTTATACAGTGCGCCGTCGTAATTGACCACCAGATTGCCCTCCCGTTCAATGGCGCAGGGAGAGGGCATGACCTTCGGCGTCCGGTATCCCCGCTTCACGATCTCTTCCCGCAGGAAAAGGCTCGCCTCGCTGATCCAGGGTTCGTTGATCGAAGCGCAGCCGTCATGAAAATCGCGCGGTGCAAATTCGGAGCTTTCATTGACCACGGGGTCGAATTTGACCAGGGAGAGCTTGTCGGGAGTAAGGCCGTTCCCGGAAAGAACCTCGAGAAGCCGGGGGAATTCCCGGTAATGTTCCTGCGTATAATTCCCCCCGATCTGGATATGGATCATGGGGCAAACGTCCCTGATGTTCCCCATGATGACGTCGAAGGAGCCCGCGCCGGACTTGAAGGGCCTGAATGCGTCATGGACCTCTTTCGGCCCGTCGAGCGTGACCTTCGCGCCTTTCAGACCGAGGGGCATCAAGCGCTTTACATTCCCGATCGTGAGCAGAGTGCCATTGGTAACGAGCGAAAAGCCGTAGATAAGCTTCTGCTGTTCCGCGAACAGACGAAGCTCTTGGGAGATCGCCTCAATACGGTCCATGCTTAAAAGCGGCTCGCCCCCGTAAAAGGTGATATTGATCTCTTCTTTGCCGACACTGCTGCGCTTCACAAAGTCTACGAACCGCCCGGCGGTCTCATCGGACAGATAGAACTTGCCTTTTCTTTGGCCTTCGAAACAATATGTGCACCCGAGGTTGCAGTCCAGGTTCAGGACAAGAATATAGTTCAGCGTTTTATCCAAGGCATTCACTTTCTGGATAAAGGAAAGCATTTCACGCTTTTCTTCTGAAACATTTTTTACCAGGAACCCCTCGGCGATGAGGGTTTCTCTTTCCTCGTCGGACAGGTTGTCATTCTTCATGTCTTCGATCAAACCGGAAGGCACGAGAAGTGCGGACGCACTTTTCATGGAATAAAGAATTACGGAACCAGGTCCGCTTGGGGAGGGGTATGTTTTAGTATATTTTGATAATGGCATGGTATCTTCGTGATAATAGTAATCAGATTCAGCCTCTCGTTATAAATAATGAGGGAGAGCCGAAAGCTCTCCCTCATTCTACAGCTAACCTAAACGCATCGGTATGAAGGGTCCAAAACAACAACCGGCGTTAACCACTCCTTTTACATCAACTCCTTTTTTCAAAACAGTAATTCGATTTTTCATTTTCCTCACCTCCTCTTTTTTAAAGTATAGAGAATCGTGTTCACTTTTTAGAACGCATAGCGCACTCCGGCTTCAAACCAGCGTTCCGGGTTTCTAAAAACATCAAAGAGATATTGAGAGCCGTTGAAAATATTATGAACATCAGCATAGATTGCGAGCGATTGATCGTGATTTGTAAAAAGTTCTTTCGTAATATGAAGATCTACGATCATGGAATCATATTTCCCGTTGAACGAAGGAGGAGCATTCCAGTATATATAATGTCCCTTGAGCTGCGCCTTCAATGAATCCTTCTCGAATTGGATTCCTACATCATAAGTTCGTTGAGGCATGGGCTGGATAGTTTGACCGGTATCCAGGTCCTGAGCGTTCATAAACGCCGCGCCAACAAGGATCGAAGTATGGTATAGGGGCAGAGACTTGATCTCTACTTCCATCCCCTGCCTGCGCTCTCTCCCGCCATTTACCGAGGTATACGTAGGCGGTGATAAGGCTTCTGGTCTTAGGCCTCCGCTGATTTCGTGTCGGAACAGGGATAACTTCGTCCAGACGTACGGAAGCGCTGTAGATTCCGCCCCTAATTCGTAGGACCAGACCTTTTCCATCTTCAAATCTGGGTTGGATATATAAAAGTCGTTAACCCCATACGTAGCAGCAAGTGGCGGGATACTGAACCCACGTGCAACGTAAGCCCTGAGCAATGATGAATCGGCAATTTTATAAGTAACACCGAGGCTCGGACTGGTGAAATTGCCGTTGGTGTCTGTTGAATCGTAACGGATGCCGGGCGTAAGTGACAGTCGATCAACCGTGATAGTATCATTGAGATAATAGGCCCACTTTTTTAAACCTTGTTCATTGCCGATAATAGCATTGGATTCAAGTTTTTTTGAATCGAAATCCGTACCCAAAATAATATTATGCAAACCGTACTTCCAGGAGAGTTTCGCACTCGATCCGTAGCCGCTGTCTTTATAATGATCTTCTGAAAATAGTGCTCCGTTGCTCAACCGGAAGTTGTAAACATCGGAATCCTGGTTCAATGTCCAAAAAGAGACCTGCATTTCTGCATCGTTACTCAATGAGGTCTTTGCCATCAGGGACGACTTCATTGTTTCTACCTTATTATTGATAAAAATTGGCACATATATATCATTGATAACGTCGTAAACAACGAATTCGCCGGCACCCCTTGAAAGCTTGTCGTAGCCAATAGTAAAACCGATGGTCGAATTTGCTGATAGTTCGTATGTTAGCTTTGCGTAAGCATTATTTCCGGAAAAGTCATTATGAACACTGAAATCATCGGTTTCAAGCCTGCCTGCAGTAACGTAGAAGCCGAAGCGTTTCTCTTTACCAGAGGTTTCCATCCTGATATCGGCAGTATTTTTTGCTCCGTAGCTCGATGAGACGATGCTCCCTGATCTCTCTGGGCTCCCCGACTTCGTAATAATATTCACAACGCCGCCGAGGGCCGAACCCCAGGCAGAAGATGCCGGCCCTTTGATGATCTCTATCTTTTCTATATTCTGGACCGAAAGAGCGCCGATCTCCGTAACATTGTCACCAAGATTGTTCAGAGGGATCCCATCCATGAACATGGCCACGTGTTTGTTCTCCGATCCCTGGATATTAGCCAATGAAGAACTGCCCGGACCGCCGGACATAAACACCTGCAGGCCGGTAACACCATTCAGCACGTCAGCAACCGTATGGGCGTTCATGAGCTTGATGTCGTCCGCGGTAACGACCGTGATGTTTTCCGCAACCTGGGTGAGGGATTTTCTGCCGCGTGTCGGCGACTCCACGACGAGTTCCTCTTCCTTGAAATACATAAGAAGGAACTTTCTGTCTTCATCGGGCTGTGCCAGGATAATGGGAGAAAAGATTGCAGAGAGACCCACCAGGGCAAGAAAAATGGCAAAAATACTGACCAGCTTCGTCACGATACCCCCCCTAGATTGAATTATTACCCCGATTGCTTTGTCAACTTGAATGGAAAGCCGGCGACGCAAAGAACCTGCAAATGCCCGCAATTGCTCCGCCCATAAGCACTTGGAAATATCTTACCACATTTGCTGCACAGGACAAGTGGAATATTGCAGCCTAATCATTCAGTAATGTCAAAGAGCGGCGCTATGCAAGTACGAATTTTGCTTTTTTGCGCCTGCACGAGCGGTGGTATGCAGATGCATTATATAGGGAAAGACGGCCTCTTGTCACCTGTCAGAATTGACAGGTGGCCGGTATAACGCTTTTACGCGCGATTACGTCCCGAAACTGGCTTTCGCCTCGATAACCGTCGAAATTCCGTACATTCCGTCATTCCCGTGCAAACGGGAATCGTGCGCCTGGAAGCACGCGCATCTGAGAGGTGAAAGTCCTCTCCCGGGAGATGTCCACTCCCGGTAGTCAACGGTAACTGCGTCGCCGCGAGGCGGGGTGGAGAGCAACCGGAGACGAACATACA
>Ga0210377_10001807_pt1 | contig 19107 bp, 19 predicted proteins | sample PLM4_65_b1redo_FD_155480 | JGI IMG/M metagenome (GOLD analysis project Ga0210377, IMG submission 155480) | Groundwater sediment microbial communities from an aquifer in East River, Colorado, USA - PLM4_65_b1 redo | ecosystem: Environmental > Terrestrial > Soil > Riparian zone | place: USA: East...
GAAAAGCCGAAGAAGGAGATGATGAAGAAAGTCGGGATCAGCGATAGCGGCATCGCCGCCGCCGCGATCAGCGTGGCGCGCCAATCGCGCAGGAACAGGAACACCACCAGCGCCGCCAGCAGCATGCCTTCGATCAGCACCTCTTCGGTGGCGTGGAAATTCTTCCGCGTATCGTCCGACATCGAGAAGATCTTGGTGATCTTGAGGCCCGGATTGGCCTTCTCGAGTTCGGCGATGTTCCTGGTGACGCCGTTCTCGACATCCACCTCGGAGGCGGTGTCGACCTTGGCGAGGTTGAAGCCCGCCACCGGCCGGCCATCCAGCCGCGCGAAGCCGCGCTGTTCGCCCGATCCGTCGCCGACATCGGCGAGGTCATCAAGCCGGACGTAGCCGCCCGTGCGCAGCGGGATGGTGAGATTGCGCAGCTCGTCGACCGTCGTGGTTTCGCCGATGATCCGTGTGGTTGTCTCGGCGCCGCCCACTTCCGCGCGCCCGCCGCCATAGTTGCGGAAATAACCGCGCAGTGCATCGTTGACCTGCGCCGCCGTCAGCCCCAGCGCCACCATGCGCGCGGGATCAAGCGTTACGTTGATCTCGCGGTTGACGCCGCCGACCCTGGAGACCTGGCCGACGCCGGCGACCGACTGCAGCTGGCGCGCGATCGTGTCGTCGATGAACCAGGAAAGATCGGTCGCCGAGAGGTTCGGGTTCGACACCGCGAAGGTCATCAGCGTGCCGCCAGTGAAATCCAGCGCCTCGACCCGCGGCGGCTCGATGCCGGTGGGCAGGTCTATCCGGATCGCATCGATGCGCGAGCGCACATCGTCCTTGAGCTTCTGCAGATCCGAGCCGATGGCGAACTGAACCACGGTCGAAGACACGCCGAGCTGCACGTTGGAAGACATCGTCTCGATGCCGGGCAAGCTCGAGACGGCGTTCTCGACCAGGCGCGTCACCTGGTTTTCCATCTCGCTCGGCGCGGCGCCGTCCTGGACAACGAGCACTTGCACCGCCGGAAAGGAGATATTGGGGAACTGCTTGATCGGCAGTTTGGTGTAGGAATACATCCCCGCGATAGTCAGCAGCACGAACGTGACGATGACCGGAATGGGGTTCCGGATGGCCCAGCTTGAAACCGGCAGGTTCATGGCTACTTGCCTCCCGGCGCCGCGGCGCGGGACGCAACGCCCTCCTCAACCGGCTCGATCACGTCGCCTTCGAGCGTGAACGCGGCGCCGACCGACAGCACGCGAGATCCGGCCTGGGGGCCTTCAACAAGCTGCACAAAATCGCCTGTCCGCTCGCCGAGCTTCACCGGCACGCGGCTGACCTTGTTGCCTTCGCCGACCAGCATCACTGACGGGCCGCCGGCCTCATAGCGGATCGCGCTCGCCGGAACGGTCAACACCGCCGATGCGCCGCCGTCGAGCTTCGCTTGCGCGAAGCTTCCCGGACGCAGGGCCTTGTCGAACGGCAGTTCAATGCGTGCGCGGCCGAGACCGGTCGCAGCTTCGACACGCGGGGAGATGAACCTCACCTTGCCTTGGATGACCTCGCCGGTGGGCAGCGTCACCTGCGCGCTATCGCCTTCCTTGATCTGCGAGAGCTTCGCGTCCGGCAGCTCGGCGTCGAGCTCGATCAGCCCATCGCGGGCAATGCGGAAATAGGGCGTGGCGGACGCAACGGAGGAAATCTCGCCAGGGCGAATGTTCCGCTGCAGGATCATGCCGCCAACCGGCGCCCGCAGCGTCATACGCGAGTTCCGCACCTTCATCTCATTGACCATCGCCTGGGATGCGCCCAGCGAAGCTTCTGCGCCGACGGCTTCCATGCGGCGCTGCTCGAGCTGTTCTTTCGAGAACGCGCCTTCCGCCGCCAGCATTTCGGCGCGCTCGAGTTGGCTTTTCTTGAAATCGACATTGGCTTTCTGGGTTGCGAGGGTCGCCTCGGCCTGTGCGATCTGCGCCTGCAGTAGCGTGTCGTCGAGCCTGGCCAGCCCCTGACCCTGCTTCACCCAATCGCCCTCGTCGACATAGACGGCGGCCACGCGATAGCCGGGCAGCTCGGAGCCCACGGCAGCCTCTTCGCGCACCACCAGGCGCCCGGTCCCGACGATCTCTTCCGAAAGGTTGCGTTGGGCGACGCGCGTGACGCGCATGGCCTGGACCTGACCTGTTTCCTGAGCTTTGGCGTTGCCCGCCGTTTCTTCGGCCGGGGCGGGCTTTTGTCCGCAGGAATGCAGCGCGAGTGAGAGAACGCCCACGCCGGCGATCGCTCCGATCGATGTCAGATTGCGCTTGATCATTGTCTTCTGTCCTTGCGCGTCCGGGGAGGAGGAGTGGACGCGGGTTTCCCTGCGCCCGAGGCCGTCTTCTGTCGAGTCGTTGTCCCTTGCTGAGTCCCTTGCCGGCCTCTTCGTCCAAAGGACGAACGGCCAGGTTCTTTTGCGACCAGAGAAGCCAGATTTTCTTCTCGGCCGGCCCCTCAATTTGGCATGTGTGGCTTCGCTGGCCGGAACGGCAGGGGCCGCGGCCACATTTTCGCCCGTCACAGCGAGATTTTCCGGGGATGCGCCATCCCCGCCGCCTGCAAAAGCAGACGCGATTTCGCTGCCGGCGGGAGGCGTCTTGGGGAGGTCCATCAGCCCGTCTCGGAAACTCTAGCGTTTCCATATCTCATTCTGTTATAGACTGCAAAGCTGGAGATCGCGTTAAACCGATCAGTTTCGCGTGTGCAGGGATAAAATGCAGGCCGTTCAAGAACCTATCGACGCCGCCTCGCCCCGCGAGCGAATACTGGCGGCGGCGCGGAAGATCTTCCTCGATGGCCCGCCTGAGCACGCCACCATGGACGCCATCGCCCAGCAGGCGGGGATGTCCAAGAAGACCATCTACCGCGAATTCAAGAGCCAGCTTGAACTGCTCGGTGCGCTGCTTGCGGAGAACGTGGCCGATATGGGCGAGTTTCCGCCCCCCAAGGCCAGCGCCGACATAGAACTCGAACTCTACGGCATGCTGGTGCGGATGGTGACGCACTTCACCTCGCCGCGTTCCATGGCGCTGGTGAGGCTGCTGATCTCCGAAGTGCGGCGCTATCCGGAACTGATGAACGCCAACAAGCCACGTGGATTTCCACGCGAGATTCTGGCGAACTGGCTGGGCTCGCCCATAGTGCGCGCGAAATATCAGATCGAGGATCCGGAAGACGCCGCCGCCATGCTGCTCGGCATGGTGATGCAGGATTCCGGCTTCCGCCTGATGATGGTCTCGAGCGCGACCATGCCGCACCACCTGATCGAGACCCGTGCGCGCCGGGCCGTCTCGATCTTCCTGCGCGGCGTGCGCAAGGGCGGCTGACCGTCCTACAGTTTCGCGAGCTTCTCCTCGATCACGCGAGCGACGGCGCGCGCGATCGGCTCAATGATAGCGCCGCTGGTTGCATTCGCGCCGTCGATCAGAGTGTGGAACAGGCCGTGCGCACCCCAGAACCCGGCCGAGGTGGGATAGCCCTCCTTCAATACCAGCGTGTATTCGCCGAGTGACTTTGCAACATCGGCTGGCGCCGGCTGTTCGATCACTGGCTGACCGGCGAAAGCCGCCTGGCAACTCGCGATCAGATCCGGGCTCGCCATCAGCGTTCGCGTGAGGTTTGGCGTCTCCAAAGGCTTCAGGCCTGCTGCTGATTCCTCATAGGCCCGTGCGCCGAAGCTCGCGCCGAGATGGAACCACAGCGCTGTCTCCTTCGGCTTGGGCGCCTGGAATTCGTGGAACACATGTGCGCCGGCGTCGGTCCACTCATGTCCCGATGTGGCTACGAACAGGAACCGGCACGCAAAGGCCTTCGACGTCGCCCATTCGGACAGGGCGAGCGACATGGCGATCCCCGGCCCGCGTTCCCCGCCGCAGGTGAACCAGCCGCTCTGCGGCGTGGAGATCACGACCCACGGTCCCGCAGTTCCACGCCGGGCGATGGTGTTCTTGCCATTCCTGAATCCGCCGGGGCCTTCGATGGTCAGTTTCGCCGGCTGCTTCGCTGCTACGGCCGCATCGATCCGCGCCTTCTCCTTTTCGCCTACGCACAGCACCGGCGTTTCCAGGAACATTTCCGCCGGCGTATTGATCGCAACAACTTCTCCGGATGGGCTCGAGATGACGCCGATTATGCCGACGGCGCCCGCCTTGTCGGCCCGCTCGAACGCGTCGCGGTATGCGGCGCTGGGCGAAGGCGTTCCAGCTGCACGAGGGACGTGCACCACCGCGATGCGACCGGAAACATCGCCCGGCGATTTGACGTTCCAGGGCGCCAGCGGCGCGGTGACGCCTCCTTGCGGCGTGAAAGACAGAGGCGGTTGCGCGAACCCGTCGATCGACTGACCGCCGGCATCAAGGCGCGCCAGAGTCGTGTCGGCATTGGGCAGCGAGAACTCCGTCTGCTCGATCTGATAACCGAGATCCTTCCAGCGCCTGGCGAACCAGGCGGAGGCGGCGATGTCGCCTGCGCTGCCGCTGCGATGCGTGCCGAAACCAGTGTAGGCCTCGACATCGGCCATCAGTTTCGCGCCGGCGAACGGATCGCCTCCGGATCCGGCCGCCGATGCCGCCGCGGAACTTGCTGCCTGTCCACCCTGTTGCGGCTCGCCGCAGCCAGCGATCGTCAGCGCCCCCGCGCCCGCCAGAAGCTCACGCCTGTTCATCTGCCTGCTCCATGTCGCCCTCCCCGCTGCATTGATCCAGCGGAGAGGGCGCCAAGGCAACCGCTTTGATGCTACTTCGCGGCGATGCCCTGCCGGGCGTCGATGGCCTTCGAGGCGGCCTTGCCAGTTACTTCGGCCATGTGGTCGAAGGCGAATTCGAGCTCGCCGAGGCCCTGCGTCGCCGACCTGATCTCGATGATCAGGTCGTGCAGCTCGTCCTCGGGGATGTAGGCGCGGATCGAATCCCACCCAAACCAGCCATCGCGCGGATCGAAGCCCAGGATCTGTCCGCGCCGCATCGGGATGATCGCGGTGATGCGCGCCATCTGGTCGGACGGGGTGTGGATCGTCACGACATGCACCGGCTCGAGCAGCACCGGATTGCATTCCGGCAAGGCCTGATGGATTGCCATCCGGCCTGCAGTGCGGAACGCGATCTCGGATGAATCGACCGCGTGGTAGGAGCCATCGAGCAGCGTCGCCTCGACATCGACTACTGGGAAACCAAGCGGTCCTCGCATCAGCGCGTCGCGCACGCCATCCTCGACCGCGCCGAAATACTGCTTGGGCACCACACCGCCATGGATCTTCTGGTCGAACTTCAGGCCCGAACCGCGAGCGCCGGCTCTCACCTCGATCACCACATCGCCGAACTGGCCGTGGCCGCCGGACTGCTTCTTGTGCCGGCCGCGCTGGGTCGACGATCCGCGGATGGTCTCGCGGTACGCTGTCTCCGGACGGCGGGAGGCGACGCTGACGCCGAACTTGCGCTTCAGCCTGTCGAGCGCGACACGTAGATGGATCTCGCCCTGGCCGGCGAGACGAAACTCACGCGTCAGCGGATCGGGGCCGAACGCGAGCGCGCCGTCCTCATCGATCAGCCGCGCCATTGCGGCGGCGAGCTTGACGTCGTCCTGCCGGTTCTCTGTCTCGACCGCGAGGGCATAGACGGCGGGACGCGCCACCAGCGGCGCTTTGCTCTTCCTCGCGACGCCATCGCCGCCAATGAGATCGCCGCGCTTCGCCTTATCGAGGCGGCCGAGGCACACGACATCGCCCGCTGTCGCCTTGTCGAGCTTGGACTGCGCCTCGCCCTGCAGAGAGAAAACGCCAGCAATACGCTCGCTCGTTCCATCCGGCAGCGTCACCTGTTCGCCGTCCGAAATGTCGCCCGACATCACGCGGACCAGGGTCTGGCGTCCCGCCTGGCCGGCATGGCGCGTCTTGAGCACAGTTGCCGAGCGGCCCTCGGCGCCGACGCGTTCGGCCGCCACCTCCAGCTCCGGCATCTCGTGACGCAGCGCTTTAAGGAGGCGGCGCACGCCTGAGCCGTTCTCCGCAGAACCCAGGAAAACCGGTACTATCTGCACTTTCGCCAGTTCGTCGGCGAGGTCGGCCATCACATGGCCTCGCTCCGGCTCGGTGTCGTTGATCAGTTCTTCCAGCAACCGGTCGTCGAAGTCGGCGACCTGCTCCAGCATCTTGGCGCGGGCCTCGGCCTCGCGCTCCTTCTCGTCGTCGGGAATCTCGATCAGCTCGGACGCCTTGCCGGGCTGGTATTGGTAGGCACGCTCGAGCGCGAGATCGATGAAGCCGGAAGCGCCCGAGCCATTCCAGATCGGAATCTGCCGCGCGACCAGCGGCTCCATGCTGTAGGGCTGCAGCGCGGCGATCATGTCACGCACGCGCCCACGCGCCTTGTCGATCTTGTTGATGAAGATGCAGTGCGGTGCGTGAAGCTCGTCGAGCCGTCTCAGCAGGGGCTGGAGCAAGCCCGCGCGTTCCGGATCGGGATCTGCGACAATAATGGTGAGATCGACCGCCGGCAGTATCGTGTCTGCCTCGCTCGCGAAATCGACCGAGCCGGGACAGTCGAGCACAACGTATTTGTCGCCGAGATAATCGAACCCGGCGACGTTGAGTTCGGTTGAAAGTCCTCTCGCCCGCGCTTCCTCGCTCGCGTCGCCAACCGAGGTTCCGCCGGAAACCGATCCTTTTCGCTGAACGGCGCCGGCGGCAAATAGCATTGCTTCGAGCAAGCTCGTTTTACCGGCGCCGCAGGGTCCGCTTAAGGCGACCGCACGCACGGTCGCCGCCTTTCCTCCGCTCATTTTCTTTGTCCTTCACACTTGGGGTGAAGGGCCGCGGGCCGGTCCTGTTCGGACGCGGATAGTCAGCGCCTTGAGGGCCGTACCACGGCCCGGGCGCAACCATCGTGCGCCATCGGCCCGAGGCGTTCAAGTATGACGGCGGGTGAAGGCCATCCAATTTTGTCAGCAATTTCGCTCGTGGCGGTCGGCGAGGCCGGATTCTCGCGGCCCGGGCGGGCGCGCAGCGGCGCGCGCCTGCACCATTTCGAAGAACGCGCGGGATATCGCGCGTTTTAGCTTTTCTCGGCATCGGAAAGACAGGTCGACGGCAGGTCCCGTATCGGTCTTGTTGACGTCCACGACATAGATGCGGCCCGAAGCCCGGTCCCGGAGAATATCGAACGCGCCCCAGTCGAGTTGAATCTCCTCGGCGAAGCGGTGGATCAGATCGATTTCTTCGGCTGAGAAAACATCGGCCAGCTCGCGGAAAGTCACAGTCACGTTGTGAATCGAGAAGCGATCGGTCGCCGGCTTGGTTTTCACCAGTACGAATTGCGGCTTCCGGTCGATGATGGTGGTGCGATAGTCAAACGCCGTGACGCCGTCGGACGAATCGATAAACCGCTGATAGCTCCTGCCCGGCTGTGGCGCGGTGGGGCATTCGACCAGCCGCCCATCGTGCTTGCCGTTGAGCTCGCTTTTCTCGACCGCCTGACCGTGATGCGTCGCCGGATCGAGCGACAGGTCATAGCCCGCCACCTTGCCGAAGATCGCCGCAACGGTGCTCTTGGAAATGTCGGTGACCCCGGCGTTGAGCACACTGTGACCGGGAATGCGCGGCGCGGCGCCCAGCGTCACGTCCTCGAACCAGAAAATCGCGTCGGCCTGTCGCTCATCGCGAACGAACTTCACGCCCGCCAGCGTCGCGGCCGACCAGACCACATACCAGGGCCGCGGCCGGTCGGGCGTGAACCACACCTTGTATCTCTTGCGGCCCGACAGACGCACGCCGGCGGCCTGCACCAGCAGCACACCGAGATAGGCGAAGAACTTCGACAACTCTCCGGCGGTCAGCTCCTTCAGCGTGATCTTCACGCCGGTCTTGCGCACCGTGATGCTGGCGTCCCAGTGGAATTGCAGGTCGGAGAACCAGTTGAAGCCCGGCTCTGCCTTCGCCTCGGACGCGCGGCCTGCGGTCTGTGTGCGCATGAGATCGCCGTCGGCCATCACTCGACCCTGTAGTGAATGGGTTTGTAGCGGAAATTGTTGGACTGCCCCGCGGAGCACGCGGTCAATCCGACGATCAGATCCATCTCGGCGCGGAAGCTGGTGGAATCTCCCGGCTTGCTGAGCGGCGGCAGCACCTTGATCTCGCCGGTCTTCGAGTTGACGTCGACATTCATGAAGACGTTGAACGCGATCGGCACGCGATCGGGCTTCACGCCATGCGGCGCTAGGGCGCGTTCGAGATTACCCTGGCAACCGTGATGCGGCTGCTCGTCCCCGTAGAGGATGCGGAACATTTCCTTCGAGCACGGCGTCAACGAGAAATCGTGACGCCCGACGTCGTCGCGCACGATGGTCAGCATCGGATTGGAGCGATTGGAATAAAGAACGTCGCCGGTCGAAAGGAATATCCGGCTGGCGTAGTCGATCGATCTGCCCGACGAAATGTATTCATCGATGTCTCCCGCGTTGTAAGCGACAAGATCCGACACCTGCTCGCCTTCGGGATCTATGACCGTCAGCACCTTGCCTTTCGCCAGCTTCAGCGACGCGCCCGAGCGCGCCGGGATTACCTCGACCTTGCCGCTCATGTCCGCACCTTGAGTGGGCATGTCCAGCCGGCTTCGACCTGGCGGCCGCTGTATTGCGCAGCTTCGCGGCCCGCTCCGAAGTCCGACAGCATCGGATTGATCGAACCGTGCCGCGCAATCTCGCGTTCGCGGATGATCGACTGCATCGTATAGTAGCGGCCGTCCTGACGCAGACGCTCGAACTGTTCGTGCGGATTGAAGATCAGCGCCGGCCGGCAGAAACGCCGCGCGGCGCGCGACGCGCCCGGATGCAGCCCGACAACGAAGTACGCGACCCCGCCGACGCTGAAACTGAAGTCCGGCGATTCTGGCTCACGCGAAACGCCGTCGGCCCAGGTGGCGCCGCTCGCAGCGTCGATATCGTGCAGGCCTTGCGCGCGCGACCACAGCGCCGCTTCGAACTGGTCCTCGCTAAACCTCTGGCCATGGCTGAACAGGCAGGCGAACGAGCCCAGTCCGGCTTTGTCCTCGATGGCTCGATGGCCGAACTCCGTAAGGGCGCGATGGATGGCGGCGTCGTGACGAGGACAGGCGAAGTCGCCTGCCTCCAGGACGACAAGCCCGCCCAGCGCGAGCGCCGATTTGGCGCCAACACATGGAAATGCCTCTGAATGGATGAACGCCGCGAAGTCCGCCGGAATGGCGCCGCGAGCGGAATACGCTCGTGTCGGCTTCTGCGAGCTGGCAGACCGATCATCCATGCGAGCGGAAACGGGCCGGTTCTGGTCTGGTTCCTTCCCCTGCGCCCCGCCTTCTATCCGGATGGGGTCGATGGCTGTCGTGGAGTGGTCCTCCTGCTAGCCCTTGCAAGAGCATGGACTGCGATAGCGCACGCCGCAATCCCGAATGGCGCTAGATAAAATATACAGCGATACGCGATCAGCGCGGCGGCGAGAGCAGCAGGCGGAACATTTCCCATGGTGCTCGCTACCACTGCTTCGAAGACCCCAAGCCCGCCCGGGACATTGCTAACGATGCCGATCAGCTTCGCGGTCGAGAACAGCGCGACGAAGGGAAGGAAGCCGATGGCGAGGCTGTCGCCGAGCAGAACGTAGAGGACGGCGGCGGTCGCAGCATAGTCCACACCGCATGCCAGGAGATGCGGGATCAGCAGCGGACCGGGGCGGTTGAACTCGAAGCGCCAGAGGCGCAATCGCTTTGGTCCAGCGATGGCAAAGATAGTGATTGCGGTTGCCGTGGCGAGAAGAGCAAAGCCGATCGCGCTTCCCCACGATGGCGACAGGTTCACTGTCGTGCTCAGAAGCTCCGGCGTCATGGTCAGGCTTGCGCCTGCGATGAACACCAGCATCAGGTTGCAGACGACCGTCGTGACGATAGCGCAGATCGCGACCTCCGCCGCGCCAAAACCCCAATCCTCGAACAGCCAGAACCGGACGGCGTTGCCAGTGAAGACCGGAAAGCCGAGCAGATTCGAGATCGCATAAGTCGTCGTCGAGGACAGCCCTGATTTTAGAAAGGGAAGATGCTTGCAGGCGTAGCGCAGCGCAAAACCATCATAGGTCGCAACCGCCGCAAAGGCGGCAAGCGTTGCGCCCAGGCCTAGGATTACCTTGTCCCACCCGATTCGGCTGAGGCTTTTGCCCAGCTCAGCAAGCGATAGCGAGGAGAATTCCTGGACGAGAATGCGGATCGCGATGGCCGCGAACAGCAGGGCCGCGGCGATTTTCGCGACGAGGATGAGCCTTTGCCGCATCCGCCTCAGGTTACGCGACGCGCGAGATCGGGAAAGACCTTCGCGACCTTGGACATCAGATAGTCGCCATACGTCCCGCTGAAGTCGTGGACATTCGCTCTGTCCCAGCGCTCCGAGCTGTCGTCGCGCGCGGAATGCCCCGGCAGCGGAACTATGCACGCGTCGAATCCCGGATCGAAGAAGAATGGAAACGACAGTCGCGATCGCCCGCTTGAATTGTGAACGCGATGCGGGGTCGAGCGGTAAACGCCGCCGGTCAGGCGATCGAGCATGTCGCCCATATTGCAGACCAACGCGCCTTGAATGGGCGGCGCTTCAATCCAGCCGCTCGGCGTCTTCACCTGCAGCCCGCCAATGTCGTCCTGCGCCAGCAGTGTGAGCAAGCCATAGTCCGTGTGTTCGCCGACGCCCCAGCCGGCATCGGGCGACGCGGCTGGTGGATAGTGGAAGATGCGGAACAGCGTTGTCGGCTTGTCGGTGTATGTCCTCCGGAAATACTGCGCATCAAGCCCGAGGCTGATCGCTACGCCTTCCATGATCGCATGGGCCGACACTGTCGCCTCGCTCATGAAGCGCATCACCGCCGGCTTCAGACCCGGCGCCCTTTGCGGAAACAGATTCGCTCCGTGCAACGGCAGGCCGGCCTTCACCCGCGGATCGGATGCCGGAAGCTCCTCCCCGAAATAGACGCCCTCCTTGAGGTCTGGCCTTCCGGATGTAAGCTCTCCGCCGACCGGAAAGAATCCACGCCACGCCCTGCCCCCGCGCGCCATCGCGATCTTCAGCTTCTCGTCTTCCGGCAGCGCGAAGAATTCGCGGCTCGCCCGAATGAGATCATCGAGCGTTGCCTCCGCGATTGCATGTCCGGTCGCGTAGAAGAACCCGAGGTTCCCGCACGCCTCGCCAATCTCGCGCGCTACGCGGCCGCGCGCTTCGCCGCCTCGCCGCAACAGCGGAGCGACATCGATGATGGGCAGGTGGCCAGCTTGCAGCGCCATTCCGCAAGCTTGTCCCACCAGCGGGTCAAGCTCAAGCGGCGAACCGCAAGCCGCCTTCCGGAGAAGCACTTCGCCGGACTCGCGCCGCACGTTCGATTTCGTTTAGAAAACTGGCGCGCCGTAGAAGATAAAAATGAGTACTGGGAAGTGCTAGCCGTCCGCTAGGGCCATCTCCTGCCTTAGTGGCAAGCAAGACCGAATGGTGGAGACGCTCCAAACGCGACGTTCGCGGGCGGCGCGGCCGACCGCTCAATGCAGTCACCGCGCTGCGGGCGCCTAGTGCGGGGCTTACAGGGAAACGCAAGCTCTTGATCGAGCTAGCACGCGTCAAGATCAATCATTCCGCAATCAGCGATGAGCCGTGGATGTTTCCGGCAGCGGCGGTGAAGTCAATAAACGAGCGCTGAACTCCAGGTGGCAGGACTGGCAAGATTGCGCCAGGCGCGCCGTCGACTCGGTCAGGGCGGAGCGGTCCTTTTTGCTCGCTGCAGCGCCTACAGCGATAGCTGCATCCTGCATATCAGAAGACAGTCCCCGCCATTTTGGGTTCGTGATCCACTCTGCGTCCTGCGGCCCCGTTCCCGGAATGGTTATGAGCGTAGCAGCGCCAGTTAGATTAACCGCCGCCTCGCCGACGCTGAGCCAGTCTTCATCAGATAGATCGCCAGTGAAAGCTGCGGCCTGAAAGGCGATGGACGATGACCGATTGATAGCCCCGGTCATTACCGCCGGAATTGGTATACGGAGCGGAAGTGGGTCTGCTTGGATAATTGGCGCAATCCGGTCAGCGGAGACAGACACAGCTGGCTTGGCAGAGTTGCCGTCCCGAGGAGGCTCACAGGCCCCGATGCTGAAACTCAGCAACAGAACACTGACCGAGCGTCGGCCGCCCAACGCCAAGGAAGAGAGATGCGTGTGCATTGCTCGAATCCGGAAACGCCAAACACAGCCGCTTACCTGCGACGAAGTCGCGTTGAACCTCAGAGTACGTTGCGCCGACGCTACTTCGGAGGGTAGTTCGGCGACTTGTAGATGCCCATCGAGGTTAGCCCCGGCTTGAACTCTTTGTGGCAAGCCTCGCAAGACGCCACCAAGCGGTCGCCAGCGACGTTCAGCGCGGTCACATCCTTGGCCTTGGCCGCCGTCAAGGCCTCCATCCCAGCCGCGCTCATCGCGTCGGCGAAGTTCTTCCACTGGGGTTCCACAACCCAGTCCGCATCGTTCGGACCCGTGCCGGGAAGCTGGATCAGCTTGCCGCTCACCGCCATCTGATAGGCGTTGTATTCGGCTTCCAGCCAGCGATCCGCCGTCTTCGGCGGCTCGTAGGCGTCGATCCACAGCGGCTCCGATGCGTGGTCGACCAGCGCCACCATCACGGCATTGATGCTGACCGGAAGCGTGACCGCCGGCACTGCGGCCACGGCCGCCGGCGCCGCAGGTTGCGGTTCTGGCTGGGCCGTATTGGCCGTGTTGTTTGGGGAGCAACTGGAGACTGAAAGAACGCCTAAAACAACGATTGCGGACGAAATAATTCCACGCATAATCGAACAGTGCCTCCCTGCTTGAGATGACGCAGCCCACCATTGGCATGCCTCATCTGTCTTGATCTGCCTCAAGTTGGCGGCGGTCAAGCGAAGGGATCCAAAGAGCACAAATCCCAGCGCGAACGGGCCTCGGACGTCTGGCCCACGGAGCGGCTCCTGACTTTCCGCAAGCCGTTCAGGATCGCAGCGGCGTCGACACCCGGCGCGTGCGGATTGAACAGAAGGCGCATAGCCCGCACATGCACCTCCACCGACTCGCGCTTCAACGCCGAGGTCGTGAGCATGCTGTCTATCACATCGCTGAGGCTGATCGCCGCCTGATCGAGTTCGGGCAACTGCGCGCCCTCGCCTGCTCACGCGGTTTGATCCAGATCATGGAGGGCCCGCCGCCCTTCCCACACAATTCAGACTGAGGAGTTCAAAGGCGCACATCAAGAGCCTTGCGCGCTTGGAGCTATCGGCGGCGGGGAGCCGACCGAAAGCGGCGGACCACCTGTCCGTCGACCTGCGTCGGACCGGTCTTCAGGTCATCTATCCTGCAGATTGGTCCGGCGCTGTTTTTTTGAAGGACTTGGAATGCTCACTTACGGGAAACCAGCAAGCTATCTGGACAAGGACGGCCAGATGCGAGTTCTCGTGGCGGCGGTGGCGGGCCTTTTCGCCGCCGCATGCCTGTCTCCGCCGGAATCAACGAAGGTGTCCAGTGTACAGACTGTCGGCGGTCGGCAGCTGCTTCGAGAGCACTGTTCCTCATGCCACGCCATTGGCCGGAATGACGAAAGCAGGCATCACGATGCGCCGGCCTTTCGCACGCTGTGGCGCAGCTATCCTGTTTCAGATCTGGAGGAGTCGCTGGCCGAAGGAATTGTAGCGGGTCACCCAGACATGCCGGAGTTCAAATTCCCGGCCGAAGATATCGCCGCGATCATCTCGTATCTCGAGAGCATCCAGCAAAGATGACACGCGCGCGCCCAAACAGATATGTGCGTTCTTTCCAGCGGCTCGCCTTCGCCGCCATTGTCATTGCGGTATCTGGCTGCTCGCCTGAGACATCCCCGCAGGGCGTGAAGCCTTCGAATCAGGCCGGACCCGTCCAATCTGCGCCCGAGACTATCGACCCAGCGGTGTACCGCGGCTCAGCGACTGCGCGCCACGTCTGCGCGCAATGTCACGACATCTCTACGGGGACAACGCCAGCCAACGATGTAGGCGCGCCCTCGTTCGCATCGGTCGCCAATCGCCCTGGCATGACGAACGAGAAACTCGCTGCATGGTTGAGCTCGTCACACCCGTCGATGCCGAATTTCATATTCGACACGGCCTCGATCGGTGACCTGGCGGCCTACGTCATGAGCCTTGCTGATCGATCCTGATCGCCAGAAAGCGGCGTCTCCAGCAAGTCACCACTATTTCGGACCGGACTGCGCCGGAGGCGTCTGCTGTATCGTCTTGAGATATGCCACGAGATCATAAGGGTGCTCGCGGTCGAAATAGAATGTCGGCATTTTTAGATGGCTGATGCTGACGGCGTCATCGAAATCCCTGGCCAGACGCTCGGGTTCGTATCCGGCGAGGACATAACGAAGCGGCGGCGCGCCTGGATTGGGGCTTGCGCCTATCGTTTCGATGGAATGGCAGCTGGAGCAGAGGTCTTGCGCCACTTGGCGGCCAACAATCGGATCTCCGACGTAGGTTGCCTCTGCTGTCGAGCTACATGCTGCCGTCGCAAGCGCAACGACGATCACGCCGCCGGCAAAATAGGCGCCGCCACTCATGACTTTCCGCGCGTGATGAAGGCCGCGCCGCCCAGCACCAGTATGAAAACCAGCATCACCGCAATGACGCCGGGAACGACAAAGGGCTCGAGATTCATTTCAGCTGCTCCAATAGCACTGCGATGGAGAAAGGGGTCAGGTTACCAGCCGGCAGTCCGGCAGCCGCAGCATGTTGTCCGCGTCGCAATCGTAGGTCTTTCCGCCGGCTTCGGCGCGCCAACGAACACTCGCCGGAGTGGTTGTCTGGCTCGAGATGACCACTTCGGCGGCAGGCACGCCTGTGATTGCCGTTGCGGTCACCTCTTTGAGCCGCATCTCCAGATCCGCGGTGCCTTGCGGCGACGAACAGGCCGCCAAGCTCAGCACCGAAACAGCCGCGGCGGCTACGGCTCGAATGGTGTTCATATGGCAGTCTCCCTCGCCGGCGCCGCGTTGGGTTTCACAGGATGGAAGGGGGCGCTCTGGGCAACCCTGTAGGTCAGAGACTTGCCGTCGCTTTCGTGAATGGTCATGTACTCGCCGACGGCCACGCGGTGATCGCCAAGCCGGAACACCGGCTCGTCGTCGCCTTCCCTGACTTCGTCATAGTGGAAGAACCAGTGTGCGCCGTTGTGTGTCAGGACGCCGTCGGCGTCGCGATCCTCGCCGGGCTTGAAACGGATAACGGCGCAGACTTCCCGATTCTTGCGCCACTCGCCGAGGTCAAGCCGGCTTTGGGAATCCAGCGGCGCAATGAGAACATACCCTTGGGTCTCGTCGCCTCCCGGAAATCCCGGATTTCGGGCCAGCTTGAGAACGATCTGATGCAGGGACATGGACACCTCCTTTATTGAAGTATCGATAGCAGGGCCCACAGCGGCGGCGTCTGATCCACGTCAAAGCCTGGAAAGTTCCCTTCTGGCAGACAGAGCGTGTCCGGAAATCCGAGAAGGTTTCTTGAGTGGATCATTCAGCTGCCAGACCGCCACCAACAGCATCATCTGGCGTCCGGAGCCCTGTTCCGGTAGCGTTGAGGAACACCTTCTCGCTGCCCGGATCGCCATTGAAAGACCTGATCTCCGACAACCGGTTCCTGGTCGTTCCCGAGACGATGGTCGACGGACTCATCGTGATCGATACAGTCGGCACGATTCACTATGTAAACCCGGCCTGCACGAAGCTGTTCAAATATCCCCCGGAAGAACTCATCGGCCAGAACGTGAAGATGCTCATGCCCTCGCCGTTTCGCGAGGAACACGACGGCTATCTGGCGCGGCATCGCGAGACGGGCGTCAAGCGAATCATCGGCATAGGCCGCGAGCTGAAAGGGCTGAAGTCAGACGGGACAATCTTTCCGATGTACCTTTCGGTCGGTGAAGCGCGAGCCGGAGAGGAAGCGATTTTCGTCGGCATAATATATGACCTGACCGATAAAAAACGTGCCGAGGAACTCATTCTCCACCACCAGAAGCTCGACGCCATTGGACAGCTTTCTGGCGGCATCGCCCACGACTTCAACAACATCCTCAGCGTGATCGGCGGCAACCTCGAGATGATCGCCGGAGTGGATTTGCCGCCTGCAGCGCGCCGAGCGGTCGCACGCGCCCAGGACGCTGCAGTCCGCGCGGCGCGTATCACCCAGCGGCTGCTGGCCTTCGCGCGCAAGCAGCCGCTCAACGAGCAGGCGGTCGACCTCAATAAAACGCTTGAGGACATGTCAGAAATACTCCAACGCGCAATCGGCGAAACCGTCGAAGTCCGAATGCACCTGGCGCCAAATGTCGGAGTCGTCGCGACCGATATCGACCAGCTCGAAACAGCCATCCTCAATTTGGCAGTGAACGCGCGGGATGCGATGCCGTCAGGCGGCGCACTGACAATCGAAACTGAAGGTGTCCGGTTCGATGACGAAGTTCGCTCCGCCCAGGAAGCCCCGCCCGGCGAATACATCCGCGTTTCCGTCTCCGACACCGGAGTGGGCATGTCTCCCGAAGTCTGCGCCAGGGCGATCGAACCCTTTTTCACCACCAAGGAAGTTGGGTCGGGGACCGGCCTCGGCCTCAGCATGGTCTATGGTTTCATGAAGCAGATCGGCGGCCACGCGCGACTCTACAGCGAAGTTGGACGCGGCACGCGTGTAAGCCTCTTCTTTCCACGCACAGGCGGCGGCGCTGCAGTGGCGGCGAGTCCATCCGATTCGTCGACGCCGACGGGCGCCGAGACGATTCTGGTGGTCGAGGACGATCCCGATGTTCGGCTCATCACGGTCTCGCGCCTCGAAAGCCTGGGCTATCGGGTGAGAATTGCGGTGGACGGCCCGAGCGCCCTTCAGGTGGTCCAATCGACGCCCGACATCCATCTGGCGGTCATCGATGTAGTCATGCCGGGCGGAATGGACGGGCACGCGCTGGCAGATGAGATCGAAAAGATCGCGCCAAAAATGAGGCTAATCCTGACTTCCGGTTATTCTCCTCGCATGGCTTCGAGCGGCGCCAAACCCAACCGGCCATTCCTCGCCAAACCGGCGACGCGGACCCAGCTCGCGCAGCTAGTCCGGGGCGTGCTCGAGGACCAAGTCTAATTCACTTGGCCGGGCTCGACCACTTGACATCACACGCCAGGACGTACCCCTCGCCCCGAACTGTCTGAATCAGCTGCGAAGCGTCCGTGTGGGCTGCCAGTTTGCGGCGCAGGCGGCTCACCAGTGTGTCGATGCTGCGGTCGAAGGCGTCCCAATCATCTTTGCGAGTCAGGTCTGCGATGGCATCCCGCGACAGCACGCGATTGGCGCGGTCGATGAAGGCGGCCAGGAGGTTGAACTCAGCGCCGGTCAACTCGATCGACACTCCCGAAACTGTCGCGAGGCTGCGCCTCCCGGGTGCAAAGACGAACGACGAGAAACGCGCAAGACGTTCGGACTCCACCGCATCTTGAGCAGCGACGGGCGCCGCCTTTGCGCGCCGTAGGACCGCGCGGACACGAGCCAGCAGCTCACGCAGCTCGAACGGCTTGGCGAGATAGTCGTCTGCACCAATCTCAAGGCCGACCACGCGATCGACCATGGCGCCTTTGCCCGACAAGATGATGATCGGGGTTACAGAGCGGGAGCGCATCTCCGCCGCAAAGGTGAGTCCATCGCCACCAGGCATGTTGATATCGAGAAGCAGGAGATCCGGTTCGCCGCTGGCGACGCGATCACGAGCTTCGGCGACATTGCCGGCCTGGAGTATCTCGTAGCCTTCGAGCTCGAAGAAATCGGCAAGGGTCTCGCGCAAGGCGACGTCGTCATCGACGATCAGTAACCTGCCTTGTGACGTGCTGCTTGACACGTGGCTGTTCCCGTCCGCGCCGCTTTCGGGCCGGCGTGCTCCCGTAGCGGCATCTAGGGCCATTGGCGCGTGAATCTGTCAACCGGACAGAACGTATCAAGGCGGGCTGGGCCCGTCGTCGTCATTGAGGATCCGGACAGCCGCGCCTTTCGGATCGTCGAATTGCCCGGAGCGGAGGGCCCAGACGAAGGCGGCCAGAGCTGCCCCGGCGAGCAAGGCGGCGGCGGGAATCATGTAGAGTAGAACGTTCATGTCTTCCCCCCTGCCCGACGATTCGCGGCCATACGCAGCGCGTTCAGCGTGACGACAGCGGACGAGGCAGACATCGCGATCGCGGCCACCATTGGTGTCGCCCATCCAACCAGGGCGATCGGAACTGCCAGAATGTTGTAGGCTGTTGCGAAGCCGAAATTCTGACGTATCCGCAGGCGGGCTTCGCGCGCGATCTCGATGATACGAACAACCGCCGCAAGGCTGTCGCCGGAAAAGACGCAGTCTGCAGCCAGCCTGGAGACATCCACCGCGCCGCCCGGCGCGATCGAGGCATGAGCCTCGGCGATAGCGCCAGCGTCGTTGAGTCCATCGCCTACCATCAGCACCCTTTGGCCCGCGCTCTCCAGGGTATCCAGGCGCGCCGCCTTGGATTGTGGCGTGGCGCGGGCCGTCCACAGTTCGATACCCGCAGCGTTTGCCGCTCGTTCCACACGTTCGCTGGCATCGCCGGACAGAAGCTCGACGCCCATTCCCATCTTCTGCAGCTTGCGAACCGTCTCGCGCGCGTCGGCGCGAACGGCGTCCTCGAAATGAAATGACGCCGGCGCCTCGCCGTCAAACGAGAACCAGAGCGCCGAGCCCTGGTCGCTGGCGCCGCCGGCGAACGCAGCAGTGCCGAGCCTGGCGCGCCGCCCGTCGATAAAACCGGATACGCCGAGACCGGGATGCTCCTCAATGTCCGAAGCCACCGCTCCTGCGCCGGCCGCATGCACGATTGCACGCGAAAACGGATGGCGGCTTGCGCGCGCCAGCCGGGCAGCAGCCTGCAGTTGCTCTTCGGTATGAGATCCGGGCAGCAGCCTGGGATCGCCAAGCGTCAGCGTGCCGGTCTTGTCAAAGACAACGTGGTCGACGGCAGCCAGGCGCTCCAGAGCGTCACCTGAGGACAGGTAGA
>Ga0210377_10001808_pt1 | contig 19102 bp, 14 predicted proteins | sample PLM4_65_b1redo_FD_155480 | JGI IMG/M metagenome (GOLD analysis project Ga0210377, IMG submission 155480) | Groundwater sediment microbial communities from an aquifer in East River, Colorado, USA - PLM4_65_b1 redo | ecosystem: Environmental > Terrestrial > Soil > Riparian zone | place: USA: East...
CATTATCGCGATCCTCGCGGCCATCGCCATCCCGCAGTTCAGCGCCTACCGCATTAAAGCGTATAACGCGGCGGCTGAGGCGGACCTTCGAAACCTGAAGACGGCCCTTGAAGCATTTTATGCGGATACCCAGCAGTATCCCAACTAACCGATTTTATCTGACGTAAGGAGGAAATACCAATGAAGAAGATGATCATACTTCTTTTTGTTGTGGCAGTTTTGTGTGTGCCCGTGGCTGAAGTACTGGCATATACTGCTGGTGAATCATTCACCGGACCGAGCATGATTGGCACCAATACTAGCGGCTCTACGCTGTCGGTGCAACCTTCCAACAATGTTTATATGAATTATAATGCCGCAGCACAGACCTACGGTGCGGCATCCAAGAACAAGGCAGGAGACAAACAATTTGCAACGGGAGGCGGACAGGGCTCTTCTTCCGGCATCTATTTTAAACAACTCGACACCTGTGTCGGGTACGTCAATACTGGCTGCCTCGATGATCCGGAAGTTATATTCTACACTGGCGGTGGCGACGGTTGGACAGCTCAGTAAGTCTCATGGTTCGTAAAAAGCAGGGGCAGGGTCTCCTTAGCCCCTGCTTTTTGATATCTTTCTTGAGATATTAAACAGAGGCCGTATTAGTCCGTGAAATAATAGATACGTATTCTTTATATATTTTTTTCAGAAATACACCCCCAGTATAGCCATACAACAGGCCAAAGCAACAAGACTCAGTGGTTGAATGCAACGCATTACCTGGCCCTCCTTTTCATACGCACTGACTGTGATGAACTATTTACAAGAGACCCAAAAAGGCGGTAAGACCCCATGAGCGCAGATTCCGCCACTTATCGCGGACGCGGTCATATACGCTTGCAGTATCAGGTCATGTTGATACTTGCTGTCTTACTGACCGTATTTTACCCGGTCGTGTTCGGCGAGATATCCCGTATCGACGACAAGGACATCATTGACGCCATAAGAAACAGCGGGCCGTTGAACCTGAGGGACCTTTTTATACCTCACATGCAGCAGGGGGCATACTATCGCCCCATCCTCATTCTCAGTTTTTATGCTGACAAATATCTCTTCAACCTCGACCCGGTCTTCATGCACCTCCACAACATTATTCTGCATGTGATCAATGCTCTATTGGTTTTCTGGCTTGCCGGCCAATTGACTCAAGGCCATAAAAAAGATGGGGGAAACTTCATCCCGCTCATGTCCGCGCTTTTTTTCGGCATGCACCCGATTACTACCGAGCCGGTGATCTGGATCGCGGGGAGAACGGATGTCCTGGCCTGTACCTTTATTCTCTTGAGCGCGAATTGCATCATTCGGTTCAAAAGAGACCATTCTTATTGGTATGTCGCGATAGCCTCCCTTTTCATGGCTTTAGGGTTCTTGACCAAGGAGGTCGCCCTCGCATTTTTACCCGGCGCTTTTCTCCTCATGAGGAGCCAGGACTCTCCCGGCGAATCTGTTCTGGAAGGGGAGGCATCATCGCAAAGCTCTCAGCATCGCTATCAGAATTTGTTCATTTTTCTATTCGGCTTCGGAGCGATCCTGCTCTTTTTCCTGTTGAGACATTTCGCCTTCGAGTCGAATAGCACCAAGATAGGAACGGCGCTCTGGGTGATGCGGGAAGATACGAACCATATTGCCCTCGTTTTTTTGCAGGCTCTTGGCTTTTACGTTAAAAAAATATTTTTCCCTTTTCCGCTCAATTTTACCATTCGCGAGGTGGACCCTCTCTACGAACTTCTGGCGGTCCCGGTTGTGGCCGTGTGTTTCCTCATAGTCTCGAAAAGAAGCCGAGTGTCCGCCCTCTTTATAACGGGTATTGTCCTGATCCTTCCGTCTTTCCTCATCGCAACGGGACAGATCGCATGGACTTCCTTCGCAGAGCGCTATATATATCTTCCTACAGCGTTCATCGTGACCGCATCGGTTTTCTTTATCGGCAGATACCTTGAAAAACTCCCTTCGCTGTCTATAAAAAAAGAGGCGTTCGTAACTCTCTTGCTGGCCGTCATGGCTATTACGACGTTTTACCGGGGCACGGTTTGGAAAAGCAACCTGTCCCTCTTAGAGGACACGATAACAAAAAATCCCAATTTTAGTTACATCCGTCATCAATATGCCGATGAACTGGCTTTTCGAGGTGACATAAAAAATGCGCGGATACAATATACCATCGCAAATGAATTCAATAAGACAAAAAAGCGGTTAAAGCGCGGCAATGAACTCTTCCAATTACGGTATTGGGATTCTCCTGAACTGGGGCTTGCCGACCTTCTTGTCAGAGAAAACAGAATCCACGAGGCAATCGCTGCCTACGAAAAAATCATACGGGCATCAAACGGGCAGTCGGTCGCTGCTCTTACTGACGTTCTCTTCCTCTATGGATGGATTCTGTCAGATACAGCGAACCGCTCCCCCTCCGACACATTGAAGAAAAAGATATCAGTTTATACAAAAAAATTGTACAATATCTCCAATAATGCCGATACGTTTTATTGGCTTGCTAAAATATTTCTTATGCGCGGAGAGAGGCAAGAAGCACTTGTCTATTTCCGGATGGCAGAGGAAAAATATGGCGCCGATAATGCATATAAAGATATTTCCCGAAAATTCATAGCCCGGCTGGAAAACAAATGATACTTCTTCCCATCATAAAACTTCTACGTCCTCATCACTGGACAAAAAACCTTTTGCTTCTTTTCCCGCCCTTTTTTGCAGGGAAGATGTTCGATGCTGCTGCCCGTTCGACTATTGTTCCATCACTTCTCTCTTTTTCCCTCGCCGCAAGCTGCTGTTATATCATCAACGATATCATGGACAGGGAGACCGATAAAAATCATCACTCCAAAAAGAACCGTCCCATTGCCCGGGGTGACATATCTGTACCACTTGCCGTTGTGCTTGCGCTTAGCCTTTATCTCATGGCGATGCTTATTGCATCTTCCGTGTCAAGGCGGTTCGAAGGTTTTCTCATTATCTATCTGTTGGTTTCTTTCTCCTACACCTTTTTTTTCAAAAATGTAGTCATTATCGACATATTTTTTATTGCTTTTGGTTTTTTAATAAGGGTTCTGGCGGGAGGGGAAGCGTTTCACGTCATTATTACGAGCTGGCTTTTTCTTACCGTGTTCCTGGTCGCGCTCCTGCTTGGCTCGGGGAAAAGACTCGGAGAGATGGTATGCCTCGGCGATGACGCATGTAAACACCGTAAAATCCTCAATCAGTACTCTCATTCGTTTCTCGAGGGACTTCTTTGGTTTTCAGCGGCAGCCGCATTGGTGACGTATGCTCTTTATACTCTTGAACGAAAGAACGCATTATTTTACACTGTTCCCCTTGCAGCCTTTGGCCTGGTCCGGTACATTTACATCGTTAAGCAGGGAAAAGGGGACCCTACCGAAGCGCTCCTGTTCGACAAACAGATCCTGAGCGTCGGCATCCTGTGGGCGCTCATGATCGGGTTTATTATTTATTCGAATGTTTAGCATGATTATATCCCTCCGGCCCAAATATGTACTTCTCCTTCTCTTTACGGCAACAATGGGCCTGTATTGCAGCTCTCTGATCGAAATTACCTTAAAACCGTCGGTCATTGGCATTGATGATCGTGGATTGTTGCAGTATCTGCTGAATCACAGATTGTCTTTTCACGATATCTTTTTTGTACAGAATCCGGGTAAGTATTTCCGGCCGTTCCTCGAGCTTACGCTTCTGATCGATCAGAAGCTCTGGGACGATCACATTTTCGGTTACCGACTTACCAATGTTCTTCTTCATACCTGCAACACGCTCATTGTTTATGCAATAGGCAAAGCTCTCTTTAAAACTTCATCCTATCGTACTGAAGCATCGTTCGGCGCAGCCATACTATTTGCAGTTCATCCCGTCGCCGTTGAGTCCGTTGCGTGGATATCCGGCAGAACGGACCTCCTGGTCACCCTTTGGTCTCTTCTAGCTTTTTATTTCTATCTGTTGGCAAATAACAAAAATGCTGTGTACACGCTTCCTCTTTCATTAGCATGTGCCCTGGCAGCAGCTTTGTCAAAAGAGACAGGAATAATTGTTTTCATCCTCATGATCGGGTGGGAAATCTATTACAGGAAGAATTATGATATTCCGAAAAAGAAATTCGCATTGATTTTTATTCTCCTCCTCCTCTTAAGCGGGATATTATATTTTGTGCTCAGGTTTAATGCATTAGCAACAAGAGACATGAGTATGGAGATGATAGGCTCTCGAATTCTATCGGGAGAAGTGTTTTCTTCAATGAAGTTGTTTTTCGCTTCATACGGTTTTTATACTAAAAAGTTTTTCGTTCCTTTTCCTTTGCAGTTAGCAATAGATACGATCAATGTCAATATGTATGCGATAGGGGGAGTCGTTCTTATGCTCCTCTTCGGAACGGGAATGTTTATTCCCATGTTCGCGCGCTATCGTTTTTATTTTTTTTGGGCGCTGCTCGGTCTCCTGCCTGCAGCCGTGGTATCCTTTACCGACATCGCGTGGACTCCGTGGGCGGAGCGGTACCTCTATTTTTCACTGGTTCCTCTTTCGTTCATCTCGAGCATTTTTTGTGTTCAGCTCATAAATAGCCGGCAGGGTTTTCCTCGAAAGGTTATGGTTGTTTGTGCTGCAATTGTTATTATTGTTTTCGCATTTACTTCAATTCAAAGAGCCCATGTGTGGAATAACGCTCTTGCTCTTTCAAGTGATACATATAAAAAATCCCCTTATTTTATACCGACCGCCGTGGAGTACGCTCGTTCATTGAATGAAAAGGGGATGCGGGATGAAGCGGAGCAACAATTGCATAAAGCTGCGTCATTGTTAGGGCCGAAGCATCAACTGTTCTATTATTTAGGTGGAATGAGCATGGAGAAAGGCGATCATGAAAGAGCAAAACAGTATTATCTGCGGGCTTTAGCCGAAGCGCGGAATGACAAAAAGCTTGTCCAAATGGGCCCCTATTTAAAGAAAACCATATTAGCATCGCTCTCCGATGTGGAAATGGTTGAATCTAATGCGCACACTGATAAGAAAACAAAAAACAGATACTATCAAAGCGCCATTGAATATCTCCTTGAAGCTCGCAAGGAAGATTCTTCAGATGCTTTTCTTCTGTATAGCATAGCCAAACTCTATTTGGCAATTGGGAACAACGTTGAAGCAATAAAATACTTTGAAGAATTCATCGGAAAATGGGATCATGACATTTATCGGCAAGCCGCTGAACGATTGCTAAAAAAAATACAGAAGTCTGCCGTTTCATTACATTCTCTGTATGATGTAGCCTGAATCTTTTTAAGGATAGAATAGCACACATGTCCAAGGTAAGCATTATTATCGTTAACTGGAACGGTAGAAAACATCTTGAGTCCTGTTTGGGATCAATTTATCGTCAAACATATCTTTCTTATGAAGTGATTATGGTTGATAATGATTCCCGAGACGATTCAATAGAATTCGTAGCCAAGCGGTATCCAACGGTTAGAATTATCAAGCTCGATCGAAACAGGGGTTTTGCGGGTGGAAACATAGAGGGTTTGAACCATGCGCGAGGTAAATATATCGCGCTCTTGAATAACGACGCGGTTCTCACAGAGCGCTGGATGGAATACATGATTTCCGCCATAGAAAGCAGTGAATCAATAGGCTTGTGTTCATCAAAAATTGTTATTGCCGAGACCAATAAAATAGATAGCGCAGGCGATTGCTTTACGACGGCTTTTAACGGCACAAAAGTCGGTGAATATGATGATGATCGAAACTATTCAGTCAGGCGATACGTGCAGGGAGCGTGTGCCGCCGCCGTGATGTACAAGCGGGCATTGCTTGATCAAATCGGTTTTTATGACGATGATTTTTTTTTCAATCATGAAGATACAGATTTAAACATCCGCGCATGGCTCGCTGGCTGGAAATGCTTGTTTGTTCCCGAAGCTGTAGTCTATCATAAAGTGAGCGCCTCTCTCGGCACGTTCAACGATCTATCGGTTTACTATTTTTCGAGGAATACGGAATGGGTATGGTTGAAAAACATGCCATTCAAGCTGATGATACGGTATTTGCCACAAAGACTTATCTACGAGTTGGCTTCTTTCGGCTACTTTTGCATTTTGAAACGGAAATATCGGCCTTTTCTGAGGGGCAAGTTTCACGCACTATTGCAGTTGAGGAAGATGCTAAATAAGCGCCGGGCTATTCAGAAACTGGTACGGCTTTCGGAAAGACAGATCGCATCTGAACTGATGCCAATTTCAAAGTATATTGTCCTCAGGCTTCGCAATAGTCAGAGGAGCGAATATACAGTGAATCGAAATGGTGACCTTTTATAAAGTCTATTTATGACGTTTCGGTTCCTTTTTCCCTGACAACAACATTATAGAGTACGTTAAAGGCGAACGGCATGCGGTTAACGATGAAGGCGAACGTTGCTGCCATTCTTTGATTATGGCAAGCATCGCATACTATGAAAAGTATCTTCTATGACTGAAATCATAAATGCATCCATAAAAAAGGCTGTCAAAGGTACTTCACTGGTTCTGTCAGGTACACTCGTCAGCGGTCTCTTGCTCATTTCAACAAAAATACTGGTCGTGAGATACATCACAAAAGAAGAACTTGGTCTGTATACCTTATCCATTGCCGTTGCGAGTATCCTTGGCCTCATTGCAACACTTGGCATCCATGAGGGTATTGCGCGATATGTCTCCCTGCTCCTTGGCAAGAACGAATCTAATAAAGCGGACACCCTGTCCTTGACCGCGATCCGTACTACCCTCTTGTCAGGCATCAGTGCGGGACTGTTGTTATATTTATTCGCTGACGTACTTTCCCTTTACGTGTTTCACAGCGCAGAACTGGCTCATCCGCTTAAAATCGTTTCGCTATCCGTACCGTTCATTGTGATCGTGCAGGTTCTCAATGCGATTTTGAGAGGGCACGGTGTAATCACATCGAAGATATACTTCATAGACGTTGGAATTCCTCTGTTGTTTTTCATACTTCTCTGCGGAGTTCTTATTTGGACCCTGCCGTTTCTCAGTATCCTTTACGCCTATGTACTATCAATCATCCTGGCATGTATATCCATCATTAGTTACGGATACCGGAAAATAGGATTCAATCCCTTTCAGTTGAAAGACGGCAGCCGTGGTGATGATTTGCTCCGGTTTTCACTCCCCTTGTTAATCGGCATAATCATGGTGTTAGTCATGAGTTGGACTGACACCTTGATGCTCGGAAGATATGTTGGAGCAAAAACTGTTGGGACTTATGATGTTAGTGCATCACTTGCCAAATTATTATATCTCCCCCTCGCGGCATTAGAATTTGTGTTCCTGCCGATAGCAGGAGCGCTGTACTCTCAGAACCAGTTTGGTGAACTGAAGAGGACATACCAGGTTCTTACGAAATGGATATTTTTAGCTACTGCTCCTATATTTATCGTACTCTTTTTGTTCCCCGAAACAATAATCAACATCTTTTTTGGCAGCAGGTTTTTCGATGCTGTTGTTCCGCTCCGCATTTTGGCAATAGGGTTTTTTCTTCATGCTGTTATGGGACCAAATGGGATTTTGATGGTTGTTGTAGGAATGGCGAAAGAATTGACAGCAGCAAATACCACTGGAGTAGTTTTAAATGTTCTCCTGAACTATTTATTGATAAAACAATTTGCATATGGAATCATCGGCGCATCGCTGGCCTCTGTCGGAACTTATCTTGTCCTTAATGCAATTGCATCCATCACCATCTACAAAAAAAACGGCATTCAGCCCTTTACTACGCAATATCTTAAAGCAATATTCGCTGTTGCTGTAACAAGCTTGTTATTGTATATTGTTTCTATGCAAATAACGATGATTTTCTGGATATTACCTGTTTACTTTATCCTTTTCATTAGCGGTTGTACTGTCATATTGTTCCTAACAGGAGGCATTGATCGAGAAGACGTTTTGCTGTTGGAAGCTGTATTCGAAAAGATCGGGCTGGAAGTTCGCTGGCTCAAAAAAAGGTTAAAGCAAAATGAAAGAAGGCATAATTTAACATGAAGGTTCTACTTATAAATCCAACTGGATTTGGTGATTTATCAGGGGAAGGGGTTAATGTAGGACTAGGATATTTAGCCTCTGCGGTACTGGAAGAAGGCCACGAGGTCAAGGTGTTGGATCTCAATACGGCATTAAACATTCCAAATGCTCTTCGGATAAATAGCTGTATTAATTGGTCGCCGGAATTCGTCGGAATATCGATAAATTCCTTTAATGTCCTAGCTGCGGTGAGACTAATCGAAGAGATTAAGCCAAGGCTTCCAAATGCCACATTCTGGGCCGGCGGTCCTCATATTACCATCGTCAAGGGAGATTTTCTGAAGCGATATGTTGATCTGCTTGACGGCGTTGTTATTGGAGAGGCGGACAGGACAGTTAAAGAACTTCTGAATACTCTATGTGGCACACGCTTGTCTGAAATGGAAAAGATCCCAGGTTTAATTTTTAAAACAAAGAGTGGTGAGATTTTGGAGACATCTTCAAGAGAATTTATCAAAGAGTTAGATTCTCTACCTTTCCCTAACTACGAAGTTTTTGACAGTTTCCCCGAGGTAGTAAGCAACTGGTACAATCTTCTGACATCACGTGGTTGTCCTAATAATTGCGTGTTTTGCGCTAGTAAAATGATATGGCGCAGAAAATGGCGTTATCGATCTATGACGAACATCGAAAAAGAATTGATCGCAGTGAAGAAAAAGTACGGCGTCAAACAAATCCGCATAGTGGACGACAACTTTAGCCTCAAAAAGGGTAGAGCCGTGGACATTTTGAACCTGCTGTCGCGTTATGAATTTAAAATATCATTAACTAATGGCATTCGTGCCGATTCAATCGATGATGAACTTGCGAAGATTATGAAGAAAAACAGGGTTTCCCCTGTGGTAATCGGTGTGGAGAATGCTGATCACGATACATTTGAGTATGTTCAAAAAGGCGAAAGTTTGGCTCAAATAGAATATGCCCTTAAACTTCTTAGGGGAAATGATATCGATGTAATAGCTACCATGGTTATAGGACTGATAAATACGACAACCGAATCTGTTACACGTTCAATTCAGTTTCTAAAGAAAGTCAAAGCATCTGGTCACTGGATGATAGCACTTCCATTTCCTGGGACTGCATTGTACAAATGGGCATGCGATAATGGTAGACTTCTATATGACTACTCTCAATTTTCTGCCGAGGGGATCACTAGAAGTATGGTTAGTTTTCCTCCACCTGTTTATTTTGATACTTTTGAATATCCGGCATCGCAACGCCTTGAAGATTTTCAGAGGGCAAACCTGACCTCTAAAAATTATCATTTCTTGTTTAATGAATCAGAACCCATTATTCGAATTCTAGCGAGAATAACCATGTTGATTATCAAATATGATTTAAAAAGGATTGCGACACATGCAAAGGGGATGACTTATCTGTTGTTACATCTTTTGTTTTTAAAATTTAGGCGGACTAATAAGCAGTAAAAATAGCGATGGGTGTTTTTTCTGAGCAGCGAACGTTAGTGAAACCAATAAAATCTAAACAAAGGACATTTAGTTGTTTTAGGCGATTGTTGAAACGGCATGAGCTTAAGGTCGTGCCCTGATACCCTGATAAGAGCATCGAGAAATCTGTATGATTGATGGGACAGATTGTTGTATAATCTGAAATTATCCTTTGGCATATTAGTATAGAGGGACAAAAAATATATATGAAAATCACCTTTGTTTATCCGGGAATCGCCATGATCGGGTTCAACAGCCTTGGCGGGCGGTCACACGATACCATCTCGATCAATCTCGGCTTGGGCTATATCAGCAGCTATCTCAAAAAGAACTCGAACCACACGGCAGACCTCATCGACCTGAGGGACCTTATCGGATGGGACCATTACGAAAGCGAGCTAAAACGCCGCGCTCCCGATGTTGTGGGCATTTATTGCAATACCGTCAACGTCGAGAACAGCCTCAAATCCGCGGAACTGGCGAAAAAATTGGGCAGGCGAGTTGTCATGGGGGGACCGCATGCGACGCTGGATCCCGAATCGCTGCTCTCGACCGGTTTCGTCGATACAGTCATCGTCGGAGAAGGCGAGGTTTCCTTCCTCCGCTTCATAGATGATCTTGCATCCGGAAAGACTCCCGACCGCATCGTCCACGGCGAGAAAATCGATAACCTCGATGATATCCCTTTCCCTGACAGAGACTTGTACAACATGAACCGGATTCTGAACGGTCCGGGCATATTTCCTTATCCCAACCGGTACGTGGGGATCGTGGCAAGCAGGGGTTGCTATTATAACTGCGCCTTTTGCCAGCCCCTGGAGAAGACCATCTTTGGCCGCAAGGTGAGGACGCGGTCGGTAGCCAACATCATCGCCGAGGTCAAAGATGTCATTGCGAAGTACAATGCCAATTTCATCATGTTCGAGTGCGACACCCTCACGACCAAGAAGGCTTGGGCGATGGAGCTGTGCCGGGAGATGAAGAATGTTCCGGTGTCCTGGGGCGCGCAAAGCAGGGCCGACACCATCGATGATGAGCTTGCAGCCGCAATGCATGATGCCGGCTGCATGGTATTGTTCATCGGCTTCGAGAGCGGTTCGCCACGCATGCTTGAGCTCCTTCGTAAGGGCATCAAGCCCGAGGATTCCGTCAAGGCCGGCGCCGTCTGCCGGCAAAACAAAATATTGATCTTCGCGAACTACATGCTCGGCGTTCCTACAGAAACTGTTGAGGATCTGGAGATGACCTATGCCATGATGAGAACGATTAAGCCGGAGCTGCACTCGCCCTCCTATTTTTCGCCGATCCCGGGGTCGGATCTCTATACCTACTGCAAGGAGAAGGACCTGATCAAAACGACGAACTACGACCAATTCGTCCGAAACCCGACACTCGAGAAGATCAAGGGAATCGACTACAAGATCCTCGACCGCTACCGCGACAAGATCGCCGGATGCAGAAAATCGTGGTGGATGGAGCAGCACTTTGCCAAGCATGTGCTTGCCCGCTGGCGTTTCCTGCTGAAAAAGGGATACCTCATAATCTTTCTCAGGGAACTGGCAGGTACCATGCCAATACAGTTGCAGCAACCGCTTCATTACATTGAAAAATTAATTACAAAACCCCGTGGTGCGGTTAGAAATGATAAAAAATATTATCCTGGCACGTAACATACTCAGGAACTGGTTGGCCTACACATTTGGATTTCCTCTTCCTGTCCCCGTGGGTTATGTGATCATATCAACAACCTATGCATGCAATGCCAAATGCAGGATGTGCAATCTGCATGAGTTTTATCAGAAGCGGCCGGAATTGTCCGGCAAGGAACTCGACCTCCTGAAAATGCTCGACAGAATAAGGGAGTCCAGGATACTTAGGTCTATAAGTCATATCGACCTGACGGGAGGAGAACCCTTTCTGAGAAAGGACCTCAGACAATTTATTAATGGTCTTTTCGCTCTTCCTTCCATCGATCTGATCACCGTCAATACGAACGGCATGCTGACGAACAAGATCGTTGAGGATGTTGCAGGAATCGTAGCGGCGCTGAAAAGTCATCAGCGTTTTTCCCTCAGCATTTCCATTGACGGCGTTGGGAGTCTCCATGACTCCATCCGAGGCGTACCTGGTGCATTCGACCGAGTCGAAAAGACCGTAGCGCTGCTCTCGGCCGTCCAAAAACGGAATTCTCGCTTCAGCCTTCGTTCGAATTCCGTCATCCAGCCCGCCAATCTGCATTCTCTCGACCTTATTCGGGAGTACTGGGAAGAACACGGCATGGCCGGCTCCTTCGGGGTGATTCAGACACCATTTTATACGCATACGAGCGCGCAGAAGAGTTATAACGATATCCGACAATTCACGAGAGAGGAACTGGCCATTGTAAAAGCCGCGACGCCAAAAAGCAGGGGGATGAATACCTATTTGGACAACGGCTGCAAGCGTCCACTGCACTGTTTCGCGGGCTATTCTGCAATGTGCATCGATCCGTTTGGAACAATCTACCCTTGCAACTTCCTGACCGGGAATGAGGAGTACCGCATCGGCAGCATCAGGGATGCGGGCCTTGATGCCCTTTGGGCTTCACGCTCCGCATGGAATGTTAGAAACAAGGTGAAAGTCTGCCCGTTTACCCAATGCTGGAACGGCTGCGAGGTCGATCAGACCATGATACAGTTCGAACCCGTCAATATGGCGTTGTGTGCGTCAAGCTTGGGCTTGCTGAGCTACTACGAATTGAAAGGCTTCTCAAAATTCCAGTGAAAGTGCTGCTGATAAAACATCCAACGACACATTTCGAGAAGACCGCACCGCCAGTGAGCGGCCTTCCGCTCGGCCTCCTCTATATTGCCGCATCCCTGCGCAAGGCCGGCCACGACGTGCACATCTATGATGCCATCGTCGGGGCTGATGAACGGAGATGGGACGGCGCTTTTGTCGATGGCGTGTATCGTATGGGGGCGACGCAGGAAGAAATTCAACGGGTCGTTTCCGACATCGGGCCTGACGTGGTCGGGATCAGCAATCAGTTTACCTCACAGGTGGATAATGCACTCAGAACGGCGATCGCCGTCAAGAAAGTAAACCCAGGAATAACCGTCATTGCCGGAGGACCGCATGCCGCCGTTATGCCGTCTACCTTCTTCGAGCATCCAGGCGCCTTTGATTATGCGGTTATGGGAGAAGGCGAGGACACGATTGTCGAGCTCCTTGACTGTCTACAGTACAAGAGAGATGCGCATTTGGTTGCTGGGATCGCGTATATGGATGATGGGAAACTGATCATTCGGGAAAAACGGAAATTCATCGACAACCTGGACGCCCTTCCACTGCCTGCTTATGATCTCCTCGACATGGAGCGATACTTCTACTTCAACAAAAAAGGCAAGGACGGGAGGGAATCATACCGCTACCCCGGTTCCGAACGGTCGATTTCCATGATAACCAGCCGAGGTTGCCCCTTCAATTGCGTGTTTTGTTCCATTCATCTCGGCATGGGGCGGCGGTTCCGCGCGCACTCGGTCACATATGTGCTCGACCATATCCAGCAGGTCAAGGAACGCTACGCGATCAGGCATATTCATTTTGAAGACGATAATTTCAGCTTCGACATGAATCGTTTTAACGGCATTCTGGACGGAATGATGAAGCGCGACTTTCAGGTGACGTGGGATACACCGAACGGAGTACGGGCTGATTACCTCAACGAGACCAGCCTGACGAAATGCAGAGAAAGCGGATGCACCTATCTCAGGATAGGAGTGGAATCAGCGAACGCGGAAGTCAGTAAAAAGATCGTGAGAAAAAGTCTGGATCTGGGCAAGGTAGTGGAAATAGCACGACTCTGCAGAAAGACCGGTATCGATATCGAGGCGTTTTATATCATAGGTTTCCCCGGAGAAACAGTGGCGCAGATGAAAGAGACGATCTCGTTCGCGGTACGACAAGAGCGTCGTCACGGAATTGCTCCCTACAACCTGTTCACGGCAACTCCGCTGATCGGCACCGATTTGTATAAAATATGCACTGAACGCGGCTACATCACTAAGGAACTCTCTTCCAGAAATATTGCGACCGCAACCCAGGGTGAGGGAATGATCACCACAGAGGAGTTCTCGCCTGACGTACTCAAGTCCCTGATCCGGAGTTATTGGATCCGTCACCGCATCAGCCAGGCCATCTATTCCTTGAAATTCATGCTGGCCCATCCGCGCTATCTGTTGATTAAACTGACCACCTGGGTCTATTTGAAGCGGCTTATGGACCACCTGCTCAAGGGACAGATGATGGCGGCTATTGGCGAATTGTTCTTTTATAAGTACAAGAACTGCGTTGTCAGGAAGGTCGGCCTGTCATGAGCGAATCGCCTGTCTGCAATCTCTGCCGACATGCCGACACAGAGTGGTATTGTCGCAAGGATGGTATCGATGTTGTACGCTGTCGTTACTGCGGCCTGATCTTCGCCGCCACTCTGCAAAAGAATGAGGATCTCATCAAACATTATTCTGATGATTATTTCGAGCCGTATCTGAAAACGCAATCCGTCCATTTGAAGAAGAGATTTAAAAAAAGAATCCAGGAAATCAAACAAGTAGTGTTTCCCGGCAGATTGCTCGATGTGGGATGCGGAGCCGGTTTTTTCTTGAAACTGGCTGAGGATATCGGTTATACCGCGGAAGGTGTGGAACTGTCCCAATACGCAGCCAAGTATGCCCGAAGCCGGTTGGGACTTCATATTTTTCAGGGGGAGCTTGGTGACGCGTGTTTTGCGCCGAGGTCGTTCGATATCATCACGTTGTGGCACATCCTTGAGCACGTTCGCGACCCGAGGAACTTTCTTACTCAAGTGGAAGCTCTGCTCAAAGAGGATGGCCTGCTCGCCATGGAAGTACCCAATATCGGGAGCACGGTCGCTCGGATGGCGGGAGCCCATTGGGAACTGATGGCGCCGAAGGAGCATTTTTACTATTTTGACGCCAAGACGTTAAAACAATACCTGGAGGAATCGGGCTTCAAGGTTATCAGGATGCAGACCTTCATCTGGACGACACCAGCGATGATTTTCAGGGCAAAAGCCGCCTCTCGGAATGGGCTGAGCCGTTTTCTTTTGTATTCTTTGGTCGCGCTTGCGTGGTGTTTGTCGTTTATCAGATTTCGCAATTTACCTGCCTCAATCACTGGCGATGTTCTCACGGTCTATGCCGTGAAAAAGGGAGGGACGGTGTAAATGTCTGCATCTCTCTCTCGAGGAAGGATCATCATCATTGGCGCAGGCCCGACTGGCCTCGGGGCAGCATACCGATTGCAGTCGCTGGGGTACGAGAACTGGGTTATCTACGAAAAAGAGGACCGCATCGGAGGTTTGTCGGCGAGTTTTAAGGACAGCAAGGGATTCACTTGGGACATCGGCGGCCATGTAATGTTTTCAAACATCGATGAATTCAACGATCTCGCCGACCGTTTGCTGGGCAGGGATTTCCTGAGCCATGACCGTGAGAGCTGGGTGCGGACGATGGGCAGATGGGTGCCTTACCCATTCCAGAACAATATTCGCCATCTTCCGCGGGAGTCCGTCCTCCGTTGTCTATTGGGTCTGATCGCAGCTCAGCGGCAAAAGAGACCGGCTGCTAATTTCGAAGAGTGGATCTTCAAGACATTCGGTGAAGGCATCGCGGAGCACTTCATGCTACCGTACAATTTCAAAGTTTGGGCCTGTCCGCCATCTGCTATGGCCTATGGGTGGATCGCTGAACGGGTCAGCGTGATCAGCCTCGAGAGAATCTTGAAGAATGTGCTCATGGATGTTGACGACATTAGTTGGGGGCCGAACAACCGATTCAAATTCCCCCTTTTCGGCGGTACAGGCGGTTTCTTCAACGCTTTCGAGCCTTTTGTCCGCCGCAACCTGCATTACCAACGGATTCCTGTGAACATAAACATGGACGAACGCGTCATCACGTTCAACGATGGGAGCGCGGAACGATACGATGCCCTGATCAATACCGCCCCCCTTGACCTTTTTGTGCAACTGCTAAACTCCCAGCGGGAGAATACAGCGCGTCTCCGGGAAAGCGCCGCCAACCTCGTTCACAACGGAGGATATATCATTGGTATAGGCCTGAAAAAGATGATGGATGGAACAAAATGCTGGGTTTATTTCCCGGAAAAGGACATCCCCTTTTACCGTATGACGTACTTCTCCCACTATTCACCCAACAATGTGCCCGGGGGAGACACTGATACTTATAGTTCACTGATGTGTGAGGTCTCTTTCTCCCCTCACAAGCCGGTGCAGGAACGAACAGTGCTCGAAGATACGATCAGTGGCCTTATCTCTACGGGCATTATTGAGGCAAGCGACCGGGACCGGATCGTGAGTACCTGGCAGCATAAGATTGACTACTCTTATCCGATACCTACAACGGGGCGGGATGATGCCCTGCACGCGATCCAACCTGTTCTCGAGCGGAACGGCATCTTCTCGCGGGGACGGTTCGGAGCCTGGAGATACGAGATCGGGAATATGGACCACTCTGTCATGATGGGAATTGAAGCAGTGAACCGAATTCTTTTCGATACGCGGGAACAACTATGGAACCGGTAAGGGAGTTTCCCCTTGTCAGCGTCGTGATGATAAACTGGAACCGGAAGGAAATCCTGCGCCATGTCCTTACTACGCTTGTTCGGCAGACCTATCCGAACTATGAGGTCGTTCTTTGCGACAATCATTCAACAGACGGTGCGCCAGACATGGTGGAACAGGAGTTTCCTTTCGTGCGTCTCATCCGTCTTCATGACAATCTCGGCATCACTGGTTATAACATCGCTTTTTCACGCTCCACAGGCGATATCGTAGTCATTCTCGATAACGATTCGTTTTTGGAGGATGAGGGGATTGCCAAGATCGTAAAAAAATTTGAGGCATACGAGAATCTCGGCGCCCTTGGTTGCAAAGTCTACAATTATTACTCCGGCCGCATCCATCACTGGCACCCAAGCGCGCGCGACGAGAACGGTCCTGCAGAAGGGATACACGCCCCCCTGTTCAACGGCTGTGCAGCAGCGGCGCGGAGCCATGTGTTGCGCGAGGTCGGGTTCTATCCCGACGAGTTCTTTCTGTACGAGAACGAACGGGACCTCTGCACAAGGATTATCAACGCAGGGTATGATGTCAGATACTTCACCGACATCACTGGATATCACATGGTATCCGAAGAAGGACGAAGTAGCGAACGATTGATTTATTATTCGAGGCGCAATTTGATCTGGTATTTCTGGAAATATCTGCCGATACATACGGCATTCTGGAAAACGTCCCTGATTACTGCCTCCAGTGTATGGTGGGCGATCAAAAACAGGCAATTGCGGGCGTATATGAGGCCCGTGCTCCATGCTGTTGCCGGGTTGCCGCATGTCCTTCGCACTCGGACGCCGGTAAAAAAAGAACTGCTATCAAAGATACTTTATTAAACTGATACGATGGAGAACGGGAGTGAACGTACTATGAGGATCGACCTTATTTTCCCCGCTATCACCTTTTGCGGTTTCAACAGCTTCGGAAGACCGAAAAGCCAGGATGCAAACTTCATGCAGCATGGCCTGGCATCGATAAGCGCCTATCTCAAATCGCAGGGTCACGCCGTCGGAATGATCGATCTGAGAAAGCTTGAAGGATGGGGCCATTTCGAACGAGTTGTGAGACAGAGTGACGCCACAGTTTTCGGCATCTCTACCATGAGCGTTGATTACGGCATCAGCGAACGGGCAGCAGCGCTGATAAAGAAGCTGAAACCATCTTCGCTCACTGTTATCGGAGGCGTTCACCCGACAGTGGCTTCTGATGAGGTCCTCGAGAACACCGATTTCGATTACGTCATTACCAAAGAAGGGGAGATCAGTCTCCACCGGCTTTTAACAAGCCTTGAGCGCAATGAGAGGCCGATGCGGCTTATCCATGGAGAATCCGTCGATGTAGAGAATTTGCCGTGGGTTGACAGGGACGTATTCGACTATAAAAACAGTGAAGGCAAAAATCCTCTTTTCTCGCACATGAAGCCTCCGTTCGTCTCAATTGTAACGAGCCGCGGATGTCCCTATCGTTGCCGGTTTTGCCAGCCTGCCGAACGAATGGTATTCGGAAACAAGGTCAAGACAAGGCCGGTTGACGACGTGATCAATGAGCTTGTCCATCTGAGAGAAAAATACCAGTTCAACAGTTTTCTTATTCACGATGACCTCTTCATCCTTAAACCGAACTACATCGAGACCTTTGTGGCAAAGTATCGGGAGCATGGATTCACCCAGCGATTCGCCTGTCAGGCCAGGGCCGATATTATCGTAAATCTTGAGAGCCGGATCAAAATGCTTGCTGATGCGGGACTGGATTGCCTTATGATAGGCTTTGAAAGCGGCAGTCAGCGCATGCTGGATTTCATCGACAAGGGGATCACCATCGAGCAGAGTAGAAAAGCCGTAGAGATCTGTAAAAAATACAATATTAAAATCTACGCTAATGTCATGTTCGGCTTACCAACCGAGACCAAGGCTGACATGGATGCTACCGTGAAATTCATCGATTGGATGAAACCTGATTATGTCTCGCCTGCTATCTTTACTCCCTATCGCGGAAGCTACCTGTATGATTATTGTAAGGAAAACAACCTCCTTATGCCGTTTTCGCACGAACGATACCGCAGAAATCCGCTGACCGGAGCTAAAGTGAAGGGGGTCAATACTTGGCTGGTCAACTATGAGATATTTAAATGCACCCCTTCGGGGTTTACCTACATGCTCATTTCCAAGTTTTTTGGTTCTCGTGTTGCAGACTTTTTCGCGCGGGTGAAAAGAATTCTCACTTCATTTAAAAGCAGGCGCAAGACTAACTGGCAAAGTCCGCAATGACATCATCCCGATAGGAATGATAAAAGTGTCTTTCTGGGAAGATTTACTGAAATCAAGGTGTTTTTTATTAGATATTAAAGATCTTCTGCGTGGGAGGTTCGGGAAATCCGATGCTGTATGATGGGGGTGAGTTGCACCGCTCGGCTCCCACTGATAGCGATGCTGAGGACGATGAAACTGTTAAAATATATTGACGCATTCACTGGCCCCTTCATGGTACCGTGCGCCCGACTGTTACTCACAAGGCGGAAAGAAATACGGAGACACGATGCATTTCTCATCATTCGCCCCGGCGGTATCGGGGATGCCGTACTGTTGATCCCGGCCATAATCGCTCTGAAAAAACAATACCCGCATAGTGTAATCGACATCCTCGCAGAAAAACGAAACAGCGCCGTATTCTTATTGAGTCCCGTTATTAACAAGATATTGCGGTATGACAAGCTTTCCGAGCTTTTTGAGGCCATTCGGGGCAATTACGATATGGTCATCGATACAGAGCAATGGCACCGGCTCTCGGCCGTAGTCGCTCGGCTGACACGCGCGCCGATGTCGATTGGGTATGCGACGAATGAACGGAAGAAGCTATTTACGCATCCAATTCCATACTCGCATGACGATTATGAGATAAACAGC
>Ga0210377_10001809_pt1 | contig 19101 bp, 15 predicted proteins | sample PLM4_65_b1redo_FD_155480 | JGI IMG/M metagenome (GOLD analysis project Ga0210377, IMG submission 155480) | Groundwater sediment microbial communities from an aquifer in East River, Colorado, USA - PLM4_65_b1 redo | ecosystem: Environmental > Terrestrial > Soil > Riparian zone | place: USA: East...
CGGGGAGCGAGCCGGCTATGGTCTGCTGGTCGAAGTGACGCACGAATCCGGCCTGACCACACGGTATGCCCATACCAGCACTACGCTGGTCAAAGTAGGCGACCTTGTCAAGAAGGGACAGTCGATCGCGCTGGTCGGGAGTTCCGGCCGTTCCACCGGTCCCCATCTGCATTTTGAAGTCGTGCGTAATGGCACTCCGGTGAATCCCATGAGGTATCTCCAACAGGCCAGCACCAAATAGTCATCCGTCGCCGTATTACGCTTCAAGTCTCTCCACTTTTCCTCCATAATTGCCGCTCTTTTGATACGCCTCCTCGCGAGGCGCATGGATTTTTATGATTACGAAAGCGCTTACCAAGATATTCGGCAGTCGTAACTCGCGTCTGCTCAAGCGCATGCAGCAGGATGTGGTACGCATCAATGCGCTCGAGCCCGAACTCGCCAAACTCAACGACGAGCAGTTGCGCGCCAAGACTTCCGAATTCAAAACCCGCGTGTCGAATGGCGAAAGCCTGGACAGCCTGCTGCACGAAGCCTTTGCTTGCGTGCGCGAGGCATCCAAGCGCGCATTGGGCATGCGTCATTTCGACGTGCAGCTGATCGGCGGAATGGTGTTGCACCAGGGCAAGATCGCGGAGATGCGCACCGGTGAAGGCAAGACGCTCGTGGCCACGCTCGCCGTGTATTTGAATGCCCTTTCCGGCAAAGGCGTGCACGTGGTGACCGTCAACGACTACCTCGCGCGCCGCGACGCCGAATGGATGGGTCAGATATACGGGTTTCTGGGGATGAGCGTGGGTGTCGTTGTTCCGGGTCAGGATCGCCAGGAAAAACGCGACGCCTATGCCGCCGATATCACCTACGGCACCAACAACGAATACGGTTTCGATTATCTGCGCGATAACATGGCGTTTCGCGCCGAAGAGCGCGTACAACGCGGTGTCAACTACGCCATCGTGGACGAGGTGGACTCGATTCTGATCGACGAGGCACGCACGCCGCTCATTATTTCCGGATCGGCCGATGAAAGTGCCGATCTATACGTCAAGGTTAATACTATTATTCCCCGTCTTATCAAGCAGGAGACCGAGGACGGACCGGGGGATTACAGCGTGGACGAGAAGGCGCGCCAGGCCATTTTCACCGAGGCCGGACACGAGAAGGTCGAAAAACTCCTGGCCCAGGCAGGCCTGCTGGAAGCGGGTTCAAGTCTCTACGATGCTACCAATCTGATTCTAATGCACCACCTCAACGCCGCGTTGCGCGCGCATTCCCTGTTCAAGCGTGAGGTGGATTACATCGTGCGTGACGACGAGGTGATCATCATCGACGAGTTCACCGGGCGCATGATGCAGGGACGGCGCTGGTCGGATGGCTTGCACCAGGCCGTGGAAGCGAAGGAAGGCGTGAAGATCCAGAACGAAAATCAGACGCTCGCCACGATCACCTTCCAGAATTATTTCAGGTTATACGGAAAGCTTGCCGGTATGACCGGCACTGCCGACACCGAAGCTTTCGAGTTCCATCAGATCTACGGTCTCGAGGTCGTGGTGATACCGACCCATCATCCCATGATTCGCCAGGACATGGCTGACCAGATATACCGAACGGCTGGGGAAAAAAATACGGCGATCCTGGTCGATATCCGCGATTGTCATCAGCGTGGCCAACCGGTGCTGGTTGGCACTGTGACCATCGAAGCCTCGGAGCTTCTTTCGGATCTGCTGCAGAACGAAAAGATTCCCCATCAGGTATTGAATGCCAAGCACCACGAGCGCGAAGCGATGATCGTGGCGCAGGCCGGCCGTCCCGGGGCCGTCACCATCGCCACCAACATGGCCGGTCGCGGCACCGATATCGTGCTTGGTGGCAATCTCGAGATGGAGTTAAAGGAAATCGGCGATGATTCCCCCAAGCGGCAGCAGGCCCGGGCCGATTGGGACAAGCGACACCAACAGGTCGTGGCAGCTGGCGGGCTGCACGTGATCGGCACCGAGCGCCATGAGTCGCGGCGCATCGACAATCAGCTGCGCGGCCGTTCCGGACGGCAGGGCGATCCCGGTTCCTCACGTTTTTATCTTTCGTTGGAAGACAATCTGCTGCGCATCTTCGGCAGTGATCGGCTTTCCGGTCTCATGCAGAAGCTGGGCATGCAGAAAGGCGAGGCGATCGAGCACCCATGGGTATCGCGCGCGATTGAGAACGCCCAGCGCAAAGTTGAGGGACGTAACTTCGATATTCGCAAGCAATTGCTCGAATACGACGACGTGGCGAACGATCAGCGCAAAGTGATCTACGAACAACGTAACCGGCTCATGAACGTGGACGATATTTCCGAAAGCATTACGTCGATTCGTCTTGATGTCGTCAACGAGCTGATGAACCAGCATATTCCCCCGGAAAGCCTGGAGGAGCAGTGGGATGTGCCCGGGTTGGAGGAAAGTCTCGAGCGCGAGTTCGGGTTGAAACTGCCTGTTGCCCGGTGGCTCAAGGACGAGGCGGGTTTGGAAGAGGGAAAACTTCGTGTACGTATCATCAGCGAGGCAAACCGCAAGCACGCCGAAAAGGCGATAGCCATCGGGCCTGATGTCATGCGTCACCTTGAAAAGGCGGTCATGCTGCAGGTGCTGGACACACAATGGAAGGATCATCTCGCGGCCATGGATTATCTGCGCCAGGGCATTCACCTGCGCGGTTATGCCCAGAAGAATCCGAAGGAGGAGTACAAGCGTGAGTCATTCGTGCTTTTTTCCGACATGCTGGGCCGCATTCGGCATGACGTGATCAATCTTCTGGCTCACGTTCAGGTGCAGGCGCCGCAGGATGTTGAGGCGCTGGAAAATCAGAATCGCCAGCCCCAGGATATGCATTTCGTCCACCCCTCGCTCGATACGGGTGCACAGCCGGAAGCGGGCGATGACGCCGCCGGCGCGGCCGCCGCGCAGAAGCCGATGACGCGCCGCCAGCCCAAAGTCGGGCGCAACGAGCCTTGTCCCTGCGGTTCCGGGAAGAAGTACAAACACTGCCACGGCAAACTGGCCTGACTCATGGCGGTTGGCTTACACGGTTTATCTTCTCTCGGTTCCGTCACCGGCATACGTCTTGGCACTGTCGCCGCCGGCATCCGCAAGAAAGACCGGCGCGATCTGGTGCTGATCGAGTGCGCACCGGGCACGCATGCCGCCGCCGTGTTTACCAAGAACCGCTTCTGTGCTGCGCCGGTCATCGTGGCGCGCGAGCATCTGGCCAAAGCCGTTCCGCGCGCGTTGCTCATCAACACCGGTTTTGCCAACGCCGGCACCGGCGAACCGGGCCTCGAGGATGCGCGTGCCTGCTGCGCAGCCCTGGCCAAGCAGATTGGTTGTCGAACCGAAGAAATCCTGCCTTTTTCCACGGGTGTCATTGGCGAGCGTTTTCCGCGGGAACGGATCATTGCCGCGCTTCCGGCCTGCCAGGCCGCTCTCAATGAAAAAGGCTGGGCGGAAGCGGCGCACGGCATCATGACCACCGACACCGTGCCCAAGGGCAGTTCGCGCCAGACCCGCCTCGACTCTCACACGGTGACAGTGACCGGCATCGCCAAGGGTGCTGGCATGATCCGGCCTGACATGGCGACCCTGTTGGCATTTGTCGCCACCGATGCCGCCGTGACCCCGGCAGTCCTCCAAGCCTGTGTTTCCGCCGCGGTCAATGAGTCATTCAATCGCATTACCGTGGACGGCGATACTTCCACCAACGATGCCTGCGTGCTGTTGGCGACCGGCGCCGCGGGTAATCCCTTGATCGATCATGCGGAAGGCGAGGATCATGCGGCCCTTCTGCACACCGTCACGGAGGTATTCACGGAGCTGGCGCAGGCTATCGTGCGCGACGCGGAGGGGGCGACCAAATTCATCACGGTCGAAGTACGTGGTGGGCGCAGTGAATCCGACTGTCTAGAGGTGGCCTACACTATCGCTCATTCGCCGCTGGTGAAGACGGCATTTTTTGCCAGCGATCCCAACTGGGGCCGCATCCTGGCGGCCATCGGGCGTGCGCCGATCGCGCAGCTCGATGTCAGCAAGGTGGCGATTCATCTCAACGAGCTGCGTGTCGTACGTAACGGCGCCCTCGATGCCGATTACGCCGAGGCCAAGGGACTCGCCGTCATGCGGCTTCCGGAAATCCGTATCGGAGTGGACCTGGGCGCTGGATATGCCTCGGCACGCGTCTGGACATCGGATCTTTCGCACGATTATGTCCGAATCAACGCCGAGTACCGGAGCTAGTTCGCCGCTGCGCGTCGCGGTCGGCATTCTGACGCAAGGCGGCAAGGTATTCATCACCCGGCGGTTTCCCGACAGTCATCAGGGTGGCAAGTGGGAATTCCCCGGTGGCAAGATCGAACCGGGTGAAAATACACTGTCGGCTTTGAAACGCGAACTCAGGGAAGAACTGGGCGTCGAGGTGCAAGACGCTCGCGCCTACATGCAGGTTCGGCATGCTTACCCTGACCGGGATGTCCTGCTCGATGTCTGGCGGATTTCCCGCTACCAGGGTACACCGCACGGGCGCGAAGGCCAGGAGGCGAAATGGCTTGCCTGCGCCGAGCTTCCCCAACTGGAATTTCCCGAAGCCGACCGGCCGATCCTGCGCCGACTCTGGTTGCCACCGCTTTATCTCATCAGCGATTCACGGCGCTTCGGGAAGGACGGATTTCTTGCGCCGCTGGAGCGCGCGTTGAAGGCGGGAGCACGGCTGGTGCAGCTGCGCGAGCCGCACATGCCGCCCGATGAATTCGAGGATTATGCCAGGCTGATCGCCGGTCTGTGCCATTGTCATGGCGCCCAATTGCTGCTCAATGCCGAACCAGAATCGGTGTCGCGCTGCGATGCCGACGGGGTGCATCTGAACGGCAAGCGTCTGGCGCGATATGCATCGCGTCCTCTCGATGATCATTTCTGGGTCGCCGCTTCCTGCCACAACGCAGAGGAATTGCGTCAGGCGGAGCGATTGGGGGCGGATTTCGCGGTGCTATCGCCGGTGGCTCCGACTTCCTCGCATCCCGGTGCGGCACCGCTCGGGTGGGAGGCCTTTTCCCGATTGTGCGCGGGCGTGAACCTGCCGGTGTATGCCCTGGGAGGCATGCGCGCGCAGGACCTCGCGCAGGCGCGTCAGGCGGGTGCCCAGGGATTGGCGATGGTCAGCCAGATCTGGGGTACAAATTCGATCGAGCAGGCCGTTACCGCTCTCGCCTCGAACTAGTTTTTCCTTGCGGTTGCCGCCAGAGAAAGATACCACTGGTGCAGGCGCTCAACTTCCTTTTCGAGATGTTTGCGATCGCCATTGTTGTCGATCACGTCATCCGCCTTTTGCAGACGTTGCGCGCGACTCACCTGGGCGGCCATGATTTTACGAGTCTCCGGTTCGGTCAATCCGCTGCGCACAGCTGTACGCTGAATCTGCGCGCCTTCCGATGCGTCCACCACCAGAACCCGATCCACGAAATCGATGAAGCCGGACTCGATCAGCAGCGGTACTACGAGGATACAATAGGGCGCGTGAAGGTCCTCCAGTTTTTCGCGGACCAATTCGCGAATGCGAGGATGCAGGATCGCCTCAAGCCGCTGACGTTCACCGGTATTCTCGAACACGCGTTCGCGCAGTCTGTTCCGGTCAATCCGGCGACTGGTTTCGAGAATATCCTGCCCGAAGCTGCGGACGATTTCATCGAATGCCGCTTGCCCGGGCTCGGTCAGGCGACGCGCGATCTCATCGGTATCGATGATCGGCACGCCACGCGTGGCCAGGAGCGCCGCCACCGTGGATTTTCCGCTGCCAATGCCACCGGTAAGGCCAACTCGTAGCATGGGACCGGTGCTCAAACGGCAATCCGTGCAAATTGTAGATAGAGGCGGGTCAGGGGCTCACCCCACAGGAGAGCAATCCAGCCGGCGGCGCACAGAAACGGACCAAAAGGAATCGGCATGCGGCGGTCATGACCGAAAAACACGATGAAGCTGATTCCCACCATGGCGCCCACCAGCGAGGCCAACAGAATGATCAGGGGCAGACTCTGCCATCCCAGCCATGCACCCAGAACAGCAAAGAGCTTGAAGTCGCCATAACCCATACCCTCCTTGCCCGTCGTCAATTTGAAAAGTTGATACACCAGCCAGAGGGAGATGTAACCGGCGGCGGCACCAATGACCGCCGAGGACAGAGGCACGAAAACGGCGAAGATATTGAATAGCAATCCCGCCCATAGCAGCGGCAGCGTGAGGTCATCAGGCAACAGTTGCCGGTCAACGTCGATGAAGCTGAGTGCAATCAGGCCCCACGTGAGGGCCAGGCCGGCCAGCGCTGCAAGACTAAAACCGAATTGCCACGCCACTAGTACCGAGAGGCAGCCGGTCAGCAGTTCGACGAGAGGGTAGCGCCAGGAGATGGGTTTGTGGCAGACGGAGCATTTTCCCCGCAGCCAGAGAAAGCTCAGAACGGGGATGTTTTCCAGCGCCGTGATCGCATGTCCACAGTGCGGACAGCGTGAACGGGGCATGATGAGATCAAAACGTTCAGGCGCATCGTTTTGCGGCTGTTTCGGATTGAGAAGTTCGCGACACTGGCTTTGCCAGCTGCGATCGAGCATGACAGGCAGTCGATGGACGACGACGTTCAGGAAGCTGCCGATGGCCAGACCGAACAGGCCGGCCATCCAGGAAAAAGCCGCGGGGTAGTTGGCGAAAAAAGCGGACAGGTCGTTCATCGGGCGGCATTATGCCCGAAAGCCAGCAAGCAGCGATACCTTCGACCGGGATTAAACAGTGGCCGCAAGCTTGAAGATCGGCAGGTACATGGCGACAACCAGACCGCCGATAACGATGCCCAGAAAGGCCATGATGATCGGTTCGAGAAGGCTGGACAGTCCCGCTACGGCATCGTCAACTTCCGCTTCATAAAAATCGGCAACCTTGCTGAGCATCTTGTCGAGTTCGCCGGATTCCTCGCCGATGGCGACCATTTGCACCACCATGTTGGGGAATAGCCCCGTGGCGTTCATTGACGATTGCAACTGCATGCCGGTGCTCACGTCGGCTTTGATGGCCATGGTGCCTTCATAATAGACGCGGTTGCCCGACGCGCCGGCGACGGAATCGAGCGCCTCGACGAGTGGCACGCCTGCGGCGAACATGGTCGCCAGCGTGCGTGAGAACCGGGCGATGGTGGCCTTCTTGACGATATCGCCGATCACCGGAAATTTCAGTAAGGCGCGGTCGAGGTTGTGCTGCATTTTTATCGAACGTTTGTACGAGTAGCTAAGGAATACCACGGTGCCGACGATTGAACCGATAATGGCCCACCACCAATCCTGGAACGCTTTTGAAAGATCGATGACCATCTTGGTCATGGCCGGCAGGTCGGCGCCGAATCCAGCAAACAGGCTCTCGAATTGCGGGATAACGAATACCAGCAATACGGCGGTAATGACAAATGCGACGACGAGGACAGCCGCCGGGTAGAACAGCGCCGATTTGATCTTCCCCTTGATGGCTTCGATCTTTTCCTTATAGGTGGCGACTTTATCAAGGATGCCGTCCAGGATACCCGCCTGTTCACCCGCCTGCACCAGGTTGCAGTACAAGGCATCGAAGTACAGCGGATGTTTTGACAGCGCCTGAGTCAGCGCAGTCCCTGATTCAATATCTTGTTTGATGGACAGGATGATTTCCTGCATCGCTGGATTTTCATGCCCCTTGCCGACGATGTCGAAGGACTGAGCCATAGGGATACCCGACGTCAGCATGGTGGCCAGCTGGCGGGTGAATACGGCAATATCCTTGGTCTTGATCTTCTTTTTAAACTTGAAGGCGACCTTACGCTGTTTGGCCACCTTGACGGGAGTGACGCCCTGGCGACGAAGCGTGGCGTTCACATAGGCAACACTGGCCGCCTCCATGATGCCTTTGACTTTCTTTCCCTGTTTATCGGTGCCTTCCCAGAGGAAAGCATCAAATTTCGGTTTCTTGATCGCAGCTTCTGCCATATTTTACTCGTTGGTTGCCCGTTCGACTTCATCCAGCGTGGTAACGCCGTCCTTGACCTTTTTCAGACCCGAGCGGCGCAAATCGGGAACACCTTCTTTCTCTGCCTGCTTCTGGATGTCCAACTGATTCCCACCGCGCATAATGATCTCGCCGATGGCGGGAGTTACCGGCATGACTTGATAGATACCCACGCGCCCCTTATAACCGCCATTGCAGGCATCACAGCCGACGGCGCCGTAAATCACCAGGCCATTCAGGTCTTCTTCCCTGAACCCCGCCTTGAGCAGGGCATGTTTGGGAATATCAATTGGTTTCTTGCAATGCGGACACAGACGCCGCGCCAGGCGTTGGGCCATGATCAGGTTGACGGCCGAGGCGATGTTAAACGGCGGCACGCCCATATTGGCGAGACGAGTAAGGGTCGAGGGCGCGTCATTTGTATGCAGGGTGGAAAGGACCATGTGACCCGTCTGCGCTGCCTTGATGGCGATTTCGGCCGTCTCGAGGTCGCGGATTTCGCCGACCATGATGATGTCCGGGTCCTGGCGCAGAAAGGCGCGTAATGCCGAGGCGAAGTTGAGCCCCGCCTTTTCATTGATGTTGACCTGATTGATGCCCGCCAGATTGATTTCCACCGGGTCTTCCGCGGTGGAGATGTTGTTATCCGGTGTGTTGAGAATATTCAGCCCGGTATAAAGCGTAACGGTTTTGCCGCTACCCGTCGGACCGGTGACGAGCACCATGCCGTACGGACGATTAATGGCTTCAATAAAAAGTTGTTTCTGGAAATCCTCGAACCCGAGTTTTTCCACGCCCAGCGTGGCGGAAGTCGGGTCGAGAATACGCATCACGATCTTCTCGCCCCACAGAGTCGGCAGCGTGCTGACGCGAAAGTCAATCGCGCGATTCTTCGAGATACGCATCTTCATGCGGCCGTCCTGGGGGATGCGACGCTCGGCGATATCGAGCCTGGAAAGAATCTTCAGCCGCGCGGCAATGCGCGCGGCCATTGCCAGCGGGGGATTGGCGATCTCAGTCAGCATGCCATCCTGGCGATAACGCACGCGATAGGTTTTTTCGTACGGTTCGATATGAATATCCGAGGCGCCGCGGTTGATGGCATCCATCAGCACTTTGTTGACGAACTTGACGACCGGGGCATCGTTAATACCTTCCTCACCGCCGGTGTTTCCAGTTTCCGCGCCTTCCTCGCCGGCAATGATCTCGAGATTTTCCAGGCTGTCATCACCCGCCAGATCGGCAAGGCTGGTGTCCTGAGCGTCCAGGGACTTCTCGATGATGACGGCAAGCTTGGCTTCCTCGACCAGAATTGGTTCGGTGCCAAGGCCGGTATGGAACTTGATTTCATCCAGTGCCTGGAGGTTCGTGGGATCGGAGACGGCGACGAAAAGCCTTGTCCCGCGCTTGAATAACGGCAGAACGCGATGTCGGCGGATGATTTTTTCATCCACCAGCTTGATCGGCGCCATCTCCAGGTCGAGCGAATTGATTTCGAACAGTGGAATGCCGAAATCTTCCGACGCTACTTTGGCGATGGTGATGCTGTCGAGTTTCTTGCTCTCGACCAGTTGCGTGACGAAGGAGGTTTTCTTGCTGAGCGCCTCCGCCTGAATGCGTTCGGCGTCCGTGGGGCTCAGGAGGTTGTCGCGTACCAGCCTCAGCGCCAGGCCACTCAGATTCGTCGCTGTGCTTGCGGTTGCCATGATGTGGAAATCTCTAGGTAAGCGTCACTGCTTTTGCGCCGGGTCAATCAAATATAGTTTAGATATCCTGCTGCGCCAAATCATATTTCCTCCTGGTTCCCTGCGCTTTTCGAAATGTTCGCATTCAAATTCCTGCGCAGGAACGATGCGGTCTCAATTTTTTGCCGAGCTATCGTGCTGCCTGACTTCGTTAATTCATTGCCGGGATAATGGCGCCTCGATTGTGGCCAGCACGGTAAATGATCTGTGCGCGACGCCTGAATCTAAGAATAGCTACATTCCACCCAATCTCCATTGAATTGGCCAGCTGGGAAAGTCCGTATTGACAAGGTTTTTTAACTTATTTAGAATTGTTCTAAATAGAATCGTTCGATTGAAATCATTTTTAGATTCATAATGTTACCGTTAACTGCCTGTCCAACGAGGAGTCAATCATGTCAAAACTTAAAGGAAGCAAGACCGAAAACAACCTTAAGGCCGCCTTCGCCGGTGAATCCCAGGCCAACCGCCGCTATCTGTATTTCGCCGCCAAGGCCGACGTAGAGGGCTACAACGATGTGTCCGCCGTATTCCGCTCCACTGCTGAAGGTGAAACCGGCCACGCCCACGGACACCTCGAGTATCTCGAGCAATGCGGTGACCCGGCCACCGGTCTCCCGATCGGCGCCACTTCTGACAACCTGAAGGCTGCCATTGCCGGTGAGACCCATGAGTACACCGATATGTATCCGGGCATGGCCAAGGCCGCGCGTGACGAGGGATTCGCCGAAATCGCCGACTGGTTCGAGACGCTGGCCAAGGCCGAGCGCTCGCACGCCAACCGGTTCCATAAGGCCCTAGACACCCTCGGCAAGTAAGTCCAAGCCATGAGCGACGGGTCGGGTGTGCCAGCCCGTCGCTTCATTCTTCCCGGCCGCGTTTGATGGCGGTCAAAGCTGGTTGCAGCCGTAAAAAGGAAGATATCCTGAATTTATCGCCATGCAGATTCGATCATGAGCCAACCGACTGAAGGCCAACGCGAAGGCAGCCTCAAGGCGCCGACGCGTCATGCGCTCGACTGGGACAAGCCCGGGTTTTACGACGAAGATGCGCTGATGAAAGAGCTCGGGCGCGTCTTCGACATCTGCCACGGTTGTCGCCGCTGCGTCAGTTTGTGTCAGGCGTTTCCCACGCTGTTCGACCTGGTGGACAACTCGTCCACGATGGAAGTCGATGGGGTCAAGAAGGAAGACTACTGGCAGGTTGTCGATCATTGTTATCTCTGCGATCTGTGCTTCATGACCAAGTGCCCGTACGTTCCGCCGCATGAATGGAACGTGGATTTCCCGCATCTCTTGCTGCGCGCCAAGGCGGTGAAGTTTAAAAAGGGCGACGTGAAGAAACGTGACAGGCTGCTCACAAACACCGACCTGGTCGGCAGACTCGCCGGCATTCCGGTGGTGGTACAGGCGGTGAACGCCGCGAACAAATCCGGCGTCTTTCGCAAGGCTCTGGATAAAACGCTGGGTGTGCATCCCAAGGCCCTGCTCCCCGAGTATCACAGCAAAACCCTGCGCAAGCGCGCCAAACACCGGAAGGGCAATGGCGTTGCCGCCACCCCGGTCGGCCGCACGCGCGGCCGGGTCGCGCTGTTTGCCACCTGCTACGGCAATTACAACGAGCCGCATATCGGCGAAGACCTGATTGCTGTCTTCGAACATAACGGTATTCCGGTGACGCTCGCCGAGAAAGAGAAATGCTGCGGCATGCCCAAGCTTGAGCTGGGCGATCTCGCAGCCGTGGCGCGCGCCAAGGAAGCGAATATTCCGGTGCTGGCGAAACTGGTGGATGAAGGCTGGGATATCGTCGCCCCGGTGCCGTCCTGCGTGCTCATGTTCAAGCAGGAGCTGCCGCTCATGTTTCCCGACGACCCCGATGTCGCGAAGGTCAAGCGGGCGATCTTCGATCCTTTCGAGTATCTCATGTTGCGCCACAAGGAAGGCATGTTGAAAACCGATTTTAAAAAAGAACTTGGCACTGTTGCTTACCATGTACCCTGCCATTTGCGTGTACAGAACATCGGCCTGAAAACCCGCGAGCTACTGAACCTTGTCGCTGGCACCAAGGTCGAGACCATTGAACGCTGTTCTGGCCACGATGGCACCTATGCGGTGAAGAGTGAATTTCACGAGGCCTCGATGAAAATATGTCGCCCCGTGGTGAATCGTGTGCAACAGGCGAACCCCGATCATTACTCGAGCGATTGCCCCATGGCCGGACACCAGATCGAAAACGGGCTGCAGGATAATAAAAAGCCGGAACACCCGTTAACGCTGTTACGCCTGGCCTATGGCCTCTAATTGCTAGGAAGGAACATCATGGCTAACGAGGGTTATCACGAGGCGCTTGAAGATTTGTCCGAAGAAACCCGGGACATGCACCGCGCCATCGTGTCGTTGATGGAAGAATTGGAAGCGGTGGACTGGTACAACCAGCGGGTCGATGCCTGTAAGGATGTCGAACTGCGCGCCATCCTGGCACACAACCGCGATGAGGAAAAGGAGCACGCCGCGATGGTGCTTGAGTGGATCCGCCGCCACGACAAGAGATTTTCCAAGGAGCTGCGGGATTACCTGTTCACCAAAAAACCCATAACCGGCCTCGAACAAAAGAGCTAGGAGTGAGTCAATGATGAATCAAATTTCCGGTCAACTTAGTGAGAGCAACGCCATGAAAAAGCTGACGCGCGACGACCTCTATCCGCTCGAGAAATATGCCGAGCTTCGGCCCCGGCTCCGCGCCGAGGTCATGGCGCACAAGCAGCACCGCCAGGTCGCCATCGGCCCGAATGCCACGCTCTATTTCGAGGACCGGATGACCATGCAGTACCAGGTTCAGGAGATGCTGCGCATCGAGAGGATTTTCGAGGCCGCGGGCATCAACGACGAGCTCGCCGCCTACAACCCGCTCATCCCGGACGGCAGCAATTGGAAGGCGACTTTCATGGTCGAGTTCCCGGAAGTGGATGAACGACGCGAGGCCCTGAAGCGTCTGAAAGGTGTTGAAAACAGGGTCTGGATCCGGGTCGCGGGTTTCGAACCGGTACGCCCGCATGTGGACGAGGACCTGGAGCGCGAAGATGAGGAAAAAACCTCCGCCGTTCATTTCATGCGTTTCGAGCTGACCCCCGAGATGGTCACGGCCGTCAAGCAGGGCGCGGCGATCGCCATGGGTATCGATCATCCGGCCTATACCAACCAGACCGATCCGATCCCGCCAGCCACGCGCGATTCTCTGGCGCGGGATTTGTCAAACTGATTTGCGTCGTTCGCATGCACGATCAGCCGTTCGCGGCTGATCGTGCATCTCGTGCATCTCGTGCATCTGCTGTATACTGCGCGCCCGATGCGAGGGACCTCCCGGATTTCAGCTTTACGGATCGGATGCCACCGATTTGCCATCAGCCTTCTGCTGCTGCCCTTGGCGTTCGCCATGGTGGTCCGTCCCGCGCTCGCCAAGAAAGACATCTATGGAGACGAGTCGAACGAATTTCCCTTTGACGAAAAATATGCCGAGAAATGGAACGAGAGTGCAATCGAGCTCCCGCCTTATCCGGACGATCGCAATTTGCTCCTAGTGCCGATGAATAACACCGATACGCTGAAGATTTATATTGAAGACAAATCTATTTCGCGCGCACCGGACCGCGTCGCACGGTTCTCGCTAGTCGTGGAAAGCCCTTCCGGCGCGCGCAGTGTTTTCTATGACGGATACCGTTGCGAAACGCGGCAATACAAGACCTACGCTATCGGAACTTCGCAGCACACATGGTCGCCGGCGTCGAATCCCCAGTGGCAGACAGTCCCGCGATCGGAGATCAACGCCTTTCGCGATATTATCTACCGTCGCTATGTCTGCGACGGGCAGAATTCCGCGCGCTCGCCGGAAGACCTGCGGCGTCTGTTGCAATATCAACCCTGATGTATTTTCCATGAATTATTTTCCATCATGAGCGCTGTATACGATTCCTCCGCCATTGAAGTCCTGACCGGCCTCGAGCCGGTGCGCCGCCGTCCGGGCATGTACACTCAGACCGACCGCCCAAACCATCTCGTCCAGGAAGTGGTCGACAACAGCGTGGACGAGGCCATCGCCGGCCATTGCAGCGCGATCGACGTCACGTTGCACGCCGACGGCTCGGTCTCGGTCGCGGACAACGGCCGTGGCATGCCGGTGGACAAGCACAAGGAGGAGGGCGTCTCGGGCGTCGAGGTGATTCTCACGCGCCTGCACGCGGGCGCCAAGTTCTCGAACAAGAATTACACCTATTCCGGCGGCCTGCACGGCGTAGGCGTGTCAGTGGTGAATGCCTTGTCGCACAAGCTCGAGGTCACGGTGCGGCGCGACGGCAAGGAATACCGCATGTCCTACGCCGACGGGCAGAAGACTTCGGAATTGAAGGCGGTCGGCAAGGCGCAAAAAGATGTCACCGGCAGCATTATCCGCTTCTGGCCCGATGCCCAGTTCTTCGACACGGTGAAATTTCATGTCCCGCGCCTGAAGCATGTGCTGCGTGCCAAGGCGGTGCTGTGCCCGGACCTGTATATCAGCTTCACGAACGAAGCCGACGCCAAGGACAACGAGGAGTGGCATTACGAGGACGGCCTCACGGATTACCTCAAGACCCAGATCGAAGGCTGGGAGTATCTTCCCGCCGAGCCCTTCGTCGGTCACCACAAAGGCGACGATGGCGAGGTGGACTGGGCCATCGTGTGGTTGCCGGCGGGCGGCGAGCCGATCATGGAAAGCTATGTCAATCTCATCCCGACCACGCAGGACGGCACGCATATCAACGGCTTCCGCGCCGGACTCACCGACGCCATGCGCGAGTTCTGCGAGTTCCGCGACCTGCTGCCGCGCGGCGTGAAGCTCGCGCCCGAGGATATCTGGGGCAAGTCGAGCTACGTGTTCGCGCTCAAGATGCGCGACCCGCAGTTTTCGGGGCAGACCAAGGAGCGGCTGACCTCGCGCGAGGCCGCTGGTTTAGTGCAAGGCGTGGCCAAGGATACCTTCAGCCTGTGGCTCAACCAGCACGTGGCCGACGCCGAGAAGATCGCGGCGCTCGCGATCGAATCTGCGCAGGAGCGGCAGCGCGCCGATAAAAAGGTCGCGCGCAAGAAAATTGGCAGTGGCCCGGCCTTGCCCGGCAAGCTCGCGGATTGCGTGGCCCAGGATCTGTCGCGCACCGAGCTGTTTCTGGTGGAAGGCGACTCCGCCGGCGGTTCCGCCAAGCAGGCGCGCGACCGCGATTTTCAGGCGATCATGCCGTTGCGCGGCAAGATTCTGAACACCTGGGAAGTGGAATCCGCCGAGGTGCTCGGCTCGCAGGAAGTGCACGATATCGCGGTCGCGCTCGGCGTCGATCCGGGCTCGAGCAATCTCGAAGGCCTGCGTTACGGCAAGGTGTGCATTCTTGCTGACGCCGATTCCGACGGCGCGCACATCGCGACACTCCTGTGTGCGCTGTTCGTGCGCCACTTCCGGCCGCTGGTGGCGGACGGCCGCGTGTGCGTCGCCATGCCGCCGCTGTACCGCATCGACGTGGGCAAGGAAATCCACTACGCTCTCGACGACGAGGAGAAAATGGCGATCCTCAAGCGTATCGAGACCAACGGCTCGCGCGCCAAGCCGATGGTGACGCGCTTCAAGGGCCTGGGCGAGATGAACCCCGACCAACTGCGCGTGACCACCATGGACCCGAAGACGCGCCGGCTGGTGCAACTGGACATCCAGTCCGGCGACAACACCAACAAGCTCCTCGACATGCTGCTCGGCAAGAAACGCGCGTCCGACCGCAAGAACTGGCTCGAGAAGAATGGCAACAAGGCGGAGGTCATCTAGTGCCGACCATCAAGACCGCCATTGACGTCGCCGCCTCGGCCGAAATGGTGTGGCGCGTGTTGACCTATTTCCCCGATTACCCGCGATGGAACCCATTCCTTGTTTCCATCCAAGGGAGCCTGTCGCCAGGCCAGCGTCTGAAGATCCAGGCACGCCTTTCACAAGATCGCGAATATAAATTTTCGCCGCGCGTTGTGAAGGTTATTCCTGCCTCTGAACTGCGTTGGCGCCGCTGGCGGTTTATCGAAGGTGTCTTCGATCGCGAACAGGCGTTTTTCATTGTGCCGAACGGCATCAAAGGTGTCCGCTTCATCCAGAGAGAGCACTTCTCCGGTTTACTTGTATCGCTGGTAATGCCTTTTATCACCAAGAAAACACTCAAAGCCTTTAATCTGATGAATCTGGCGTTGAAACGAACCGCCGAAGCGAAACGCTGATGGCCAAGAAAACCACCTCCAAGGAAAGCGGCGCGAAGAAAAAGGCACCGTCAACGCGCGGCAAGGCACAGCCGGTCGCGCGTCCGCGCGCCGCCTCGATCGAGCGCCTACCGCTCGCGGCTTTTACTGAAAAGGCGTACCTGGATTATTCCATGTACGTCATTCTCGACCGCGCGTTGCCGAACATCTGTGACGGTCTGAAACCCGTGCAGCGGCGCATCATCTACGCGATGTCGGAACTGGGCCTCAACGCCGCCTCCAAGCACAAGAAATCGGCGCGCACCGTGGGCGACGTGCTCGGCAAGTTCCATCCGCATGGCGACACCGCCTGTTACGAGGCCATGGTGCTCATGGCGCAGCCGTTCAGCTACCGCTATCCGCTGATCGACGGCCAGGGCAACTGGGGCTCGCCCGACGATCCCAAGTCGTTCGCCGCCATGCGCTACACCGAATCGCGGCTCACGCGCTTCGCGCAGATCCTGCTGTCCGAGCTCGAACACGGTACGGTCGACTGGACGCCCAACTTCGACGGCACGCTGCAGGAACCGAAGATCATGCCGGCGCGCCTGCCGCACGTGCTGCTGAACGGCACCACCGGCATTGCCGTCGGCATGGCGACCGACATCCCGCCGCACAACGTGCGCGAGGTGGCCGCCGCCTGCGTGCATCTGCTCGAGGAACCGGACGCCGGCTTCAAGGACCTGTTCAAGCACATCAAGGGCCCGGACTATCCGACCGAGGCCGAGATCATCACGCCGAAGAGCGAAATCCGCGCGATGTACGAAACCGGCAACGGCTCGATCCGCGCCAGGGCCAAATGGGAAAGCGAGGACGGCGCCATTATCATCACGGCGCTGCCATATCAAGTGTCGGGCTCCAAGGTCATCGAGCAAATCGCGCTGCAGATGCAGCAGAAGAAGCTGCCCATGGTCGAGGACCTGCGCGACGAATCCGACCACGAGAACCCGACGCGCCTGGTGATCATGCCGCGCTCCAACCGCATCGACCCGGTGGAGCTGATGTCGCATCTGTTCGCGACCACCGATCTCGAGCACAGCTACCGTGTGAACATGAACATGATCGGCCTCGACGGCCGTCCGCGGGTGTACAACCTCAAGGACCTGCTCAAGGAGTGGATCAAGTTCCGCATCGAGACCGTGCGCCGGCGGCTCACGCACCGTCTCGAGCGCGTGACCGCGCGGCTGCACATCCTCGACGGCCTGCTGATCGCCTATCTGAATCTGGACGAGGTCATCCGCATCATCCGCAACGAGGACGAGCCCAAGCCCAAGCTCATCAAGCGCTTCAAGCTGACCGAGATCCAGGCCGAGGCGATACTAGAGACCAAGCTGCGGCATCTGGCCAAACTCGAAGAGATGAAAATCCGCGGCGAGCAGGACGAGCTCACGCGCGAGCGCCACCACCTCGAAAAAACGCTCAAATCCGCGCGGCTGCTGAAGCAGCTGGTGCGCGACGAGATTATCGAGGACGCCAAGGAATTCGGCGATGCGCGCCGCTCGCCGCTCATCGAGCGCGAAGCCGCGCAGCAGATCGACCAGACGGCGCTGCTGCCGACCGAGCCGATCACCGTGGTGCTGTCCGAGAAGGGCTGGGTGCGCGCCGCCAAGGGCCACGAGATGGACCCCAGGACGCTCGATTACAAGGCCGGCGATAAATTCCACCAGGCGGCGCGCGGCAAGAGCAATCAGCTGGCGGTGTTCATCGACTCCACCGGCCGTACCTATTCATTGCCGGCGCACAAGCTGCCGTCCGCTCGCGGTCATGGCGAGCCGCTTTCGAGCAGCCTGAATCCCCCTCCCGGTGCGGCCTGGGCCGGCGTGATGATGGGCAACCCCGAAGACTTGTTTCTGCTCGCGACCGATGCCGGTTATGGTTTCGTCGCCAAGCTCGAAGATCTCGTCGCCAACAAGAAGGCCGGCAAGGCAGTGCTCAAGGCGACCAAGGGCGCGAAAGTACTCATGCCGCAGCTCGTGACCGATATTAAAAAGGATTACCTCGCGGCAGCCACGACCACCGGCCAGATGCTGGTGTTCAAGGTGAAAAACCTGCCTCAGATGCCCAAGGGCAAGGGCAACAAGATCCTGAACGTTCCCACGGCGAAGTTCGCCAAGGGCGAGGAAGCCATCGCGGGCGTCGCCGTTTTCGGCGAAGGCAAGACACTGGTTGTCCATACCGGCAAGGGTGAGTTGACGGTTTCGCCGGAGGAAGTCGATCTCTACGAGGGCGAGCGCACGCAGCGTGGTGGGAGATTGCCGAAGGGATATCAGGAAGTGAAGGGAATTGAAGTGAAGGAGTAAACCTAAACGCCGCGAAAGCGGCGTTTAGGTTTTGGGCCTCTTAAAAAAACTCCTTCTCCCCTTGCGGGAGAAGGTTGGGATGAGAGGTGAAATAATTTTGTCGAGCCGCCTGCGGCGGCGTGTACTTGTGGGTGGCTGACCCACGGCAAGTGACTTTTCTTTGCTTGTCCAAAGAAAAGTCACCCAGGGTGCAGGGGCGGAGCCACCCGCAATTACAAACACCGCCGGAGGCGGCACAAAACATCGGCGCAAATTCTCCGTCAACCTCCCTCGGGTTGCCGCGTTATTCAGTCCTGATGCAACCAACAAATGGAGTTTTTTCATGAAACTAAACATCCGCTCTCTTGTTTTAATCCCGGCCTTCCTGGGGCTGTTCGCAGGTGTGGCATTGGCCGATGACGCCGCTAGCAAAACCGGGCCGGCGCCCAATCGTCAGCAGTGGTGCGCCGACAACCCGCAGAAGTGCCAGGAAATGAAAACCCGCATGCAGGAAAAATGCGCGCAGGACCCGAAGCGCTGCGAGGAGATGAAGGGCCACGCGGCGGACATGAAAGCCAAATGTGACGCCAACCCCGAGGAATGCCAGAAGCGGCGCGAACAGATGAAGTCGCGCCGCGCTGAAATGCGCGCCAAATGCGAGGCCAACCCGGAAGAGTGCAAGGCAAAGCGCGAAAAGATGCGCGAGCACCGGAAGGAGTGCCGTGAAAATCCGGACAGT
>Ga0210377_10001810_pt1 | contig 19097 bp, 21 predicted proteins | sample PLM4_65_b1redo_FD_155480 | JGI IMG/M metagenome (GOLD analysis project Ga0210377, IMG submission 155480) | Groundwater sediment microbial communities from an aquifer in East River, Colorado, USA - PLM4_65_b1 redo | ecosystem: Environmental > Terrestrial > Soil > Riparian zone | place: USA: East...
TACAAACAAGGAAAAAAGCGGTTTGTGGACGGGATTATAGCAGAGCTGGAAAAATTGGGAACTTATAGCCAGCAAAATACCTATGGTAAGATACGACAATTGGCTGAGGCTGGGAGCAATGCGCGCCGAATAGCTATGCTGATTATAGGGGCCTCCCTTATTTTCGTCATCACCATCTCCTTTTTTATTACCAGAAGTATCACCCGACCCATCTCTATCTTAAAGAGCAAGACCAGACAGATTGCCCAAGGGGATTTTGAGGGGGACTTGAATATATCCTCCCCGCCGGAAATGGCGGAGTTGGCCAACGCCTTTAATTCCATGAGCCAGAAGCTTATGGATCTGGACCGAACGAAATCGGACTTTTTCTCTTCGATGTCCCATGAGCTGCGTACTCCTTTGACGTCAATCAAAGAAGGGGCAAGTCTTCTACTCGAGGGCGTGGGAGGACCGCTGACGGACAAACAAAAAAAGCTTTTGACCATCCTGGCCGAGGAAAGCGTGCGGCTTATCGACCTGGTCAACTCCTTGCTGGATCTATCGAAGATGGAAGCCGGAATGATGGTCTATAACTTTGAGCCGGTCGAGCTTGCGTCTTTAATCCATAAAGCTATGATCGAGGTGAGACCTCTGGTCGAGGCGAGAAAGATCAAACTGGAGGCCAGAATCAGCGAGGGGTTGCCTGTGGTCCAGGCGGACAGCGAGAGGATCCTTCAGGCGGTAAGAAATTTGGTTGGCAACGCCGTGAAGTTCACCCCTGAAGGAGGCCAGGTGATGGTTTCTGCCAGGGGCGGCGACGGGGCCCTGGAGGTTTCTGTGGCGGACACGGGTCCCGGTATCCCGGAGGCAGATCTCACTACTATTTTCGAGAAGTATCAACAGGTCACCTCTACGGGCTCCTACCGGTTTAAGGGGACCGGATTGGGGCTAGCGCTTGTTAAACACATCGTTACGTCTCATGGTGGTAGGGTATGGGCAGAAAACGAACTCAGCAAGGGAAGCAGATTTATTTTTACCTTGCCACTCTGATTCTTTTGGGTCTGGCAGGCTGCGCCTTTTTTCGAGAGTTCCAGGAGCGGCAGGACTCCCGTGAATCTCTTCAGCTTGGGCGCAGGCTCTTTGCCCAAGGTGATTATGAAGGCGCCTTGCGGGAAAACCAGAAGGTCGCGTCTCTCTCCACCAACCGTCCCCCGGCGGATGAAGCTGTTTACCACATGGGTTTGATCTATGCCCATGTTGAAAATCCCAAAAGGGATTACCGGAGGGCCCTGGGCTTCTTCAGGAAGCTCATTCATGACTATCCGCAAAGCGCTTTTGTGGAAGAAGCTAAAGTCTGGGTCGGCGTTCTTCAAATGAACGAGAAGTTGAGCCAGATGATGGAAAAGTCAAAACAAGTGGATATCGAAATCGAAGAGAGAAGAAGGGACAAGGAAAGATAAGAGGACTATGCCGGCAGGAAAGATCTTAGTTGTCGACGATGATAAAAACCTCGTCGAGTTGGTTAAACTGAGACTGGAATCGGCCAATTACGATGTCACTGTGGCCTTGAGGGAGGAAGACGCTCTCGAAGCCGTCAAGAGGGAACCTTTTGACCTTTCCATCGTCGATCTCCAGCTTATCCGCCAGGATGGGATATCCCTCATGCAAGAGTTTCATTCCATCAGTAGTTCGGAAATGCCGGTCATTATCCTTACCGGTCATGGCACAATCGAAAGCGCTGTAGAGGCCATGAAAAAGGGAGCCTACAGCTATCTTACCAAGCCCTTTGAGCCGAGGGACCTGCTGCTGCAAATCGAGAAGGCGCTGGAGAAGCGCCACCTTACCGCTGAGGTCAATAGACTCAAAGGACTCGTGGAGGAAAAATACGATTTTGCCAACATAGTGGCTAAAAGCGAAAAGATGCAGCGGGTGCTGGAAACCGTCTCCCGCATTGCCCAAACCGACTCTACCGTTTACATCCACGGAGAGAGCGGGACGGGCAAGGAGCTTATTGCCAAGGCTATTCATCTTGCCAGCGTCAGGAAAGAGAAATCCTTCGTGGCCATCAACTGCGCCGCCCTCCCTGAGACCCTGTTGGAAAGCGAGCTCTTCGGTCATGAAAAGGGGGCGTTCACCGGCGCAGTGCGCAGCACCAGGGGATTGTTTACTCAGGCCCACGGGGGCAGCATCTTTCTCGACGAGATCGGTGATATGCCCCTGTCCACTCAGGCCAAGCTTCTGCGGGTGCTTCAGGAGCGGCAATTCTATCCTCTGGGCAGCGAGAAACTGGTGGCGGTGGATGTCAGGGTTATCGTAGCTACCCAGAAGGAGCTGGAGGACGAAGTAAAGAAGAGCCTGTTTCGGGAGGATCTCTTTTTCCGGATTCATGTTATTCCCATTCGTCTGCCCTCGCTCAGGGAGAGAAAGGAAGATATTCCCCATCTGGTGGATCATTTCTTGAGAAAATTCAGCCGCCAGATGAAAAAAGAGATTAAGGGACTGACGCCCCAGGCCATGCAAAGGCTCATGCTGCACGATTGGCCCGGGAATGTGCGGGAGCTGGAGAATGCCATAGAGTATGCAGTGGCAATGACTCAGCAAAACATCATCAACGAAGATTTCGTTCTTCAAGGGAAAGGCGCTCCTCAGGAGCTGGCCGAGTCCCGTGGAAAAGGGGAAATATCCCAAGACACACTCAAGCCTCTTAAAGAGGCCAGGAATGCCTTTGAGAGGGATTATCTGGTCCATTTATTAAAACTGAGCGAAGGAAATGTGAGCCAGGCGGCAAAACTTGCCGGAAAGTACCGGGCGGATTTCTATGATTTGCTCAAAAAACACGGTCTCAAAGCGGATGAATTCAAGAAGTCGAAATAGAGTGCATGAGTTATCCTTCACCTAACTAAATTCCCTCCTCCCCACTGTAGGGAAGTCCCTTCATAGTCAAGTTTTCCTAAAATCGGGTAGTTAGCAAAATCTTTTTTAGAATCAATAAGTTATCCTTAGAGCAGCCATCTGGTACGCTCCTTGCTGGAGTGCTTTAGTGACCGTGCGATTAAAGGAAGTAAAGGGATACGAAAATTCTAGTTGTAGAAGATAACGTGACATTGGCCTTCATAGTCCGGCAGATGCTGGAGGTTGACGGCCATAAGGTGATGTGGGCCGGTGACGGAGCGGCGGGATACAGAACCTATCTGCTCTTCAGGCCGGATTTGATCATCACTGATATTGAAATGCCGGAGGAGGACGGCCTGGAAATGATGGCACATGTAAGAGCGCACAATCCCGGAATAGGGACCATCTACATGAGCGCGGAATTGGATCGATTCCGGTTCCAGTTGAAAGAGGAAAAAAAGAGATACCAGGTTGGTCTTCTGCAAAAGCCTTTTTCTAGGATGGAGCTGATGAGGTTGGTTTCTGAACACGGCTGCAAGGGAGAAAGGAGGAAAGAGAAAAATGGATAAGAGCAAAAAATTGCTGAAAAGGGTTGTTTTCATTGCCGTCTCGGCGGCTCTGATCAGTGCTGGTTGCGCCGGCGGACCCTTGTCAACGCGGGAAAAGGCCGCAGGGATAGGAACCCTCGGAGGCGCCGCTGCCGGCGGGATCATCGGGAGCGTCGTCGGTCGTCCGGCTGCCGGTGCGCTGATCGGCGGAGGCCTTGGACTCGGCGCCGGGGCGCTGATTGGTGATCAAGTGCAAGGCCAGGAGATTCAGAACCAGCGCCAGGACCAGCAAATTAGGAGAAACCAGACTGAGCTGGACCGGCAGCGACAGGAGGTTGACCGCCTGAAGCGCCAGCAGACCGAGTATTGAAGATGAGTTTTTCCGATAAACCGGAGAAGGAGGGATGCTGTTATGAAGAGATATCTGTTGGTTGCTATGCTTGCCGCTTTAGGCCAGTGGGGATGCAGTGGCGCGTTTTGGGGCGGTACCGCCGTTGGTGCCTTGGCGACAGGAGGGGGGTATGAGATTCAGGCCAAACGGCAAATGGACCGGTTGGAGGAGGATTACAAGAGCGGGAAGATAGACCGTAAGGAGTACGAGACCCGCAAACGTCAGATAGAGAAGGGGTCGATTATTTACTAGCGCGGAAAGAGGTCTACGCAATTGTCTCTGAAGGAGGGCAAGCCATGAAAGAAAAATTTTTGTGGTTCATTAGCGGCGGCGCGCTTTTCTTTATTATCTTTTTAGTTTCCGGCGGTCTTTACACCATTACTCCCCCCAATGGGCCGGTGGATACGGCATACAAGATGAACCGGCTGACCGGGAGGGTATGGCTGGTCAAGACCTATGGCAAGCAGGTGGGACAGATCCGCGTGCTGGCGGCGCGCGAGGCGGAAGTAGAAAAAACCAAGCAGTTTTCCGAGGCCGATCTTCCCGCCGTTGCGTTGCAGGAGCCCGTCCCGGCCTCTGGCAGCGGTCGCAGGAGATAAGCGAGCGATAACTCTGACGTCAAGCGGGTAGAAAGGCGCGTATGCGACAAAACTCCGCGTGGTATTTGCTCGTTGGGATCGTTTCCCTAAAGTACAAAAACTAAGGAGGACCGTTTATGAAGGTAACAGTCGCTTTAACCGCGTCGACGATTTTTCTTTTCGTTCTGAGCCTGAGTTTTGTCTCGGGGCGGAGTCAGGCACAAACTCAAACGGGAACCAGCGATTCTCTGACTACGGAAGCTGCCCGGATGGATAGGATGGCAGGGACGCTAGGCGATGGCAAGGTCGTTGACAAGCTGAGCGCCGACTTCAGTTCTTTTCTCGGAGCGGACGCTAAGGCGGTAGTCGCCGGACTGAGAAACGGAACGCCCATCACGCTGACCACGACCACACCAGGCGCCACGCCCGGTAGTACGCCCACAACCACGGCGACCACTATCACACCTCCTACCGGAAAAATGGGCTTTGGCAATGTTTTTATCTCTCTGGCATTAGCCAAGCAGCATCTGAGCCAGTCCGGCATCACGCAGCCGACCCCGGCACAGCTTCGGGCGGCGCTGTTGGGCGGGACAATCACGAGCGGTACGGGCGCAACTGCCACGAGCACGAACTTAGCAGGGATCTTGACCTTGAGAAGTCAGAACATGGGCTGGGGACAGATAGCCCAAAAGCTGGGCTTTAAATTGGGTTCGGTGGTGAGCGGTCTTAAGGCAGCCAATCATGGCTTGGTGATGGGGGCGGTATCTCCCAGTGGGGGAGGGATCGTGAATGGTTCCGGGCGCCCGCTAGCTCCTCAAGGCGGTATCACCACGGGCCGCAGCCATGATTATGGGATCTCGGGAGAAGATCCTGCCGGCGTCGGACAAGGCAGAGGCCGCAGTAGATAGCCGGCCTTCTAGGCGCCAGATCGGATAGCGCATTATCAGGAAGGAAATAAGAACCAATGGTCAAAACAAATAAAATAAAAGGGGAGGTGTAGGATGAAAACGATACATATCAATTGGAAGAGAACTCTTTATCTTCTCATGTCTCCTATATTTCTAGTCAGCATCCAAGGATGCGTGGCGACGCGGGATTGGGTTACGGAACAGATAAGCCCTTTGGCGGGGCGAGTATCCAATACTGAAGGCCAACTAGGCCAGATGGGAAATCGACTCTCCGGCACTGAGGTTCGCCTTGGACAGATAGATTCCAAGGCAGAAAAAGCCCTCAGTAGCCTTGGCAACTTGCGGTTGGAGAGACGCTTTGTTCTCGATCTCAGGGAGGGCGCCAACTTTGCCTTTAACGCCACCTCTTTAACCGATCAGGCGAAAAGAGAGATCGACGGTTTTTTCAGCGATCTGAAAGGAGACCTGGAAGAGACGGATAGCGCCGTCTACCTCGTCGCCGGTCATACCGACAGCGTTGGATCGGAAGATTATAACTACGAGCTGGGACGGAAGCGGGCGGAGAGCGTCGCCAGATATCTCATCACTCACAAGAAGATGGACCCGCTGCGCGTGATCCCGGTATCGTACGGCAAGAGCGCGCCGCTGGCGGACAATGCCAACCGAGAAGGGCGTAGCAAAAACCGCCGCGTTGAGATCCTGGTCTACAAAGAGGCGATTTCTGCCGCCTCTTCAAATGGAGACACAGGTCCGCGTGCCGGCGCGAAGATGCCCGAGGGGTCTGATGCAGGATTCACAACGAGATAAAGAACAGCGAGCCCAAGAATAAAAGCAACAGGAGGTGTCGGAATGGAAAAGAAATTTCTAGCTGTCTTCATGTTGGTTTTTGTCGTGGTAGGCGCCGGTTGCTCTGCCCCTCTCACGACCAGGGAGGTGAGCGGGCTGGTTGGCGGAGGGCTGGGTGCTGGGACGGGAGCTATCATTGGTAGCACGGTGGGCCATGCGGCAGCTGGGGCTGCCATCGGGGGTCCCGTGGGGCTAATCGCCGGCGCTTTGATTGGCGATCAGCTGATGTCGCGGGGGCAGCACCAGCAACGGCAGGTTGATTATAACCAGGCCGAATTGGAACGGCTCAGGAGAGAGAACGAGCGGTTGAGACAGGAACAGGGAGAAAGATAGTCATGGCTAGCCGCTCTTTTCCTCATTTATGACGCTCTTCTCCATGGTGGACCCGGGGGTCATTCTAGAAGAGATAGTTCAGCATATGGAGAAGGAATTACGGCGTCGGGGGATTCACCTCAGGATGGATCGCCGAACTCCCCTCCCTATGGTCCGGCTCAACTTGAGGCAATTTCGCAGCTCGCTTCAACTCGTCATGGAATTTTTCCCGGTCCTCCTGCCGCACGGGGGAGAACTGGAGATTGCAGCCGGAATAAGGGAGATCGACGACGAGCAGTATGTGGAGATAGGGGCAGTTAGCTCTTCCACCATCTTCGACGTGGTCCGACCCATTTTGCAAGTCGACAACCATCAGGCTGGCTTAAACATCGCACTCGCCCGTCAGATTCTTCGGCGCTATCGCGGAAGAATCCTTTTCCTGAAGGAAAACCCCCAGCGGGTAGCGTTTACCATCCTTTTGAAGGTCAGTTGAGAACAAGGCAGATCGAACAGAACCAAGCAGACATCGAGCGGCGACGGTGGGAGATGAAAAGACTGGAGCGGCAAGAATCTGAGTATTAGGCCGGACAGCGCCACTGGGTCGGATCAGGCCATTAAGGCAAAGGCTCCAGGAAAGGGGGCTGAAACCACATGCAGAGTTTCCTTAGCAAAAGTCAGGAGGACTCCGTATTGCGAGAAATCCTTGCTGGGAAGTTCCCGCCAAAGAAGTTTGATTACCTCCAGCTATGGGTGGATGCAGTCGTAATCATGGTAGGCGCATGGATCTTCCTGGCCATCGGACGGGTCATCCTGAAAATGGCGCTAGCATTTCCACCGTAGCCCAGCCTTTCCTTTTGCAAGGGGAATAGATTCCTTGTCGAATTTGATAGATACGAACGGGGAATTCTTACTAGGCCCCGGGCCTTTCCATCATTTCCTCCTTCACCTGTAGGAGAATCCCTTCACAAAAGATCGTTTAAAAAAACAAGTAAAACTAAAAGTCCTTTAGAATCAAGTGAATAGTCTTAATCATAACATTTGGCATGTTTCTTGGACAAAGGTGCAGAAGAAACCACCTCAAGATCGGAAGAAAGAAACCAAAAGGAGGAAACTATGGATAGAACTGTCTCTACCAATCCATTTTTATCGGCCATCATTACAGGAGTCCTTGTTTCACTTTTGATATTTGCGTCCCTGGGCGCGGTTGGCTGCTCAGCGCCGCTTTCGACCCGTGAACAGGGTGGACTTATTGGCGCAGGATTGGGTGCGGGAACAGGGGCCATCATTGGCAGCACCGTGGGCCATGTCGCTGCTGGCGCTGCCATCGGCGGACCTGTGGGCCTTCTCGCTGGCGCCTTGATCGGGGATCAACTGATGGCATCCGGGCAGGGCCAGCAACGGCAGGTCGATTCTTCCCAGGCCGAGCTGGATCGGCTCAGGAGAGAGAACCGGCGCTTAAGAGATCAACAGATGGAGAGATAACAACATTGAAATTTCGTGCCGCTAAATAATCGGAATTGAGGAGAGCGAAAGCGATGACCAGAAGAAGACGACAAGCGTGGGCGGCGTGGATTATTGCCCTGGCGGTGAACTGGGGGGCCGTGAACTCTGTCTGGGCGGAATCCATTATCGCGCAGATCAAGTCGACCGTGGACCATGTGGTACAGATTCTCAAAGATCCGAGACTGCAAAGGGATGCCAAGGTAGAGGAAAGGAGGCAGCGGCTACGACAGATCATCGCTCCCCGTTTTGACTTCGAAGAGATGGCGAAACGATCCTTGGGCCAACACTGGCAGCGTAACGCGGCTAGGAAAGATGAGTTTGTCCCCGTTTTTACCAGGTTTGTGGAGAACTCTTATGTGAGCAGCATCGAATCCTATAAGAACGAAAAGATCCTCTATACTCGGGAGCGCGTCGATAAAGACTTTGCCCAGGTAGATACAAAGGTTGTGAAGAGCAAAGGGGATGAGATTCCCATCAATTATAAGCTCCACTCAGTTGGCGGTGAGTGGAAGGTGTACGATGTGGTGATTGAAAACGTCAGCCTGGTGAACAATTACCGCTCTCAATTCAATCGCATACTCGCGACTGCCTCTTTCGATGACCTGATCAAGAGACTGCAAGAGAAGACTCCTGAAGCCGGCAGGGTTGGCTTGTGATGGCATCCGGCAAAACGGAGATACCCGAGGAAAGGGGGAAGAAAATGGCAAGGCGGGAAAACCTAGATACCACCCTGGGAGATCTCATCGTAGCGCTAACCGAAGAGACTTCTCGATTCGTCCATGATGAGAGAGAGATTTATAAGGTGGTTGCCTATATCCTTTCGGATCTTGTGTACGAGTCAGGGTCGATTTCTACCAGCTGGCATTAGAGGAGGGAAAAGTAGTTGGCGGTCTGATCGGCGTCATTTTCTAGATCCTGTCCCAAGGCTCGCATCGTGATGAAAGGGGAAGCAATGAAGAGAAAGTATCAAGCCGTATGGGGAGCCCTATTCTTTTTGTCCTTTTATCTTTCAATGTCTTTCCCGTTGGGAGCAGGGACCTCTACGGAACAGCTCCGAAGCACGGTCGATGGCGTTCTTGCGATCCTTAACAATCCAAACCTGAAATCAGAGGCGAGGGGGAAGGAACGCCACGCCCAATTGCGCCGGGTTATTTATCCTAGGTTTGACTTTGCCGAGATGGCCAAACGCTCCCTGGGGCCCCATTGGCAACGCCGGACGCCCGAGGAGCAACAGGAGTTTGTCAAGGTTTTCACGGACCTTTTAGAGCAGTCCTATGTAGACAAAATCGAGTCCTACAACGGGGAAAAAGTTGTCTATACCAATGAAGTCCAAGACAAGGGCTACAGCGACGTGGATACAAAAGTAGTCACGAGAAAAGAAGAAGAGTTCTCTGTCAACTACAAGCTGCATCTCGTCGATGGGGGATGGAAAGTTTATGACGTTGTCGTTGAAAACATTAGCCTGGTCAATAACTATCGCTCCCAGTTCAACCGTATCATCACGACCGCATCTTACGAAAGCCTCATTCGAAGGATGAAGGAAAAGCAAATAGAGTCGCTGGGGAAGAAAAGATCAAAAGTCGGGTGAGCTTTCCCTTTTTTAGGAGAGTTCTATTTTTCTGATGAACAGGCTCTTTCGAATTCGATTTACAGGAGATTGGTATGGAAAAAGTTTTTAGATGGGACTTTCTGGTCGGCACGGCTATTGGCCTACTGCTCCTGGGGCCAACTCCTGCAACGAGCGCCCAAGAACCCTCTCGGCAGCAACCGGCGGCGCAGCAAGCGGACGTGAGCGACAAGGACCTTAAAGCCTTTGTCAAGGCCTATGTGGAGATTCAGAAAATTCGCTTGGCCTATGAGCCCTCTCTTGAAAATGCCAAGGGGCCTGAGGAGAGCCAGAAGATTCAGAAGGAGGCCGAATCAAAGGTAGAAAAGGTTTTCAAGAAAGAGGGCCTTAGCGTGGCGACCTACAACCGGATCTTTACCACGGTCAACGGCAGCGAGGAACTTCGTAAAAAGACCTTAAAGCTAATCGAAGAGGAACGAAAAAAAACTAGTCCTCTAAAGCTCTAATACGGAAAGGAGAGCCTTATGAGTGCCGCGAATGCTTCCCTACAGAGAATCATTGTGGTTTCCAACCGCCTTCCTTTTACGGTGGTGCAGGAAGGCGGAAAGATCGAATTCCAGGAGAGTGCGGGGGGTGTGGCGACTGGCTTGAGGGCATTGCTCTGCTCAACGCAAAGCCCCTTATCCGTCGAGGCGGAATGTCTATGGGTGGGTTGGCCCGGCGGCACGATTAGCGACGAGTTCAAAGAGGCAGTCAAGGCAAAGGCGCTTTCGGACTACCGCTCCTATCCGGTGTTCCTTTCTGAACAAGACTTTGAGAATTTCTATCAGGGGTTTTGTAATAAGACCATCTGGCCGATTTTCCATTACTTTCCCTCCCATGCCAGATATGACGAGAACTCCTGGCTTCAGTATCAGAAAGTCAATGAGATCTTCAGTGAAGCGCTGCTTGATATAGTCGGTAAGGATGACATCTTGTGGATTCATGATTACCACTTGATGCTATTGCCAAATTTCATCAGAAAGAGATTGCCTAATGTTCGGATAGGATTTTTCCTGCACATCCCTTTTCCCCAGTTTGAGGTCTTTCGCCTTCTGCCGGGGACGTGGAGACGACAGATTTTAGAGGGATTGCTGGGAGCCGATCTCATCGGTTTCCATACCCACGATTATATGGAGTATTTCCTGCGGTGCGTTCAACGCATTCTCGGTTACGAGCACACCATGGGTCAGCTCGCGCTGGAAAATCGGATGGTGAAAGCCGGCGCGTTTCCGATGGGTGTGGACTCCCAGAAATTTGATGTGGCGGCAAACAGCACAGATGTCCGGAGGGAAAGAGACGAGCTGAGAAGAACCTTAGGAGATTCGAAAGTCATCCTGTCGGTGGACCGTCAGGATTATTCGAAGGGGATCCTCCATCGCCTTCGGGGCTTCGAGTTAATGCTGGAGAGGAATCCAAAGTGGCACGGAAAAGCGACTTTAATCATGGTCGTCGTCCCTTCGCGAATCGGCATTGAAGATTATGAAGGGATGAAAAAACAGATTGAAGAGCTCGTCGGAAAAATTAACGGGAAATTCGGCACCATCAGCTGGACACCCATTATCTATCAATACCGGGCCTTGCCCTTTGATTCCTTGGTTGCCATGTATGGTGCGAGCGATGTCGCCCTCGTGACGCCGCTTCGGGACGGCATGAACCTGATAGCAAAGGAATACGTAGCAAGCCGGACAGACAAGACCGGTGTCTTGATCCTCAGTGAAATGGCAGGCTCCGCAAAAGAACTGGCGGAGGCGATCATCATCAATCCGAACCATCGGGAGGAGATCGCCGAGGCGTTGAAAATGGCGCTGGAGATGCCATACGAGGAGCAGATTCGGCGGAATAGGATCATGCAGCATAGGCTGTGTCGATATGATGTTACCCGCTGGGCGATAGACTTTATCAAGAAGGTTATTTCAGTGGACCATAGTCGTAAGAAATTCTACGCACAGCTCTTAAGCTCCTCCGCAAAGATGGAGTTGATTCGTCACTATCGTCAGGGCAGGCGCCGCCTGCTTCTGCTCGATTATGATGGAACCCTTGTCCCGTTTGCAAAACGCCCCCAGCTTGCAAAACCAAACGGGGAGCTTCTCAAAATCCTTCATTACCTCGGAGGGGACTCCAAAAATGAATTGGTTCTCCTCAGTGGCCGGGATAAAGCCACACTCGAAGACTGGTTTGGTTTGCTCCCTGTAGGATTAGGGGCGGAACACGGTGTCTGTATCAAGGAGCGGAATGAGCGTTGGAAGACGATTAAGCCCTTAGCCGCCGATTGGAAAGTAAAACTCCTGCCAATAATTGAAATGTACGCAGATCGGGTTGCCGGGGCTTTTGTCGAACAGAAGGAATTTTCTCTCGTCTGGCATTATCGTGGCGCAGATGCAGAACAGGGAGCCCTTATGGCAAGCGAACTGGCAGATGATTTGCTCGCGTTTACAGCCAATATTGATGTACAGGTGTTGCAGGGAAGCAAAGTTGTGGAAGTGAGAAATGCAGGGGTCAATAAGGGGACGGCTACTCAACAATGGCTTTCAAAAAGCGACTTCGATTTCATACTAGCGATAGGTGACGACTGGACTGATGAGGATATGTTTACAGTTTTGCCCGAGTGGGCATACTCAATCCGCGTTGGGATTACTCGAACACACGCTCGGTTCAACCTGCGTGATTGCGGAGAAGTATTACAGCTACTGGACCTTCTTGTAGGGAAATTCCTTCAAAATGGGATTCCCAAAAATCAGGTGATACAAAGATATCTTTTAAAATCGCTGACGTAGTCCATTTGGCATCCTGTTTGCGGGCTTCTCATGGTGAAACAGAAAGGTGCTAATGATTGGAACTGAAAGGAGCGACGATGGACTTAAGAAAACCCATGTATCGATGCAGCAGAATAGCAGTCGTTTGTTTGCTTATTTTACTTACAGTCTCAATGCTTAAATGGCCTTACGATCCTCCTTTGCTTGGGGCTGAAACCACGGGCCCCTTGGCCTCTCTTAAGGGTTTTGCAGTCATTCCTGGCAGTGTAGCCGTGATTAAGGATCGCTACATTGTCGCCCTATTAGAGAACGCGGAGAAGGATCTCTACGCTATCATCATGTTTACGGCTGACTGCGGTTCGGGAAACTGCAACCTTGGAGACCTTGTTGCCTACTCCATATTTGACGCTCAGGGGGAAGAGGTGCAGTTAGTAGGAAAATCCCTTTGATAAGGGATCTCCGAAAATAGATAGGGATACCAGAGGTCGAAGGCAATAGTTTGATTATTAGCATTCGGCCTAATGCGGGTCGGACAAGAAAAGGCTGCTCTTTGAGGGGTTGGGTGAAGATAAAAGGGATCCTGAGGAAGCCCGTAATGGCATGGATGGTAATCCTGCTCTTCGTATTTTTCATTTGGGGTTCATCCACAGATGCAACCGAGATAACCAGCCCCAGGTCTGGTAGACCGTACAAGGGAATTGACCGTAAAACTGAAATAGATAGGATCCTTTTGATGTTGGAAGGCAGATTGGAAGTTCAAAAGTTGCCAGAGAAGGCAAAAGATAAACTGTCCACTTTGAATAATGAACAAATCCGACTTATAGACTCTCTTTCTGTGCGGATGGCCCACAAGGCTCACACAATCGCCGCAGATATTGCTTTTCTGTTGGTCACGGCTTTAATCGTTTTGTCCTGATTCTCTTAAGGAGGGGAACTTGCTTAAAAAGGGATTTCCACGACGTATCATAAAAAGTACGGCACGAATTTTGTATCACGTTCTTCTTGTTGCTCTGAGCGCCGGGATTGCGTTCTCCCTACCGATTACTGTTAGCTTTATTGCCCGAAATTTTTTGGCCTATTGGTCTCTCGTAGAAAATGAAAAGATATTCCTCATGTCTGTAGAAATAGCGTTGGCAATATTGCTCATCCTCTTCTTCAACTACGTCGGTAGAAGCTGGAAGGACGGGAGATTTGCCAAGATGGCCAGGGGCGCCGGAATGGTCTATTTTTTTTCAAGCCGGGGGCCCCTGGCCCTGAGAAGGATCAAAAGGTTAAAGGAAGTGCAAGGATTTGTCAGAGACGTGCTGGTGATTTCTTCAACGGGCTATCGCACTTTTGTTGATCCAAAAGGAGACTTGCATAAGGTTCTACAGAACTGCCGCGAAGCAAAGATAATGCTCCTGAACCCGCATGGCGTGGGGGCAAGGTCCCGTGCCAACAGTATTCTCGACCCGAATGTCACCCCCGAGAACTTCAACGAGCAGATAAAAAAAAGCATCGAATTTCTCAAGGGGCTGAAGGCCATCCAGAAAAACGTCAAGCTCAAGCTCTACGAGAATAGCCCCCTTTTGAAGCTGGTTATTCTCGGCGACTATATCTGGATAAAACACTATCATCCTGGTCTGGATGTCCACAGTCTGCCCGAATTTGTCTTCGAGCATAACCAAACCCCCGGTAGCCTGTATGCCCCGCTTTACCAGTATTTCCTCACGCGGTGGGGAGATCTCGATATTCCCGAGTACGACTTCGAGACTGAAGAGCTCGTTTACCGGGACGAAACCGGGAACGAGCGCGTGAGGAAAAGGTTCGATGAAGGCCAGCCGGACATTCCCCAGAGTGCCGCTGATAATTTCATACCCAAGACCGACACTCCCACGCCCCACGATAGGCTCCAACCCTGGAGGTTATCTTCACCCGAATAGATGGCTTCTCAGGTAGGCAAGCCGGGCCCTGAGCGTTTGCTGTAAGAGCCACATCCATTCAGTCCCGAACTTTACTTTCCCCAAGTCGTAAAAGAGCGAGTAAGAGACTGGCGTAATGAGGAGCATGATGAGCAGGGAAAGGAGAGCAAAGGGCAGGGTGATGGGCTCCCGGAGCGCTAGTCGAAATGAGACGGATGTGCTATGGCTGCCTCAGTTTCTCAGTGAGGGGAATGCAGTGAGCCAAGGTAAGGAATCGGTCGAGATCGTCCACACCTATTGCGCCCAGTCCAAGTCCCGCTGCGGGGTCATCTGCACCGTGCGGGACGGCCGTTTCGAAAAGGTAGAGCCGGATAGCGCCCATCCCAACAGCTGTATCTGCGTCAAGGGCATTGCCGGACCGCAGATCGTGTACTCACCCCTGAGGCTAAAGTACCCCATGCGTCGGACCCGGCCCAAGGGTTCCCCGGACCCGGGGTGGGTGAAAATCTCCTGGGATGAGGCACTGGGGTTGGCCGCGCACGAATTGCTCAGGCTCCGCGACCGTTACGGCGCTGAGAGCGTGGTCTTCGGGCGCCCCGCGCCGGGCGGTAGCGCCGCGAATGACTATGTTGGATGGCTCACGCGGCTGGCCAACGTTTACGGCTCTCCCAACGTTATGGCAACCACGCACATCTGCAACTGGCACAAGGACACCGGCTGCTCCTACACTTATGGCCATGGCATTCCGGCTCCGGACTTCGAGCGGACTAACCTGATCGTGCTTTGGGGCCACAACCCTGAGGTTTCCTGGCCCGCCCATGCCAAGAAGGTCACCGAAGCGCGCCGGCGTGGGGCGAAGCTCATGGTGATCGACCCGCGGCAGACCAACCTGGCGGGAAAGGCCGATCTCTGGCTGCGGGTTCGTCCCGGCACCGACGGCGCACTGGCGCTGGCGTTCATCCATCTCTTTCTGGAGGAGCAGCTCTTTGACGAGGAATTTGCCAAAGAGTGGACCAACGGCCCGTTCCTGATCCGCATGGATACGGGGAAGTTGCTGACGGGAGAGATGTTGGGACAGGGCAAGGGGTATGTGCTGTGGGACCGGAGTCTTGACCGGCCCTACCTGTTTGACCCGACGAGAGAAACTCCCAAGCGAGCCGGAATCGAGGCAGCGCTCTTTGGTGAGTACCGCGTCACTCTCCCGGGAGGAACTTCAGTTCTCTGCAAGCCGGCCCTGCAGCTTCTTCGCGACCTCGTCATTACCTACTCACCGGAAAAGACCGCGGAGATAACCTGGATTCCCGCCGAGCAGATCCGCTCTGGAGCCCGGCTACTCGGGAAGACCAAGCCCGCCTGTTATTACACCTACGTAGGGCTCGAAGAGCATACCAATGCCATGCAGACCAATCGGGCGATCTCGATCCTTTACGGCCTGACAGGGAACCTTGATGTGCGCGGCGGAAACGTAAGCTTCCCTCGGATCCCTACCAACCCGATCACCGGGCGCAAGTACTTTTCTGAGGAGAAGGCCGCCTTGCGCCTTGGCTGTAAAGAACGTCCTCTCGGTCCTGCCGGGACCGTGGGGAACGTCCAAGCCTATGAGGTTTACAAAGCCATTTTGACGGGGAAGCCCTATCCGGTGCAGGGACTTGTCTTCTTCGGCGGCAACCCCCTTCTCTCCAATGGAGACACACTCAGCGGACGGGAGGCGCTCCGGCGCGTCGAGTTTTACCTGCACGTGGACATGTTTTCAAATCCGGGAGCGGAGCTGGCGGCGGACCTGATTCTGCCTGCCGCCACATGCTGGGAGTCGGAGGGGCTTAAGACGACATTTGAGATGGGCGAGTCGACCTGTACCCATGTCCAACTCAGGCAGCCTGTGGTTCCGCCGCTCCACGAATCGCGGTCTGACATGACGATCATTTTTCAATTGGCCTGCCGAATGGGATTCGGCGAGCAGTTCTGGGCTGGAAATACAGAGGCCGCGTTCAATGATCAATTGGCGCCCTCCGGCCTGACGGTGGAGCAGTTGCGCCGTCGGCCCGTCGGCATCACGGTGCCTATGACCGTCCGCGAACGGAAGTTCGCCGGGCTCGATCCCAAGACAGGGGAGATCCGCGGATTTAACACACCGACCCGCCGGCTGGAGCTTTTCTCCACTACGTTTGCCAAGCATGGGTACGATCCTTTACCCGCCTATCGGGAGCCGGCAGTCGGTCCGGTGACGCGCCCGGACTTAACAGAACGCTTCCCGCTGGTCCTTACCTGTGCCAAGCTCATCCAGTTCTGTCACACCCAGCACCGGCAGATTCCCATGCTGAGAAAGCAGGTGCGCGAGCCTTTCGTGGAGATCCATCCGGATACGGCGGTCTCTCTAGGGATTGTTCACGGGGAATGGGTAGAGGTGGAATCCCTCCTCGGTCGGGTCCGGCTTAAGGCCAATGTTACTAAGGGAATTGACCCCCGGGTGGTTTCTACGCAGCACGGCTGGTGGGAGCCCTGCGAGGAGATGGAGATGCCGGGTTACGACCCGTTCGGCCCCGAGGGCGCCAACATCAACCTGATTGTAGGCAACGACGCAATTGATCCAATCAGCGGGTCGGTCCCGCACCGTTCTTACCTGTGTGCGGTCCGAAAGATCGCTGCCAGGATTTAATAGTCTTCGAGCCCAACCGCAATTTGCTTCTCAGTCGAAAAAATATCCCCGCAGGTGCACCAGCCGGGCCTTGAGTTGATCCTGCCAGGGGCGCACCCAGTCAAGCCGAAATTTTGCCTGAGCCAAGTCGTCAAGGAGCGAGTAAGAGACCGGCGTGATGAGGAGCGTGATGAGAAGGGAAAGGGCCTGACCGCCGATAATGACCTTCGCCATCGAGGCGCGGGAGGCTGCCCCAGGGCCTTGCCCGAGAGCGATCGGGAGCATGCCGAATATCAGCATCAGCGTGGTCATCAGGATTGGGCGCAGCCTGGCGTGGTTGGCCTCGATAATGGCCTGCTCACGCTCCATTCCCTGGGCGCGCAGCGTGTTGGTGTAGTCGATCTGCAGGATGCCGTTCTTTTTGACGATGCCGAAGAGCATGAAAAGGCCGAACATCGCGTAGATATCGAGCGGTTGGCGCAGCATGATAAGGGAGAGGAGGGCGAAAGGCAGGGTGAGGGGAAGGGCGAGCATGATCGTGATCGGATGGAGGAAGCTCTCAAACTGAGCTGCCAGGACCATGTACATAAAGATGAAGCTCAGCATAAAGGCGATGGCGAAGTTGGTCATCGTCTCGGCCAATACTTTGGCCCTGCCGGTGAAGTCTGCCGTATAGGTCGCCGGCAGATCAAGCTCTCTCACCATGGCTTGGACTTTTTCTACCGCCTCGCCTAACGGCAGAGACGGCAGAAGGTTTGCGACGATGGTCACTTTACGCTGCCGGTTATAGCGGTCGATCTGTGAGGGACCGAGCTCCTCGCTCAGATTCGCGAGATTTGCGATCTTGACGAGACTGCCGTTACGGCCCGGCACCGTAAGGTTCATAACCCCCTGGGGATCATCTCTCTTCCCCTTCATGGCCCTGAGCCAGACATCGTACTGCTCGTCCTCCTCCTTATATTTGGAGACGGGTTCTCCCCCTACAAAGGTCTGGAGAGTCGAGGCGATATCTTGGAGCTGGATGCCGAACTCTGAGGCCTTCTTACGGTCGATGGTCGTGCGCAATTCCGGCTTGCGCACCGATAGCGTCGTATCAATATCCACGAAACCGGGCTCACCGCGCATGCGCGTTATCATCTTGTCGGCGTACTCCTGGAGCCGCTCCAGGCTGGGGCCACGCAGGTTAAACTCCATGTCGGTTGCCCGTATGCCTCCGCTGGTCCAAACCGAAACCCCTTGTACGCTGACCCGAAGGTCCGGGTAATTCTCGAATATCTTGCGGCCATCCGCCATGACGTCGAACTGGCTGTAATTTCGTTCCGAGAGATCGACAAGACGGGCATAAATGGAACCGGTCGTTACATCTCCCTCGCCCGGCTTGACTTTACCGCTCGTGTCGCCAATGGAGGTCAGGATGTTGGTGACGCCTCGTAGCCTCTTCACCTTCTCTTCCAGTTCCCTGAAAAGGCGATTGGTCTCCGCCAGGGTGTAACCTCCCGGGGTCTGGATGACGATTTCAAACTCGCTTTGATCGTCATTGGGGATGAAAGTTTTCCCGATGGCGAAAAAGAAAGGAATAGTCGAGAGCGCGGTCGCGATGCCGGCCATCACAATCATCCAACGATGTCTTAAAGACCATTGGAGTATCCAACCGTAGGACCTATCCATCCAGGAGTAGAAGAGGCTTTCCTTGGACGATTTTCCCTTATGCTTAAACTTGAGAAAACGGGAGCTGAGCATGGGAGTCAGGGTGAAAGAGATTAAAAGAGAAATCGCCACGGCAAAGGCGACGGTGATGCCGAAACTCTTAAAAAAACGTCCTACCCGGCCCGCCATGAAGGCCAGGGGGACGAAGATGACAAGGAGCGAGAGGGTGGTTGCCATCACGGCGAGGGCGATTTCCCTGGTGGCCGTAGAGGCGGCGCTCATCGGAGGCTCGCCTTTTTCCTCGACGTGGCGGAAGATGTTTTCCAAGATAATCACGGCGTCGTCGATGACGATTCCTACGGCGAGGACCAGACCCAGCATGGTAATATTGTTGATGGTAAAACCCATATAACGCATCAGGGTGAAGGTGGAGATGATCGATGCCGGGATGGCGATGGAGGCGATCAGAGTGCTGCGCCAATTATGCATGAAAAGTAAAACGGTTAAGGCTACCAGGATCGCCCCCAAGAGGAGGTGGAACTTGATCTCTTCAATGGAGGCCTTGATGAAGCGGGACTGGTCGCTGATCACTTCG
>Ga0210377_10001811_pt1 | contig 19091 bp, 19 predicted proteins | sample PLM4_65_b1redo_FD_155480 | JGI IMG/M metagenome (GOLD analysis project Ga0210377, IMG submission 155480) | Groundwater sediment microbial communities from an aquifer in East River, Colorado, USA - PLM4_65_b1 redo | ecosystem: Environmental > Terrestrial > Soil > Riparian zone | place: USA: East...
AAGGATTTTAGTGTATGGCGAAATTTTGTCCCGAATGTGGCACTGTAACAGAACGACAATTTGTAGCAAAGCGCGAACGCGATGCGTGTCCGAATTGTGGCTTTGTGCAATTTGCCAGGGCAAAAGTGTTTTATTGGTCGAGCGAGTTCTACATCCATCTGGTATCTGGACACTCCCAAGCGGATATCAGGAGGAGGGTGAAACTCTGGAAACGGCGGTCGTGCGCGAAGTTTGGGAGGAAACCGGGATGAAGGTCCAACCGCGCGGGATTGTTTTCCTGCGAAATATGATGGAGCATGGCGCGATTGATATGTACAGTGTCTTTCTCTGTGATCCTGACTCGAAAGAGGAGCCTTTCGTGAATGACGATGAATCGACAGTGGCGCGCTTTGTCACACTGGATGAGTTTGACAGTCTAAATATTGAACCTGATTCGCGCTGGTTTATCGAAACCTATCTTAATCTTCGACCAGAGCCCATGAGGGTGGTGGCGAATTCGTTCACACACCCGCATCTTCAAATTTTTACAGCCCATACGTGACAGTCACCCGCTACGTGAAAGTGACTGTCACCTATTAAACGGAGTCGATTCAATATAACGGAAAATGGGACAGTATAATCATCGTATGAGCAAATTAATCCCCATGACCCAACCCGAATTTGACGCGTTCCTTGCGCGTGTTATCCCCGAATATGCCGCTGAGAATGTCCGCGCGGGATATTGGGGTGAATCTGAAGCATTGGAAAAATCACGCAAACAGACCGAGTCGCTTTTGTCGCAGGGCTTGCAGACCAGGGATCATTATCTTTTCACCTTATACGATGGGGAGGATGCAGTTGGGATGATCTGGCTGCAAGCCAATATGGATCGTCCCATAAAAAGCGGATACATCTTTGATGTTTATATCGAGGAAAAATTCCGCGGCAAGGGATATGGCAGGCAGGTGATGTCTTTGATCGAGGAAAAAGCGCGTGAACTGGAATTGAAGTCACTAGGGTTGCATGTCTTTGCGCATAACACCGTGGCAAAAAATTTATATATGAGTATCGGGTATGAAGTCTTCAGTTTTAATATGACCAAGTCTTTGTGAATGAAAACCAAAGACAGCGTGAAGCGGGATGTGTCGGGCCGATTCAGCTTAATAAGCAGGAAGTGATTTGAAATATGTTTTCCAAACTTTTCGGTAAGAAATCATCACATTTGGAGAATAAGAAATTTTTTCCTGACAACCGACTCGAAGCATTACTTATGCAGGCCGCGAATGATCCAGCCGCGCGTCCAGAGTTCAACAAGGAGCTTCTCGCCGCCGAGTTATTCGTATTGATCGTTCCAGGTGAGCGCCCGCATGGCAGGTATGTTGCTCAAGAGGGGGATACCCTGAGTATAAAAGGTATAAACATCGAAGGAAGAAAATTAATCCCTGTGTTTACATCTGAACGACGGATGCGAGAGTATATTCAGGCACAGGACAATCTGGCTAAATTAAATGGCGGCGTTTTGTTTTCCATGATAGCCTCACAATATGATGCGGTTGTCTTAAACCCTGCTTCAAGTTATGGAAAAGAATTCACGAAAGAAGAAGTTGCTTCTTTGGCAGATCGCTCAATATTTCAACCAAAGCAGCAGGTTGGCACGAAAGAACCAAAGATCTTAATCGGAATGCCAAAAGAATATCCCACTGTAGTGGTGAATGCTTTGGCAAGATATTTTCAAGGAAAGCCAGAAGTAAAGAAGGCATATGTTGCACAAATCCATGTGCCTGATTCTGGGAACCTCCTCATCTTATATTTGCTGTTCAGGTGGATAGAGATTTTAGCCCCATAGCATCTGATCTTGGTGTCATATTCCAAAACATGCTTGGAACAGGTCAATTTGCGGACTTGATTCAACTTGGAAAAGGCAGTTTGGATGATTACTTCGAAACCCAGGAGCCATTTTTTCAAAGATAAGCAATAAATTTTGTTGCCCTCTTCCAAATCCTAGAAATATCGGGAGCAGATACGAAAACCAAAACCATTGTCCTCATCTATGTTATGTTCATGAATGCCTTATGCCGGGAGGAAGTGGCGGATTATTGCCTGTCATGGTTGAACCGAAAAGTGGATTGAGACAATATGTTTCGGTATAATAGAAGTTATGGAAAAGACAACCAGGCGAACCATTTCTTCATTTGCCAAAAAAGTTGCCAGGCAGTTCAATCCCCACAAGATCATCTTGTTCGGTTCATATGCTTATGGCAAGTCGACTGAGGATTCGGATGTGGATATCCTGGTGATTATGCCTTTTAAGGGTCGTAATCCCGAAAAGGCTACCGAAATATGGATGGCGACGAAGCCTAAGTTTCCCATTGATATTATGGTTCGTAAGCCTGCTGAAATAAAGAAGCGGCTTAAGATGGGTGATTTCTTCCTGCGCGAGATTACCGAAAAAGGCGAAGTGCTTTATGAAGCAACTCACGCGTGAATGGGTGGAGAAAGCTGAGCAGGATTGGGGATCGTTGCATCGTGAAATTCGAGCTCGTAAGAATCCAAATTATGATGCGGTTTGTTTTTTTGCACAACAGTGTGTGGAAAAATATCTCAAAGCGCGTCTGATTGAAGCAGATATTTATTTCAAAAAGGTTCACGACTTAAGTTATCTACTTGAATTGGTTACATCGATTGAACCTCTCTGGTCTTCTTATGAGCAAGAGTTACGATTGTTGACTGATTATGCTGTGGAATTTCGATATCCAGGCGCTTCGGCAGATTTAGAGATTGCAAAACTTGCCTTAAAAATCTGTAAAAGTTTTCGCACAACTGCTCGTCAGAGTATGGATTTGAAGTCATAACCGGTTCACATGCCGAAAGCTCCTTCCAACTCAAACCATCCCAAATCCTGCGCGGAGTGATCTGGTTGCATGGTGATATACTACCCCAAATTTTTCTCAGAGAGATCTTGGATTCAATGTTAAACAAGTTTGGCTTTTTCGCGCACGCGTACACACGCAAGGGTCTCTTTCAACTCTTCATGGTGTGCGCTTTTCCGATACATATCTGGGCTATTTTTGCAGCGTTCAGGGATTTTTCATGGGTGGCAGAGCGAACGAATGTTTGGGACGCGATCGGCTTGTTATCTTATGCCGTGGCGTTTGCATTGGTTGAGACAATAGGGATATTCTTCATTGTGGCGTTGCTTGGTCTTCTCGTGCCGAGTCGGTGGGATTCAGATACGCGACTTGCCCTGATCGGAAATTTATTCCTTACGGTTGCCATTTGGTCCATACTGGGGCAGGTATATTCCTTGTTGGGCTACCCGCTTCCAAAATGGGGCATTGATTTTCTCGTCAATGCTGATCATCCACTTCGAATTCTGTGGGGTACAGTGTTTCTGCCTTTGGTAATAAGTGCAATCGTACCCACCGTTTTGGTGATCAGGTCGGGCAGGGTAAAAGGGATGGTGATCGAAACGTTTGACCGGATCTCCCTGCTTTCGTCGGTTTATGTGTTTTTTGACCTGGTGGGTATTGTAATCATCGCGATACGGAACGTTCGTACATAGAGCCAGGAAGGATCTGATGAGTAGATCATTAAGTAAACGTGATTTTCTAAAGTTGCTGGCGTTATTGCCTCCCAGTATGTATTTATCGAGCTTTTTTGAGGGTCCTGATAAATTACTGCAGCGCCCGGACGCCAAGAATGTGATTGTGATCGTTTTCGATACACTTTCCGCCAAAAATATTTCGCTCCATGGGTATCCGCGCGAGACAATGCCCAATCTCGCCAGAATTGCAGACAAGGGAACGGTATATCATAATCATTATGCAGGCGGGAATTGGACAACTCCCGGGACCGCCTCATTGCTTACAGGAACATATCCCTGGACGCATCGTGCTTTCACTGATGAGGTTCGTACGGTGATAAAAGAGAGGGAAAGGAACAATATCTTTAATTTATTTGAAGGATATTATCGCATCGGATATTCGCATAATTCGAATTTGTATAAATTCTTTGACCAATTTTCACTCGACCTGGATCATATCGAGGAACGAAGGGAATTGTTTGTGAAAAACAATCTGTCTCTGGATGGATTGTTTCCCCGGGATGATGATATAGCGCCCATAAGCTGGGATCGAATGGTGAATGAGGGCGAGAAAAAATATACATATTCCCTATTCTTTGCTCCTTTCTATGAACTATATAACCAATACATCGTGGATAGCTTGCAGGATAAATTTCCCAGAGGCGTTCCACATTCGGGTGAAGACGACTATTTTCTGCTGGAAGACGGAATAAACTGGCTGCTCTCAAAGGTCAGTACAATTCAACAACCTTTTCTTGGGTATTTCCATTATTTGCCCCCTCATCGCCCCTATAATACGCGCAAAGAGTTTGTCGATGTGTTTTCCAGGGATGGGATCGAACATTATATTGAAAAGCCCCGTCTCCTTCCTTTTGGCGGCGATATTGATAAACCGCAGGACTTTAAATATCAGGCCTCGGAAAGACAACTCTATGACGAATTCATTTTGTACGCGGATTCTGAACTCGGCCGCCTGTATGAATCTCTGGAAAAGAGTGGTGTGCTTAAGGATACCTGGTTTGTTTTCACTTCTGACCATGGTGAGATGTTTGAAAGAGGCGTCTTTGGTCACCGGACACCGGTGCTGTATCAACCAGTTATACAAATTCCTCTTGTGATCCTTGAGCCCGGACAAAATGAGCGCCGGGACGTATACACTTCGACCAGCGCTGTGGATGTGCTTCCAACCTTGATGAAAATAACAGGTCAGGAGATCCCGGATTGGACGGAAGGGGAAGTGCTGCCTCCATTTTCTGATGCCGCGCCGCGAGCAGATCGCAGTATTTATGCCCTGGAGGCGACAGAAAGCAAGACAATGGAACCTTTAAACCCGGCCTCCGTGATGCTGGTCAAAGGGAAATACAAGTTAACTTATTATTTTGGCTACCCACAACTTAAAAAGATGGGTCCCATATTCGAGTTATATGATCTTGAAAGTGACCCGGATGAACTGTATAACATCTTTGATCCCAATTCGGAGGTTTCCCGGGATCTTCAAAATGAATTACTGGAAAAGCTCCGGGAAGTGGATAAACCCTACCTGAAGAGTTGACATTAGTCCGGAAAAAACCAGGAGGGAAAGCCGGCCATTTCGGTATAATCAATACCCTATGACCAAACTTGTTGCTCTCGTCCCCATGCGCCACCACTCCCAGCGCGTGCCGGGGAAAAACTATCGTCTGCTTGCGGGCAAGCCGTTATATCAACATATTATCGAGACCCTGCTCGCTGTCCCTCTGATTGCTGAGATTGTTGTGGATACGGATTCGGATCCCGTAATGGATGGCTTGCGCCGGAATTTTCCGCAAGTGAAGATTATTAATCGCCTGGAGCATTTACGTGGGGATGACGTCCCCATGAATGAGATCCTGCTCCATGACACGGATCAAGTGCCTGCTGATTTTTATCTGCAGACGCATAGCACGAATCCCCTGCTCAAGCCGGAAACTGTTTCGCGTGCGATCAACCTTTTTCTCGCCGGTTACCCGACCCGCGACTCGCTTTTCTCCGTGACGCGACTTCAAACGCGTCTTTATGATAAAGATGGCAACGCCATCAACCACAACCCGAAGGGGTTGATCCAGACTCAGGATCTGCCTCCCGTATATGAAGAGAATTCCTGCATTTATATTTTCAACCGCGCCAACCTTGCCGCGAAACGGCACCGCATCAGCGACCACCCGTTAATGTTCGAGGTCGCTGTGGATGAAGCATGGGATATTGATGAAGAACTCGATTTTGCGATCTGCAATTTCCTTTTGAGTCGACATTCAAAGAATGAATAAATTCAGTCGCGTGAAGAAGACCCTGGGTAGTTGGTTTTCGCGTCCCTGGTATCCCATTGCATTCAGTGCGTATCCTGTACTGGCATTGCTTGCTTTTAATATCGGACAGATAAAATTTGAAGCAGGCTGGCGGATATTGGTGTTTTCCGTTGGCCTTGCAGGGATTATTTTTGTTCTATTGAGACTAGTGTTGCACAATTGGTATCGTGCCGCATTCCTGTCCATGTTGTGGATGGCGCTTTTCTTTTCCTATGGACATCTTTATATTTATCTTCTCGATAAATGGGAAGGCGTCAACTTTAAACCACGGTTGCTCATTGGCTGGTTGGTGCTGGCCCTGCTGTCTGTTTTATGGGCGACCAGACCGAAGGTCTCGTTCGTTGGATCGGTCCTGCCGATAAACGTGATCGCGCTTGGGCTGGTGGTTACCTCTTTGGTGCAGATCAGTTCAGGGGTCCAGAAAGGAGGCGTTCATTCCCTCGGAGCGGAAAATGCTCCAGTGCAGGAATTGACGCGTCCGCAGGATCCGCCAGACATCTATTATTTCATCCTGGACATGTACGCGCGCCAGGATTTGTTGAAAAGTGCGTATGGATACGATAACAGCAATTTTGTGAGGGCTTTGGAGTCGCGCGGGTTTTATGTGGCGCAATGCAGTCAGAGCAATTACACCCGTACCGAACTTTCGCTCGGGTCTTCGTTGAATCTTTCCTATCTGCCGGAGCTTGACCCAAAATTCAGCGATCCCAAAAGCATTGGGCGTTCAAGGTTGTGGAGCGCACTCAAATATAATACGCTACGTTATCAACTCGAAGAGATGGGCTACAAAACCGTTTCGTTTGCGAACGGTTTTCCATGGAGTGAGATGGATGATATGGATGTATTCTTCACCCCTCCGCCCTTTGCCTCGGGCATGACTGAGTTTGAAACGTTGTTCCTGGAAACAACCCTTGCGCGCAACCTGCAGGATTTTGGCTGGCTTGATCTTGATCAGATCAACGGACAGAATTTTCGTGACCGCCATATGCTGGTCTTTAATAGCATGAAGGATGTGGCGCGAATGCAGGCGCCAAAGTTTGTGTATGTGCATTTGATTTTGCCGCATCCGCCCTTTGTCTTCGGACCCAATGGTGAACATACCGATCCTGCGGATTTCTGGAACGAGCAAAAAGATTATTCTATTAACAAATTTAAGATGGGATACACCAATCAGACAACTTTTCTTAATAGCAAACTACTTGAGACTTTGGATACAATTTTGTCCGAGTCAAAGACGCCACCTATTATTATCTTGCAGGGCGATCACGGCCCCTGGATTCAACCCAACCCGCAACACTTTTTTATTTTGAATGCATATTATTTGCCCGGGCATGGTGACGAACTGTATCCATCCATTTCACCTGTCAATTCATTCCGCTTTATTTTCAATAATTACTTTGGAGGCAAATATGATATGCTCGACGATGTGAGTTATTATTCGCCCGTACCAAAGCTGTATAATTTCAGTCAAGTCCCCTATCCTTGTAAATAACATGCCCACCATTCTCTTCACTGCGCCCTATATGATCCCGTTCGTGGATCGTTTCAAACCCATCTTCGACAAATATGGCATCAAGTTGATCATCCCCGATGTGCAGGAGCGCATGGAGGAGGCCGACCTGTTGAAATATGCAGGTCAATTCGACGGCGCTATTTGTGGGGATGACCGCTATACCACGCGTGTTATCGAAGCCTGCGCGCCGCGCCTGAAAATCATCTCAAAATGGGGGACCGGTATCGATTCCATCGACGCCGAAGCCTGCTCCCGTTATGGAATCAAAATTGGCCGCACCCCGAACGCGTTCACCCTCCCCGTGGCTGATACCGTGCTTGGATACATGCTTGCCTTTGCCCGCTGCCAGCCGTGGATGGACAGGGAGATAAAATCCGGCAAATGGGAAAAGATCCCCGGAAAAACACTCAGCGAAAGTACGCTCGGCGTGATCGGCGTGGGCAATATCGGCAAAGCGGTCACGCGCCGCGCAAAAGCTTTTGGCATGAAAGTCTATGGCACGGATATTATCGAGATCGATCATGTCTTTATTGCCGAGACAGGTATCGAAATGACTAGTCTCCAGTCTTTGCTCTCCAATTCTGATTTCGTCTCGATCAATTGCGACCTCAACCCAACCTCCCATCACCTGATGAACTCGGACACCTTCGCGCTGATGAAGCCAACTGCCGTGTTGATCAACTCTGCCCGTGGATCTATCGTCGAGGAGAAAGCGCTGATCGAAGCGTTGCAGGCCAAACGTCTCGCGGGAGCCGCTTTGGATGTCTTCGAACATGAACCCCTTCCTCAGGATAGTCCCTTGATGAAAATGGATAACGTCCTGCTTGCTCCGCACAATGCCAATTCCAGCCCCGCCGCGTGGGAAAGAGTTCATTGGAATACGATCCGGAATCTATTGGACGGGTTGAGGATTCCATTTTCGTACACGGATTTCGCGGAAGACACGGAAAGAACTTAAATTGACGGAGATGAAGTATGGACGCGCAGAAAAAGTTTGAGGGAAACCACTCTGACCTGACGGGGAAAATCCTGGGCGCTTTCTTTCAAATCCATAAGGAAATGGGATTTGGTTTCTCGGAGAAAGTTTATGAATCGGCATTGGAAGTCTTGTTGAAGGAAATTGGTTTGGCCCCTGTGAGGCAAAAGGAAATACTGGTTTATTATCATGGCAAAGTGGTTGGCGAATATAAGGCGGATATGATCGTCAATGAGGTTGTCCTGCTTGAAATCAAATCTATAGAAAAACTGATTGATGCACATGATGCCCAACTGCTTAATTACCTGAAATCAACAGAAATTGAAGTGGGCCTTTTATTGAACTTTGGTCGTCAAGCTGAATTTCATCGTAAAATCTACGATAACTCACGTAAAGGTTCCCTAACCTGGGCGAAGGATCCGTAAAACAAATTCCTTTCCGTGAAATCCGTGTTATTCCGTGAACAAAAGAGATTATTACATGACAAGAACAATTCTCATCACTGGCGCGGCGGGCGGGATTGGCCGCGCAACCGTCGCCCTCTTTGCCGAAAAAGGCTGGCATGTCATCGGCGTGGACCGCGTTACGTTTGGGGAAGGTTTTCCCGATGATGGGCTATTCATCCACTCTGACATTTCGCGTCCTGATGATATGGAATCCATATTCGTTCAGGCGCATACCTTTGCAAAGAGTCTGGATGCAGTCGTGAACAATGCAGCGATGCAAATTGCCAAGCCGCTTGTGCAAACCTCCGTCGAAGAATGGGACGCGGTCATGGCGTCCAATTTGCGCTCGGTGTTTTTGGGGGTCAAGCTGGCATATCCATTGCTCAAGGAAAAAGGAGGCGCGGTCGTGAATGTCTCATCGGTACACGCCATCCAGACATCCGCGAACATTGCCGCGTATGCTGCGTCCAAAGGCGGGATGCTTGCCCTCACACGCGCCATGGCAATCGAGTTTGCGCCCGACAACATCCGCGTCAACGCCATCCTCCCAGGCGCCGTGGATACGCCCATGCTGCGCGCAGGACTTGGGCGCGGTCATGTCGGTCACGGCGATATTCAGGAACGGCTGGAAAACCTTGCACGCAAGACCGTCAGCGGCAAGATAGGCAAACCCGAAGAGATCGCTCATGCGATTTACTTCCTTGCGGATAATGAGCAATCGTCCTTTATGACGGGTCAGGCTCTGGTTGTGGATGGTGGTGCGACGGCGCGATTAAGTACGGAATAATGAAAGTTGTTTCTCATCTCAATTCGAAGGAAATTTCTCTACAATCCATGAAACAAACACTAAAAAGAATTATTCCACAACCCGTCTGGTATTTTGCGCGTGATACTTACGATGCAATTCGCCGCATCCCCGAACTTCCCAATGCGTATTTTCATCCCTGGCGGCGCGAAAGCATCAAGCGCCTCGCTGAATTGAAAGATGTTCACAAAGGCAAACGCGCCTTTATCATTGGCACCGGTCCCAGCCTGAAAAAAACTGACCTCAATAAATTAAAGAATGAAATTACCTTTGGCTTGAACCGGAGTTATGTGGCATTTCCTGCATGGGGTTTCTCCACCACGTATCTGTGTGTCACAAATGACCTGGTCGTTGAACAGTTTGTAGACGATATCAATGCCCTCACGCTTCCAAAGTTCATTGCGTGGCGTTCTCATCGTCACTTTTCTCCTCACATGCCAATTTCAAAAATTCCAAATTTTGTTTACACCTCCTATACCGGTCCGCATTTTGCAACTGATGTCCGCGGACGTGTATGGGAGGGCGCGACCGTTACCAATCTGGCGCTTCAAATTGCATTTCACCTGGGTATCGAAAAAGCCATCCTGATTGGCGTGGATCACAACTTCACTTCCAAGGGTGAGGCAAATAAAACCGTTGTTTCGCAAGGCGACGATCCTAATCACTTCATGCCGAATTATTTTGGCAAAGACACTAAATGGCAGCTTCCCGATTTGGATACCTCCGAGCTTGGGTACGCGTTTGCACGGGAAGCCTACCGCAAAGCCGGGCGTGAAGTGGTCGACGCGACGGTTGGCGGAAAATTAACCATCTTTCCCAAAGTGGATTACAACTCCCTCTTCTGAAAACAGATCCAATTGTATTGATTAATTTTCGCGATAACATGAAGCATCCAATTTTCCTTGCATTTTTCCGCTGGTTTCTTGTTCTGACCCTCGTCATTGGTTTATTGTTGGTATTGGCTTATTTTCTTTCATTCGAAGCTGTCACCAGCCTGCTCAATAAACTTGCACCTGATGGTGAATTCACTTCCTTCACCTTTGAGCGTTTTCAGGCCCTATCCAGATTATCCGGTTTGATCGGTTTGATCCTTGTTATACTTTCCGGGGTTATGTTGATGAAGTGGGAATATACCCGGGAGAGAATTGAAAAGCTTTTATCCCAGATACGTGATTTCAATCAGGCATTCCGCAATGACGCGCGTGCCTATTTCAATGCACTCTCGTTTGGAGGCGGGAGCAGGATTGACCGCCTCGTTCTGTTGGGACTGATACTTGTCGCTGTTGTGATGAGAATTGCCAGCTTGAATATCCCACTCACACATGATGAAGCGTATTCGTATAATGCCTTTGCATCGGAGTCATTTTGGCAAACTGTCTCGGATTATCATTTGCCGAATAACCATGTCCTCCAGAGTATTATCGTCAATCTTGTCACGCATCTTTTCGGAAACCAATTGTGGCTGATCAGGCTCCCATCCACCATTGCCGGAGTGTTGATGGTCCCTGCCAGTTATATGCTGGGGAAGAGATTGTATGGCAGGGATGCCGGATTATTAAGCGCTGCAATGGTGGCGGTATACCCTGTCCTTGTCACCCATTCCGTTCTGGCTCGCGGGTATCCATTCTTAAGTCTTATAACCTTGTTGACTCTCGTGGTGGGGGACCAGGTCAGGGAAAACAAGAACCGTTTTGCGTGGTTCCTGATGATCCTGCTTTCCGCGCTTGGATTTTTTACCATTCCGATCATGCTGTTCCCGTTCGGAGCGTTGTATATTTGGCTTTTTCTCTCCTGTATATTAGGTGACATCCATGGCTATGGCTCGAAGCTTGATTTTCTAAAATATTGGCTGGTCAGCGGATTCGCGTCAGCATTCCTGACAGTGCTTTTGTATATGCCTATTCTGATGAATAACCTTGACCGTTTCTTTGGCAATCAATTTGTCGCTCCGTTGGATTGGGACGTGTTCCCAGCCACGATTTGGGTAAGATTGAGAAACACATGGTGGGATTGGACATCCTCCATCCCGGGTTGGATCGTTATTTTGGGAATTCTCGGCTTGATCAACAGCTTGATCCTGCATAATAAAATTTCCAAACAAAGAATCCCCCAGCAGTTCGCGTTCCTTGTCTGGATCGCGGTTTTATTAATTGCCAGACGACCTGATATGGAGCCAAGAATGTGGCTGTTCCTCACGTCTCCCCTATTGATCTGGTCGGCAGGGGGGATTGTGGGGACATTGAAAATTCTCTCCGATGCTTCGGGGAGGAGAGTCCCATTGGCGCAAATATTCGTTGGTGTGGTTGTACTGTCTGCCTTTTTGTTTTGCGTGTTCACTGTCCCAACCATTCCAGATCGTTTGAGACAAAAGAGCAGTGTTGAGAGTGCGGCCATTTATCTTGCTGACCATCTCCGTGATGGCGATATGGTGACTGCCAGTACCGTTTTTTTTCCTCAACTGCGGTATTACTTCAATATCTATGGGGTTTTCCCCGATTATTTACGACGCTCAGGTCCCTTTCAACGGGTGTTTATTGTTGTCGGGTGGCGGGATAAAAATACGCTTGAAGCAGAAGCACCCAGGAAAGGATCGCGACTTGCCATCGACCTGGATACGACCACGATCGTGCTTCAACTCGAGAATCTGACGATTTATGAGGCATATCCTGTCCCATGATCGCACAACCCCCTCTCGTTTCAGTGATCACTCCGTCTTTCAATCAGTCGCGCTATCTCGAGCAGACGATGCGTTCTGTGCTCGAGCAGGACTATCCGCGAATGGAATATTTTGTCGTTGATGGCGCATCGACGGATGACTCGGTTGAGATCATCAGAAGCTATGAAAACCAACTGGCGTACTGGGTCTCTGAAAAGGATTCAGGTCAGGCGGAGGCCATCAACAAGGGACTTTCCCGCGTAAAAGGCAGGATCGTCGCGTGGCTGAATTCGGATGATTATTATTTGCCAGGTGCTGTTTCCTCTGCTGTGAAAGTCTTTGAAGCAAATCCGGATGTAGTCATGGTGTATGGGAATATGCTGGCTGTGGATGAACATGGGCAAACCATAAACCTCTTGAAATATGGTCAGTTGTCTCTGAAAGACTTGTTGTGTTTTCAGATCATCGGTCAGCCCAGTGTATTCTTCAGCAAAGATGTGCTTAGAAAGGCGGGATTGCTCGATACGTCTTTTCACTTTTTACTCGATCATCACTTGTGGATACGCATTGCGCAACAGGGGAAAATTTTGCATGTGCCGCAAACCTGGTCTGCGGCGCGGTATCATGCCGAAGCCAAGAACCGCGCGAAAGCCGCCGAGTTCGGGCGCGAAGCCTTCCGTATTTTGGAGTGGGCGAGGGGCCGGCCCGGTTTGGCTGAAGCAGTTTCAGGCGTGGAAAGACGCGCACGCGCATCCGCGCACCGCGTGGACGCGCGTTATCTGCTCGACGGCGGACAACCCTGGTCTGCATTGAAGGCGTGGGTGCGCGCGTTGTTCATCCATCCGCCAACCGCGTTGAGACGCTTGAATATTTTTGTTTCAGCCTTGTTGAATTTGAGCGGGTTAAGTTCTTTACGAGAGTTCATTTTGCGCCACCGCGGGCGCTCGTTTTCGGCGGATAAGTAGAAATCCCGAATCTGATAAAATACACGGGCTCATGTCCCAATCATCTTTTTTTTCGTCCCGAGCCGCGCGCAGTATTGCGCTCGTTTTGCTTTTTAGTCTCGCGCTCGCGATCCGTCTTTACGACCTCACCGACCTGCCGCTTGATTTTCATCCCACGCGCCAGTTGCTTTCCGCGATCAAAGCGCGCGGTTTGTATTATGAGACCCAACCCGATGGTATTTCAACGTGGCAGTTGGAAACCGGAATCCGCCAGGCAAAGCTCAAGGCGGATGTGGAGCCTGTGGTCTTCGAAAAACTTGTTGCGTTCACCTATCATTTCACGGGCGAAAAATTCTGGATCGCGCGCATCTACGCTTCCTTGTTCTGGCTGATCGGCGGCGTGTTCCTTTTCATGCTTGTGCACGAGTTCGTTTCGTTCGAAGGCGCGCTGTTTTCAACCGCGTATTATTTGTTCTTTCCTTACACGATCATCGCCGGCAGAAGTTTTCAGCCTGATCCCTTGATGGTGATGCTGATACTTTCGTTCTGGTGGATGTTCTTGCACTGGACGACCCTCACCCTGAATCCCTCTCCCACTGGGAGAGGGGCTGGGGTGAGGGCTGCGATTCTCGCGGGACTTTTGGGCGGGCTCGCGATATACATAAAATTTTCAGCCGCCTTTTTTGTGATCGGCGCGGCACTTGGGCTGGCGCTGGCTCGTTTTACATTGCGCGATTTGTTACGGAATGTTCAAGTGTGGGTGATGGTATTGCTTGGCATTCTGCCTGCATCTGCTTATCTCGTGTATGGAATTTTTATTGGCGGTTTTCTCGGCTCACAGTTCAGCGGACGGTTCATCCCGTCTTTGTTGTTGAACCCGTTGAATTATCTCGCGTGGCAGTCGAAGGCCAGTCATGCCGCGGGCGGATTATTCATCGCGTTGGGCCTGCTCGCGTTTTTCCTTGCGAAAGATAAACGTATGCGAATCTTTCTGTATGGATTGTGGTGCGCGTATCTCGTTTATGGACTGTTCTTTGATTATCACATTGCGACGCATGACTACTATCATTTGCCGTTCATCCCGATCGTGGCGGTGTCGCTGAGTCCGTTTGGGGATTGGTTCTTCGCTCGTTTAACGGAAACAGTTTCAAGTCGTTGGGTGCGAAGCGCAATGGTTGCCATCCTGCTCTATGGTTTGTTCGCTGTTGTATGGGATGTCCGCAATGAAATGAAGGCTGTGGATTATCGTCCGCAAGCCGGGATGTGGGCTGAGATTGGTGAGAAACTCGATCATCAAAAGAATGCAGTGGCACTCACGCAAGACTATGGATCGCGGCTCGAATATTGGGGTTGGATGACGGCAGACATGTGGCCCACTTCTGGTGACTTGTATTATGCCGAAGTGCGCGGCGATCAACGTTCGTTCGCAGAGCTTTTTGATAGGACGATCCGCAGGAAGGATCTTTTTCTCGTGACCGATTTTGATGAGCTGAATATTCAGGTGGATTTGAAGGATGCCCTTTCCCAATACCCGGTTTATGCCCAGGGTGATGGTTATATAATATATGATCTACGACAGGTTGCAAAATAAGGATGTTTCTTTGTGACAGGTAATAAACCTCGTGTGTTCGAATTTGTTCTGGCGCTGTTGATGTTTTCCATTGTTTGCGCGATGTTTGCATTTTATTATCAGGCCTCTTTTACCCGCTATCAGGCAGATGATTACTGTGCATCCGTTATTTTTGATTCTCCGAACGTGCCCAGGGAGCTTGTTGACCGTTTTGTGAATAAAACCGGGCGTTATAGCAATATCCTGTATATTGGTGTTGTGGATATCTTTGAGTTGGCGGGAATTCGGTTTGCCCCTGCTTTCATGCTGACGATCTGGTTTTTTACACTGACATGGCTGGGCTCGGAGATTCGCCGTCTTCTTCGGCTGGATGGTCTGCCGGTCATGATGGATTACATTCTTGCGGGTCTTTTGATCGTGATTTCGGTCTACTCTGCACCGAATCGCTTTCAGACCTTTTATTGGCGTTCGGGTGCGGCGACGCACTTTATCCCTCTTGTTTTTCTTTCCTTTTTGCTCGCGTATCTTTTATGGCGGAACAGGAAGGCGGGAATCACCCCTCCTATTGTGCGCACGTTTTTGTTTGTATTCCTCCTTGCACTTTTTACCGCCGGTTTCTCCGAACCACCCACAACAGCGATGATCACCTCCGGGATCATTTCGATCGCCTTGTTGATGCGGCACGGCGGTTTTGCGAAACACCGATCCATGATTTCGCTGCTGGCTTGTGCATTGGCCGGGTCGATTGCCGGCCTTCTGATGATGTTTTTTGCCCCGGGAACTGCATTCCGTCTCGGCGGGTCATCCCCGCTATCGATGGATGTGTTGATCCTGAGGATACTGCGTTCCCCGTCGGAATTTTTGGTTGACATACTTCGAGTCGCGCCTGTACCCACTCTGTTTTTACTTTTTACATCTGTTGTGGTCTTTTTCTGTGTGTTTCGTTACTATAAATCATTCAAGCCTCGACCCGTCATGATTATCTCCCTGGTGATAATTGTCTTATCCGCAATGTATGTTTTGATCGTAGCAAGCTTTGCTCCCAGCATCTATGGTCAATCCTATCCTGCGCCGCGCGCCCGTTTTATCGGATATTTGTTTTTCAATGTTGCTGTTCTGCTGACTGGTGGTTTCGTCGGGATGTGGCTTGCAAATGTGGATTGGTTCACGTGGGGCGTTCCTGTTGGTTTGGGGTTGCTTGTATTGCTGGCAATCTATCCCTTGAGGATCGCTTCATCGGTCATCAATGAAACCCGGGATAACCGCGCCTGGGCTCTGGCCTGGGACCAGCGTGACAGTGAAATCCGCTCGTTGAAATCCCAGGGTATATTGGATTTGTCCGTATCCGAAATCCCTCAGGTGTCGGATGTTGGTGAATTGAAACCCAAACCCAATTACATCAATAATTGTGCAGCAAGATTCTATGGAGTAAATTCGATCATGGCAGTTTCTGGAAAAACAAAATGAAAGCGAGCGCGAATATTTCCAATCCCTTGATGACACCCATTCTCGTGACAGGCGCGCATCGAAGCGGCACCACCTGGGTCGGTAAAATGCTGGCTGTAGATACAGACACCGCATACATCAGCGAGCCGTTGAATGTGTGGCATCGCCCCGGTGTATTTCGTGCGAAGGTGTCGCGCTGGTATCAATATATTTGCGAAGAGAACGGGAACGAATATCTACCCGCGTTCGAAGAACTGCTTGATTTTGATTACCATCTTTGGAATGAGATTCGTTCCATCCGCTCCCGCAGGGATTTCCTGCGCATGGGGCGGGATTTCCTGATCTTTTACAACGGATCACTTCACGGACAGCGCGCTTTGGTCAAGGATCCGTTTGCGGTGTTTTCGATGCCCTGGTTCGCGAAGAAGTTGAACTGCAAAGTGGTGATCACCGTTCGTCACCCCGCGGCGTTTGCGAGCAGTCTCAAACGCTTGAACTGGAATTTTGATTTCAAGGATCTGCTCGATCAGCCATTGCTCATGCGCGATCATCTGGACATCTATCGCGAAGAGATGCAATCCATCAAAGCGGATGATGTCATCGGACAGGCATCTCTTTTGTGGAAGTTGATCTATCGCTCGGTTCATGAGGCCTGTACCCTGAATCCCGATTTCATTCTCGTTCGTCACGAAGACCTTTCGCGCGATCCCGGAAGTGGATACCGTGACCTTTATGCAAAACTTGGCCTTGACTTTACTCAAAAGGTGGAGAAGATCATCCTGAATTCGAGCAGTTCCGGGAACCCGAGAGAGTTGTCTCGTAAAAAAGTTCATGCCGTAAAACTTGACAGCCGCGCCAATATGGATAATTGGAAGAAACGTTTAACCGAAGATGAGGTCAAACGCATTCGCGAGATGACAAAGGATGTTTCGCCTCTGTTCTACCCTGATGGAGAGTGGTGATGACTGACCTGCCGCTCGTTTCCATTATTACGCCCTCCTTCAATCAGGCGCGCTACATCGAAGCGACGATCCAGTCTGTGTTTTCGCAGGATTATCCGCGCGTTGAATATATCATCGTGGATGGCGGCTCGACCGATGGGACGGTGGATATCATTAGGAATTACGAGGGTAGGGGCGGGGTCACCCCGCCCCTACTCACCTGGTGGGTGAGCGAAAAGGATAAGGGTCAGACGGACGCCATCAACAAGGGATTTGCGCGCGCAAAAGGCGATATCCTGGCCTGGATCAATTCCGATGATACGTATGAGCCTGGTGCGGTCAGCGCGGCCGTAAGATATTTGCAGGGACATCCCGAGGTGGGGATGGTATATGCTGATTGCAATTTCGTCAACGAAGAGGGACACGTGATCGGTAAATTCGGCTCCGCCCAAACGGATTATCATCTGCTCCGTCAGGGATACGTTCACATCCCGCAACAAACCATGTTCTTCCGCGCGGACTTGTGGAAGCAGGTTGGTCCGCTCGACCCGTCATTTTATTTTGCGATGGATTACGATTTGTGGACGCGCATTGCGGCGCGAACTGAGTTGAAGTATCTTCCTGGTCAGACCTGGGCGAACTTCCGATTGCATACCACGGGCAAAACCATTGCCGCTGATGACCGTTGCTGGCCTGAGATGGTTCGCGTGCATTATCGCGATGGCGGCTCATTCTTTTCGTTGATCGTGGCGAAATATTACCTCCGTAAATTGATCGCGCCGTTCTGGAATTGGCGAAGAAGAAGGATGTTTGAATTGTAGGGGCGGGGTCATCCCGCCCAGGGCAGGAGAACCCTGCCCCTACGCAAAAGGAAATTATGACCTGGTTATTTTCCCCTCCCTCACTCGATGATCTGGCACGCCTGTTGAAGGCGTGGCGGTTTTGGTCTGTTGGTGTGCTGATTGGCGGATTGATCGGCGCGGCGGCTTACTATGTCGCTCCACCGCCTTTTCGTGCACATGCCACAGTGCTCGTAGACTTCAATCTCGAACAAGCCTGGCCGCAGGAAACCGACCGCGAGCATTTCTATTACCTCGAACGCGAGACGCGTAAATTGGAGGAGATCGCGATCTCCGATATCGTGATGGAAACGATCATCGAGACCGACAGGCAAAGTACGGTCGCAGAATTGCGGAACGGGAAGTTATCCCTCAGCCAGCCTGCTGAAGGAGGCTGGCACTTTTATGCTGAGGATCAGGCTCCTCAACGGGCCGAATCCCTTGCTTCGGCATGGGCGCACGCCTTTGCAGGACAGGTCAGTGCACAGCTTGCATCGGCAGAGGGATTGAACTCGTTCATTGAGGTGACCGTGACTCAAGCTGCGAATTTGCCTGTGGCAAGAAGCGTCTCGTTGAGCACGTATCTCTTTACTGGTGTGGTTGGGTTTCTGGCGCTGGCATCCATTCTCGTTCTGTTCTTCGATTTTGGTCGGAAGCCTGTTTCGAATCAATGAAAGCTTCTGTGTTGGATCGTCTTCCCTTGGAAAAGATCGCCCGCTTCCTGTGGGGTGCGGCTTTATTTACTTTGCCTGTCACCAGCTTTCGTTATTATCCCCTGCTCGGCGATAGCACCTTTGTCCGCCCGTTGGCGTTATATCCCATTGCGCTGCTGCTGCCTCTTTTACTCATTCAACTCTTGCGCGGTAAATCGTCCATCCCGCGCGCGGCGGCGCTGATCCCGCTCACAGCGTTTGTACTGTTTGCCTTGGCGGCAAGCAGTTTTGGGGCGTGGCTCGATCCGCTTCCCTTACGCGGACAGGAATATTTCGGGCGCGTCATCCGAGCGTGGGCGACGGTCCTCATCGGGCTGTCCTTTTTTGTCTCAGCAGTATGGATGAACCGGGACGAG
>Ga0210377_10001812_pt1 | contig 19091 bp, 15 predicted proteins | sample PLM4_65_b1redo_FD_155480 | JGI IMG/M metagenome (GOLD analysis project Ga0210377, IMG submission 155480) | Groundwater sediment microbial communities from an aquifer in East River, Colorado, USA - PLM4_65_b1 redo | ecosystem: Environmental > Terrestrial > Soil > Riparian zone | place: USA: East...
ATCGCAAGGATCGGCGTGACTTGAGCCTCTTTCAGATCGGCTTGCGTTTCATCGATCGATGCTTGCTTCACTCGCTTTCGTTTTCGCTGCCTTTATGTACTCTGTGAGTAAACTGTCAGGTGACTAGGTCACCAATCGCAAAAGAATTACTCTTGACAATGGATTATGATCCTCGGCGTGAGTTTGCTGAATTCCGAGAACAATTTATAACAGCAGCAAAGCTTACTCGTACAGTTCATGATGTGCTTGTTGATCAAACCCTTGAGGATATTCTAGCCAATATTCAAGAAATTCCCACAAAAACTGATCTTGCAAACCTAATTGCTTTACTAAAGAAGGATCTTTTAGATGCAATTAATGGAGACAAATCAAATCATAAAGAATTTCTTGTATCACCTAAAGTCAAAATAATCAAACATGAAAGCCGCGAAACTGACCTAAAATCGTTATCGACTTTTAGACTCAATGAAACTAAACTTTTGTTGAGTTCCCTTATTGGCGATAAAAGAGTTGAAAATGAAGAAGAAGCTGTAAAACAGATACAAGAACTAACAGGAGGGCTTCCACTAGCAATATTCATCATAGGTTCTGCATTGGCGAATTTACCGCTCAAAAATATCTCAGAATTTGTTGGTAATTTAAAGAATGAGAGAATTCGTCTATCCCATCAAAAATACAGCAATGTTAACCTTGATGTAAGAACGTCTCTTTTGTTGACGTACAAGGAGTTGACGGAATCTCAACAAAGACTATTTGTCAGCCTTGGGAGCTTCAGGTCTGATGATTTATCGATTTTAGATATTTACAAGCAAAACAAACAAGCAAAAGAAGAATTTCTCGATGATATTAGCGCATTAATTAAATTCGGGTTTATCAGGTATGTTGATCCGTATACACTAGCTATTCACCCGTTGGTATATTCATATGCAAGCGAGCTCGCCACAAACAATGACTTGGACACTAATTCCGAGCCTGTCGAAAAAGATATAAATAAGCAAGAAATCTCTAGGACGATCGTATGGGAAGGTGGATCAATAAATGCGTCTTCATATCCTTCAACCTTGTTCTTTGTTGGTCAAGAAGATGCACTAGAAAACATTGCAAAGGGCATTGCTTCAAGCAATGTCATTATGATTGGGGGAATGGCGGGAATAGGTAAAACCTATATAGTTGCTCATTTTGTTGAGACTCAATCTGAAAACACTACTGTCTTATGGCAAGATTGTGCATCATCAAATCAATTAGAGCAGGTCTTGGTAAGTCTGTCAGAGTTCTTCAAAACACAATTTGATGATACTGAGTTGTGGCAACTATTAAGAAACCCATTAGCTAATGAGCAACATAAACTTGACGTGGTCGCAAAAGCAATTGATAAACATCACGGCTACCTTATTTGGGATAATTTTGACGCCAAAGCTAACCAATCACTATTGCCATTGTTGTTGACTCTGAACAAGATGCTTCGACAAGGCAAGTTGATTGATGCATATCACCGTTTGGGGAGATATGATGATGCTATCAACGCCATCAGTTATTGTGTATTTATTGACAGAAAACTAAACTTTCAAGATAAATTGGCGTCATCGCTCTTTCAGTTAGGTGTAAATTTGTGTTTGGTAAGAAAATATGAAGATGCCGAACAAAACCTTGCAGAAAGTTTACGCTTGATTAAGAATCGAAACTTGGGAAATGAAGCTGAAACCTCTACTGTTGAATGGCTGATAGTGGCAAATTGGTATTTACATCGGTTTGAATTTGCTGTTGAATTAATTCTTGAAGATATTCTTGAACACAGAAGAGACAAAGGGTTTGTAGGCAAGCATATTGTTATCCAAGAGAATGATTTGTTAATTCAAAATCAAACAGATCGACCAGAATTCACAAAAATAAATGGAGATATGTTGCACTTACTTGTTTTGCCAAAAGAGTTTTCATTTCAAGATGTAAAGCAATGGAATGAGAATGTCGTCAAACGGCGACCCGAGCTTGCTTCGGCATACAATCCAGTATTACTTCACAACAAAACTGATGAGTGATCAGTGAAACAAAGAAGATAAGTCCGCTTCGAGCGGACTTCGTAAAAATAGCACGGGCGATTCATCCCAGTGCGGGCTAACAGATTGGGACAACGTCCCTCGAAACAGAATCAATTCAAGGGTAGAATGAAGCGGGGCTAACATCATACTCTCTGATACAATACGCCCGATTTCGATACGCCCCTCTAAAACCATTCGGGGCTACTCAATCTAAACGTCCAACTAATCTCTAATCATCTACTCTCTACTATCGGAACCCCTATGGCAAACGAATCCCTTGTAATCTACTCCATGAACAAAGTGGGACGGCTTGTCCCCTCCAGCAACAAAATGATCCTGCGCGATATTTCGCTCGGGTTCTATTACGGCGCCAAGATCGGCGTGCTCGGACTCAATGGCGCGGGCAAGTCCACGTTACTGCGCATCATCGCGGGCGTCGATGACCAATACATCGGCGAGATCTCCATGTCGAAGGGCTACACCATCGGCTACCTCGAGCAGGAACCCAAGCTCGACGAAACCGGAACAGTCATCAGCGTCGTCAAAGAAGCGGTGCGTCCCATCGTCGAAATGCTGGCGCGCTTCGATGAAGTCAACGCCAAGTTCGCCGAACCCGATGCAGATTTCGACGCACTCGTCACCGAGCAGGGCAAACTGCAGGAGCAACTCGACAAGCACGACGCCTGGAATCTTGAGTCGCATCTCGAAGTGGCGATGGACGCGTTGCGCTGTCCGCCATCGGATACGCCCATCAAGATTTTATCGGGTGGAGAAAGACGCCGCGTCGCGCTCACTCGCTTGCTGCTCAGTGAACCCGATATTCTCCTGCTCGACGAACCCACCAACCACCTCGACGCCGAATCGGTGGCGTGGCTCGAACATCACCTGCGCGAATACAAAGGCACTGTCATCGCCGTCACACATGACCGTTACTTCCTCGATAACGTCGCAGGCTGGATCCTCGAACTCGACCGCGGTTTTGGAATTCCGTATAAAGGCAACTACTCCTCGTGGCTCGAACAAAAGGAAACCCGCCTCGCGCAGGAGGAGAAAGCCGAAAGCCAGCGCCAGAAGACTCTCGCGCGCGAACTCGAATGGATCCGCATGTCGCCCAAGGCGCGTCAATCCAAAGGCAAGGCGCGCGTCACATCCTACGAACTACTGCTCGGGCAGGAAGCCGAAGCGCGCCGCGAAGAACTGGATATTTACATCCCGCCTGGACCGCGCCTCGGTGACTTGGTTTTTGAATTCAATAAGGTGACGAAGTCCTACGACGACCGCCTCATTCTCGACTCCTTTTCTGCTTCTATTCAACCAGGCTCTATCGTCGGGATAATTGGTCCGAACGGCGCAGGGAAAACGACGCTGCTCAGAATGATCACCGGCACAGAAAAACCCGATAGCGGCACCATCAAGATCGGCGAGACCGTGAAACTCGCGTATGCCGATCAATCACGTACGCTCGACCCTGAGAAATCTGTCTACGAAGAAATCTCCCAAGGCGCAGACTTTTTGGAACTCGGTAAACGCAAGATCAACGCTCGCGGCTATGTTTCCTCGTTCAACTTCATGGGCGCCGACCAGCAAAAGAAAGTTGGCGTGCTCTCTGGCGGTGAACGTAACCGCGTGCACCTCGCCAAGACTTTAACCGAAGGTGCGAATGTGTTAATGCTCGACGAACCAACAAATGATTTAGATGTAAACACGCTGCGCGCCCTCGAAGAAGCCATCGAAGAATTCGCAGGCGTCGCCATCGTTGTGAGTCACGATAGATGGTTCCTCGATAGAATCTGCACCCACATCATCGCCTTCGAAGGCGAGTCCATCGCGAAGATGTATATCGGCAACTGGTCCGATTACGAAACGATGATGATGGAAAAGTTCGGCAAAGATCTACAGCCGCATCGAGTCAAGTACAGAACGTTGAAGAGATAAGCATTATCCGTCATTGCGAGGGTGCTTTTCCCGACGAAGCAATCTCCTCATAAGCTGGGGATTGCTTCGTCGGGAAAAGCACCCTCGCCGTTTGAGGCTCGTCGCAATGACATGCAAGCAAAGTGACAGTCACCTTCAAGGTGACTGTCACTTTTATATTTATATACTAGCGTTGACTTCCCAGCTCACTTCGTTTTCGGTGTGAAGATCGAGAGCGGCAATTCGATGCCCATATCCTGCATGCGATGCATGAAGTTGGGGATATTCCCGGTGGCGGGGAAGTCGCCCAAGACCTGGCCGTTCGCCATATCCAGGTGGCGAAATTCGAAGATATCGCGCAATGTAACCACTGAATCTTTCAATCCGATTACTTCAGTGATCTTCATGATGCGGCGTTGACCGGTCCGGAGGCGTTCCGCGAAAACGATCACATCAATTGCCGAGGCAATCAGACTGCGCACGCTCAAGGTCGGCAAGGATGGGTTGGCATAGCCCACCATTTCTTCCAGACGTACAAGCGCATCGAAGGTACTGGTGGCGTGCAAACCTTGAATACAACCGTTGTGCCCGGAGTTCATCGCTTGCAACACATCGAGAGTTTCGGGACCAGTCAGTTCTTGAGTCACGATGCGCTCTGCCCGCAGATTGACTGCACTATTCACCAATTGCCGCATGGTGATCTCGCCGCGTCCCTCAAGATTCGCTGGGCGCGTTTCCAGTTGGACCAGGCGCGGCTTGTTGAGCAGGATCTCGTCATTTTGCAATAGAACAATCCGCTCTTCGTCTGAGATCATATTCGCGATGATCGTCAACAGCGTGGTCTTCCCGGAACTGTTTCCGCCTGCCACCAGAATGTTAAGCCTGGCTTTCACACACGCCTCGAGGAAATCGATCATCTCCTGGGAGCACGCCCCAAGCTCAACCAGATCTTTGGCAGTCATGCGTCCAAGGGTCGCCTTGCGGATAGTAACAGCGGGTCCGCGCAATGAGATGGGTGGCATGACCACATGGACACGGGAACCATCCTGCAAACGCAGGTCGAGGATGGGGTGGGACTCATCCGCGCGCCGACCCAACGGTTCTGCAATCGCCTGGATCAAACCCACCAACTGCGCCTCGGTCTTGAACGGGCTGGGCACATCCGTCAAGCGGCCATCCGTCACCACCTGAAACTTTTGATGCCCATCGATCAGGATCTCCGTGTTCTTCGGATTCTCCAGAAACGGTCGGATGCTATCCAATGGGTTGTGTTGCTTTTTTGTTTTTGTTACTGTTTTTGTTTTCATATCGATCTCCTTTTGGTATGAACACATTGTACGTATTGCGTCCCTTCGGCAAAACGTCCGAATAACCGGTTCATATCCTGTTAATTCGTACAGGGTCACAATTTGCGTTCGATCCAACCCTGGCGCAGGGCGAAGATGGCTGCCTCGGTGCGCGAACGCACACCCAATTTGGCAAACAAATTGTCAAGATGGAAATTGACCGTGCGCGGACTAATGACGAGCAGCTGCCCGATCTCCTTGTTGCTCAAGCCTTCCGCCACGAGTCGGATCACATCCAATTCACGCGGCGTCAACTCGATCGGCTTGGTCAACCCAAAGCGGATGAAGATCCGATTCGCTTTCGTCTCGGCTTGCCACGTGCAGCCCAATTGCTCCAGCCATTCACGGGAACCGGTCAGGGCGCGGTCATCCAGTGCCGCGCGCGCATCATTGGTCAGTTCGAATTCAGCCGTTTCATCCTGCCGCTTGAGGCGCACGTTCACACGGCTAGCGCTGATCGTTTGAATGGCATCAAAATAATCCTGGCACAAGCGGAACAAAGCTAATTCCATGCGCGCGGAGAGGCGTTCCGGCAAACGCGCCAACTCAAGCGTGATTTGCAAACCGCGCGTGCGGCGCATCTGGCTGGCAAGGTTTTCGAGTGCCGCTTCCATGCCCATGGTTTCCAATGCCAGTGGTTGCAGGTTCTCATCGAGGTCACGCACCTGTTGCAATACCTGCCGTGCGAGCGTTGAAAGCACCGATACCGCCATGTGCGCCATTTGATTCGCGCCGAGCGTTTTTTCATACGTGCTCGCCTGCGAAAGTAACAAGTTCAAGGGTTCGATCACATCGCTTTTCAGCACGCCCGCCATGCGGCGTCGTTCGCTTTCCAATGCGGCAACCACATCTTCAGTGAGCGCGTAGAGTAATAACGCCTGCTGTTCAGAATCTTCTGGCAATGATAATAATGGTTTTTCTTCATCGTCAGATGGCTCGATTGTTTCCGGGCGGCGCGTGGCAGATGACGATGAACGCACAATGCTCTTGAGCAGTGAAGGCGGCGCCATTTTGGGCAGCACAACATCAATGGGTTGTTCCTGAGTTGACTCGCTTGATTCTCCATCCAATGCGTTCAATACCTCCTGCGCAGAGGCATAGCGTTGCTCCGGGTCTTTCATCAACAAACGCATGATCACATGGTCCAGTGCGGGCGGAATATCCGGACGCCTCACATGCAGGGATACTGGCTCGTTATGGATCACCTTCGAAATGATTTGCGCAACCTGTTCCCCCATGAATGGCGGCTCCCCCGTTAACAGTTCATAGAACACTACCCCAAGCGAATATAGATCCGCACGCGGATGGATTTCTTTACCCTGGATCATCTCCGGTGACATATACAGGACCGTGCCAAGCATGCCCTCACCCTGCGTCAGGCGAATCTCCTCACGCGCAAAAGCCAGTCCAAAATCCGTGACCTTCACCTGACCCTGAGGTGTGAGCATAATATTTTCCGGTTTGATATCCCGATGGATGATGCCCTGTCCGTGCGCATACTCTAACGCTTCCAGCGCCGCCTTCAAGGTCTGCGAAGCTTCCGCCGCTGACCACGGTTCAGTGCGCTTGCTCATCAGTGCGTGCAAATCGTTGCCGGGAATATATTCAAAGACGATATACTGCCACCCTTGATCCTCCCCCACATCGAAGATGGACATAATGTTCGGATGCGAAAGACGCGCCACTAGGCGCGCCTCTCGTAGGAATCGGGCAGCGGCTTCCGCGCCCGAGAAATATTTTGGCGATAAAAACTTAACCGCCACGTCACGATCCAGCATGAGATCATGCGCCTTGTATACGACACCCATACCGCCCTCGCCAAGCCACGCGACCAGTTGGTAGCGCTCACGAATCACAGGCGGCGGGCTGGAGGGAGTTGTCATCGAGGTCTTATTTAATTTCTAATCCCATGGGTTGCTAAAGAGTAGAGCCGTTATACCATGGAGGATTCGTTTAATCAATTAAATCACGCTGTGTCTTGTAGTTGATCTTCAAGTCGTCTCAGAGAGGAATATCCTAGCTCATCGTGTAAAATACAAAGCATTGAAAAAACAATTCGCTGTTCACGAAACAAAAGAGCGGGCAGGTGTGTCCGCCCTTTTGTTTTATCAAAAGAAAGAGGCATCATGAAACGAAGCGTATCTCTGTTGTTTGCAATGGTCATCTTCTTGTCTGCTTGTGCAAGCCCGGCTGTGTCCACATCGGTACCTGTCGAACAAACTGAGTCAACCTCCACACCACAACCTGCGGAAGTGGTCACTGCGGAAAATACAGCGACAGCCACTTTCACTTCCGAACCGACTTTAACACCTACACCGGTGCCGCCACCTCCACATTGGTATTGGACCGTGGATGATTCAAATACAGCAAAGGTCGTTGCGGTGAATCAGTTTGGGGAGCGGCGTGAGCTCGGCGCGTTGGAAGAATCAGATGACTTACATACAACCGCCATATCCCTCGATCATGAACGCGCCCTGCTCTTTCTTGATACGGACAATACTTTGCGCGTGTATCTACTCACACCGGATGGCATGCAAAAGATCGCACTTCCATCCGAGCCTTTCTATTTCAACACTGACCTTTGGCAAACCAGCCGTGTGGTCATTGCCGTTTATGAGGATCGCGTTGTCTTCTCGTATGTGACCGAGGACAGCACCAATCTCATGCCTGACATAGGTCCCATTTTTCTTATGGATCTAACAGCGCTCACTACCAAGTTGATCGATGAGACGGTCAGCCGCGGCGCATACGGTTATAACCGCTATTGGTTCCATACCTCGCCAGACGGTCGTTATCTGCGTTACATGAATGGCGATAGGCAGAAAATGCAAGTCCGCGAATTGGACATGGTCACGGGCGAGGCACGTACGCTTTTCACCACCACAGGTTCATCATTCTACATCCGCACTTCGCCGCAGGGCGACCTATGGTATCTAGTCGCTGATAATAAGATCGTGGATCTCAATGGAAACCAAACTGCCTTCACGGATGAGTCGCAAGCCGTCCGCCCGTTGAAGGATGGCAAAGTCGCTGTATACCCGCACGATTGCGTGGATACTTGCGATATCAAAGTGCTCACGCCGTTCGGGAATGCCGCGGAACTGACTTATCATTTTCCGTGGACGATCGAGTTTGATTCCATTTACAACAGTCTTGATCAAGTATTGCCTGATCAAAGTTTATTAGTGGCGGGCAGACCGCATGCGTTTCTATCAAGATCACCGGCAGCCGTGGCAGACTATCCCAACTTACTGGGAGAAGATAGTCCGCTCTTCCGTCTCACACCCGATGGGCAGGCGCGCCTCGTGGGCATCTACACGGGCAACACCTCAGACGATGGACGTTATATGCTCTTGAGAGCATCTGACCAGACCTCATTCTTCATCTACGATGTGATCACAGATCGTCCGCTCTTTGATATACCGATTGACACCAACCTGGAAGATTATCTTGTAACCGTTAAGTTTCTTACTGATGGCATTATCGTCAATTTGAGCCCCTCTATGCCAGGCGAGAAGAGTGTATATCGATACTTCTATCATGCCTATACTTATGAAACCTCAACTTCCATTGCGTGGGAGGATGTCAATGCCGAGATCGGTACTTGCCCTGATCTGCTTAACGATGGGACGCTGGTCTGCTGGTTTTATCAAACCGATCCAACTTCAATCAGCTACGATCTGATCCGCTTCGATCCAGTTACTGGCGCAAAGACACTGCTACTGAAAAATGCCTGGCTGATCGATTTCGCCCCCTAAACATGTGCCAGTGAGGTTTGAGTATTCCATAAAAAACAGCACCTGTCTACTATGACAGGTGCTGTTTTTTATGGAATACTCAAACCTCAACACAAGGTAAAATGATTGTGTCCATCTGTCCGACAGCAGGTTTGCGACAAGGAACACAACCATGCCAGAGTCATCAGCCGCTCGAAACACACAGGCGCTTCCCATTGTAGAAGCTTATGGGAATGTTCAGCTCATTACATCCATCTTCCATTGGTTCATTGCGCTATTATTAGCGAGCCTCATTGCAGGGATATTCATCGTCCTTTCAGCAAACGACACCTTCGGCGCAGTTCTGATCGCCATCAGCATATTACCGATTCTTGCATCCCTGGTTTTGGTCCGCCGTCAAAAATTCGAACTAACGGCTATCTGTCTCGCCTTCCTGCTCATCACCATGATCACCCTGATGGCGACCAGGGGGTTGGGTGTCCACCATATCAGCCTCCTTGGATATCCCGCGATCCTCATTGTCGCCAGCCTCGTCACCCGCAAACGGATCATGGTGATCATCACGTTGTATAACATTCTGTGTGTTGCCTGGCTGGTCTTCGGTGAATTATCCGGGGCGTTTGTGCCAACCATACTCGTCCGCAGCGTGGTCGGGGATTTTTTCTCAGTCGCGACTATTGTGGTCCTGACCGCGATCATGGTGGGACTGATCACGCATTCACTTTTTCGAAGTTCGCTCCAATTAAAAAAAGAACTTGGTGAACGGGCACTTACTGAACAAAAATATCGCGCCATCTTTGATAACGCCATTGCCGGGATCTTTCAGAGCACGCCCAACGGGCGCTTTATGCAGGTCAACGCTGCCTTGGCGCGCATGTATGGCTATGCTTCGCCGGAAGACATGATCGCTTCAGTAACGGATATTGCGGCGCAACTATACGTGAACCCCGAATTAAGGGTTGCACTTCACCAACGCCTTGCCAATGGCGAACAGATCAAGAATTTCGAATCACTCGACTATCGCAAGGACGGTTCCACCTTCTGGACTTCCGCGAACATGCAGGAGATCTGTGATGAGCAGGGGATCCTCAGGTTCTATGAAGGCACGGTGGAGGATATTAGTCTTCGAAAAAGCATGGAGACTGAACGCAGGCAGGCTAACGCTGTCTTGCAGCAATTTAAAAACATCATGGACGAATCCAATGATGCCATTTTTATTATCGACCCCGCCACGAGCCACTATCAATATTTCAACGGCAGAGCCTGTACGATGCTGGGTTACACTCACGAGGAGTTGAGTGATATGGCGGTGACGAATGTCGCTGCTCATATCGCGAATTTGGATGTCTGGCTTGCACGGGTGGAACTGGTGCGCGAAAACAATGGCTTGATCTTTGAAACAAGTTACCGTAGAAAGGATGGCACCAGCTTCCCGGTGGAGGTTAGCGCCAGGCTGCTTGAATACGCTAAAGGTCAGGCGATCGTGGCATTTGTTCGCGACATTACAGAACGCCAGCGGGCTGAGCGTGAGCGCGAAAAACTGATCAACGATCTCGAAGCCAAAAACAATGAGCTCGAACAATTTACCTACACCGTCTCGCATGACCTCAAGGCGCCCATCATTACCATCAAAGGTTTTCTGGGATTTCTTGAAAAGGATATCTCTAACAACAAACCAGAGAATGTGCATAAGGATGTCGTGCGTATCAACGATGCCGTGGATAAAATGCACAGCCTGTTGAGCGAACTGCTCGAACTCTCGCGCATTGGGCGCATGATGAATGCAGCGGAGCTGATCCCATTTCATGAACTTGTGCAAACTGCCCTGGACAACATCCACGGACGCCTCGCGCCGCGCAACATCACCGTTCAGACTCAGCCGAACCTGCCCGCTGTGCATGGAGATCGTCAGCGTCTGACAGAGGTCCTGCAAAACCTGCTCGATAACGCCGCCAAATACATGGGCGCTCAACCCGAGCCGCGCATCGAGATCGGACAGCAGGGCGGAGAGAACCACAAACCGATCTTCTATGTCAAAGACAACGGCATTGGCATCGCCCCTGAATATCATGAACGCATCTTCGGTCTCTTTAACAAACTTGACCCCAAATCGGATGGCACCGGCATCGGACTCGCCCTCGTGAAGCGCATCGTGGAAGTCCACGGCGGCAGAGTCTGGCTTGAAAGCGATGGCGTGCCGGGCAAAGGTTCCACCTTTTATTTCACATTGCCAGATAAGTAGGCGCTGGTGTTATTCGAACATGTTTTCATACAGTAAAAGAAGCAGGTAGATAAAAATCATCAGGGCGGCAATTTTGCCGCCCTGATGATTTAATATTGGGTTTTGATTAAGGTAGTTCTTCAAAGTGGAAGTTGTCGAAGGCCACACCCAGTGAGTGCATCCCGACCAGCAAGCCGACATTACCGCTGCCAGATTCAACATTCAAGGCGCGACCGCCCTTGTCATTGATGGTCACCGTCAAGGTCATTTGACCGCCCTCAGTCTTCATGATCACGTCCACGTGATTAACAGCCCGTCCTGGTTTGAGCCACCCCTCAACCCACCCATCGGTGATGGCACCCCAACCTTTAAATTCGGTTGTTGTTGCCAGCGAGGGATTGTAGGTCCAGACTCCGTAGACCTGCCAGGTGGAGACTTCGAGATCAATTAAGTTGCCATCATTCTCGCGCAGCAGCAAACCAAAGCCACGGTCCGACGCGCCATCTACAAACCAGGTATCCACCGACATCTTATAGTTCGTTGCAGTCCCACATGCACTGCAGATCGTATAGTACGGGTTGCCCTTAAGTTCGGTTGGATACGGCCCCATCAACAGTGCGCCGTCGCTTACTTTGCAAAAATCGCATTTGAAGAGGCCGTTGTCAGCGCTGAAGTCGTCATCGATGATGATTGGACCGGTCGTTGGTGTGATCGTAGGAACGGCTGTATCCGTTGGGACAGGGGTATCGGTTGCGGTGGGCAGTGGTGTGGATGTGGGTGGCACGGGGGTATCGGTGGCTGGTGGAGCTGTCTCTGCGGGTTGTTGTTCCGCTGGTGCGCTCCCACCACAGGCGGTGAGCAGCAGGCTCAGGAATAGGGTAAAGTACAGAAAACGTTTCATTTTTATCTCCTTATTACAATGGTTCTTAAATAAATCACGATGTATACATTACAGCACCTTGAAACTGCCAAAACAAGCTAAAAGACTGCCAAAAGACGCCAATGTTTATCCAGGTAGATATATTTGTGGGTGGATCAGGTCTGTTCGTCAAGTTTTGGGTGGCAAGGTTGTACCCATGCACCGTGCACCGTTATCTTTATGCGACCGAAGGCTTGGGGTCTGGCTCGAAAGCGAAACATGCAAAGGCTCCATGTTTTATTTCACATTGCCAGTCAAGTAAATTATTAGTTCACCTTACGCAGAAAAACTCCGAAGGCGGTGTGTTGAGCTTGCCGAAACAAGTGAAACGATTATAGTTTTCAGAATGGGTTTATCAATCCCGAAGAGATGACATGGATTTTGCGTGAAATCATGTCATCCCTAGTATGATGAGAGGGACACGGCAGGCCGATCATCCCAAGGTCCAAAGAGACCGTCCCGAAGCGTAGGTCGCCGTGTCGCTCATTCATGTAGCCCGAACAGTTGCCTGGTCATAAAGACCGTATTCTGCTAGGACGGGCACAATAATTATACACAGGAGTTTTCGACATGGCAGAAGAAAAGTTGTACAGTGGCATTGATGTTTCCAAAAAGTGGCTGGACGTGGCTGTTCGTCCAACGAATCAAACTTGGCGTGTGACCAACGATGGGGATGGCATCACTACCTTGATTAAGCAATTACAAGCACAAGCTCCACAACAAATCATTGTGGAAGCCACGGGTGGCTACGAGGTCCATCTGGTCACCAAATTGTTCACAGCGGGTTTGCCAGTTGCCCGTGTGAATCCCTTGCGTGTGCGACGGTTCGCCGAAGGCATGAATTGGTTTGCCAAGACCGACAAAATCGATGCCAGAGTGTTGGCTGATTTTGGTAGAAAAGCAAACCCACGTTTGCTAGCCTTGCCTACGGAAGCCGAAAAACGTCTTTCTGCCTTGCTGAAACGCCGAAAACAGGTGCTGGATATGCTCACGGCTGAGAAAAATCGCCTCGGTACAGCGAACCCGGATGTGCAGGTATACATCCACAGCATAATCACTAGCTTCAAGAATCAACTAGCAGAACTGGAAAAAGAAATTGAGCAATTGACTAAACACACACCCGGTATGAAAGAAAAGCGCATCTTGCTAATGAGTGTGCCGGGTATTGGCAAGATCACGGCTGCTACGCTGATTGCGCTCCTGCCTGAGCTTGGACAATGTGATCGAAAGCAAATTGCAGCCTTGGTAGGCACGGCACCCTTCAATCATGATAGCGGTACCAAGCATGGTAAAAGAAAAACAAGCGGTGGGCGTGTGGATGTCCGTTGTGTTTTGTATATGGCCACCTTGGCGGCTTCCCGCTTCAATCCAGTTATTAAGGCACAGTACAAAAATCTATTGAAAGCAGGAAAACTTACCAAAGTCGCATTGGTGGCTTGCATGCGCAAGTTGTTAGTGATCCTCAATGCCATGATCCGAAGCAACACCGCTTGGCAATCTCCCATCACCGCTTGACACCAAACACAGTTGCTTCGGGATTTGTGAATCAACCCTGTTTCGGTAGTGGTTCAGAACACATGATTAGAAGTAATAGCCAAATTGTATTCAACGATGAACCACCGTGTCACCAGATGGTGCATATATTCGACTTTAGAAAACGATAAGGTCTTGCGAACATATCTGGCTAAGCGCTGCCGTAAAGTGCAATTCCAGCGTTCCATGTGACTGGTCGCGCCCGTATCCTTACCAACACTTCGATGAGTTTCTTCGGGAAATACCTTCTGATAGGCATCCCAGAAATCACTAAAGGTGTGACAGGTTCGATAGTCTTTTGGAATCTTATTCCATAATCGTTGGCAAGTTTCGGCACTGTGATCACCGATCACAAATGCTACGATCTGGCGTGTTCTGCGACAAAGAGCTGTCCATAACCAATATTCCGCTGTTTTGATGAAGACAAATGACCAGACTTCGTCCAACTCAAGGACATCTTCGCTTTCGGCAGGCAAAAGGCTCTCCTTCATTGTTGGCTGTTCGGCTACTTTTTTTGAAGCAGTGTTTTCAAAGTGTTACGCGAAATATGGTGCAAACGAGCGATTCCACGCATACTGGGTCGTTCGCGATAGGCAGACAGAATTTGTTCTTTCTCTGCTTCGCTGCGTTTATGGCTCGGATACATCACGGCAGATTTGCCGCAGTCTTTGCACAAAAACTGCTGGCTCCCGGCGCTGTTTTTGCCGTTCTTGACAGCATTGGTGCTGTCACACTTTGGACAATGAAAGACTACCGTCTTTATGATCATATGTCTGTTATATCATCATTTAGAAAGAACCACTACCCCCTGTTTCTATTTCTATTAATCCTTTCACTCCTTCGGAGTTGATCTCATAAATGAATTATTCACTGATAACTTGCTCTTTGCACATAATCCCCATTACAATCACATCATGACACCACTCAACTCCTTCCTCAAACTCACCCCTTCCTACCGTGACTACGTCTGGGGGGGCGAAAAACTTCGCCCCGGCCATTACCCCACCGCCGAAGCGTGGGTGGTTTGGGAAGATGACCTCGTCGAATCAGGTTCACTTGCAGGGAAAACATTAGGCGAAGTTGCGGCTCAATTTGGTGAGACGTTTCTCGGTGCCAAAGCGATGTCCCGCACAGGGACAAGATTTCCTCTGCTCATCAAACTCCTCGATTGTGCACAATGGTTATCTTTGCAAGTTCATCCTAATGATAAACAAGCAGTGGAATTGGAAGGCGCAAATCAATTCGGTAAAACCGAAGCATGGCATATCCTTGATTCAGAACCCGATGCAAAACTGGTTGCAGGAGTAAAACCAAACACAGCTCCTTATGTCTTAGCCGAATTGATTCGCAACGGGACAGTTACAGATCATGTGCAATACGCAAATATCAAACAAGGCGACACGATTTTCATGCCCGCCGGAACCTTGCACGCGCTCGGACCTGGTTTGCTCGTCTACGAAGTGCAACAAACCTCCGATTGGACATATCGCGTCTACGATTGGGGTCGCCCTGCAACAGAGAAACGTCCGTTGCATGTCGAGAAGTCCATTCAGGTGACGCAAGCAGATTTCACGGCTCCGGTTACACCCATGCCTGAAACTGGTGATGGTACACGGCACACACTCGTACAATGTGATTACTTTACGCTTGAGTTGTTATCTGCTCAAACCAACGCAATTGAGTTGGATACAAACGGCGAGACCTTCCATGCGATCACGGTCATCGAAGGCAGGGCAGTCTTGCAGACTGAAGCCGTCAGCGTGGAATTGGATCGGTTCCAAACGGCAGTTGTCCCGGCGGAAATGAGGCGGTATCAATTCCAGCCTTTGACGAATTGTCGCGCGTTGAAGTCCAGCGTGTGAGTTGTGAAAACAAAAGCGCTTGTAGAAAATTAATGAACCTATGGTTAAATAACATAACCAACTTTAAGGAGAAATAAATAATGCCAACCGTACGGAATGATTTTTTCAAGCTAGGTGAGAAATTTGTCACCGTGATCGGCGATGATGTAAAGGTCGGAGACATGGCTCCTGAATTTACCTCCGCCGCGCAGGATTGGAAACCGGTTAACCCCGTCGCTGAATCGAAAGGCAAAGTTGCCATCTTGAGCGCGGTACCTTCACTGGATACCGATGTCTGTGACCGTGAGACTCGCCGTTTCAATGAAGAAGCCGCCAAACTCAGCGATGATATTATCGTTTGGACCATCAGCACAGACTTCCCCTTTACCCAAAAGCGCTGGTGTGGTGCGGCAGGTATCGATAAAGTGAAAGTCGTCTCAGATGTGCTTGAAGCAGAAATGGGACTCAAATACGGCTTGCTGGTCAAGGAACGCCGCTATTTACGCCGCGCAGTTTTCGTTGTTGACCGCGAAGGCAAATTGACCTATGTGGCATATATGCCGCACAATGGTCAGGAACCCAATTACGATGAAGTGATCGCCGAAGCCAAGAAAGCGCTCGGATAAAAAGTACAGCCCTCGCAATTGCGGGGGCTGTTGATTTAACGGGGTTATAATGCGGAAATTTTACTTATACCGTTATGCGGTACTACGCAGGATAAATCATGGATCTCAATCAGCAATTTGAACTTATTCGTCAATCTGCGACTGTGGCGATGTTTGATCGTATCACCGCACTCAAAGCAAGCGGACGTCCGTTGGTGGGGCTGCAAGTGGGTGACCCGGATTTTGGAACAGCGCCGGCTATCATTGATGTGGCGTTCAAAGCGATGCAATCCGGCTTGACTCATTACGGTCCATCAACGGGCACGGTGGAGTTACGCAAAGCCATTGCTGCAAAACTTTTGCGTGACGAAGGCGTGACCTATGATCCCGCTTCCGAGATTCTTGTTACGCACGGTGGCATTCATGCCTATTATCTGGCGATGCAATCCATTTTGAATCCGGGGGATGACGTGTTGATTCCCGACCCATCCTGGGCGACACATTCCAACATGGCGATTATGTTGCGTGGAAATGTGATCCGCGTCCCAGCCCCAGCCGACAATGGCTTCATCCCTCATTTCGATTCGTGGCTGAAAACATTGACTCCCAAAACTCGCGTCATCGTGTTGAACTATCCCTCGAACCCGACCGGGGCATATCCTACGCGTGAATACTTACAAAAGCTTCAAGACTTTGCCAAAGAACATAACTTATGGATTGTCAGCGATGAAGTCTATGGAAGTTTATATTATGGCGAAAGACCCACCTCTGCCGCTGCATTCGAGGGTGCCAAGGAAAGAACCATTCTCGTCAACAGTTTGTCGAAATCCTATGCGATGACGGGTTGGCGGGTTGGATTCCTTGCCGCGCCTGCACGCGTGATCGAGAATGCCATCAAGGCTGGTCAGAACTCCATCACCTGTGTCGCGCCCTTCATTCAAAAAGCCGCCGCCTTTGCTCTCACTGACCCTGCGACCCAGGATGTGACCACAACCATGCGCGCCGCCTATGCCCGCCGCCGTGAACTGGTTCTACGTCTGGCGCATGAATTGGAATGTGAAAAAGTATTAGTCACACCGCCGCAGGGTGCGTTCTATTTCTTCCTTGATTTCCGTCCGTTGAAAATGACCTCGGTTGAGATCTGCGAACGGATCCTCGAGGAAGCCGGTGTGGGACTTGTCCCCGGTTCGGCGTTTGGTGACGAGGGGGAAGGCTTCGTCCGCATGACTATCGCAGCTTCGGACGAAGAAGTGGAAGCGGGTTTCCGCAAGATCGTGGCGTGGACGGAGAAGCAATAACAGCATTCACCGGTGGTCGAGTAGCCCTGAGCGCTTGTTGCGAAGGGCATATCGAGACCACCACTGTGCAGAGGAACTTTTGTTACAAGATTATTTTTGATAATTCTTTGGTTTCGACACCTGCACTTGCGTGCGGTGCAAGTGTACGTCCCGCAACAGACATGCGGGACTGCTCAACCAACGGATTATTTTTGAAACAGTGGAGTTATTATGAAAGTCGCATTTCAAGGTGAACCCGGTGCATATAGCGAACAGGCAGTATTTAATTATTTCGGCGATGTTGAAACACTGCCCTGCGAATCGTTTGATGTAGTCTTCGACGCGGTCAATGCACAGAAGTGTGACGCAGGCTTGATTCCCATTGAAAATTCTTTGGCAGGGAGTATTCATCAAAATTACGATCTGTTGTTGCGCAATCAACTTCATATTGTCGGGGAATATCTATTGCGCGTGCGGCATTGTTTGATCGCCATGCCCGATGTGAAAAAAGAAGATATCAAAAAAGCCATCAGTCATCCGCAGGCATTGGGACAGTGCGCCGCCTATTTACGCAAACATGGCATCAAAGCGGAGCAGGTCTACGACACAGCTGGCAGCGTGAAGATGCTCAAAGAGTCGGGTGCGCGTGATACAGCGGCGATCGCGTCGCGGCGTGCCGCTGTATTGTATGGCATGCAGATTCTCGAAGAAGGCATTGAAGACAACGCCGAAAATTACACGCGCTTCCTTGCCATTCAACACGAGGCCGTTGTCCCGCAAGAAGACCCTCATCAGGGCTTAGCGAAAACATCCATTGTTTTCACTTTAAAAAATCAGCCGGGTTCCTTGTTCAAGGCAATGTCTGTGTTTGCATTGCGCGATATTGACCTCACCAAAATTGAATCACGTCCGCTGCAGGGCAAGCCATGGGAATATCTTTTTTACATTGATTTCGTCGGCGCAACACATGAAGAAACTACAAAACGCGCGCTCGATCATTTAGGGGAATACGCTTTGACATTGCGTGTGTTGGGTTCGTATCCACGTTTCAAAGGAGATATGCCCAAATGAGAATTGGGGATGGGTTGATTACGGCTACAGAGAATATCTACTTTTGGATTAAAGCGCGGGAAAAGAAGGTTTGGGCGCGTGTTCTCCTGGTGTTATTCCATATCGTTAACTTTATTGTATTTCAGTTGGTCAATCTTTTTGCACAACTTCGTTGGCCTTTCTCGGCACTAGTCCGTTTAATCAACTCATTTCGCCCTGTTCCTTCAGGCTACCCCATACCTGCAAACGAAACTAGTCTGCAAAAATTAATAGAAAAGCATCAGGTGGTGCTTGTTGATTTCTGGACAGAATGGTGCGGTCCATGTATCCTAATGGAAGGCTCGTTGAAAGAATTCGCCAAACAGTATGAAGGGAAAGTTGTTGTTGCTAAAGTAGATGCTACTATTAATCCAAAGTTGACCAAAAGATATAATGTCATGGGGTATCCAACGTTGATTTTGTTTTTTGAAGGTAAAGAGATCAGCCGCATAACTGCAGCGCTAAACTTTAAAGCCTTGGTTAAGTTATTTGGAGATTTTCTGGAAGAAGAGTAGGTCTTAGGTTGAATTCGCCTGCAAGATTAGATTCCAAAATCGGGAGATTGATTTATGC
>Ga0210377_10001813_pt1 | contig 19088 bp, 8 predicted proteins | sample PLM4_65_b1redo_FD_155480 | JGI IMG/M metagenome (GOLD analysis project Ga0210377, IMG submission 155480) | Groundwater sediment microbial communities from an aquifer in East River, Colorado, USA - PLM4_65_b1 redo | ecosystem: Environmental > Terrestrial > Soil > Riparian zone | place: USA: East...
GACGCAAACGACGCAAAGCGTTTGAGTTTGGAGCTAATGGAAACCGCCGAGACGGCTATCGTCACGACGATCGATTCCGAAGGTTTTCCCCAGACCCGGGCCATGTTCAATCTTAGGCGGAAAGAGCAGTTCCCGGGTCTTGCCGGATTCTTCAAGAAGCACGGGAACGATTATACCGTCTACTTCACGACAAATACCTCTTCACCGAAGCTCGCGCACATCCGGCAGAACCCCAAAATCGCAGTCTATTACTGCATAGCGGACGAATTTCGCGGACTCATGCTGGGCGGCGAGATGGAGATCGTTACGGACCGTTCAATCAAAGAGGCCATCTGGCAAAAGGACTGGGAGACGTATTATCCCGGCGGTCCCCATGATCCGGACCATACGGTACTGCTGCTTCGCCCGATGGTCGCAAAGTACTACCATCAGCTCAATTCCTTTCATTTTGAGTTCAAGGACAAAAAATGAAGCGTGTGCGTGAAGGCGGATTTCTCATCGCGAAGATCCATCAGTCGGCTGGCAGGCTGTTCGCCAAAAAGCTGAAAAAATATGACCTCAACCGGATCAACCCCGCCCAAGGCAGAATTCTGTTTGCGCTCTGGAGGGAGGATGGAATCTCGATCCAGGAGCTTGCCACAAGAACATCCCTCGGCAAGTCGACACTGACCAGCATGCTGGACCGGCTCGAAGATTCGGGCCATTTGAGGCGTGTGCCGTCCGAAGAAGACCGCAGAAAAATCATGATCCGCCTCACGGAAAAAGACAAAAAAATGCAAACGGTGTATAACAAAGTGTCCCATGAAATGACGGAGTTATTCTATCATGATTTTACGGCAGGAGAAGTTGACGAATTCGAGCGTTCTCTTGAGCGGATACTCGCAAATCTTGAAACATATAAAGAGCAATGATTAACGAGGAGAAAGAGATGACAAAAACGAAGGTCGCAGCAAAGTACAGTTTCATCACTGTAGCATTTTGTCTTGTTATGCTGGCTGCGTTTGCATGCACGGCGAGCGCGCAACCAGGCCTGACCAAGATCGCGGAGGGAGTCTATTCCTACGTCGATTCAAAGGACCCTTCGCCCGCCCACAGTTTCGGCGCGAACGCCGGGATCGTCATCGGAAAAGACGGGATCGTGGTCGTGGACACGCTGATCTCCGCGAAAGAAGCGCAGCGGTTCATCAAGGACATCCGGACCGTGTCGGACAAGCCGATCCGGTACGTGGTCGATACGCACGATCATCTCGATCATGTCCTGGGGAGTTCGGAATTCGCGAAGCTGGGCGCTGTGATTATCGCACAGGCCGGGACAAAAACCGCGATGGTAAAGAACGGTGACGGCCTTTTGCAGCGGGCGAAATATTTCGGCCTGAACGACAAGGCCATGAGCGGCACGACCGTAGTCATTCCTTCCCTCACGTTCTCCGACGCCATGGAGCTCGACCTCGGGGACCGGAAGATCGAGGTGATCCACGCCGGCCCGTCGCACACCGGCGGGAGCAGCATCGTGTACGTGCCTGACAGCAAGACGCTGTTCGCGGGCGACATCCTCTTCACCGATTATCACCCGAACATGCGCGACGGCGATATCCAGGGCTGGGTCAAGGCGCTTGACCTGATCGCTTCCATGGACGTTATCAGCATCATCCCCGGACACGGGCCGCTGTCTACGAAAAAGGACGTTGCTGACATGAAAAATTACCTGATCGCTTTCGATGCAAAGGTGAAAGAACTTTCGGGCAAGTCCGGCGACCCGGAATATATCGCGTCGGAAGTGAAGAAGACCCTTCCCTCCCGCCAGTATTTCGACATGTTCATCGCGTCGAACATCAAGGCGCTGTACATGCAAAACACAAAAAAATAATCCCCATAAAACACACTGTGCGGCAGGCAACGTCCCTTGCGGGCGTTGCCTTGAAATTCCGCTTGAAAGATGCCTTTCTTTGTCATTCTGAAAGCGGAACCTTTTGACAATCGTTCTGATAATAACGCTATTCAGCCCTCCCCAGCAGAGGAATTTCCAGGATTCGCGTCTAGCACCACTTCATTCTGTCTAAAAAATGTATAATTTAATCGTGATCCTATTAATATCATTGGTTTTATAGTCAATATCCCCTTTCCTCCCCATGATTATTCTCTTCATGTCTACATGTCTAAGGCATTTCGAAGCAAAAAATAGGTTTTTAGAAGTCAAAAAACAGGGATTCCCCGATTGCAATTATTCGTGCAATGTAGTATTTTTTGTCTGCTATACTACAAAAGTATTACAAAAAAACATTTTCAAGGGGTGAAACGTAAGGGCATGCCCGAAAAGACTCCGGAGTTTTAAGCGAGTGCCACAGGGGGAGCAATGCTTACGAATTCAAAGCGCAATAACGCAAGTCATTTTATCGTCCGATCTTCAAAACTCTTTGTCGCGGCAAGTTGCGCGCTGATCATCGTCCTCTTTACACTGTTCGGCTGTGGAGGGGGAGGCGGTGAGGACGGCGCCGCGGCGCCGGAGACAAACGTCGGCGGAGGCTATACGCTCAAGGCCTCCGGCGGAACGTTGAACGACGGGTCCGGGGCAAAGGGGCTGGTGGTATTAGCAACGCTCAGAAAGGACGGAGGATGGGGCCCTGTGTATCAGTGGAATGTCACCATTGCCGATCCAGACGGCTATACACTTGCAGCCAAATACTACGATCCGGACCAGGGTAGTTATATGGCCTGGGAGTGGGCGGGCCTGGATCCTGTCGCCGGGACCTACCGCATTACCGCCACAGACGGAAACATCACCCTTTCCTATGATTTCACTGTGACCTCAAGCGTGCTTCCGCGACCCGCCCTGAACGCGAGTTATATAGACAATGACATGACCATATCCTGGCCGCCGGTCGGGGCCGGGTCATATTCATACATTGTTTGCGCTCCGGATTCCACTTGCGCCGGCGGTATGACCACATCCACATCTGAGATCGTCAGCTTTCCAACTCTTACCGCGGGAGACTATCTGGTCCAGGTCAATGCATACGCGACGAACCGGCTGGCGCTGTACGAAAACCATTCGGCTTCGCCGGGCCTTGCGCCTCACGAAAACGTTTCCACTTACACGTTCACCTATCCCGTTGGCGGCGACCAGGCCGCCGGGCACTACAGCCTCAGGGTTGCGGGAGGCGTCCTCGATTACGGGCTCCGCAGCCCGGGCAACACGCCCATCTACGGCCTGGCCCTCTGGACCTCGATCCAGGACATTACGAACATAAACAACCCCGTTGCCCCGGCAGGAGACTGGAATGTCGTAGTCACCGACCCAAACGGCCTTGCCATGAATTATATCTATCCGGCGAAAGACAGACACTATGCATACTGGTACTATGATATCGAGCCTGTGAGCTCCGGCACGTACACGGTGACCGTCACGTATGGATCGGCTTCGGAGACCGCCGCGTTCAGCCTGGCGAACACGCCCCCGGCGCTTGCCCCGCTTTCCTACACCCAGATCAACGCCTCCCTTGTCCCGAACGCCGGGAATGCAAGCTTGAACGACATCAGCATTTGGTGGCAAGCGGTGAGCGGGGCCAAATCTTACTACGTGAACCTCTGGGCGGACGTATGGGACAATGCCGCAAAACAGTATGACTACCAGGAAGTCTGGGGCGGATGGGTCAATACGAACGCCGCGCGCGTCCTGAACGGAGAGGTCCGGTCGGGCCTGATGTGCGACGTCTATGTAACGGCCTATGAGGTGGACATGACTTCCGCCGCGCCGCCGGCAACGGCGCCGACCAGGGCCGACATGTCGGAAAATTATTACGGCTATTATCTGACGTTTGCGACACCGTAGGCAGCGCGGAGGAACCATGAAGACATTCAGACAAGCCCTATTGCTAGTTGCCATCATTTTGTGTTCGGCGGCCGTATCGCGGGCACTGGAATTTTCCGCGGACACGGAAAGCCTGATGAACGGCAAGGTGATCAAGGGAAAATTTTACTATAAGGCCGACCGCCGGAGGATCGAAGGCGAGGCCGGCGACAAGCGGCAGATATCCATCGTCCGCATGGACAAAAAGCTGGTCTGGCACATTGCCGACCAGCAGAAGCAGTATCTCGAGCTGTCCCTGTCGGGAAAAGACATGCCCGGGCTTGCCATCGTGACGGTCCCCGGCGAGGTGAAGCGTGAGGCGCTCGGCAAGGAAATCGTGTGCGGACGCAGTACCGTGAAGTACCGCGTTTTCTTTAAGATCGACAAGAACGAGGGAATTATCTATCAATGGATTGACGACGAGTACCGGATGCCGGTGAAAACCTCGGACGAAGACGGGAAGTTCATCTCGGAATTCAGGAACATCAAGCCCGGGCCGCAGCCGGACGACCTGTTCGAGCTGCCCGAGGGCTACACCAGGTACACGATCGATCTTACGACAAAGCGATAGAGGGTCAAGGGCCGCCATCGACGACGGCGGCCGTGATATAAGGCGTTATTTGGATTTTATAACATCGTCCGCATAATCGGGGGTGCGCGTATGAAGAGCCTGGTGCAGAGATCGGCATTGACAAAAAGAACCTTGTTTGCGGTCCTTGTTTTTTCAGCTGCCCTCTGGGCGGCCTTTACCGCAAGCGGCGCCCTGACGGCCCCGAACGTCGTCAAGCTCAATCCCGTCGGGCTTGGCGTCGAAGCCTCGGGCGTGTGGACCGATGATGCCGCGGCCTGGTCTCTCTTCGACCGGGACACCGGCACTGCGTACGCCCCGTCGACCTCTCCCGGACGCGTCATGGTGACTCTTCCCGCGGCCACGGACATCAGCGCCGTTAAAGTCTACGGAAGCGCGTCCTGTAATCTCGCAATTTATGACGGCAGCAGCGGCGCGTGGGTCGTCGTTCCGGGTCTCGACAGTATCGCCCTCAAGTCCCAGGCCAATGTATGGGACGTCTTCGCTCCTGCGTCCGAGCTGCACACGAACAAGCTCATGTTCGAATTTACCGCCGCCGGAGGGCCGGCGGGCGGCGTCAAGGAAATAGAGATATGGGGGGACGACCCGGGAGACCCGTCGCTCACTCTTAAAGGCGTTAAGACCGCAACGGACGCTCAAGCCGTCCTCGCCGTTTCTCCGCGCCCCGCTCATATCGTCGAGCTTGACGGCGCTCCCCAGACCATTGACGTCCCGGCTGACGGCAGTCCCTATAGCGTAACCTTTACCTCGAGCTTCGACCCGAAGCTCATCAAGCGCGCTTATATCCTTTATGATTCCTTTAACGCGGCATATCCTGTCTCTCCTGAGAAAAGGATCAACGGCCTCTCCTGGACCGGCGGTTTCATCCCGGCGTCCTCCGCAAATCCGGAGTGGATTTCTCAGATAGAAGAAATTAACCCCTCATGGCTGGTAAAGGGCGGCAATACGATTGATTTCAGGAACCGGACGACACGGGCAGATCCTTCGTCCTACTTCATACGTAACCTCAAGGTGGTCCTCGAGCTCGATAACGGTTGGAACCTGGTTTCCGACGCTTCAGGCAGCGCGGAAAATGCAGATCACCCGGCTCAAATGGCGATTGATGGAGACCTCACCACTTACTTTGAGCTCAAGTCCTCCCACACGCTGGACATTAAAGCGGAACGAACGATGCAGCCCGATGCGCTGCGGATCAACCTCTGGTCCGCGGTTTCGCCGATGTCCGGGACGATCACCATTCAATATTTCCAGGGCAACCAATGGAAAAGCTTTGCCTCCGGCGGGACCATTGATATGTCCACGCTGAAGGGCGGGTGGAACGACATCAAAATGCCGGCGGTAATCGCGACCGATACCGTGAGGCTCGACATCCAGGTGACACCCGACCGGAGAAGGCCGGGAGCCACGACGGGCGGCATCAACGAAATAGAATTGACCGGAAGCCCGATCGGACCGCGCCCTGCCCGCGGTCTTGTGGTCGATTATCCGAAAGCCGGGGAGTATTTCGCGCGAACGGCCTATATTCAAGGCTTCATGGATCCGGCAGCGAATTCCTCGGGACTTGCTCAGATCTCGATCGAAGGAAAGACGGTTTCCAACACTGACGGGGCGTTCGGTCTCGCGCTTTCCAGGGACGAAACGCGCTTCGCAAGCCAGGCCGACAGCGACCCTTGGGAAGCAACGGTAACGGCGACCTATCCCGACGGCACGAACACCGCACAAACCGTTGCGCTGAACAGAAACCTTCTGCCCGCGGACCCGACCGATACCGGCAATTCCAACGACGCGTCACCCAGCAAGCGCGAGAAGTATTCGGACAAGCTCGTCCCGGGCCAGGCGAAGAAGATCCAGTACAAAGGCGTGACCCTCGACATCCCGGCGGGCGCGGTGGACAAGGAAACGGAGATCACCATCATCCCGCTCACCGAGGCCGACCTCAACCGCCTGAATCCCGGCATGATCAATGTTACCTACGCGGACGCCGGCTACCGCTTCCTGCCCCACGGCATGAAGTTCAAGCAGCCGATCAAGATATCCTTTGGATATTCGAAAACGCTGTTCGCCTCGGGGCAGGTGGACGACCAGGTGAACATGTACTACTATGACGGGTCGCTGCTCCGGTGGCAGCAGCTCAGCCGCGTCAAGGTGGACCCCGCAGTGTCCCAGGTCACGTCCTCATCGGACCACTTCACGGACATGATCAACTCCACGCTCGTGGTGCCCGAGCACCCCGAGGCCCTGACGTTCAACCCGAACAGCCTCAAGGACATCAAGGCCGCGGACCCCGCGGCGAACATCGACCTGATCGAGCCTCCCAGGGCCGATAACAAGGGCGCGGCGAACCTGAGCTATCCCCTGGAAATACCAAAAGGCCGGGGCGCGTACACCCCGGACCTTCGTGTCACTTACTCCAGCAGCAACACCAACGGCTGGATGGGCCTGGGCTGGGACGTCCCGGTCCCGAGCATCCAGATAGACACGCGATGGGGCACCCCCTCCTATGATCCTCAGAACGAGAGCGAAAGTTACCTCCTGGCAGGCCAGGCCCTCGCGCCGGTTTATAAATGGAACGACGATGTCAAGATACAGAGAACCGCCGACCGGCGGTTCTACAAGCGCGTGGAAGGAGACTTCTTCAAGATCATCCGTAAAGGCGGCGACCCGGCAACTTATTCCTGGGAAGTAACGGACAAGTCCGGGGTCCGGTATATCTACGGCCAGACCGCCCAGGCGCGGCTCGCGGATTATAAGAACGGCAACGTCTTCCAGTGGTTCCTCGAAAAAGTCGTGGACACGAACGGGAACGTGACGTCCTATTCCTATTTCACGGACACAAAGCAGAATTACCTGAACACCCATTCCGGCAATCCGCCGCAGAACTCGCTCAACGGAGAGAACTGGACCTCCGTCTATCTCGACAAGATCGCCTACGCGGGAAACGAGAAGACAGGCGCGGCCCCCCCGTACACGGTAGCGTTTCTCCGGGACTCCGGAAGCCGCCCGGACCTCATTATCGGCGGAAAGGTCGGGTTCAAGACCGCCCAGCGGTACCGGCTCGACAGCGTGGAAGTAAAATTCAAGGGCCAGACCATACGGAGCTATAAATTCGATTACCTCATCGGGGATTTCTCCAAGAGCCTGCTCAGCAAAATCACGTACAAAGGCGCGAATGACGCTGTTTTTTACAAGCACCGCTTCGATTACTACACGATGCCGCGGTCCACGAACGGCAACTACGCGGGATTCGGAGCTCAGGAATCATGGGCTGCTCCGTTGTCCTTCGATCTTTTACTGACCAACAATGAATCCCACAGCAGCAACCGCTACCGGGGACAGGGGCCGGTGCCCCTCAAGATGCTCTCCTGGGGCAAGCTCACAGGCTCCGCGCATGAGGAAAGTGACACCAACTCCAAACTGATCGACATCAATGGCGACGGTCTGCCTGACCTGGTTTATAAGACCGCCGCGAATATCAACCAATCCATACCGGGAGGAGCCGGCGGGTTCAATCTGCCCGTAGGGATAAGCGGTCTGTCCGCCCTGGAACAGGAGCACCGGACCACGGCCCACTGGGGCGATGCATACTATGCGGTCGTCGCCTCGTATTCGAATGATATGGCTTATACCATAAGCAATTCGAGCGCAACGATGGCCGACATCAACGGCGACGGATTTCCGGACCTTGTTTACGGCCCCGGTGTCTTGTACAACCATGTCATTGAAGGAAAGGGGTTCGAGGCGAATCCTTCCTGGAGCTATACGTCCAGCTCGGACCTGTCGAGCCTCGAGAACGAAACCAAGCAGCACCTGCACCTGGCCGACGCGATCAGCAAGTGGACGGCGCCCTTCGACGGCGACGTCCGCATAACCGGCACGGTCCGAAAGAAAGCGGCAAGAATTGATAAGAATGAAGACGGCGCGACCCTCTCTATTTATAAAGGGAACGCGCTCATCGGAAGCCTGTATATCCGACCGGACGATACGTCCGTGCATCTTCTGGGAGAACTTGCCGGCAATCCGGGGTCGGACAACATAGTCCTCCCGGGCGTCAACATGAACGACCGCATCTATTTCCGCGTGAATTCGTTCAACAACGGGGACAACGACGCGCTCCTGTTCGATCCCGTGATCAGCTACGACGCGTCCGGAGGCCGGTCTCAGCAGGCGCTTCAGGACCTCAAAGACGTTTACGGACGTCCTCTCTACTCGTACCAGGCCTCGGCCGATTTCACGCTCGCGGACACCCAGCAGAGCATCTGGGCCGCCCCCTATCAGGGGACGATGACGCTCACGGGCCGGATCACGAAGCTCCCCACGCCGGACGACGTGACGGTGCGCATCTGGAGAACGGCGAACCCCGATTACAGCGTGTGGGACCCCGTCCTTTACAGCGAGTACACATTTACGGCCAACGTCACGCAGACGATAGAGCTGAACGAGACGATTGACACCGTCCAGGCGGAGCGTTTCCTCGTCACGGTCAATTCCGACCGGAACATAGACCCGGCGAGCGTGGGCGTTGACGTCCAGGCGGTCTATTCCGCGGTCAATGTATGCAATTTTTCATCTGACCCGACCAAGTTGTCGTGCTCGGTGCAGCCTGTGGCCGACCAAGACGCGAAGGGTCAGGACGGGACCCTGCTCTACCGCTTCAGACCCGCGGTAAACTATCCGCTCACCCTTATGGTCCCCAGAGCGAGCGCTCTCACCTGGACCGCGCCCTACGACGGTACGATAACCATAAACGGCGGCGTGGTGAGAAGCGCCTCTTCCGGGGCCTTCACCGCTCGCATCCTCGGCATCAATAAGTCCGTCTGGAAACAGAGCGTCCCGTCGGGGCTCATTTCCCAGGGGGACCCCGCGGAAACATACACTCCCAACGTTACCCTGGTCGTTCAACAGGGTGACCAATTGTTCTTCGAAGTCCAGTCCACGGCGCCGCTGGGCAGCGCGGTTTCCTGGTCGCCGGCGATCACCTACACCCGGTACTGCCCGTCAGGCCCGGCCTCGTGCGCTGCTGTCACCTGCGGTCCGGACCCGGACACGGGCGTAATCACATGCAGGCCCTCCGGCACGCAGTTCATTTTCAACCCGGACGTGCAGTTCTCCTATGCCGATCCGGGCCAGGGCAACGAGCCTTTCGGCGGGGGTTTCCGGCAGTGGTATTTCGGCCAGTGGAACGGAAACAATGCATGGGACGAGACCCTGATCAGGAAACCGGCCCAGGACGACGACGCGGCCCTTGACGCCTTTGTCCGCATGGGGCCCGAGCCTGCCGGCGATTCCGATTCCGACGGCCAGCCGGCCTGGATCGCTTTCGAGAACAAGTGCTTTGTCACGGCCGGCGAGATGGCGTCGTCCCGCGTGGCCGGAAACGTGGACTATTCCTTCACCGGGAAGGGGATCATCAGACAGAGCACCGGTTTAAACACCAGCCAGGGCGCGGGAATCCTGGTTGCAGGCGTTCAAGGCAGCAACGGAGACACCGATACGCAGATCGAACTGCTCGACTTCAACGGAGACCGGTATCCGGACCAGGTGACTCCCGGCGGCGTGCACTTGAACGACGGGAGGACCGGATTCAAGCCCCAGAAGTATGCCGTCCCCGGCTCATTCAGGTCCATCCACAATTGGAACGCCGGTTTTAATGTGGGCGTAGGGACCGTGGTGAACGGCATCGGATCGGATGGAAAGACCCTGGCACAAACGCTGACAAGTCTCGCCAACGGCGGTGGTTCAATCCTCGACCTGCTCGTTGTCTCCTTTTCCGCGGGGTTCGCCGAAGGCACGTCCACGACCAGGACGGACCTCATCGACATCAACGGCGACGGCCTGCCGGACGTGGTGCACCAGGACAGCGGGAACGACGGTTCCGTACAAGTGCGCCTCAACCTGGGCAACAACCGTTTCGGCGAAGAGGAGGCGTGGGCGCTGCCCGTGGGTTCCCTGAGCGATAGCGACATCATCCGTCAGCAGATCAGAAACAATCTGATCCCCCTGCCCTTTGACAAAAACCCGATCAACACCAGCGAAAACAGGACCGTCAATGCGAGCCTCGGTCTCGATCTTTGGGGCTTCGCGGGCTTTTCCGGCGGCATGTCGCTCGGGGTCACCCGGAACGAAGTCGCCATGATCGACGTGAACGGCGACGGACTCCCGGACCAGGTGATGAAGTACTCCTTCGAGAACTTCTTCCGCGTCAAGATCAACCAGGGAGGCAGCTTCGGCCCGGAAGAGCGCTGGACGGTCCCGTCCTGGAACATGCACGATCCTGATAACAACCCATTTACAGACCTGCTGTATCGCTTTGGGTCCTTGCCCTATTTGGCACAATATGCCGGAGAAGGCATATTCCTCGCCAACACGATGCTCACCGGAAACGACACGCTTGCCAGCACCACGACCACGGGCGGCACGTACGGGTGGTTTTACAATCTTCCGATACCCCTCATTCCGCCGAACCCCTTCGGCATTCCGCCGTGGTTTCTGATCAAGGGCAGGGAAAACGCCTCGGGCATATCGAGCACCGTGTCCCAGGTCGAGTTCGTCGACATAGACGGCGACGGCCTGCCGGACCACGTCTTCAAGGGCGGCGCTCTTTTCAGCGACGTACAGGTCAAGCGAAACCTCGCGGGCGAGGTCAACCTGCTCAAGTCCGTGGACCGGCCTTTGGGCGGCGGCTTCGAGCTGTTCTACACGCGCACGGGCAACAAGGTGGACTACTCCGTCCCGGGCAACATCGTCGACATGCCCCACAGCCAGTGGGCGCTCACCGAGGTGAAGCTTGCGGACGGGATGAAGAACACCTACGAGACCTCATACGCCTACGGCCCGGGTTTCTACAGCCGGGCCGAGCGGGAGTTTTACGGGTTTAAGAGCGTGACCGAGAACCGGGGCGCGGGCGGCGACGCGGTCACGGTCGTCAACACCTACGACAACCAGGACTACTACAGGAAAGGATTGCTTATAAGCTCCGTCACCAGAGCGGGAGGCGCGAATGTGCCGATAGAAAACAGGCCGATCTACGTCTCGACCCAAAATACGTACGACGCGACGCCCGGCGCGGTGCCCGACTCGCTGTTCCCGCATCTTACCAGGACCGGGACCGATTTCTACGATGTTAACGCGCAGACCGTGGCCAAGAGCACGAGCCAGGAGTACACCGCCTACGACAGCTACGGCAATGTGCTCGAGTACCTGGACCGCGCGGACGACGGCACATCCGACGACGTGTACGCGTCCATCCGCTACAACCAGTCGAACGACGCGGAATACATCTGGAACAAGCCCGCGAGCATCGACGTGAAAGACGCAGGCAACACCCTCTATCGCCACCGGAGCGCCGTGTACGAGAACGGCACAGGCAACCTCCTGACGCTCACCATCTTCGTGAATCAGGGCACGAACGCCCAGTGGAGCATGGGCTACAATCCCGACGGGAACATCGCCACCATCACCTCTCCCCAGGGAGACCCGAGCCACAATAAATACACCCAGGGCTACCAGCTCGCGTACGCCTACGACCCTGACACGGCCACCTACGTCACGGGCATCACGGACTCCTTCGGCTATGCCTCAAGCGCGGACTACGACCTGCGCTTCGGCCAGCCCGTCCGTTCAGCGGACGTGAACGGCAACTCCCGGGTGAACGACTACGACGAGTTCGGAAGACTCATCCATGTCTACGGGCCCTATGCCGTAAGGGGCGGCAGTCCGGCCTGCCAGCCCACGATCGCCTTTGAATATATCGCGCCGGGCCTGAATGGAGAGAACGAGCTCGCAACCCCCGCCCGCGCCGTCACCACGAACCGCGCCGACTCCTCGGCAGGCTGCACGGGCGTCGTCATAAAGACCGCGACAGTCAGCGACGGCCTGAAGCGGATCATCCAGACCAGGAAAGACGCAGAAGTGAACGGCGCCCCCACGGTCGTCGTCTCGGGCAAAGTCATCTTCGACAGCCTGGGCCGCGTCAAAAAGCAGGGCCAGCCCGTTGTGGGGAGCGGCTTTGCCTACCAGGACCTTGGGATAAAACATCCCACAATATTCTCATACGACACCCTGGACCGCACCACGAGCGTCACGATGCCCGACGGGACCGTCACGACCATGATTTACAGGTTTGAGAACAACCTGTTCCTCACGCAGGTCATCGATCCCTTGCGCCATGCCAAGGAATCCTACAAAGACGTCCACGACAAGATCCGCGCCGTGACCGAGCACAATCTCGGCCAAACCATCACCACGACCTCCTACATCTACGACATCCTGGGACAAATTACCAATGTCACGGACGCCAGGGGCAACCAGACAGCCATCACCTACGACCACGCCGGCAACCGGCTCACGATCAATAACCCCGACACGGGGCTCACAAAATACACCTACGACGCCAACGGCAACGTTACGACCAAGGAAACCGCGAACCTCAAGCGGGCGAACAAGCTCATCGGCTACCAGTACGAGTACAACCGCCTGATCGAGGTCCAGTACCCCGACAGCCCGCACGTGCTCTACCAGTACGGCGCGCCCACCGAGGCGGGAGACGCCAAAGGAAACCTGGCCGGCAGGATCAAGCAGGTCATTGACGAGTCCGGGACCGAACTGATGTACTACGGCCGTCTGGGCGAGACCACGAAGGAACTCAGGCAGATCAACGCCAGGAACAACCCCGTCAACAGGATACTGTTCGAGACGGACTATATTTTCGACTCCTTCGGCAGGATGCTCAGCATGACCTACCCCGACGGAGAAGTCCTCTCTTACGTCTACAACACCGGGGGCCTGCTCAAACAGGCGTACGGCATGAAGCGGGCAAACCGCTACGACTACGTCAAAACGCTCCTCTACGACGAGTTCGGCCAGAGAACAAAACTCGTCTACGGGAACAACGTCGCGACGAACTACACGTACGAGCCCCTCATGCGCAGGCTTAAACACCTGCGCACGGTGGAGCCGACCAAAGGTAGGGTGATCCAGGACGTGAACTACAACTATGACCCCATGGGAAATATCCTGGATATCGCCAACCTGGCCCCGGTGCCGACCGGCGGCGAGATCGGCGGTCCCACCGAGCACCACTACACCTACGACGACCTGTATCAGCTCACGACCGCGAACGGGTATCATATCCCCGCACCCGGCAAAAAGACCATCTATACGAACGCCATCAACTATGATACAATCGGAAACATCACGAGAAAGCTCCAGACCCACCTCATCGTGGGCACGAACAGCAGCCAGCAGCCGGCAGAGACCAACTACGACCTGTGGTATAAATACACCGGCATCCAGCCCCATGCCGTGACCGACGCCGGGGACAAGCTCTACACCTACGACAGCAACGGCAACATGCTCGGGTGGACCAGCAAGACCACGAACGCAAGCCGTATCATCACCTGGAACGAAGAGAACAGGGTCAAGAACATAGCGGATTCAGGGAATGGAACATCATTCCTGTACGATGATGCAGGCGAGCGTGTGGTCAAGGGCGGAGGCGGGAACGAGACGGTCTACGTCAACCGGTTCTACGCGGTAAAGAACGGCGATCTTGGAACAAAGCATGTCTTCGTCGGAGAAACGCGCGTAACCACGAAGCTCGAAAAAGACGGCGGCAGCATCCAGAGCGGAGTGCCGGGAGCGAACGCCTTCAATGTCAGCCAGGGTCTTCAGAACGCCCTGAACCAAGGCAATCCCTCTGCGCCGAAGAAAGGAATAAACCGGAGGCTGCCGGGCAGTGGCACTGGCACGGCCAGCGGCTCGCCGCCAATCGAGAAGTTTGAGTTCTTCTATCACGGCGATCATCTGGGCTCGTCGAACTTCATCACGGATGATCTGGGAGCTGTGTATCAGGACCTTGAATACTTCCCGTATGGGGAAACATGGGTAGAAGACGGCGGCTCAGGGCAGATGCCGATGTACCGGTTCACGGGCAAGGAGCTTGACCCGGAGACAGGGCTGTATTACTTCGGAGCGAGGTATTATGATCCGGTCTTGAGCAGGTGGATTAGTGCGGATCCGATATTTGGGAAATATCTGCCGACAGGAGATAGAGAGAAAGATAAAAATCTGCCAGGGTATGGAGGAGTATATAGACCTATTAACTTAAATCTTTACACATATTCATATCAAAATCCTATTAAATATTTAGATCCAGATGGCAAGGTAGGACTTCTTTTACAGTATGAAGCAAAATTGGCTGCTGGAGCTCCAGTCGGGAATCGAGATGTAAGTGCTATTGTGACTACTTCGACCACTAAGGGATTAGTATGGGATCCTGTTGGGGGCACTCTTTATTCAACTAATTTTGTTTCATATGGCGCTTATGCAGCAGCACAATTGGATACAGAGTATTCAGAAGAGTATGTGCTGGGTGGATATGTAGGCGCCGGAGCTAACATAGTCTTAACGAATGCTAAAGTACCATCTAAGGATCTTGTAGGTATAACGCCAACGACTTTTTTTAATCTTGATTTAGGTACGCGTTCAATAAGTTTGTCATTTGGGGAAGATGAAAACGGTATATGGGCATTTTCTTTAGGAGCGCCTGAGACAGGTCCAGGACTAGGCATTGCTCTAGGTACAGTTAATATGAAAACTGGAGAAGTAAATGAAACCGCGATATTCAAAGCGAGGGGACCGCAGGCAGGTATTGGTTCGTCGGCTCAAACAAATAATACTACTCTAAATATTTTAAACCATAGGATGCCAGATCCATCTGTAATGAATTGTCACGCGCGTGAATAGCAATGGATTATGTGAGTCTGTTTTGTGAAGATACGTGAATTAGATAGTTTGTGGTTGTTTTCTTCAGTTGCAATGATTAGTTTGGATTTCTTTTCGCATGGAATTTGTCTGTGAGGAAGGGACAGAAAAGCTCGGATGTCTCTCCGTTTTGTTTACTCAATAAATAATGAGCGCATCAGAGGCTAGAAAGGATTTTTATGAGAAAACTCTCATTATTAATTGTCTTGTTGGTTGTTTTTAATTCATTAAGTTGCTCACCATCCAGAACAGGAAGTGATTTCGAAATAAAATTTGGATTTATGCGGCAGGATGCGAAGGGAATCTTTTATGTATATAAAGAAACTAGGGAGATTCCCAAGATTCTTGAAAATACCGGGTTTCGATATGGATATACAATAAAAAATACTAAGGATTCTAATTTTATAGTTTTTTTGATTTTATACCCACCCTCACCAGTTAAAATATATAAATTTAGAGATGAATTTAAAAATGAAAGCAGAGTAGAAGCCGGGGGTCCCGTTATACGCACAAAACCTGTCGAAGTTACGGGTAAAGCTTCTGCTTCTTTTTCATTTGACAAGAGTGATCCGCTTGGCATTTGGAAGCTAGAAATTTACGTTAACGATAAGCTAATACGTACTATTAACTTTTCAGTGGTTAGTTCCCCAGATGTCACCTAATGGATATTTGATATGACTGACAAAAATATATATTCAGTTCAATGGCAAAAATATAAACGACTAAGCCGACTATCGTGGATTATTTTTTTGGCTTGCGTCCCAGGCGTAGTTATCATCGGGGGCGTTTTATATGCGATATTTGGATCCGAAACTCTAATTTATACTGTGGCAACCATATGGATGCTCGCGGTCGTTGTTGTCCTATTTCACCGCGCGTGAGACCATGTAAAAAAGGGCAAGATGCAGCGAATTTTTTGGATAACAGTTGGTGAAGGACGTTACTGGCGGCGTAAAGGTGGAGTAAGGCGAGCGAGTTAAGTGAGCCCAACTCGGGAAAAGATTGATTTAGCCTGAAAAAGGCGCAGTTATCTTGTAGAAAGCAAAAGGCAAGAAGTCTGACTATGCAGCTTCCTTCAACCGATACGCCCTGAGATGTCCATTTCCCAAGTTGATTTCTTCGATTGGTGCACGGATTCGCTTTGAGATCTTGCTCGGTTTTGGAATGACTTTATTGTAAAACACGGCGTTCGGCGTTTGGCCGTCAATGGCCTCGTGAAGACGGAATTCGTTATAGTAGAGCAGATACTCTGCCAACAGCCCGTCAAGCTGCATTCTGCCTTTCAAAAAGAAAAGGCAAAGAAACTCATATTTCAGCGATTGAAAGAACCGCTCGATTTTGCCGTTTGTCTGCGGGTGCCTGACTGAAGTTTGCACGTGGTTTATTCCGTGTCTTGTCGTCAATTCCTTGAAGGTGCTTGATATAAACTGACCGCCATTATCCGTGATGATGCGCTTCGGCACGCCGAAGACTGTAAAAAGACGCTTCAATTCATTTTCAAGCCACTTCGCCGTCGGATGAAAAGTGGAAGAAAGGCAGAAGACCTTCCTGGAGTAATGATCGATAACGCCGAAGACATAAATCCTGAATATACCAAAAATTCGCAGCACCGTAAAATCAAGAGACCACAGCGCGTTCGGATAGCTTGCCGTGATAGGTTTAGGCCTATTTTCAGCGTTCCCGTTTCCTTGAGGTTGTACGGGTCTCGGCCTCAAAAGAATCCGCCGAATTGTCGACGGAGATAAAAATATGAGAAGATGCCATAGATGCATCGCAATCCGGAGATAACCCCATGAAGGGTTTTCATTTTTGATCTTCCTCACCAGCAATTCGATATCCTTTGCCGTCTTATTCACCGGAAGAAGAGGTCTGGATTTTCCGGACAGGAGGCCGAAGAAGTTTCGTTTCGCCGTTGAAATATAGCGCAGCAGAGTGGACCTTGAAATCGGCAGATAGAGATGTATTCTCCGGCGCGGGACCTTGAAGCGGAATGCGAAAAGAATCATCCGGCACTTCGTAAGAAACGGCGGCTTCAATCTTTTCCTTCTGATATACTGCTTCATGATCGAGTTGGCCGTTTTCAACCGCTTGGTCTCCTCCTGAAAAAAAGCAATTTCATGCGGCAGAGCTTGATGCTTCATTGAGTGATAATCGCGGTACAGCTTGCAGAGAAAAAGGAACAGTTTCCCGATGAGCCTGCCTGACCGACGAATCACCAATGCCTCCTTATCATTAAATATCTAGAGTAGCATATACGAAACTGATCTCATTTGAAAGCGTTCTTTGAAAATGCGACTCCATGACATTCGGACGATCCCGCCACGGGCAACATGAAAAAGCTCACGCTCCACAACACGGAGACCTCGATCTCCGTCTGGAACATGACCTACGACGGTTACGGGAACATTTGGACGATCACCGACCCCGTGGGATACGTGCTCACCTATACCTACGATCCGGACACCTTCACCTACGTAACGCAGATCACGGACAACTTCCCCGGCGCCAGCGGAGGCCCGTACTATTCCACCGCGAGCTACAATCTGCTCTTCGGCCAGATGGCAACATCCGTTGACCTGAACAAGAACGTCGAGGCCAGGGGGTACGATGAATTCGGAAGGCTCACCTGCGTGTTCGGCCCCTATGACGCGGCCCCTGCGGACCCCAATACGTGCACGGGTTCGCCGACCATAGCCTTTGCGTATACCCCGCCCGCGCTCAGCGCGGACAACGAGACCCTTGCCGCGCCCGCCCACGCAGTCACCTATAACAGGGCCGTGTCGGTGAAGGGAAGCGACCCGATCATCATCAAGACCATCACCTACTCAGACGGTATGAAGCGCATTCTCCAGACCAAGAAAGACACGGACAAAAACGGCGCGTACGGCATGACCGTCTCGGGCCTGATCGACTTCGACGATCTCGGCCGCGTCACCCTGCAAGGCCAGCCAGTGTTCGAATCCGGCTACAATGCCGCCTTCAGCAACCAGCCGGCCAAGAACCCGACACTGTTCACCTACGATACTCTCAACCGCACCGTCATGGTCCAGACCCCGGACGACAACGCACCGGGCCGCCTTGCCACGACCACGACCGCGTACACCTTTGGCTATGTCAATAACAGCGGCAATCTTTACGCCATGACCGTCGTCGTTGATCCCGAAGGCAATAAAATCGGCGGCGCAAACAGGCGCGGCACCAAGGCGAGCTACAAAGACGTGGACGACCGCATTGTAGCGGTCACGGAGTACAACGCAGGTGCGCCCATTACCACGCATTACGCCTACGACCCCCTGGGCCAGATCGTCACGGTCACGGACGCCAAAAACAACGTCACCATTGTCGAGTACAACATGCTCGGCTACCGGATTGCCATCACCAACCCCGACACCGGAAAAACCGGGTACAAGTACGACGCGAACGGCAACCTTATAGCTAAGTCTATGGCGAACAATAATAAAGCCAGCTATGCTTACACCTTCAACCGCCTGACGGACATCACCTATCCCCAGAGCCCGACCGTGCACTACGACTACGGCTTCATGAACGAGGCCTACAACCGCGCGGGCAGGATCAAGCACGTAAGCGACGAGTCCGGCGACGAATGGCGCTACTACGGGAAATTAGGCGAGACCACCCGGGAAGAGAAAAGGGTCAACGCCCACACGCCGTCCCAGCAGCAGAAAAAATACACCACCGACTACGTGTTCGACTCCTTCGGCAGGATGGTCGACATGACCTATCCCGACGGCGAGACCCTCCACTACGCCTACGACAACGGGGGTCTCTTAAAAGCCGCCTGGGGCGAAAAAGACGGCAGTCGCTACAACTACATAAACAGCCTGCTGTATGACGAGTTCGGCCAGAGGACCCATATTGCGTACGGGAACG
>Ga0210377_10001814_pt1 | contig 19081 bp, 16 predicted proteins | sample PLM4_65_b1redo_FD_155480 | JGI IMG/M metagenome (GOLD analysis project Ga0210377, IMG submission 155480) | Groundwater sediment microbial communities from an aquifer in East River, Colorado, USA - PLM4_65_b1 redo | ecosystem: Environmental > Terrestrial > Soil > Riparian zone | place: USA: East...
AAGCCGCAATCGCCAAAACCATTGGCGTGACGCGCTCTATGGTCTCGCGCATGCTGACGGAAGCACGGGAAAATGGCATTGTTGAAATTCGTATCCAGCGTCCGTTGCAATCGGATTCTGAACTTGAGAGTGAACTGAAAGAGAAATTTGGTCTCAAGGATGTTTTTGTAGTGGTTACCAGCCACCGAAGCGGCGAACGACTCACCCGCACTCTTGGAAATGCAGGTGCGCAGGTGCTCACGCGCTATCTCGCGCCTCAGAAGACCCTGGGATTAGCGTGGGGAACATCCATCAGTGCGACGGTGGATGCGCTCGAATCTACAGAGACGATGCCAGTTAAAGCGGTTCAATTGGTCGGGGCGATGGGCGCTCGTAACATGGAGTACGACGGCCATGACCTGGTGTCGCGTATCAATGAGAAGCTTGGCGGTGAGGCTTACTATCTAAATGCTCCTTATCTCTGCCAGAACTCTGAAATGGCAAAATCACTCCTGGAGACGAAAAGTATCCAGGAGACCATCAGTGTAGGAAAGATAGCAGATGTAGCATTATTGGGAATTGGGACAACCTCACCTGATTATTCAAGTTTTTTTCTTGCAGGTTACATAACCCGCCGCGAACTTGATGATTTGCGGAAAGCAGGGGCTGTTGGTGATGTATGTGGCTTGCATTTTGATATAAACGGTCAACCCGCCTGTGATGATTTTTGTGATCGTCTCGTCTCCATCCGCAGGCAGGATCTGTTGTCCATACCCGTGCGGCTGGGAGTGGCAGGCGGCGAAGGGAAAGCGGATGCCATTCTCGGCGCTCTACGAAGCAAATATGTGAACGTGCTGGTGATCGATAGTACGACTGCCAGAAAAGTGCTTGAACTGGCAAAATAAAAATGAATGAGGTGTTTAATGACCAAAGATAAGAGGAAGGAAATTGAGAAGGATATAGGTTCCCGCGAACAATTTGAGGATCGCGTGAAACGATTGAAGTTGTCCGATAATACTCTGATCGGTCTGTATCAGACGATGTGCACGGTCCGTCACTTTGAGTATATGGCCGATAAGCTGTATGCGGCGGGTAAGGTCCATGGGACCATGCATCTTTCGGCGGGACAGGAGGCGGTGGCGGCGGGCACCAGCCTTGCAGTCCATGCCGATGATTATCTGATTAATCACCACCGCGGTCATGGTCACTTCATTGCCAAGGGCGCTGACATCAACCTGATGATGGCTGAGTTCATTGGCAAGGATACCGGGTATAACCACGGTCGAGGCGCATCACGTATGATCGGCAAGCCCTTTCAACAGCAGCGGTTGCCTTGACGCTTTCAGGCAAAATTTATAAACGACATTTTGAAGGTGCTATCCGTAGCCAGCAGATTATTGAAACTCTCAAACACTTGCAAAGGCACGTCCACGGCAGCATCATCTTGATTTGGGATCGCGCTCGCATTCATACCAGCAAGAAAGTTCGAGACTATCCTGTCGAGCATCCTGAAATCCACATCGAACTCTTGCATGCTTATGCACCCGAACTCAATCCAGAAGAGTATTGTCATGGCAACATCAAACAGCATCTCAAAAATGCTCGACCAGCAAACAAGACTGATATCCGCTTCATGCTGGATCATGACTTTGCTCGTTTACGGAGACGTCCTGATTTATTGCTCAGTTTCTTTCATGCCGCAGGTGTTCTTGTTAGGCAATTAAGGTTAACCTGAATAATATAAAAAATAAATCTTGACACCGGAGGTTAACCATGACTGAGTTCGATAAAGATAAAGATGACATAATAACCAAAGTTCAACTTACACCAGCAGAACAGTACGTATACTCCACCAAGTATTGGGTTGAAATCTATCTTAAGTGGTGTACCCATTTGGCGGAAGAGGTGGGGTTAGGGTGGAAAAAAATTAATGAAGAATTACAAAAATCATTATTGGGAGTCAATGCCTGGCCTGGATATATTGATGAGGTGGTCGAATATAGCCCTGAGCGAACTTCGATCAAAGGATCGGGTAGTTGTGTAGTACTAGATATTGCCAGGAAACTTGGTATTGAAAGGAAGATTGATTTATTTCCCTGGTGTGTTACTGCGGCTGACTCGTACTTGGGAAAAATTAATCCCAAGCTCAGGTTTGTACAGGCGATGGCAATGTGTCGGGGAGACGAATATGACTTAGGATACACGGAATTGATGGATCACGAAGTGGATCACGAAGTCACTGGCTCGAAACATGTATATGAGCAAGCCAGAGAGTTTCAGGGAAGCAAAGAGAAAAAGTAGAAGCGCAAAGGTTTCTCGAAGATACTCTGCCTGACTGTTTTATATTCTTATGAATTTCTTCGTATTCTTCGTGGTTTAACTTGCACTGCACGTGTAGCCTGTGTGCAAGTGTCGCGGTGAAAAAGGTTTTTACAGCGGAGTCGCTTGTGGAAATATCTCAAGACACTGCAAAAATTTAATTATCACTCATTGTGAGAGGTTTATATGAGCGAGAATCTAACCACCTTGCTTAGATCAAAAACTAAAACCATCAAGATCAACAGGGATTTACCCACCGCCATCATCGGTGAACGCATCAATCCTACCGGCCGCAAGGCTGTGTTGGAAGCCCTGAAAGAGGGCAACTTTGACATCGTCTGCAAAGATGCGCTTGACCAGGTGGCGGCAGGAGCCGCAGCATTGGATATCAACGCCGGTGTGCCGGGTGCAGACGAGCCTGCCTTGATCGGGCAAATCATCCGCAATGTAACTGAAGTGGTGGATACGCCGCTGTGCATCGATACCGCTAACCCGCTGGCGCTGGCGGCGGCGCTCTCGATTTACGAAGGCAAAGCCTTGATCAATTCCGTCAATGGCGAAGAACGTTCTCTGACGAGAGTCCTGCCGTTGGCCAAGGAATATGGTGCGGCAGTCATCGGCCTGTGCATGGACGATAATGGAATTCCCGCTACGGCTGAGCAACGCTTCGCAGTAGCGGTACGCATCATTGAACGCGCCACAAAACTGGGCATTGCGCTTGAAGATGTGATCATCGATCCGCTGGCAATGGCTATGAGTGCCGACAGCAACGCCGGTAGAATTGCACTGGATACAATTGAATTGGTCGTTAGAGAGTTCGGTGTCAACATCTCGATGGGCGCCAGCAACATTTCCTTTGGTATGCCAGACCGCAAGTTTATCAATGCCACGTATATCGCCATGGCGATCCATGCCGGCCTGACCTGCCCAATCACCAATCCCTTACAGACTGAAGTCCTCACAGCCGTATTGGCAGCTGACCTTTCCATGGGACGCGATGAGTATGGCATGGGATGGATCAAAGCCTATCGCAAACGCGAAAAAGGGAAAGTTGCATCGTGAGCGAGGCAACCACACAAAACAGACCGATTGTCATTTTGGCCTGTCAGGTTTTTCAACACTGGTTGGAACAACTATTGCCAAATGGATTTGCTACAAACCTTACTTTTTTCGATTACGGATTGCATGTTGTTCCCAAGAATCTGCGCCAGACCCTCCAGCAGGCAATTGACAGTATTGAGCAGCCCAGTTTGGTCGTGCTGGGATATGGTCTGTGTGGAAATGGATTGGATGGCATCAACGCCGAAAAGCACTTTTTGTTGATTCCTCGTACCGACGATTGCATCGCCATCCTGCTTGGTTCTTATCAGGCATACCTTCGTGAGATGAAAAAAGAACCTGGCACGTATTATCTTTCCAAGGGCTGGCTCGAAGCAGGCACAAACCCGCTGGCTGAGAGTCGTAAATATGAAGATAAATACGGCGCAGAGACAGCGAATTTTGTAATGGATACACAGTATCGCCATTACCGGCGCTTGATGATGGTGGCGCGCAATGAACAGGAATTGGGAACCTATCGACCACAAGCGCAGGAAGTTGCCGCTTACTGTGCCCGTTGGGGTATGCGCTACGAAGAATTACTCGGCACAGACGACTATCTAAGGCGGCTGGTGGAAATTGCCATCGGTCTTGAGCAAGCAGGTGATGAATTTCTACTTATTCCGCCCGGGGGTATGTTAACCCAGGCTCACTTTATTCGCTGAAAGGAGAAATCCCATGCCAGTCTTTACCCCGGGTCATCGATATCAACATCCCTTTATGCCATTCAAACGTGAGCCGTTCAAAAAACGCGCGCTCGCAAAAATAGAACTCATCGTGAAAGGTCCTTTGTTTGGATGCCGCATGTGCGGTAATTGCCTCCTGCAGGAGACAGCGTTCATCTGCCCGATGGAATGTCCCAAAGGATTACGCAACGGTCCCTGTGGCGGTTCGACAGCTGAACATTGCTACGTAGATAAAACTCGTCCCTGCATCTGGTACAAGATCTACGAACGTTCCTTCAAAATGGGTAGTGAAGAAAAACTTCTGGAAGTCCTCCCTCCGTTGGATTGGGAAAAGGTCGGGGAAGAAACTTGGAAGGATATCGCCGCCTGCATTCGCAAGCATAGCACAAGCAAGGTGATGAAAAGCCTAGTGCTCGATCAAGGTGAGAATCGTTATAAAACATGGGAGATGATCTTCCGTACGGTTCGCCAGCCTGAGTGGTGGCAGGGAGATGACAAGTACCATGCTCCCGCTTATACCGAACCTGTATCTGCATTAGAGAGAGGACTCAAGGCTGGAGAATTTGTTGTCGCCTGCGAGATCGCGCCTCCATTGAGCATGTCCACGAAAAAATTGATCGAGAACATCAATCTCGTCAAGCCGTATGTCACCGCAATCAACTTCACAGATAACGCCTCCGCCACGCCGCGCATGACCTCATGGGCATGTAGTAAATTCGCCATTGAAAACGGAGCAGAACCCGTCATGCAGATCGCCGCGCGTGACCGCACGCGTGCAAGTTTACAAGGCGAGATTTTAGGTGCGACTGCGATGGGTGTGCGCAATGTTCTTTGTGTGACAGGTGACAGTCCTGTACTTGCTCCACAACCGCGTGGACGCATGGATATCAATGATATGGATGCTATTCAGATGATCTGGATCCTGCGCCGCATGCGCGATGAGGGTCATTATCTTGATGGACGTGAAATCAAATTTCCGCCCAAATTCTTCCTCGGCGCGGCAGCATCTCCTTTTGCATCTGACCCGAAATTCCAGGCCTTGCGCGAAGAGAAAAAGGTCAACGCAGGCGCAAAGTTCTTCCAAACCAACCTGGTTTACGATCCCGACCGCATGGAGATCTGGCTCAATGAAATTGCGAAGCGTAATATCCTTGATACGGTATACATAATGATCGGTATCACGCCGCTTAAGAGCGCCAAGATGACCCGTTTCATGACTCAGGTGCCGGGTGTTTATGTGCCGGATCCAATTATCAAGCGTATGGATGATGCTAATGAAAAAGGCGGTCCGCAAGGCGCGCAGGAGGAGGGCGTGAAGATAGCACTTGAGATTATTGAGAAGATCAAAAGAAAACAGGGAATCCACGGTCTGCACATCATGCCGGTCGGTTGGGAGGAGATCGTACCGCGCGTCGTTACCGAAGCAAATCTTTTGAAAACAGGATGAGTGTGCTAGCTACTTTGGTCATCCGCCCGGATTTATTGTGTAATGCCGAGTACTGCGGCAGATAATGTGTAATCCCATCGGGGCAAGGTGATTTTATTTCTGTCATATTTTCCTCTGTCTCGGATAAAAGAATATTGGAGAAAAAATATGAGTGAACAAGTAGTCTTGCAAAATTACATCAATGGTAAATGGGTGGGATCTGCATCAGGGAAATTCCGTGAAGTGCCAGATCCTGCCACAGCGGAAATCTTGGCGAAAGTGCCTGTCTCTTCCGCAGCTGAATTGGATGAAGCTGTTCAGGCGGCGCATAAGGCTTTCCAGGATTGGCGCAAGACGCCGGTTACAAAGCGCATTCAATATCTATTTACCTTGAAGCACCTGTTGGAAGCCAACTTCGAGGACCTGGCACGCAGTATCACATTGGAACATGGCAAGGTCATGGGAGAGTCGCGCGGCGAGATGCGCCGCGCAATTGAAAATGTTGAGGTGGCTTGCGGGACCCCGACCCTGATTATGGGTGATGTGGTCGAAGATGTGGCTCCCGGCATTGACGAGCTCATGATCCGCCAGCCGTTGGGCGTAGTGGGTCTAATCTCGCCCTTCAATTTCCCGGCCATGATCGCCTTCTGGTTCCTTCCGTATGCGGTCGCCACAGGCAATACAGTTGTGGTCAAACCTTCCAGCCGCGTGCCGATCACGATGGTCAAATTGTTCAAACTGTTGGAAGAAGCAGGTTTTCCAGCCGGCGTGGTCAACATGGTGCATGGCGGCGCGGATACGGTGAATGGTATGCTCGACCACAAGTTGATCAGGTCGATCAGCTTCGTTGGTTCGACTGAGGTTGCCAAACACGTCTACAGCCGCGGAACGGCAAACGGCAAACGCGTCTCGGCGGCAGGCGGGGCAAAGAACCCGGTGCTGATCCTGCCCGATGCGGACGTGGACACCACCACCGCTATCATGATGGATAGCGCGTTTGGGTGTTCCGGTCAACGTTGTCTGGCGGCATCCACCGCCATCATGATCGGCGATGCAGGAAAAACCTTTATACCTGCCTTTGCTGAAGCAGCCTCGAAGAGAGTCACAGGATACGGGATCCAGCCCGAGGTCCAGATGGGACCGGTCATCACTCCTCAGGATAAGGTCCGCATCGAGGGTCTGATCCAGCAAGGTTTGGCGGATGGCGCAGAGATGCTGGTCGATGGGCGCAACGCGGTCATTCCCGGTTATGAGAAGGGTAACTTCATCAAGCCGACCATTTTGGTAGATACCCCTGTCAAAGGCATCATCGCGACCACGGAAGTCTTCGGACCCGTGCTAGGAATTATGCACTGCAACACTGTGGAAGATGCGATCAAGATTCTGAATGATGGGGAGTATGGCAACATGGGTTCGATCTTTACCCGCGACGGCTCGGCGGCGCGCAAGTTCCGCAACGAAGCTGACGTGGGAAATATCGGTATCAACATCGGCGTGGCCGCGCCGATGGCATTCTTCCCGTTCAGCGGATGGAAGAATAGTTTCTTCGGCGACCTGCATGGGCAGGGCAAACATGCCATCGAGTTCTTCACCCAGACCAAGATCGTGATCGAACGCTGGCCGAGAGAGTGGAGCAGAAAGTTCTAATTTTTGCGAATAAAAAATCGACTTTTAAAAGTCGATTTTTTATTCGCTTATCGAAGGACTATATTGTTATAAAGTGTTACGTTTGTTGTTATCCTATGACTTCTAATGCGGTAGATCTTGCCGCCCACGTGCCGCCTACGTTCTTAAACGAAACTTATACCCGTATACTTGATCTATGCCGCGCTGGGCGGTTCTTTTTGGAACTTTAGCTGTTGGGCATTCAAAATATCTCGCTCTGTCGAGGCACATTCCCCGTGTAATATTCGTTTCTTCATTCTATACGCAATTTCGATTATAGTTAATTCATGTCCTTGCGTACACGGCTGATCGTTTTCGTCCTGCTCTTTGGCTCGGCGGTATTGACCAATATCTTTGCGCTGGTGTATCTGGCGCGTTCGATCTCCAATTCACTGAATGCCATCGAGAATATCCGCCAGCGCCAACTGGTGGCGGTGCAGATGAACGCCCATTTGCGCGACGCGGAAGCCGCGCTGTATCGTTACCAGATCAACGGCGAGGTTGGATTTAAATCCCAATTCATCGAACAATTAAATAATTTTTCCAATGACCTTGGGCAATATCGTCAACTGGCGGGAGGAGCCGACGAACAGCAGTGGGCTTCCACCCTGGATTTGGCATATCAGCAGGCATTGACCACGGGTAATAATTTGATCGAATTGCGCGACGATCAAACCCGTCATCTCGATGATTTTCTTCGGGCGCAATCGCAGTTATCCGCTTTTCTCTCCAACGATGTATTGCCTCATCGCGCTGAAGACCCTGCCTATCAGACGATCGTTACAGAAATGCAGAATTCGTCACTCGCCATGTTATCGGCTGTGACAGGATATCTCGCATCGCCTGAAGAAACCAAACGCGTGCAATTCACAGACGCGGTGGTCGCGTTCCAACAGGCGGTGAATGCGTTCAGCGGTATCGCACAATCAGAGGATGAAAAACGCTGGGCGGGAGAGATCCTCGCCATCTTCAATCAATTAAAAGGGCTCGGCACCCAATTGATCAGCGGCCGCGATTTGCAGCAATCGTTGTATGCGAATTTTATATCCATTATTTTCAACGCGGGTCAGCAGACCATTGTCGGAAAAATCGAGCCGCATGAAACTGAAAAATTTACACGCGAGCAGCAGGCGCTTTTGAATGCGGTCAGTGTTGCCAGTGTTGCAAGCATTTTCGCCGCAGTGATTATTTCTGGCTTTGCCATTGCGTTCATGGCGCGACTTTCGCACCAAATCAACACGCGAGCTTCTGCCCTGCTTGATGGCGCGGAGCGTGTTACACAAGGAAATCTCGAAGAACCAGTCACAATCACTGGCGAGGATGAATTCGGGAAACTCGCATCCTCTTTCAATACGATGATGCGCGAACTCGCCAACCGCGAAGACCGTCTGCGCGCCATGATCGGCAGGCTGGCTCATATTCAGGATGAAGAGCGCCGCCTCATTGGTCTGGACCTGCATGATGGTCTGACCCAATTAATTATCTCTGCCAATATGCATTTGAACACGCTCAACTCACAGATCGGTTCCAAATTGAATGCGCAGACACTTCAAGCCCTGGACGTGAGCCGGACTCTGATCAAACAGTCCATTGACGAAGCCCGCAGAGTGATCTCCGAACTGCGCCCGACAATGGTCGAAGACCTGGGGCTGGAGCATGGACTCCGTCAATATGTGACCGAAGTTTGTGAAGAACAAAACTGGGAATCAGAGATCGTCACCGACACACAGGGACTACAAATTGCACATTCGATGGAAGCCTCCATCTTCCGCATTGCGCAGGAGGCGTTGACCAATGTCCGCAAGCACGCACAGACTCAAAGGGTACGAGTCGAACTATCAGTGGAGGATCTAAGCCTGGTGCTACGGGTGCAGGATTGGGGTCAGGGATTTGATGCGTTGTTAATCCACAAAGACGAATCTGAACATTTGGGATTGGTCAGTATGCAGGAGCGTGCACAAATGATCAGTGGAGTCTGCAAGATCGAAAGCCAGTTGGGAGCCGGTACACGCGTCGAGGTGCGGATTCCGCTGGCGTCGCTGACGCAAAGGAGCGAAGATGGAAAGTGAAATCACATTGGTGATCGCCGACGATCACCCGATGGTGCGCGCAGGACTGAAAAGCATGTTGAGCGATTCGCGGATTAAGATCGTAGGGGAAGCCAATAACGGACGCGATGCGTTTGAGCTGGTTTCAAAATTGAAACCGCAGGTGATTCTGATGGACATCCGTATGCCAGACATGGACGGCATTCGGGCGCTCGAAGCGATCAAGGCTGGGAAACTGGATACGCGTGTCATTATGGTGACAACGTATCGCAGTACCGCATATTTACTGCGGTCACTTTCTGCGGGCGCGGCGGGATTTGTGTTGAAGGATATTTCGCGTGAGGAATTGCTCGCGGCGGTCTATTCCATCGCGCAAGGGACATCGCTGGTGGATAGTTTGTTTTTGCAGGATGTTTTGCGAAATCTCGAAAGCGCGGAGAAGACGAACGAATCCCCAGAGGATTTGATCGAGTCGTTGACAGCGCGTGAAATGGATATTTTGCGTTTGATGGTGGAGGGACTCACCAATCAAGCCATTGGCGATGTCCTGGGACTCAGCGGGGGAACAGTGAAAGGCTACGCTCAAACGGTCATGCACAAACTGGGAACCAATGACCGCACGCAGGCGGCGGTCAAGGCGATTCGAATGGGACTGGTAAAATAAAAGTCTATTTACCCAACCCATCGTTGCGCGGGCTATTGGACTGCATGGCATCAGGATTTAATACGTCGCTTTTGGGAAGTTCGTTTTTTAGCCAGGCATCCAATTGGTCAACAGCGATCTCAACAAACTCATGAAAGACATCCCGAACCCGCCAGCCGACATGCGGCGTCAATAATACATTTGGCATTGTCCGCAACGGACTTGACGCTGGAAGCGGTTCGACAGCGAACACATCCAGACCTGCGCCTGCAATTCTTTTTTCGCGCAGAGCATCTATCAACGCAGCCTCGTCAATGATTGCGCCGCGCGAAGTGTTGATCAATATTGCGCCAGGCTTCATTTTCCACAATTTTTCCCTATCCATAAGACCGCGCGATTCATCTGAGAGGCGGAGATGAATGGAAACAACGTCCGATTCTGCCAGTAGATCATCAAGCGGGAGTCGCCGGACGCCAAATTCGTCAGCCTCGGGACGCGAGCCTGTCCGATCCCATACGATCACTTTCATCCCAAAGGCTTCTGCCAGCCGTGCGATCGGACGCCCATGACGTCCATATCCGAGAATTCCTAATGTGCGTCCCGCCAGCGAGCCGCCAATCCTCCCCCGCCACTCTCCTCTGCTCATCTCTGTTGTGAGCGGATAAATTTGACGAACCAATCCCAACATGAAACCTAAAGCAAGTTCCGGGACAACCACCGTTGGCTTCGATACCCGCCTGCCAAGCGCGATCACAATTCCCCTTTGAGTCGCAGCAGCCTGATCGATATGATAGGCATGCCCCCCGGTTTGCAGGACAAGTTCGAGGGCAGGACAAACTTCAAAGAAGGAACTATCCAGTTTCGTTCTTTCGCGCAAGGCCAGGATGACTTGAAAGTCTTTTAGGATGCTGTAATCCTCAATGGGGTGGTCGAGAATCGTGACATCCGCAAGTTGATGCAATCGCGCCATTGCAGGAGACGATGCCAATTCCCCTTCATAATCATCCATGACCAATAATTTTGGTTTGTTCATATTTGAACCTCTTATTATCTTCGCCGAACCTGCAGAATCATCCATACTCAAGGCGGCGAGGGTACCTAAGTGGATAACCCAAATATACATCATAAGATGTGTACTCCCAAACGGGGGGACAAAATCCAGCCGTTCGGGAGTTTTGTATTTAAGCACCAGCCTGTATCCTTTACTCAGGATGACCGCTACAGCAATTCGCAATTTACTTTCCAAACCAGAGATTCTGGTCGTGCCTGGCGCGGCGGACGCAATGTCCGCACGCATTGTTGAGGATGTCGGCTTTAGCGCGGTGTATGCCAGCGGGGCGGGAATTGCAAACGTTCTATTCGCATTGCCAGATATCGGCTTGCTCACGATGACCGAGATGATCGAGCCGATCCGCCGCATTGTCGAATCGGTGAGCATTCCTGTTATCGCAGATGCGGATACGGGCTACGGCAGCGCGGTCAATGTCACACGCACGACGCGAGTCTATGAAGATGCGGGCGTCGCCGCCATGCAACTCGAAGATCAGGTCACGCCCAAAAAGTGCGGTCACTTCAACGGCAAGGAAGTCATATCTGCTGAAGAGATGATTCAAAAAATCCATGCCGCGGTCAAGGCGCGCAAGGAAATGTTGATCATCGCCCGCACAGACAGCATTGCTACACATGGAATGGAAGAGGCGATCCATCGCGCAAATTTATACGCCCGCGCAGGCGCAGACATCATCTTCGTGGAAGCGCCCACGCAAAAAGATCAGATCGCCGAACTGCCAAAACGAATCAAAGCCCCCCTGCTTTTCAACATGACCGAAGGTGCGAAGACGCCGATCATTTCTCATGATGAACTTCACGAGATGGGATATCGCATTGTGATTCATCCCAACCTCGCCATGCGCGTTGCCGCGCGCGCCATGCAAAGTGCCCTCGCAGTTCTGCAAAAAGCGCGCAGCAGCGAACTGCTTATCCCCTCGATGCTTGAATGGAACGAACGTCAGCGATTGGTGCGCCTGCCTGAATGGGAAGCGCTTGACAACGAATTGAGCCGCTTTGATTTGAAAGCGGATTCGAGATAATCCCATCAACCCAAGGAGAAGAAAAATGAATCGCAAATTGAACGTATTTCTTTCATTGACGCTGGCACTGGCTTTTGTACTAGCCGCCTGCGCCCCCGCTTCGACCCCGACCGAAGCGCCTGCCACCGCTGCCCCAGCCACTGAGGCCCCGACAGAGGTTCCCGTTGCAACCGAAGCCCCAGCAGTTGACCCGTTGGTCGCGCTCGCCGAAGAATCCAAAGGCGAGACCGAAGGCCTGCTCGTCCACTCCATCATGGGCGAGAACAACTGGGCGCCCGTCATCGCGGCTTTCAACGTCAAGTATCCGTGGATCACAGTCACAGCACTTGATCTCGGCACCACCGAAACCTTCGAGAAATATTACACCGAAGCCTCTGGCGGCGCACGCACTGCAGATATGATCATCACCTCCTCACCCGATGGCTGGCAGGATTTCATCGCCAAGGGTGAATTGCAGGTCTACAACCCCGTCAACATTGAAGGCATGCCTGACTTTGCCACACTGGCCGATGGCGTGTACGCCGTCTCCACCGACCCGATGATCATCATCTACAACAAGCAACTCGTCACCACTCCTCCCGATACCATGGAAGCTGTAGCCGCATTCGCATCTGACCCCGCCAACGCTGGCAAGATCACAACCTACGATGCCGAAAAGAACGGCACGGGTTATGGCATCAACTGGTTCTGGGCCGCGAACAAAGGTGATGCTGGCTGGGCTACTCTCGAAACCATTGGAAAGTCCAATGTCAACATGCAGACATCCGCGGGTAACATGGTCAATGCAGTGCTGTCTGGTGAAGCCTCTGTCGGCTACTTCGTCTCTGGCATTTCAGTCTTCCCGAAATTCCCCGAAGCTGAACCAATCCTCGGTTATTCGTACCAAAAGGACGGTCAGGTTGTGCTCGTGCGCGGCATGGGCATCACCAAAGCCGCCAAGTCGCCTGCTTCTGCCAAACTGCTGATGGAATTCATCCTGTCTGCAGAAGGCCAGATCGCATGGGCCGATGGCGGACTGACTCCCTACCGCCCTGACGTTGCTGACAAGGCTAAATATCATCTACAGAAAGTCATCGATGCTGTCGGCGAAGATAACATCATCCCCTTCTTCTTTGATCCGAACATCGCCTCCGCTGACAACCGCGCGGCATTCCTCACCAAGTGGAAGACCGCCTTCGGTCGCCCGTAAACTCACGATAAAATAACTCTTGAGGGTCGGTGGTTGGACTCACTCCGACTGCCGACCTTCAATGTGTCATGCTGAGCGAAGCGAAGCATCTCTACCACGACAAGCGAGACCCTTCGGCGCGAAGCCTGCCCTGAGCCTGTCGAAGGGAGCGCTCCCTCAGGGTGACACGAAGTTTTTATGGAGAACCTCTCCAATGACAACTGCGGAACAAAATCTGCACCCCATAGCAATCCCCCGTCCCAAGTTTTCATGGGACACTGGCGTTCAATGGCTGGTCGTGATCGTCACTGCCTTGCTGGTAGCTTTCCCCGCCTGGCCGATCATCCTGCAAAGTTTCATGTCGAAACCTTTGTATGACAAAGACCGCGCCTTTACGTTTGACAATTATTCCAACCTACTCGGCAATGCGCGCTTCTGGGATGTGCTCGTTTACACTGCCGCCTTTGCCGTAGCGACCACGATCATTGCGGTGATCATCGGCATCGTGCTGGCGGTCATTATCAATCGCACGAACATCCCTCTGCGGAATTTATATTCCAATCTGGTCACGATCCCATATTACGTTTCGCCGCTCGTGCTGGCTTTCGCGTGGATGCAGATGTACGGTCCCCAGGGATTCGGCACCATTCTGGTGCGCACGCTCAAATTGCCTATCTGGCAATTGTATAGTTTTGGCGGCATCGTCATTGTCTCGGCGATGTATTACATTCCCTATACATTTTTATACGCATCCTCCTCGCTCGCTCTTGCTGACCCACAACTTGAATCCGCCGCACGGATCGGCGGCGCGTCCCCGTTCCGCACCATCCTGAGTGTGACCATCCCGCTTCTGCGTCCAGCCATCACCTACAGCGCTTTGCTAACGTTGGTCTCGTCATTCGAGTTGCTGTCTATTCCGCTGGTATTGGGCAACTCAGTTGGGATTGATACGCTGGCGACTTATCTCTATACCATCGGCGTTGTCGGTGTGAACAAGGATCAGGGCGCGGTGGCTGCGGTCGCTGTTCTGGTTGTTGTTCTTGTGACGGGGCTCGTGTATTTGCAGGGCAAACTTGTTTCTCTTGAGCGCCGCTTTGTGACTGTCGGCGGAAAAGCAACCCGCCCCAAAGCCATTGATCTTGGAGGTTGGAAAGGCGTTGTCTCTTTTTTTGTTGGGCTTTACGTTTTGCTCGGAATCATTCTTCCACTCGGTTGTATCGTGCTGACATCCTTTGTCCCCTTCCTCAGCCCGTTTATGAATCCGCTCAAAATGCTTACCCTTGAAAATTATCAGGGCATTTTCGGCAGCCCTGCGTATCGTCAATCGGTTGTCAACAGCATTAACATCTCGATCTTCGCCGCCGCAATTGGCATCGTCTTCATGGCAGTCGCGGCTTTGATCGCATACCGTTCAACCTTTAAGTATCGCAATGTGGTCAAGTATCTGGCGCTTTATCCGCGCGCCTTTCCTGGCATTATCGTCGGCATCGGTTTCCTGTGGGCATTCCTGCTCGTGCCTGGACTTGGTTCATTGCGCAACACCATCATTGCCATCTCCATCGCGTTCATCATGCGTTACCTGCCGCTGGGATTCAGCGCCGTCAGCCCCGCGGTGCTTCAGGTCTCGGATGAACTTGACAGGGCGGGACGAGTCGCAGGCGCAACCTGGTTGGGAACCATCCGTCACATTTTGCTCCCCATCTTGAAGCCCGCGCTGGTTTCGGGGTACATCCTGCTGGCGATTTCATTTTTGAAGGAGTATTCCACCGCGCTCTTCCTCGTCGCGGAGGGATCACGCGTCATCGGCACGACCATGCTTGAGTTGTGGAAGCAGGGCGGGGCGGAGCCTGTGGCAGCTCTTTCCACCATCCAAATGGCAATCACCGCTGTGCTCATCATCGGCGCACGTAAACTATTAGGAGTGAAACTCCATGAATAACGATCTGATCATCGAAGGCTTAACTAAACAATTTGCCACATCCAATTCGGTTGCCATTGCGGATGTGAACATCACCGTCAAAGAGGGAACGTTCACCACCTTGCTCGGTCCTTCAGGCTGCGGCAAAAGCACCACCCTCAATTGCGTGGCGGGACTTGAACAACCAACCGCTGGCTCGATCCGCGTCGGTGACTTCGTAATGACCGACACGGCGCGTGACCTGATCCTGCCGCCCGAGCAACGTCATCTTGGAATGGTGTTTCAATCGTATGCGTTATGGCCGCATATGAAAGTGTTCGATAACGTGGCATTCGCTCTCAAACTACAGAAACGCCCCTCAGACGAGATCAAGCAACGGGTACAGGAAAGCCTCGCTTTGGTCGGCTTGGAAGAACTGGCGGATCGCTATCCCTTCCAGCTTTCAGGCGGACAACAACAGCGCGTCGCCCTCGCCCGTGCCGTGGTCAGTCGTCCCAAAGTTTTGTTACTCGATGAGCCGCTCTCCAACCTCGATGCGAAAATCCGCGAGAACGCGCGCGTCTGGCTGCGTGGACTACAACAGCAGCTTGGAATTACAACTGTGTACGTCACGCACGATCAATCGGAAGCATTCGCCATGTCCGATATGATCGCGGTCATGTCGATGGGCAAGCTGCAACAATACGCGCCGCCCGAAGAAATTTACGAACGCCCCGCGAATCGCTTTGTGGCTGAATTCATCGGCGTGACATCGTTCATCACTGGCATCCTTCAAAATGTGGACGGCAAAAAAGCCACGCTCAAACTTGCTTCGGGTGAATTGCTGAACATTCGCAAAGAGAGCAAGTCAGATTATGTTTGGAAGGAAGGCGAGCATACTGCGGCAGCCATCCGTTCGGAACGCGTGGAAGTTCTGACCGAAGGCGCGGCAGAACGCGAGAACACGGTCAAGGCAAACATCACCAGCCGCACCTATCTTGGCTCAAAATGGCAATACACTGTTGAGACCTCTGGTGGCTCATTGCGACTCGAATCCACCGATGCGATTCAAGGCGATAGCCTGTTTATGTATTTGCCTCCCGATTCAATTATTTTGCTGGCAGGATAGTAGTGTAAATCGTTGGTCGAGTAGGGCTGGGCGGTGTACTGAGCCTGTCGAAGTATGTTTTTCCCAGCCCGTATCGAGACCAACAATAGCAAGTAAACATGGAATAAGTTGTGATTACAAAATTGGTGGTCTCGATATGCCCTTCGAAGAGCACGAAGGGCTACTCGACCACCAGTATAGATAATTGAAGAGTTGTTTTTCTCAAAATGCCTCACACCCCAAACCTCCGCCCCGCGCCAGACAAAGAACTCGTTGACATCGCCGAGTATGTGACCGATTACGAAATCACCAGTGACCTCGCCTACGAGACCGCACGTTACTGTCTCATGGATGCGCTCGGCTGTGCCATGCTCGCGCTCAACTTTCCTGAATGTACCAAACTGCTTGGTCCAACTGTGGAAGGAACCATCGTTCCAAACGGCGCACGCGTCCCAGGCACGGACTACATCCTCGATCCCGTTACCGCCGCGTTCAACCTCGGCTCCATGATCCGCTGGCTCGACTACAACGACACCTGGCTCGCCGCTGAATGGGGGCATCCCTCCGATAACCTCGGTGCGATTTTATCTGTTGCGGATTACGTTTGTAGGGGCGGGGTCACCCCGCCCCTACAAATGCGTGATGTTCTCATCGCCGCCATCAAAGCCCACGAAATCCAGGGCATCCTCGCGCTCGAAAATAGTTTCAACCGCGTCGGTCTCGATCATGTCCTCCTCGTCAAAGTTGCATCTACCGCCGTTGTCACCCACATGCTCGGCGGTGACAAAGAGAAAATCATCAACGCCCTCTCCAACGCGTGGGTGGATGGTCAATCGTTACGCACGTATCGCCATGCGCCCAACACAGGCTCGCGCAAATCCTGGGCAGCGGGTGACGCAACAAGCTGCGCGGTCCGACTCGCGCTCATGGCTATGAAAGGCGAGATGGGTTATCCCACCGCATTGACTGCTCCCACATGGGGCTTCTATGATGTCTCATTCAAAGGACAGCCTTTCAAATTCCAACGTCCATATGAATCTTATGTGATGGAAAATGTGCTCTTCAAAATTTCCTTCCCCGCTGAGTTCCATGCGCAGACCGCTGCCGAATGCGCGATGATTCTGCATCCGCAAGTCAAAGATCGACTCGATGATATTGAACGCGTCGTCATCACCACACATGAGTCCGCCATCCGCATCATTGACAAGAAAGGCCCGCTCCACAACCCTGCCGACCGCGATCACTGCATCCAATACATGACCGCTGTCCCACTTATCTTTGGACACCTCACCGCAGACGATTACGAAGACAACATCGCATCCGATCCGCGCATTGATTCACTCCGCGTGAAAATGCAGGTTGTTGAAAACAAACAATACAGTGTTGATTATCTCGACCCTGAAAAACGTTCCATCGCCAACGCGGTGCAGATATATTTCAAGGATGGAACTTCCACTGAAATTGTCGTTGTTGAATATCCTCTCGGTCATCGCCGCCGACGCACCGAAGGCATTCCTTTGCTCATCGAAAAATTCAAAAACAATCTTGCCACGCGCTTTCCCGAAGACCGCATCGCAACCATCCTCGACCTCTTTTCCAATCCGCAAAAACTTGAAGATACCCCCGCGCATGAATTCATGAATCTCTTTGTCGTAAAATAGGAACATGAAAAAACTCTTTGGGATTCCACGACTCCAGGCATTTTTCCCCGTTTTGATTCTGACTCTCTTAATCGGATGTTCCTCCCCTGCGACGCAACCGCCTGAGACTCCGCCCGCGCTTGATCCCGCTTCGACAGATTCATCCTCCCCGAAAATTATCCCGTTCTTCACCACCGAAAGCGACCCTGACCAACTGGCCGTTTTGCAATCCCTGATCACTGAATATCAGAATCTCAACCCAGGTATCGAAGTGGACATCGTCATCGCATCACCTGCATCACGCGGCACACGCTTGTTGACTTCGCTCGCCTCAGGCGCAGATTTGGGTATCTTTGAAATCGAACCAGCTCTCATGTCCCAATGGGCAGACGCGGGTTATCTGCTTCCGCTCGATGACGTGGTCACAGCCATCGGGGCGGATGATTTTGTGGAAGGCAGTCGCTTCCGCCAAAATGAAACGACCTATGCCGTGCCGTATGCTGTCAGTGTGTATGGATTATGGGTACGAAAAGATTTATTTGAACAGGCTGGGCTTCGCCTTCCTGCAACATATGATGAAGTTTTAAAAGCCGCAAAAATTCTTACGAACAATGAGACCTATGGCATTGCCCTGCCCGCAGGACAAAACATCGCCACAGTCAATTACTTCTCCACCTTCCTTTGGCAGAACGGCGGTGATTATTTCACCTGCGATGGAGGGGTTGCATTCGGCGAACCCCAAGCCCTCGAAGCAGTCCGCCGTTGGCAGGCATTGACTCAATACGCCCCGCCTGGATTCACTACTTGGGGTTTCCCCGAACAAATAGACGCCTTTGTTAACGGGCGCGTTGCGATGGCGATGTATGCAGGTCGCCTCGGCGTGCAGCTCGAAGAAACACATCCTGAACTCGCAGATAAAGTTACAGTCATCTTCCCACCCTGGGGTGAACAAAAAGTGACCCTCAGTGTGTGGAGTCGCTTTGCAATTGCATCTGGCACAAAGAACCAAGCCGAAGCCAAAGCCTTCCTGCAATGGCTGGTCAGCGGCGATAGATTATTGCGCTACGATAATGCCCTGCCTGGGCACATGATTCCGCCGTTGAATTCCGTCCGCAAAGAAACGCTGATCAATCCTTCCGCATACACACAAAAACACGCCGATTGGATCCAATCCTTTTACGATTGGTCCGCCTTCACCAATCATCCCGCCATGAATATGGGATCTGTCAGCGAAGGAAAATTCAACCGTTCCGATATTGCTCCACCCTGGGCATGGGAAGTCTTCGGCACACCTGGCATCGTGGATACCATGCT
>Ga0210377_10001815_pt1 | contig 19081 bp, 14 predicted proteins | sample PLM4_65_b1redo_FD_155480 | JGI IMG/M metagenome (GOLD analysis project Ga0210377, IMG submission 155480) | Groundwater sediment microbial communities from an aquifer in East River, Colorado, USA - PLM4_65_b1 redo | ecosystem: Environmental > Terrestrial > Soil > Riparian zone | place: USA: East...
TGGATTGCTTTTATCATGATTGCAGACGAATCGGTGGTCTTGATGTATCCCCTGATACCCGCCTTGATGTCATATATCAGCTCTTCATCGGCAGGAGTTCGCTGTAGAAGATGAATGATCCTGGTCTGGGACGACTTTGAATGAATGGTGTGTATGAAGCGCGAGAGAGTATGATCTTTCAGCACCTCGGGATCTAATAGCATGATATCGGGACAGGCTGTCAGCTGCTTAATAGCGGTTTCACGCGAAGATACGATTGAAATAATGCCCATCGAATCCTGCCGGTCAAGTGCAGCGCACAGCGCCTGCATCTGATTTGGGTCGTTTGCAACGATCATTATACGAATTATAGACATGACAACCCCCGTTTCCGCAGCGACTAGATATATGATAGTATTTTAGTATGATATTGATCGGCTGTCAAGGGTTGAAAGGTAATAAAAAAGGATGAAGTGCATTTTAATGCAACTGGTCCATGTAGTTATATTCTGGTGCCTACATATAAAAGCCAAAACCCCGGAGCAGTTCACCGAGCAGCGAGAGCGGCAGCCCAACAACGTTGAAATAGCACCCATCTATCTTGTCGACCAGCAGAGCACCCCGTTCCTGGATGCCGTAAGCGCCGGCCTTGTCGAGCGGTTCACCGGTGGCAATATAGGACGCTATCTCCTGCTGCGCAAGGCGACGGAACCAGACACGGGTGATCGAGGTTCGGGTAAGGGTCTTTCCCGTAACAGCATCCATGACCGCAAGGCCGGTGATCACGCGATGTACTTTTCCGGAGAGCATCTTGAGCATTCGTTCGGCGTCACTCGCATCTGCCGGCTTACCGAGGATTTCGTCATCAACGACAACAATGGTATCTGCAGCAATAACAATGCCGGCGACTGCCCGCGCGGCCGCGAGTCGCGCCTTATCGAGCGCTACCCGCACCGCATATCCTTCCGGCACTTCATTAGGCAGAACGCGCTCGTCCACATCGGCGGGATCGATGCTGAAATCAACCCCGATCTGACGAAGAAGATCCTTACGGCGAGGTGAGTTGGATGCGAGGATGATGGGTGTTTTCATGTTCCTCAGGATAAACCGTTTAGTTATGGGTGTCAAGATGTGCTAATGCTAATGCAAACACACTCAACAATGTGTCATTGTGAGGAGCATAGCATCGAAGCAATCCTGAATTTTACAGCCAGATTGCCAAGCGCCCGGCGGTCGCTCGCAATGACGATGAAATAATGCTTTTTGCATTAGAACTAATATGGTGCCACATTAAACTTTGAAGTGCGGCAATTGAGCGAGCCCCCAAGAAAGGCGATCCCTGATTCAATCTCTCTCGCGGAATGTGGGCTACTCCGAACAAACAGAATACTGAGAACAACTCCTCAGAATGTAACGCGCCTCTGCTATCTTACCACACATTTCATTCCATTCCATCCGCCCGCCTTGATTCGAGTCGGCCCTACCGAGATACAATCGTATTCAGGTTTGATTCCGTCGGTGTCAAACCGGATCGCAAAAGCGGCGTTGGCCAGGAGAGGGTGTGCGGATGTCGATATGATCCCGTTCGCTTTCATGATGACCGTCCCGTTCCATTTAGAATGAAACTTGAACTGTTTCGGCATGGACAACAACTCCCTATCCCCGGTATCGGGCTTTGTCCCTCCGCTCTCGTTCGTGTCCTCGGTGATCTGATAACCGCTGTTTGTCATTGTCACGAAATACGCTCTTTTTCTCTCGAATGCCTGAACCCTGGCGTTCATCATATCGCTCTGCATCTGTCTTACCTGACGTTCCATATCGTACCGGTCAAGGAGACCTTGCGCAGTGAAACCCGCTATGCCCATCAGAATACCGCTTACGGCGATGACAACCAGCAACTCCAGTAATGTGACTCCCCGCTTTCCTAACCTCTTCATCGTAACACCTCCTGAACCTTAGGATTGAATTCGAGATGAACGATATCAGCGGGTCATCGATACCTACATGCGGGATGCAGCTTTAATTTGTTCTCACAGCTTTTCTTGCAAAATCAGGGCATGTCTACAGAAGATTATTCGGCAGGGTAACAACGTAATGCTGGGAAAATATATTTTCCACAGAAAAAACGCAGACCGATTGTTTCAACGTCCTGTGCCTGTTATAGTTGGGAAGTATCATTTGATGGTGAGGATTACACCGTAGTCAGCAATCCCGCCGGGGACCTTGTAGAAACATTCGAGGATGAAGGATAGAAGCACATGAAATTCTTATAATAGACGTTACTGCGGATTATACCACGGTGAAGAGATCGAGGGTTGATGCCGACGGTAGACGGTACAAGAAAAACAACTAATGTTGGATGGTTAACGAATGGTTATTGCTATGCTGTACTTTGCGGTCCCGCCGTGTCCATCGCTGACGGCTATCGACACATCTTTCTTACCTTTAAATTCCTTCGGGACAACCCACTTCAGTAAGCCCGTCGAAGGATCGATCGACATCCCGTCCGGGGGAGATTCCAATGAATAGGCAAGTGTATCTCCATCTGGGTCCATTGCCTTGACCTGATAGGAATACATCGTGTCGTCGAAACTGAAATCCTTGTGTTCGACGATCATCGGCGGCATATTCCGGATCTCTCTCTCAAGTACCACCGGATTGCCGTAATCCGTTCCGTCATAGGGTGTTATCCGAACAGAAATCTTGTCGCCCCTTTTTAAGGGGGTCCCTATGCTACTTCCCTTTCCCGCCGACTCTCCGTTCTTAATCCATTCATACAGGAAAGAGACTGCGTCCTCATCGATGTCTTCACCTTTAACTTCAATGCTTAGGGTATCGCCGGGTTTAAAAACCTCAGGCATTAGTTTAATCCCACTGATCGCGGGAGGGGCGTTCATGAGTTGCACACTATTTGATGTCACCGCCCGATCCTGCATTATAACCTTAACCTGAACTGTCGCCCCTTTCACCACATCGGCACCATCAAATTGCGTGGGCACACGGGTTGTAAAAGGCCTGCCGTTCACCAGCCATTCTATCTTTGCACGGGAAAGGTCGAATCCAGTGGAACTGAGGTTTAATGTGGACTTTCGTGTGGCTTCTTTCGGTGTGATCTCCAATGCATAAGTGTCGTTGACTGCAGCACCAGGCTGCTGCAACGTCCCTGAAAAGTCGCTTCTCCCCTCTGAAGGCCCTTTGGCCCCGGTCGAAGCGGGTTTGTCCGATGAACAAGCGAACAATAGAACTGCTGTGATAACGAGGGAGAATAGTTTCATCATAGATAATATTGATCCGCCATAAATCCTACGGAATTCGAGCCTGCCTCAATACTCATACAATATCGATAGTTTTGCCCGTTCATCAGCTCGAGAGCTGTTTACCGCTACCGCCTCAATCGCATAGAGATATGGCGCAGCCGCCACCGGTACTTCCCCGGTTCCCGCACCACCACCTGTCACGCCACTTTTCTGCAAAGCCGTATCCGCGCCGGTATTGCCGGGAGTCGTCGCAACTATTTTAGCATAAACATTATATCTCGTCGTGGTTCCAAGTTGAATTCTCATATCATAGGTTGTCGAGTCAGCAGGATCTATTGTGAGAGTACTGTTACAATTCTCCCAGGAGGCAGAAGGCGACATAAACTTAGCTGTTAATCCGTTGAAGGTTGCGCCTGCTTCGCTCAAACCGCTGCACGCCGCGGGTGTCGTGGGGGAAACATTAATACCAAACGGGGTGAGATTGTTGATAAAGGCTGTCTGATCTGAACTTGCCCCGCGCAGCGCAAGGATCTGATAAAAAACATCCGCCCCACCCTCGCAGGCCTCAAGAGATGTTTTATATCTTTTTTGAAGACCTGATGCCTGCGTCCCGGTGGTGACCATGTATATTAGTGTTGTCATAACCAGAAGCACAACCGCCGACAATATTATGACCACGACAAGGACGACCCCTTTTTCGGAACTCAGCATTCCGCGCCTCGCATCCGTTCCCAATGAAACTGATTTAATCGTAAAACGTTCTTTCTTCATGATTACCTCAAATTGTTCGGTCTCACAATCAATGAATAAACTTTCCAGCGATAATGCTGCCATTTTGGGTCGGCAAGTGAGGAAAGGTCAAAATTTCTGCCGAGCGGGGCGGATTGTCCAACCAGTATCGGGTTCGTCGGGTTCGTATAATTGTCGTCCCGCTGTCCCTCATGTGCCAGAATATATACGCGGACTACTTTCAACTGATCACGAAGCTGCTGCGCCGTGAGTGGTGTCCCAAGAAGATCGTTTAAGACAACGGTATTGGAAATAGTACCGTCGCCATTTCTGTCAAGATCGTAGCTTACCTGCATGTCAGCGATGCAATCGAACAGGGGAAATACATTACCGCTAAATCCGCCGCCACTTTGATCTACGATGGCCTTATAGAGCACGCCTGTTCCTGAAGCGCACCTGCCGGGAATGGTTATGCCGGTGGTTTTCACATAATAATCCGCCCTATTGAACGGCATCCATAGAGGATTGGCATCCGCTGGGGCCACTCCGTATATGACGCTGGTCTCATCAGATGACAAGGCAGTCATTGCCGAAAAGATTCCGCTTGCGACCAGCGTCCTGCTGTTCGCTGCAGTTGATCCCGGAGATATGAGGATCACCCTGTCGGTAGTTGCTAAATTTTCGCTTGTCGGGGTCCATGACGATGCTATACCGGTGTTTGGTAGAATCGTCCACTTGGTGCAGGTATCGTTCTGTGCAAGGTTAACTGCTTTTATGACCAGATAGTCCGAGCCGTTCACATACCCCGCGGCAGTTATGTTGTCACCACTTACGATGGCCCTCGGAGGGCTATTAGTGGGAGAGTCATTATAAACGGCTGCTACCGCATTTGTCGCTTCGTTATACGCTGTAGAGAGTGACCACGGCAGCCCGTACCCCGCGCTTGCTATGTCCCGCCGCAGTAGTTCAAGGGCCACGATACCCTCAATATTGGTCTCTGTGATCTTACTCTGCTGCTTATAGCCGCGCAACAGCCCCACGAACATATCCGAACCCAAGGTCAGCACAAACCCCATGATGACCATCGTTATTAAAAGTTCGATAAGACTGAAGCCTGCTTCGCGTTTCATCATTGTTTCCTCAATATGGTCGTAACGGTGTGTGTAAATGGCTGCCCGCTGTAAACCCATGAAACCGACATGGTTATCTGTTTACTGTCCGCGTTTAAGTCGGTAACCGTTCTCGTTGGTGTATAGGTTGTGGTAAACCCCCGGAACGTTCTCGTTACCTGCGTATCCAGAGCGTTGATTGTCGCGGTCAGATCATTCGTCGCAGGAGGCGTAGGGAACGGCATGTTCCGCAATTGATCTATCCTCATCTCAACGATGTTCACCGCCTCGTCCCGAAGGGCATTCTGCATATTCGTTTTCATGCCCAGTATTGACGTCTTCATCAGAGCGAAGGAGACGACAATGAGGATACCGATGGAGATAATCGTCTCAATTATTGTCATCCCTTTATTATTGAACAACACAGTTTGCGCCATTCCACACCCCCATCCTTATCTTTGTCGCAGATATGACAATGCAGTCATATGCCGCGCCGAATGTTGCTGCCACCCGGATCGTCTGCTCCGGTCCCATCTGACCCGGCGACATCGACGCCAACCCTTTTGGGTCGAAATTTATCGAGTTGACTGCGACGCCTGGTATCGTCAGCGCATAATTGGAATTGAAGCTCTTCTGCAATACCTGCCTGTCGGCCGGTTCGAACGTACCGTTGCCTTCCTGCTGCCCCGGGCCCGTATCTTCATAGATAGTATACTGCGTAGCCGTCGGCGTCGGATTGAAAACCATGAAATACATCCTGTTTCTCTGCATGGCACTTACCCGCGCATTCATTAAATCGACAGCCATCTCTTTCATCTGGGTTTCCACCCGGTACTTGTCCAGCCACGTCTTGCCGGAAATACCGGCAATGGCAAGCAGAATGCCGATTATTACCATAACGAAGAGGAGCTCGATCAATGTGAACCCTTTTTTATCCATCATCTCTTTATCTTTCCCGCATATGGAGGACCTTTTTTATCGGAGACGGTGTCGTCATGATAGACAGGCCCTGTGCCGTCGGCGGCACACCTTCCAAGGCACCTGACCGTCTGCCCCCCTTGTCTTGAAACGCAGTCGCTAGATTCAACTGTTCGATACTGCCCGTGGAAACCTGAATCAAAGCCGTCCCTTGCAATAAGGAGGGATCAGAGCCCCCCGTGTCATATTTAACCGCCCATATAAAGCTCTTGCCACCGATTGCGCATAGATCGTTATATGGCATAAACGTTGTAAAATAGACAAGACCAGTCGTTGACGCAAGCGGATCGGTTATAACACGTTCCGCATTGTAGCTTCTCGCCACGTCGTTAGCGGTAGTACCGTTGCTGTCCTCGTCAAAGGTGAAATTGCCTTGACCGTCAAGAGCAATATACCAGCCATCTGGATCAGAAGAGCCTGCTGCTGTTGCAAGGTCCACGGATCCCAACTCAGAAAGGGTACGGGTTAAATCGTTGCTTGTAATATTGTCCAGGCAAACGTCCTTATAGCTGTTGTTGTCAAAGCAGGGCTCAATGAACCCGAAAAGATGTCTTTGTGATGCTGCATCGTCTGTTGCTGCGCTGCTTCTGTAGAAATATCTTCCTGTGCCGAAATAAAGCCACAGTTTGCCCGTGTTCTTGTTCTGCAGCCGGGTAACAGATGCAGTAACCGGGCCGATGCCGTCAATCACCTTGCTGAAGAGCCAATTGTCGGGATTAAGCGCTGTTGTTCCCCCGGTGCTTACGTCAGTGCCATCAAATTTTTTGTTTGTCAAGAGCCTCAGTACACCACCGTCCGTCCATGTATAGGGGGTTGTTCCGGTACGTTTTACATAAGGAATATACAGGGCGTCGTCCTGATACTGTATAGGTTTAATATCAGGTAGATCGTTGTCAAAGGTTGAATTCAGCATTGAACCGGCGAATGCATATTGAATCCCTGTATCTATTGTCCGGAGCAGAGACCCGGTCTTCAGATCGAGCACAAAAAGCCTGAGGTTCTGATCAGAGCGACCTTGGAACTTCTGTGACGTGGTGTCTATCGGTCCTGTTGGACCGGACCCTAACACAACAAACCACTTTCCGTTTGTTTGTCCTCCATCGGCAACGCTGTTCGTCGCGCCTGCGGTCCGGGAGCTTATCCGAATAACCGCAGGACCAGACGATGTAAAACCGAGGTTCGGATTCGAATACTCCCACAAAAGCTGCGGATTGTTCTGGTCCGTAACGTCTAGGGCAAAATAGGAAGAATAGCCCACGCTCGCGCCGCCGACTACAACAGGGGCGCACACGCCGTTCGGGGTATTGGTCGCGCAGTTATCGTCTTTCGCTTTGCACGCGCCTCCAAGTCTCATTCCTCCGATAAGGATCGTCCTCCAGCTTTCAACGGTCTTCGTGCACTTCCAGTAGTCTCCTGTGCAGCCGGCCGGCATATTTATGCTTGCATCAAAGATATACGGAGTGAGGTCAACGGCTTGAATATGGCAATAATCCGTCTCTTTCAGATACTTGAGATAAGGCAACACGTTCCTGGGGAGAAACGCCCACATCTCTTTTCCGAGGTCGCTGCCGGAAAGCCGCGCCTTCTCCAATGTTGTGTCCTGCCCGCTCCATTTTAGCTCTAGAGTTCCGAGCTTGAACGCGTGAAGCATTCCATCGTTCGCGCCTACGAATACCATGCCTCTGTTTGTATAAGTTCCTGAGCTGACATATGACGTGTATGTACTGTCCAGATAATCCTTGTCATAGACGTTCAACGGAACCCACGAGGAGATCCTTGGCGTTGAATCGATGATATCACCAAGCTTCCAGACATTTGCAACAGTTTCGTTCATGGTAACACCGCTCACGGTAACGCTCGTGTCCGATGCATCATTGTCCCCGTTCAGGTCGATCTTGACCTTCCTGGGCCTGTAGGTCTCGGTTATTGTCGAAGCCCCTGCCGTGTAAGTAAAATCCGCGAACATGTCCATGCCGCGAACGTAATTAATGATGTTGGTGGCAAGCTGGTTGTTTACGAAGACGGTTGCCGCGGCATCATCGGTATTCAACAACGGTCTCAGCGCCGCGGTATTATTGGGCATGGGCGTGCCGGCCGAGAATTTATTCGCGCTCGCGGTCAGTGCCTGTGAAGTGTCCAGCGGGGTATAAAGAGTTCTGTCAGTAGGCAACCTGTTCCAGAGAAGCTTTCCTGCTTCCCAGAGATTGCCAAGCTCCTCAAACTCAATTGGGGACGCGGAGATCTCGGTTACCGTTGTGGTCACGCCTGAGGTGACCGTGGAATAAAGACGTGCCTTTGCCTTCTGTTCGCCGGTATCAAAGTAAAACCGGGCCACGTAGTCAGCATGGCCACCGCTTGTGTTCAGATTGAGGACTTTATCTCCATCATCCTCCCGTATGCTGCTGTTAGCAAACTTCGGATCTATATAATACCACAGGTTTTGGAGTCCGCCGATCCAGGAAACGCTGGTGTCGAAGAATCTGCGCTTCGGGTAATAGGTTGCCTGAACAAGGTTTGCGCCGCTGCCTTCGCCTGACGCAAGGACCGATGCAGCCGTGCCCGATGTTGCATGCGAAAGGATATCCATAACAGCGTCCAGGATATTCTGCTTGATCCCTATAGCGTCATCTGAACTGAAAAAGGTGTCCGGCACGCCATCTCCATTACTGTCCCAGTCAGTAGATGATGCCGGCAATGCCGCGCCAAGGCTTCCGTTCGCATTTGTGGGGAACCCGGTTAAACTGTCCGGCCAAGTATGAGCCGAACTCTCAAAGGAACCGTACATGGCTACATTCTTCATGGCCTGAAGCCCGACGGAATTCATAAAAAGGCCTACGGTGTACACAGCGCTCACCTTTGTATTGACATCATCAGTGCTGTCAGTTGGGTCCATGGTATTCGTAAAGCCCTTATGCATACAGTAAGCAGGCACAATCGGGTCTGAGGATTTAGTTGCCGAGGTACATGTAGGGTTGCTCCCTATTTCAGCTGACGGCTCGTTCCACTCTCCGTCCGACATGAGTAGCACATAATTTCTTGCACAAGTGTTCAGCGTGCAGTTGTTCCCGCCCCCGCCGTCACAGACATACAGAGGGTTTCTCCATCTGTCTCCTGATCCGCTCTGTGCTGTGAAACCTCCATAAAGCGGTGTGTTCATGGAATAATAATTAAGGGCATCCCACATGGCAGGACCGGTTGGGGTTGCTCCCGATGCATTTTGTGAGTTTACAGCAGTTATGAGATTCAGATAAGGAAATGTAGCGCTATTGCTGTTAGATGCCAGAAAATCGCCGAGAAAAACCTTATCAGAGTTTACATAGGGACTGGATGAGCCGTTAAAAGACATCATGCCCATCCTGGGCTTCACTTGCAAATCCATAAGTTGGTAAACGAGGCCGTCATAAACCCTGTTCCATCTCACCTTTACTTGCGTTCCATTGTCCGCCTTTAGGATGCACCCGCCTTCGGCCACACCATCGCCGTTCACATCGAGGTCGTTGTTGCAGACAGTCCCGACCGAATTGAGGCCGGAAGTTGACTGCCAAATCTCAGGATCACATCTGGTACTAGTAAAGGTACCTTCACAGGTGGACGGCCTGCCGCCTGTCAAGGCCCATCTCAGCAGATCGAGCCTGTGCATATTTGCATAGTTAAGATAATTGCCGGACTCAAGATTGCAATCTCCAGTTGTTGAAATTGCTGTGCAACAACCCCATTTAGTGCTCGAGCAACCGAGATTTCCCCAGCCGCCGCCGTAATTGCTTCCGTTGGCACAACTGCTCTTTTTACTATAACATTTTGTTGTCGTACACGTTGTAACACAAGGAGCTCCTGTCGCTGTTTCGATATAGAGACAACTCGTTACAGAAGGATCGCAAAGCGGATCTTCCGTTTTATAATTCTTGGCAGGGTCAAAATATCCTTCATAGCCTGTTGAAGCATTATAAGGAATTGTGGTGCCCGAGCCGGAACCGTTGTAAGCGCCCCATGTCATGCTGCCGCTGGCGTCATTCAGAATAAGGACATTGGGCTCTCCTCCTGTGCCGATAAATGGCGGGGTCTGGCAATAATCGTTCATTGTTGCGCCAAATCCGACAGAGGATGAAACCAAAAGAACAAGAATTGCGATAAAAAAATATGCTTTTGAAATGTTCTTATTCATTTGATTTTCCTCCCAAGTGTAAGCACCCTGTACACTTCATCGCCGTGGCAGACCGTGCTGTCAATTAAAACAGTTATCCGTACATTCATTAATTCTTCATAGGGAGCTACATTATCCACCATAAACTTTCTCTCCCCAAGACAACTTGAGGACGTCACGTTTATGGTAACTGTTTTATGAATGGCATCGATGTCTGTTACAGTGCCGGTCAAATCGAGTTCGTCATCTGCAAAAGCCGGGCAGACAGCTAAAATCAATGCAACCAGTAAAATTACAAGCGCTCCAACATACATTTTTTTTATTTCCATGACATCCTCCATATAGATGATTGCACAAGTATTTTCAAATTTTCTACGTTCTCCTAATCCGTATCCAGCCTCATATGCACATAGTTATCCTGAAATTGCCTCGAGTGCGCCGCTTCTACCATCATCAGATCGCCGACCTCCCATTCCTGATGACATCACAATGGACAGCGTTCCAAGATGCCGGCCTCAGGATAAAGATTTTCTACAACTGATGAACATAGCAGGCATATGATGGTGCACTTCGTCTTAAGGTTGTCTTTCCTTTTCAACTTGATCGCCCGTTTCCATACATCAGAATGCAATACTTGTACCACATCGATCTATTGTATTTTCAGCCAGTTAAGGAAACTATTCTTAGGAAAATGCAGTATGGAATTCCCTGGTAGGTAATTAATTACACAATCACAACCCCTGCATACCCGACCACCTGATCGTAGTCACCGCTCACCTCTCCAGAGTTCGCATACTTGATGAGTTCCGCACTGGTCGCCCCTAGAAGTTTGCAGGCAACGAGCATGGCCACTGCCGGGCCGAACCCGCACATGGTGATGCCGTACTCCCTGACCACGCGATACAACCCCTCCGGATCGAGATCCAATAACTGGTGAATGGCTTTAAAATCCTTTTCTTTTGCCGCTGCAGCCTGCTCATAGTGGCTCATATCGGAACTCGCGATGACAAGTACGTCCCAAGTAGTTCCGAGTTTTGAGTTCGAAGTTTTGAGTTTGTTCTGATCTTCCCCCCGAACCCCGATCCCTGACCCCTTACCCCTGCTCTTTATCGCTTCCGCCACCGCTCTTCCCACCTCTTTGCACGTCTCAAGCCTCGTGTCGAGCATCTGGATCGGGACGATCCTGAAATTCTTCTTAAAATGCTGGATAAAGGGGAGTTGTACCTCAAGGGAGTGCTCGCGAAGATGGGCAAGGGAATCTTCCTGGATGCGCGGGGACTTTGAGAGGATCGAGGCGGCCAGGTCTTCGTCGATCTCAACCAGGCCGAGTGGTGTCTCCCATTGGCCGCTGGCCATGAGTGAAACCGGTGCGCCAAGGCCGGTGTGGTTCGGCCCGATGAGCACAAAGGTGTCCGGCAGTTCGATCCGGGAGTACACTGCCCCGGCCACTGATCCGGAATAGATCAGACCCGCATGAGGAGATACGATACCAAGGGCTTTTGTTTTTACAACACCGGGCAGGATGAATTCCCGTACCTGCTTCCTGAGCGATTCGGGAGATCCTTGGTAGAACTGTCCTGCTACAGCCGGATGACGAAGCATAGGTACCTCAGCTTCAATGACCGTGACCGCTACCGTATATTACTTACTCGATTCAATTATACCAAAAGATACTACGAGTACATGGAACAAATTCAAAACTATTGATTCTGTGAAGCCATAATGGCTTGTGATTAACTCGAATCACGTTCAAGGTCTAACACGCTTTTCCCTGTCCCCTATGGCCTTCTTCCCGTCTGCCATGTCCGGTTTTTTATTAGTACAGAAGCGATAGGATATGCTTTATCTGCTACCCTCAAGGACCATCGTGCATATGCAATGGCGTGGTACCCGGTATACGGGCATCTCGCTTTTATAGAGCACTTTTCACTATATCGAGGGTGTTTTTGGCGCGCTGTTCGTGATAATTATGCAGGACCTCCCGGATTCGGGGGCTCTTGCTGATCATTTGAATGAGATCTTCTTCAGACACCTCCAGCACATCTGATTCCTCGATCGTTTCAATGGTCGCGGTCCTTGGCTTGCCCGTGAGGAAAGCGATCTCGCCGAAGAAATCACTCGCCTGGAGAGCGGCAAGTTCCACCTTTTTACCCCTGATTGTGGAAAAGACCTTTACAGAACCGCGGGTAAGGATAAAGACCGATCTTCCTCTGTCCCCTTCTTTGATGATGGTCTTTCCGGGAGTCAGGGTATGGATAATCATGCGCTTGGTGAACTCGTTGAACTCTTCCTGGGTAAAATCGGAGAAGAGCGGGATAACGCTCCTGGTCGACACCTGTGCCCCGTCCTCGATCGGCTCGAGCTTTAACTCGGTGATCGATTTGTTGGAATGAAGCATTTCAATTTTGTCCTGGGCGTCCTTGTTCCTTGGATCGAGCCTGAGCGCAAGCTTGTATTGGGCAAGGGCCTTGATCACAAACCCGCCGTCCGCGTACAGGTCCGCGGCATGGATGTACTCTTTGGCAGCCTCGGATTTCTGGCCGAGTTTTTGGCGGGCGTTGCCGATCCGCACCCGGACCATAGGATCGGGGTCAATAGCGAAAAGCCTCTCCATCTCCGCGATAGCTGATTTCCAGTCGCATTTCCCGAGGAATTTTTGAACGTTTTCGCTGATCGTTGCTTTATCTGAAGCCACAGGAAACCTCACTGATAGAGCCTAAGGAATTATGGAAGTAATTATTGAATTATCGTGACTCCTCAGTTAGAGAAGCGCGACAATAAGGGGAAAAGGTGAAATATGAGGTAAAAGGGGGAAGCAACATAGACATGTAATGCCATTTTCTCCATTTCTCCAACGTTCCCCCTTTCTCCTGAAAGGTTTAAAGGTCCTGAGTAGTTGCGATTTATCGTCAATACAACGTTCGAGTTAAAAAGCCCTTTTCTCCGCGTTTTCGAACCTCGTGTACCGGTTGACGAACGTCAGGTCTATTTTGCCGATGGGACCGTTTCTCTGTTTCCCGATGATCACCTCGGCCTTTCCCCTCCGGCCGCACCCGCATTCTCCGTCGTACGGGCATTCACACTTGTTATAGACCTCATCACGATAAATGAATAATATCACATCCGCGTCCTGTTCAATGGCGCCGGATTCTCGAAGGTCGGCGAGCATGGGTATTTTTTCCTTGCCGGGCCTCGTTTCGACCGCCCGGTTCAGCTGCGAGAGCGCAATGACCGGGACCTGGAGCTCTTTGGCAAGCGCCTTGAGGGAGCGTGAGATGTTCGAGATCTCCTGTTCGCGGCTGCCTTCATCACCCCGGCCGCGCATGAGCTGCAGATAGTCGACAATGACGAGGTCAAGTCCCTGGTCCGCCTTCAGCCTGCGGGCCTTGGCCCGCGTCTCGAGCACCGAGATCGCGGCGGTATCGTCGATAAAGATCGGGGCTTCCGAGAGTTTGCCTGCGGCGGTGGTGAGCGGTTTCCAGTCACGGTCCGACAAATGACCTGTCCGCAGTTTGTGCGCGTCCACCCGCGATTCGGAGCCCAGCATGCGGAGCACAAGCTGTTCCTTGGACATTTCAAGGCTGAAGATCGCCACCGACTTTCCATTTTCGATGGCCGCGTGGGCCGCGATGTTCAGACAGAAAGCCGTCTTGCCCATGGACGGCCTGCCCGCAACGATGATAAGATCGCTCTGCTGAAATCCCGACGTCCTCTCGTCCAGGTCCAGAAACCCGGTCGCAAGGCCGGTGACCATCTCTTTTTTCTCGTAGAGCCGTTCAACGATCGCGAAGCTGTGCCCAACGATATTTTTCATGGAAACGAAGGAATCCTTGATCTTGCCCTGGGCGATCTCGAAGATCGATTTCTCGGCACGGTCCAGGAGTTCGTCGATGTTGACCACCGTACGCGAGTCTTCGTAGCTCTGGGTGATGATATCGGTGGCTGAGTGGATAAGTTTGCGGAGCACGGCCTTCTCGCGCACGATCCGCGCGTGGTACTTGATGTTCGCCGCCGTTGGCACAAGGCTCACGAGTGTTGCGAGGTATGACGCCCCCCCGACGGCCTCAAGCCCGATCTTGCCGCGGAGAGCATCGGACAGCGTCACGAGGTCGATCGCGTCCCCCGTCTCGAACATGTCGAGCATGACCTTGAATATCCTGCGATGAGTGTCCTTGTAGAAATCGTCAGGCGAGAGAGTTTCGATGACCTTGTTGATGGAGTCGTTCTCGATCAGGATCGCGCCGAGCACCATCTGTTCGGCTTCGATATTTTGCGGGGGAAGTTTTTGAAGAGAAGCTTCGGTCTGAACGGACATGATAAAACCTCGCGACCGGAATAAAGAAAAAAAAGAAGCCAGAAGTCAGAAACCGGAATGTATCTCCTGACTTCTGTCTCCTGGCTCCTGAATTCTGTTGGTTGTTAGACTACTCTTCCGCGATCACCGTGACCTTGATGTCCGCAAGAATGTCGGCATGCATCTTCACGGAGACAGTATAGTCGCCGAGACGCTTGATCGGCTCGTCAAGGACGATCTTCCGTTTGTCGATCTCCACACCCTTCGCCTTCACGGCATCAGCGATGTCCATGGAGGTCACTGAACCGAAAAGCTTGCCCTCTTCGCCGGTCTTGGCCTTGATAATGACGGCAAGTCCTCTGAGTTGGTCGGCTTCCGCCGTGGCAACTTTTTTTATTTTGCGGATGCGATCCGATACCATTTTTTTCGCGTGATTCATGGCGTTCAGATTATCAGGCGTGGCCTCAATGGCCTTCTTGTTTGGCACCAGAAAATTTCTGGCATAACCGTCCGCGACCTTGACGAGATCGCCAATGTTACCCAATTTGTCTATATCTTCCCGTAAAATTACCTGCATTGCTGATACTACTCCTTTCAATCGTTAGGTGCCAAGATACTACCAGAAACCGGGGCAAGGTGTCAACAGGGAATTGCTCGGGAATTTCCTCCTGCTGCGCAGCCGCTTTGTTAAGATGTCCTATTAGACGACCCGGTCTTTGCCGTCCTTTTTTGCCTTATATAAATTTTGATCCGCCCTTCTGATAATATCGTCCACCGACCGGTCGCTCTCCTCGACACATACGACCCCGAGGCTCAGGGTAATGGTGGCATTGTTGACCGTCTCTTCCTTGACACGAGTACGGATCCTCTCGGCAAGTTCCCTGGCATCTTCCACGCTGGTATCCGGCATGATGATGAGAAATTCCTCTCCCCCGTAACGGCCGAGGATGTCGTAGGCACGGACGGTGTTCCGGATGCGACGGGAAATAGCCTTCAGGACCTGATCACCTGCCAGGTGACCGTAAGAATCGTTGACGGCCTTAAAATTGTCGACGTCTGCCATAATGCAGCTCACGTTCTTTTTCAACCGTTTGAACTTTTCAAACTCTTCCTCAAAACGTGACATGATATGACGCCGATTAAACACATCTGTCAACTGATCCGTTATGGCGATCTGCTCGATCGTCTGCCTCGCCTCTTCAAGTTTCTTTATCAACCGTGACATAAAAAAATAGATCAGACCCAACAGGAGCAGGGTTGTGATGATACCGAATACGACAATGGTAATGGTATTGTAGCTGATCTTACTCTGGAGTTTCTCGATATCCAAGCTTATGCTGATGCCTCCCCGTACTTCCCCGATCGCGTAGTTCTGGTGTTTATGACATTGCAAACAGTCCTGTTCGATATAGAGCGGGGCCATGTACCTGAAATACCTTCTCTTGTTGACCAGCTCTGTCCGGGACAGTTCCTTCACTGCACCTGTTTCAAATTGTCGGAGCGCCTTTTCTTCAAACTCGTCGGGCTTGTTGTGCGGGTTTATGAGCCTCAGACTGGTAATATGGAACTTGAACAACCCCTCTTTCTCGGCATATTCAGATATCTCGCGGGTCATGAGTGCGGGATTTCTCAACGTAAATACTCTTCCGTCCACGGTCGTGATGTCCGGATTCTCAAGATACGGGTTGGATTCAACACCTTTTTTCTTTTCGACATACACCCCGCCGTGATTCGCGTTCCACTTCCTCGCTAAAACGATTGTATTAAAGACGATCCTCGCCTGAATGATGTTCTCTTCGTTGAGCAGCTGCCTGGTCCGTATGGCCATGTCAAGAAATATCCCCGACAGGACCAGCGCAATGACCAGGCTTGTTGACATGATGAATGTTTTATAGATGTTTTTTTCTTTCATCGCAGACATGTCAGCCCCTGCCCACTTTTTTCTTCAGCTCATGCAGCGTATTCATTGCATCGAGAGGGGTCATGGTGTCGAGGTTCAGGTCCTGGAGCTCTTTAAATAAAAGGCCTGCTTCGCTTGCGAACAACCCGAGCTGAGGTGCAGAAGTTTCCGCGTCGTCCCTTTGTCTGCCGGTGATGCCTTTCTTGCCGTTTCCGTTCTTACTCCCGCCACTTTGCGTCGCTGCCACGGGTTCGCCCTGGTCATTGAACTCGGCCTTTTCAAGGTTTGCGAGCACTTCCCTGGCCCGCTGGATCACTGCTTGCGGGAGTCCGGCGAGGCGCGCCACCTGAATGCCGTAGGACTTGTCCGCCCCGCCCTCCACCACGCGCCGGAGAAAGATGATCTGGTCGTTCCATTCCTTGATCGCCACGGTATAGTTCTTCACCCGGTCCATGGTAAGCGCGAGCTCCGTAAGCTCGTGGTAGTGCGTGGCGAACAGGGTCCTCGCCCTGATCCTGGTATGTATGTACTCGGCCACCGCCCAGGCAATGCTGATGCCGTCGAACGTGCTGGTGCCCCTGCCGATCTCATCGAGGATGATGAGGCTCCGGTCCGTGGCGTTGTTCAGAATGTTCGCCGTCTCGTTCATCTCGACCATGAAGGTGCTCTGGCCGCGCGTTATGGAATCCGATGCCCCGATGCGCGTAAAAACCCGGTCCACGATGCCGATCTGCGCCTCGCGAGCCGGGACAAAGCTGCCCATCTGGGCCATGATAGTGATCATTGCCACCTGCCGCATATAGGTGGACTTTCCCGCCATGTTCGGCCCGGTCAGAATAACGAGCTGGTTCTCTTCGCAGTCCAGAAGCGTGTCGTTCGGAATGAACCGCTCGTCGAGCACGCTCTGTTCGACGACCGGATGTCTGCCTTCGGTGATCCTGAGCGCATCCCCATCAAGGATCATCGGCCGGATATAATTATTCTTGGCCGCAGCCTCGGCGAGCGAGACAAGACAATCAAGAACCGCGAGCTTTCCCGCCATATCCTGGATCCTGACGGTCGAGTCGGCAACCGATTCCCGCACCTGCTGGAACAGCCGGTACTCCAGGTCGAGGATCTTTTCCTCTGCACCGAGGACCTTGTCCTCATATTCCTTGAGCTCGGGCGTGATGAAGCGTTCAGCGTTCGCGAGCGTCTGTTTGCGGATAAAATCCTGCGGCACGTTCGCGAGATTGGTCTTCGTTACTTCGATATAATACCCAAAGACCCTGTTGTAACTTACCTTGAGAGAATTGATGCCGGTGCGCTCGCGCTCGCGCAGCTCGATGCCCGCGATCCAGCCCTTGCCTTCCGAGCTGATGGAACGAAGCGCGTCGAGTTCGGCGTTGTGCCCTTTTTTGATCAGTTTTCCCTCACGCAGCGTATAAGGGGGGTCGTCGCTGATAGCGCTCTCGATAAGCTGATGGACTTCCTCGAGGTCATCCCATTCCTGAGCCATATCATAGATCAAGCGGGCATTGCACCGGGCCAGCAGTTCATGGAGACGGGGCAGCGCAATAAATGACTGTTTGAGAGCGAGCAGGTCACGGGCATTTGCCGCGCCGAGAGAAACGCGGCTGATGAGCCGTTCGAGGTCATAGACCGCGCCAAGCGCTGTCATGAGGCTGGAGCGATGCTGGTGATCGTCCTTGAGTTCTGCCACTGCATCGAGCCGATGCTCGATATCAGCCGCACTCATCAGCGGGTTCAGGAGCCATTCGCGCAGTTTTCTGCCGCCCATTGCCGTGACCGTAAAATCGAGCGCGGTCAGGAGTGTGCCTTTCGAGGAACCGTCGTAGATGTTCTTGACCAGTTCGAGATTGCGCTGGCATGATGCGTCCAGGACCAGGTGTTCCCGGACGAGAAATGGCTTAATGCGGCGTACGTTCGCAAGGCCGGTCTTCTGCGTCTCTTCGATATAACGGAGTGCCGCGCCCGCTGCGGAAATGCCGTATTTCATAGCGCTGCAGCCGAAGCCCTCGAGCGAGGCGACCTTGAAGTGGTCGAGCAGTGTTCGCAGGGCGGTCGTGATGTCGAACGTCCAGTCGTCGCAGGTATTGATCGCCTGCGTGTACTGACGAAGCAGCGTAGAAAGACCGGGACCAGGCACATGTTCCCTGGGCAGCACGATCTCGCGGGGTGTGAACCGCGCAAGGAGCGTGTCGAGCTCGACTAGATTGTCCGAGCCCGCAATTTCGGCCATGAAGAAATCACCTGTTGAAATATCGAGAAAGGATAGTCCGAAACCATCCTTCGCTGGATACAGGGAAGCGAGGTAGTTGTTGTCCTTGGCATCAAGCAGATTGGAATCGAGCACTGTTCCCGGCGTCACCACCCGGATCACTTCGCGCTTTACAATGCCCTTCGCGAGTTTCGGGTCTTCCACCTGTTCGCAGACCGCGACCTTGAAGCCGCGACGGATGAGCTTGGCGATATAGCCCTCCACGGCGTGGTAGGGGAAACCGCAGAGCGGCGTCTCGATGCCTTTGGACTTGTTCCTCGCCGTAAGGGTGATCTCGAGGACCTTCGAGGCGGTCACCGCGTCCTGATCGAACATCTCGTAGAAATCGCCCATGCGGAAAAGCAGGATCGCGTCGAGGTGCTGGCGCTTGATCTCGCGATATTGTTTCATGAGAGGGGTAAGATCGGTCATTG
>Ga0210377_10001816_pt1 | contig 19079 bp, 19 predicted proteins | sample PLM4_65_b1redo_FD_155480 | JGI IMG/M metagenome (GOLD analysis project Ga0210377, IMG submission 155480) | Groundwater sediment microbial communities from an aquifer in East River, Colorado, USA - PLM4_65_b1 redo | ecosystem: Environmental > Terrestrial > Soil > Riparian zone | place: USA: East...
CTCGGCAACTATCGCCGCTTAAGTAAGGACTATGAAGAATGTACTCAAAGTAGTGAAGGCATGATTTACCTTGCTTCTATTCATATCACTCTCAAATATCTCACGGCATAATATTCAAATGGCCTCTAAGAGAAGCTGTTTCAACACGCGAACTTTGCGAATCAGGCATTCATTGTTATCCTTCACGACAATCCTGATTGTGTTCGGCCTGTGTTAAGCAATACCGCCAGCCTTGCATCCGGGCCGCTTATTGACGAGGGGGTTGTGTCAATGTCCTACGTGCTCATTGTCGAAGATGACAACCAGATGGCCGAAAGTTTGGCGCTGATGGTGCAAACCCTCGGCTGGGAAGTCCAGTTCGCGCGCAGCGTGCTGGGGGCCGTCAAATTAGCGCATCATAATCCGCCAACCTTGATCCTGCTGGATTTGCACATGCCGAATATGGATGGCATGGATGTGTTGACCTACGTCAAGCACGACGCCGTGACCAAAGACACGGCGGTCGTGATTGTGACCGCTGACGACAATCCCCAGACCATGCAGAAGGCGCGCGAGCGCGGCGCGATGGATTATCTGGTCAAGCCGGTCAGCATGGATCAGATTGAAGGCGTTTTGAGACGGCTCCAAGGCTGAAAGATTCGCCCGGCGCGCTCAGGCTGGCTCAGGGGGAACCGGCAGCGCGAACCAGAACGTGCTGCCCTGGCCGGGGGCGCTGACCACGCCGATCTGGCCGTTCAAGCGTGTGATGATCCGAAGCACAATCGACAATCCTAACCCGAAACCTTCGACATGCCCAGTGTGAAACCGCGAGAACTGCTCGAACAACCGCTCCTGCGCTTCCAGCGGAATGCCGAGGCCGTTGTCTTCAATTTCGTAGCGCGCCATGCTCCCGATGCGCCGCCCGCGCACGCTGATGCGCGGGGCAGGGTTGTCGGTGTTCATATACTTGATGGCGTTGCCGATCAGGTTGGCAAAAACCTCCTCAAGCCAGGGGCCATAGCCCAGCGCGGGCGGCAGATCGGGCATGACTTCAACGGCAATGCCGCGCTCTTTGATCCGATCGGGGAAGCGCGCCAATGCGCCATCAACCACTGGCCGCATTTCGACAGTCGTCAGCGTTTCTTGAACATCGCGCAGCTTCGCCAGCAGCAGCAAGCTTTCGATCATGCTGGACATTCTAAAACCTGCGGCTTTGATCTCGGCCAGAATGCTCTGGCCATCCTCGTCAATGACGCTGGCATATTCCGCCTGCAAGACCGACGCATAGCCAACAGAGACCTGAAGCGGCGCTTTGAGATCGTGCGCGACGGTATGGCTGAACGCTTCCAGCTCACGGTTGGCGATTTCCAATTCCTTAGCCTGCGACTGGATCGATTGGAACAACTGCGCGTTGTGAATAGCGACTGCCGCCTGCGCGGTGATAGCCCGCAGGCGCTCCAGATGAGCCGGACTAAAATAATCGGGAACGCTGCTGTCGAGATTGATAAAGCCGATATTCTCGCGATTGATCTGTATCGGGCAGCCCGCATACGAGCGAATCCATTCGGTGCCGGGGATGGCCTTCCAGCCCGGATGCAGGCGCGTGTCGGGGATGAGCATCGGCTGCCCCGATTCGATCATCTCGCGGAAATTGCCTATCTCGGCGAGGGCGTAGCGTTCTGATGGCATGCGCGTCATGCCGGGTTCTGCCCGCCCTTTGCGGCCCACCATCCGCACCGAGTCGCCATCAAGCAGCATGATATCCGCCGATTCATAGGGCACGACGCGTTCTAAATTGCTGAGGATCAGGTCCAACACCTGATCGAGTTCAATCGTTGTGTTCACGGTGATCGCAATATCGCTCAGGACCTGAGCGAAATGGCGCTGCTCGCGCTCGGCGATTTCGGCCAGCTTGCGGTCGGTGATGTTGTCCGCCATCACCAGCGCTTCGCGCGAATCGCTGATTGAAGACACTTTGATTTCGAAATAAGCCTGCTGCTTGCCATCGGCGATGCTGTATTCAAATTTGCTGGGTTGGCCTGTCTCGCGCGCCTTGTTCAGCGCGTGGAGGATTTGCCCGGCCACGTCGGGCGGGAGCAGATCGACCAGCGGCGTGTGGATCGGCGAATCGGACGCGGCCAGCAGCGAGGGGAAGTTGGCGGGCGCGGCGAAAGCTGAAAGGCGATCCTGCTCGTCCACACGAATCAGCAGGTTAGGCATCGAGGAGATGACCTGATGCAGTTGCCGGCGCTCCTTGTGGAGCGACATTTCGGCCTGCTTGCGCTCGCTGATGTCTTCTAAAGTCCCTTCGTAATACAGGGGATTGCCCTCCGGGTCACGGATCAAGCGCGCGTTATCGCGCACCCAGATCGGCCTGCCGTCGGCGCGGCGCAATTGGAGCTCGACGTTGCGAACAAGGCCATCGCGCTCCATAACGGCCTGCCAGCGCTGGCGATCTGCCGGGTTGATATAAATCTGGTCGGCGCGCGCAGCCAGAAAACTCTGGCGGTCGGCATAGCCCAGCATATCGACCAGGGCCGGGTTGGCGTCCAGTATCTCGCCTGCCAGCGAGGTCTGGTAAAGGCCAATCGGCGCGCGCTCGAAGAAGCGCTTGTACCGTTCGCCAGAGATTTTGTCGGCTTTGTTTTGCTTTGCCATGACTTTCCCCCACAGGCCCGGTCGCGCTCCCCGCCGCTTTCGCCAACGCTGGCGAAATACGGCGTGTCAGACTGGAAGCAACAAGCCCTGCATGGAGTATAGTTCGATTAGTTGAGCTTTGCCCGACACGCGAAGCGTTGGGGGTCGAGCGCAGGACGCCACAATAGATTGCGTGTAACTACTCACCCCCTCCGGCCGGACCCCGCCAAGAACGCGGGGTCCGGCCACCTCCCCCGTTTCACGGGGGAGGAAAACCTCGCGGGGCGAGGTTGGGCGGGGTGAGGCCTGAGTAGTTACGATTGAGTTATAATCACAAACCTGACCGCAACTCACCTGCACGGAGCCCGCCATGTCGCTCGCTGCCCGCCGCGAATTCACCGTCGCCGACCTGCGGCCCTACGACACGCGCTCGGCGTGGCGCTGGATTGTCGCGCACCTGCTGCGTTACAAGTTCAGGCTGTTCGGCGGCTTTGGCCTCGACCTTGTTTCGATGACGCTGTACACCACCGCCCCGCTGTTTATCGGGCGGGCGGCGGAAGTTATCACGCAGGGGCAGGGCGTTGAGGCCTTAATCTACCCGGCCCTGATGGTGTTCGCCTGTCTGGGCGGCGATGGCGTTTTCGCGCTGGCCTCGCGGGTCGCGCTGGAAAATCTGGCCCAGCGGCTGGAAGTGGACGCCCGGCAGGAACTGTACGCCAGTCTGCTCGGCAAGTCGCAGACCTACCACAACCGCCAGCGCGTCGGCGACCTGATGGCCCGCGCCACCGACGACGTGCGCAACCTCAACCCGATGGTCAGCCCGGCCCTGATCTTCGTGTACGAAACCGTGCTGGGGATTGTCATCCCCTTGATCTACATCGGCGCGATCCGGCTGGAACTGCTGATCGCGCCCTTGCTGTTTATCGCCGCCTACATTATGGCCGTCAAGGGCTACACCGCCACGCTGGAACCGGTGATGAGAAGCCAGCGCGAAGCCTATGGCAAGCTCAACGCCGGGCTGGAAGAAACCATTAGCGGTATCGAGATCGTCAAGGCTAGCGCGCAAGAAGCCTACGAGCGCGGCAAGTTCCGCGACCACGCCGATCTATACCGCCGCTTTTTTGTGGCGCAGGGCAAGATCGAGGGACGCTATCTGCCGCTGCTGTTGTTCGCCGTCGCCTTTGGCGCAACCTTCCTGCATGCGGTTCTGCTGTTCCGCGCCGGAGTTCTGAGCGTGGCGAGCGTGATCGCCGTGATGGGGCTGATGAACACGCTGCGCTACCCGACCTTTATCTCGCTGTTCTCCTTCTCTATGATCCAGATGGGCGTGTCCAGCGCCGAGCGCATCCTGAAAGTGATCCGCGAGGAGACCGAAATGGACGAGAACGCCGGGGGGCACGCCGCGACAGTCAGGGGGGAGATCGCCTTTGAGGATGTCAGCTTCGGGCATGAGGGCAAGGGTTATGGCATCGAGCATGTCAGCTTTCGCGTCGAACCCGGCCAGACGGTGGCGATTGTCGGGCAGACCGGGTCGGGCAAGAGCACGCTGGCCCAACTGGTCAACCGCGTCTACGACGTGGATGAAGGCCACATTTTGATCGACGGGGTGGACGCGCGCGAGTGGGATATGAACGCCCTGCGCTCGCAGATCGGCAAGATCGAGCAGGACGTGTTCCTGTTCTCGCGCTCCGTCGCCGACAACATCGCGTTTGGCGCGCCGGATTCGACGCAGGCGCAGATCGAGCGAGCCGCGCATGAAGCGCAGGCCCACGACTTTATTATGAGCTTCAAAGAGGGCTACCAGACCATGATCGGCGAGCGCGGGGTGACGCTGTCCGGCGGGCAGCGCCAGCGGATCGCGCTGGCGCGGGCGTTCCTGTCCAACCCGCGCATCCTGATTCTGGACGACTCGACCAGCGCCATCGACAGCGCGACTGAGGACGAAATCCAGAAGGCCATCCAGCGGGCGCGGCAGGGGAGAACCACGCTGCTGATCACCCACCGCCTGTCGCAGATACGCTGGGCGGATCATATCATCGTGCTGGATCAGGGCCATGTGGTGGCGGGCGGGTCGCACGAGGACTTGCTCAGGAAGTCGCCGCAGTACCGCCGGATTTTCGCGCGGTATGAGGTCAGCCTGCCGCCGTTGGAGGAAGAGAGGATGGGGTAGTAGATTGTGAGGCCAAGTCTGGAATCTGAGTTAGATCAAATAAAACCGATGGTTGATATCGCGCTTGCTCTGGAAGAGAAGAGATTATTTCATCACGGGTATCAGGTAAATAATCTATTAAAGCGCGTAGATCTATGCGATTTAACAAGGATGATGTCAATACCCGTTTGGAATCGGGGAAGGCAAGGCTACTGATAAAACTCAACGTGAGGGGATGATTTAGAACTGCTTGTGCGAACATGGCATCGGCTAACGAGTCAAATGGAAGTAGATAGGAGGTATCATCGCATATCACTGGCCTTCCATTTATTGGGCCTGCCAGCCGAAATACTGGCTTCTTATTGAGCGCTGAGACCAAAATCTTGTAAGGAGCAAACGAGTAATCACCAACTCCAAAAATAGAAAAGATAGGCTTATTCTTGTAAATTGAGGATTTACGCTTCTCAAAAACCTCGCGGTGTTTTAGCAAATATCTCCACAATTTTGGCGCGTCCTGTTTAAGATGATCAGTATCCTCTCCAGGACGCATTTGAGTCAGGATAATTCCTTGCCTGCCTGTGAGATTGCCAGCATAAATCGATGTTCCTTTGATCAGAGGATAAATATACTCTTCCTCAACGGACACCTTTTCTCCTAGAGTGTTATACCAAGCTTCGCTCCTGAATGAGAGTTCAAGAACAGTAGCCGAATCGTGCTTCACGCCAGATCGCCATTGGATGGGACTTTTTCCATCTACGAACGCTAGGCTCTGGTATTTTTCAATGTCTGAGACTAGCAATCCATTTACAAACCCCGTTGACCGGGACGGATGGGGCGCGCTCAGTGAATCATAAATTGCCATATGATAGTCATGATGCCCAGCGTTCTTGTTTATGTCCATTCGCAGTAAACACGCATCAACCGCAGCGCCAAACCATTTCTTGGCATCTATCCGATACATTATGCTTTGTATTGGCAAGGAATTCTGATGCGAATATTTCAGCACGTTTCGAGCTACTGATGTCTTGCATAACATCGCAATCGTAGTATCTTGATCGATGAACTCCGCGATCATCTTGAGTATGATGAATTCGGCAATATCAAAGTTTGATCCGCCAGTAATAGCATCAATACCACGCTGGTTCTTAAAGTTGGATTTAGCTGGCAGGTTTGAACTTCCCAACATACTTAGCATAGAGTTTGTTGCCCACGGGGGGTTTCCGATGACCAACAAACGACCTTGACTTTGCCATTGAATATCTACTGGGAGACTGAGTTGGAACACATCCGCGCCAAGAATACCCAATCGAACGCCCCGGTGATGTGCGCGAGGGGTTAATTTGACTGCCTGCATAACATAGGCAGGCTGAATTTCAACCCCGACAATTTCTTGAGGAGGTGTTGCCACTTGTAGCAAGGCCTCAATGAAATTCCCAATGCCACAGGTTGGCTCAAGGACTCTCGGCCACCGGGATCCGTCATATTCCAACCGTTCCAAGATTTGTTGGATCAGTGTTAGTGGTGTTTGATAATCACCCAGTTCTTTTTTTGTTCGCATCTTGGCTCTTAATCACCCGATAGCAGGTTCTCTACCCCGGGCGTTCCCCCTTGCTCTGCTACCGAGACAATCCGCCCATACTGCAATCTCCATTGAAGCGCATTAGAGATAGTCAAATATCCCTGAAGAGGGGGCGAAGCAATAATATGATTCGCCAGACGATCTCTGCCGATATCATCTAAAGGCAAATTTCGCTCTTCTAGAAATGCGCCAATATCATCACTATTGCCACCCCTCCTCAAAATCTCAGTCAACCCAAAGGTTGTTTGGTAATCTCCGGTTTGCTCTTTGGCTACAAAAACTACATAGCGAATTGTCAATCTCGCAGTTTTGAGTTGTTTCTCGTCACTCTTATCATCAGGACTTACGCGGTTTCTCACACAGGCAAGGGGCTTGAAGCCCCTTGTCCCTCACGATCCGGCGTAATTTTGCGTAAGTCCTGATCATATATCAGCACCAGCAGATGGTAACCAAGTCCGTAAACTTTTTGCTCTGCTGACTCGTATGGACATGAAGATTGTGGCTGGCGTGAAGATGTCACCTTCAAATCCACGTTCAACTCTGGAAAATCAATCCCGCTGGCGGTGTTGCCACTGGCAAACTCAAAGCGATTTGACAGATAAGCACGTAAAGCGTGTTCAACATAAGTGCCAACGGCTTTGCCATCGGTTACCCCATACAGCTCCTTGATGTGTGACGCGCTCAATTCACGGGAGAATGCTCTTGATTCAGCTTTTAGGTGAGCTATTGTCAGTCGTGGAAATAATGAAACCATCAATTCATCCTTTTCAGAGGATTATATAGGCAATTCATTCCAACACAAAGGCATTGATGAACCAATATCGGGCGCTATACAAGCGGCAGAGGGCAAGGGAAGCAAAGACTAATAATCGACACATGCCTGTCTGTGATATACTGTCGCCATCGATACTAATGATGTGAAGGATCGCTCGATGGCTCAAGCCCATATTGCCCACCCCCCACCGGCGCCCCCCGTCTCGCCCGGCGTCCCGATCAAGCGGCTGCTTGAGATCGGCGCGGAGCAAGCGGTTGAGGTGATCGACGGGGAGATGATCATGATGAGTCCGCAGAAATGGCAGAACACGCGCATTGCGCTTGACCTGTATGACGCGCTGCTGCCGCTGGTCAAACGGGGCAATCTGGGGCGGCTGGCAACCGAGGCGACCTACGCCCTCGATGTTGACGAGAAGCGTCGGCGTGTGAGCGGCTCGCTCGTGCCTGACCTGTCATTCATCAGCCGGGAACGATACAAAGAGGCCATGCGGGTTTACGGCGAACAGGATTTTCTGCGGATTGTCCCGGACTTCGCCGTTGAGATTGTCTCGCCGGACGACAAATACACGGTTGTCAACCGCAAGGTCGAATTGTATTTGAAACACGGCGCGTGGCTGGTATGGGTGATCGATCCACAGCTGCGCAACGCGCGCATTGCCACCCCCGACAACCCCGGCGGTCAAATGGTGGATGACACCGCCATTCTGACAACTGATCCCCTGATAGCGGGCTTTTCAATAAGCCTGTCGACGCTTATCGACGGCGCGGAAGGTTAATGGGGCTGCGCGCCGCCGATTCCCCGCGTCCCTCCCGCCTGCTCTCGCTGGACGCGCTGCGCGCCGTCGGGCTGATCTTCATGATCGTCGATCACGCCTTTGACTGGTGGCTGGCCCCGGCCTTTCGCGGCGGCGGCGTTGACCGCCTTGCCGAATTCATCGGGACGCTGGCCTCGCCGATCTTCCTCGTGTTGGCTGGGGCGGGGGTCGTCCTCGCGCTGGATCGCCTCGACGATCCGCAGGCCCGCCGCCGCCGCGAAGTCGCCCTGGTGTGGCGCGGGCTGTGGGTGATTATCGTCGGCTATCTGGTCAACCTGCTGATCTTCTTCAATGGCGACAACCCCGCCGACATTTTCGCCGAGGACGTGCTGCACCTGATCGGGCTGGGGCTGATCCTCAGCGTCCCCGCCACGCGCTATTTGAACGCATGGTCGGCGTTGATCCTCGCGGCTGTGTGGGCGGTCGCCAGCGCTTTGTGGGGCGGACTTTTCACCCTGCCGCCCGCGCTGGGCGCGTGGGTCAACGGCCAGAGCGGGATCGGCTACTTCCCGATCCTGCCCAACCTGGCCTATGTCTGGTTCGGCGTCAGCGTCGGCAAAGTCATGGCGGCGCGGCTGAGAGCCAATCAGGGCGAGGTGGGCCGCTTCTCGCCGCTACTGGCGATTGCGGCGGGCGTGTTCCTGAACCTGACGCTGGTCGTCCCCAACGAAGGCTTCCGCCATCCCCGGCTGGGGTTCATCTGCCTGTCGCTGGCCGTCCTGTTCGCGGTGTGGGCGATGCTGCATCGCCTGCAAACGCTGTCCGAAATCACCCGGCGCTGGCTGGTTTTGCCGCTGGCCCGGCTGGGGCAGGCGACGCTGTTCCTGTACGTCTTCCACCAGTTGATCGGCTACCGGTTGTTATGGGCGCTGGGGTGGATCAGCGGGCGGTCATGGCAGGGCGGGGCAGGGATCATGTCGCCGACGCAGGCGCTGATCGGCCTCGCCGCGCTGCTGGCCCTGTGCGCGGCAGTCACCCCCGTGTGGCTGCGCTACCGGAGCCAAATGGAAGCCGCCACGCTGGGGCGCGTTCCCGGTTTCCGATCAATGGTATGAAATAAACGCATGATCGGCGTGGCTGTGCGGATGCGAATGTTCGTGAGCGTCATCGCTATGCGCCAGCGGCGCCTGCGCCTGTCCCGTCTTGATCCCGGCCAGCAGCCGCATCTCGAAGCCCAGATAACTGCCCGCCGCCTGAGTCTCGGCCTCGATGCCTGTCTCGCGCAGCTTGCCCGCCGTCGCGTCGATCATGTGGGCGATGTCCCACAACACGATACGTCCGCCGGGCTTCAAAACCCGCGCCATTTCGCTCACCGCCCGCGCATGGTCTTCGCGGTTGTGGCTGATGTGATGGAGCGCCCCGCTGGACATCACCACGTCGAAGGCCTGATCGTCGAAGGGCATCTGGCGCGCGTCGGCTTGTTTGAACTCAATCCGATCCGCCACGCCTTCGGCGCGGGCGCTGTCCATTAGCAGGCGGTAATTGCCGCCACCGCCCCCAGTCGCCCAGATGTCAATGCCGATGGCCTTGCCGCGCTTGATCCGTTTGGCCGCCCCGTTGAGCAGAATGCCCGCGCCGCAGCCCACGTCCAGAACCGACTCGTCGCCGCGCCACGCCACTTTGTCCAGAATTTGCTGGCGGCGGCTCAGGGCGTAACGCCACTTGAACACGGCGAAGATTCCGGCTGCCAGCGCGGGCAAGATCAGCAGCGCGCCTAACGTGATGCCAACCGCCCTCAAAACGGGGAGGCTGGCAAGGCCCAGCCCCGCCCCGCCCGCGAGGGCGACCCCGGCGATTGCCAGCCGGATCATCGGCTTAGGGACGCGCGGCAAATAGCTGGCCCACAGTTCAGTGTCATGCAGATTGCCCAACACATGATGCATCATCAGCTTTGTTCCTTTCGATTTGGAGATGCCGGGTTGTAACTACTCAGCCATCACCCCCACCCCCTTACAGGGGCCAGCCATCCTTGCAGCCCCTTGCAGGGGTAGACTGCTCGGATTTCCCTCCCCCGTTTCACGGGGGAGGTGGCCGTAGGCCGGAGGGGGTGAGCAGTTACCCCGGTTGACACGCCGCCCCTATTTCGTAAGATCAACCAGCAGGCGGCAGCGCTGCCGGGCTAACGCTAACTATGCCTGACCGCCCCGCCCTGATCAACCCGCAATCGGCGCGCATTGTCCGTTAACGGACAGATCGGGGCGATTGTCCGGCGAGGGGAGAACCCGATGGGCCACCTTCAACAAGATCGGCGGCAGCGGCGCACCCGGCAAGCCCTGCGCGACGCCTTGCTGGGCCTGCTGCGCGAGCGACGCTACGAAGCGATCAGCGTGCAGGACATCGTCGAGCGCGCCGACGTGGCCCGCTCCACGTTCTACGAGCATTATCTGGACAAAGATGATTTGCTGCTGGGGTCGCAGGGGGTGTTCACCAACCCCAGCCAACCCACGCTGCCCCCCGACGACGCGGACACCGCGATTCTCGCGCCCGCCCGCTTCTGGTTCGCCCATATTGCCGCGCAGAAGCCCGCGCTGGCGGCGATGGCGAAAGACACCGCGTTAAAGCTGGCGCTTGAAAACCTGCGCGAGATCATCCACGAGGATATTCAGAAGGCAGTCGCGGCGCGCTACCCGCAAGACAGCCCGGCGGGCGTTCCGGCGGCCATTATTGTCGAACATCTGACGGGGTCGCTGATCAGCCTGATCGCGTGGTGGGTGGCTCACGATATGGCTTACACGCCAGAGCAGATGAATGACATGTTCCGGCGGCTGGCGCTGCCGGGGCTGGCGGCCATCATCGGGGCGGACATCGCTGCCCGCCCCGATGACTCTACCGTCTGATACAGCGAGGGCGCAATCGCTGCCCTAGGGCTTGCAAGACGCGCCTGTTTCTTTGCAGATATAGTACGGATTGGGGCAGTTGTTTGGAAACTGCAAGCAGGCCGGGTTGGCGACGCAGGTGCATGCCTGCCCGCCGCCGCCCGTCGTCGTCCCGCCGCTGACCCCGCACTCCGGGTTGAAATCGGCGTAAGTCCCGTCCGGGCAGGCCAGCGTCTTGTTCGGGTCGCGGCACTCGCATACCCCGCCGCCGCCGCATTGGGTTGAATTGTAGCTGGCCGACGCGATGGAGCCATCGGCGTTCTTGCAGATGTAATCCGTGCCCTGACATTCGCAGCTCCCCTGCCCGCCGCCTCCGGTCGTTTGGCCGCCGTCGGTCGTCCCGCCGCCGGTTGATTGGCCGCCGTCGGACGTGAGCAGAATGCAGCCTTCAAAGTTCTGCGTCGGGAGGCCCTCATCGCAGACCAGCAGGGCGTCACGACAGCCGCAGTCCTGATCAGGCGCGTTCTGACAGCCCGGCCAATCGGGGTAGCTGACCACGCTCAGGCCGCCATCACGGGTGCAGAACAACACGCTGTTGTCGCCGCACTCGCAGCCGTTGGCGTTCAATTCGGGCGCGGGCGCGCACAGGGGGTCGCCGACCGCGTCGCGGAAGGGGTTGAGGAACAGCATGAACTGGTAGTTGAGTGGCAGGGTTTGGACATCTTCATCCAGCCCTTCGGGCGGGTTGGCGATATGCCAGACGCCCCCGCCGGTCTCGGTGGGGCAGGGCGGCGTCTCGCCGTTGATCGCGATGATACTGCCAAACCCCATCATCGGCATCAAGCCTTCGGCGGGCAGGAACAGCAGCAGGCCGATCAGGATGCCGACCAGCAACAAGCCGATCAGGACGCCCTGAAAACTGCCTCTTGAACTGCGTTGAACGGCGGGCAGCAGTTTGCCCGCGCCGCCTTCGTCGCGTTGAACGGCAGGCAGCAGCTTGCCTGCGCCGCCCTGATTATCGAGGGGGCCAATGATGCCGCCCAATAGCTTGATCAGGTTCAAATCTTTATGCAGCGCGCCTTCCAACAGCTTGATAAAGCTCTCGCCTTTGATCAAGTTGAACGATTCACCCTTGATGAACGACTCGCCTTTGATGAAGAGTTCGCCCTTGTGCAGAAAATCGGAGATTTGCTGCAAGTCCTTGTATTTGTATAGCGAATCGCCCATGCCATCCAACCCGGACTGGATCGACGCCCGCAGCCCGTCGAACTGCTGGGGCGTGATCTGGCGCAGGGCGTTAGCTTCCTGCGGGGTCAGGTTCAGCCCGCGCAGGGCTTGATCAGGGCTGGTCAACAACTGCTGCCTGAACGATGGATCGAGAATGGCCCTGCCTAAAACTTGCCTGAACGCGTCGTACATGTCACCAGCCTCCTCAAGTAGTTCCAATAAAGGACACAGTTGCTCATGCTTACCAGAATACTCGCCCTTGCCGCTTTCGCGCAAGCAACGCTGTCCAATCGCCCTGACGCCGCCGCGCGAACACTGACAGGCCGTTTTGCCTGAGAGCCGCTTCGACGCCACCGCGCTGTTTGTTGGTCAACCCGGCGAGGATCATCACGCCTTTGGGGTTGAGCGTCTCGGACAATCCCTGCCCCGCCAGCGCGATGATGATTGGCGCCAGCAAGTTCCCGACCATAATATCGGCCCGAAAGCCGCGCGCCAACGCCTCGGCCAGCGAGCCATGTTCTACCGTGATCTGATCAACGAGGCCATTCATTTCGACATTGCGTCGGGCCGCATCTGCCGCCTCCGGCAGGATGTCCACTGCCAATATCGGCGACGCGCCGAGCCGCGCGGCGGCAATCGCCAGGATGCCTGTCCCCGTGCCAATGTCGAGAACGGTCAGGCCGGGTTTGACGCGCTTTTCAAGTTCCCTGACGCACAACTGGGTGCTGGGGTGCAGGCCATTGCCAAACACAATCTCCGGCCCGACGATGATCGGCAGGTCGGGCGGCGAGACTTGATTTTGATTCCCCTCGGCGACGATCACAAAGCGGCGGCTGGCCCGGATGGGGATGAACTGCTGGGCCACCAGCCCGCCGACAAAGGAGTCGATATGCTCCGGTTGGAGGCGCCGAATAGCGGCGGTTTCGTCAGGCGAGAGGTCGTACTCGGCGAGGGCGTCGTCCGGGTTGGCGAAGAGTTTGGCGCGGAATTCGTCGTCGAGCGTCGCCCGGCGGATGATCGATAGCACGCGCTCGGCTGGCATAGCGATAACTCCCATAGTGTGGAGGCATTGTATGTGCGATCAGCGAGGGGCGCGAGTCGGGGGCGTTACTCATGTTCTTGGTGTAGAACATTGTTTCTAATTGACGATTTTCTGGTATAATATGTTAATCAAATACGCGACGGACAAATGCAAAGGAGAGCCTCACATTGAGCGATGGGGTCCTGAAGCGAATCCGGCGCGCAGTTCGAGAACGACGCTACGACTTTGCTGATCACTTGCTGGCGGAAGTCGCCGCCTACCGCCTGACAACCGACGACGCTCTTGAAGTCCTGCTAACGGGCGACCTCGACTCGACCTATTCAGATGACCCACGCGGTATTCGCTATGTGGTGCGCGGCAATGCGCAGGGTTTCCAAGTAGATGTAGTGTGTCGTTTTCATCATAACCGAATTGTGTTAATCATTATCACATGTTACATAGTCGATTAGGCGATAGGAAAACAATATGAGCAAACGCGACTATCCTTGCGAATTTTGTGACACTGCTTTGGAGCAAGAATCCAAATTAGTCACCCTGACTTTGCCCCGAAACGACAAGCTCTATGTGTTTGAGGGCGTTCCGGCTCGCGTTTGCCCGAACTGCGGGCACAGCTATTATGATGGGCCAATGATCACGCATTTGGAACAATTGATCCGTGAAAACGCGCTGCCGGGAGCTAAACCTATTGACGCTTTTAGAGTCCCCTACTCAGCCATAAGTGCCTGAGCATATTCGTCAACTGACCACCCTGCCATTCAACGGACAAACCCTTATGTGCGGACGATTCACGCTCACGCTTGATCTCGATGGCTTGCAAAGCTCTTTTCCCGGCTTCGCCCCGCCTGCGATGGCCGCGCCGCGTTACAACATTTCGCCCACCCAACCCGTGCTGGCGATCCCCAACAACAGCCACAAGATGGAATTCATGGTCTGGGGGCTGATCCCCGGCTGGTCGAAAGACCCGTCGATGGGCGCGCGGATGATCAACGCACGCGCCGAGACGCTGGCCGAGAAAGCCTCGTTCAAATCGCCGTACAAGCGCCGCCGCTGCCTGATCCCCGCCGACGGGTTCTATGAGTGGAAGGTCACACCGGGCAGCAAAGCCAAAACGCCGATGTATATTCAACTCAAAGGCGGCCAGCCGTTCACCTTCGCCGGGCTGTGGGAAATCTGGCATCCCAGCGACGAGAGCATCCTGTCCTGCACGATCATCACCACCGCGCCCAACGAGTTCATGGCGGGCATCCACGACCGGATGCCGGTGATCCTGCCGCCGTCGGCATGGGAAGAATGGCTCGACCCGCAGGAACAACCGCTCGGATCGCTCAACCACCTGCTGGCGGCCTACCCCGCCGACCAGATGGAAGCCTACCCGGTCTCGACGCTGGTCAACAGCCCGGCGAATGACCGCCCGGAACTGATTCTGCCCGCGTAGGCGCTATACACGATACGGAGGATGAGATTCAGATGAACAAACCATTGCATGAGCGCGCGCCGCGTAACCGAACGATAACGCTGACTCCAGCAGAGATTGATTCGTATCGAACCCGCCTGAGACAACTTTCGGGGCCAGTGGCGCTGGCTGAGATAATCAATCAGACGATCTGTCAGGACGTATTCGAGATATTGGATTGGCTTCCCGAGTCTTCGGTTGACCTTCTGTTTGCCGACCCGCCCTACAATCTGGACAAATCATTCAATGGGCGTGTGTTCTCAGGCATGTCCTTGTCCGAATACGAGCAGTGGTTAGACCTCTGGTTGTCCAAGCTGGCCCGGATTCTGAAACCAACTGCCTCAATCTATATTTGCGGTGATTGGCGTTCCTCGTCTGCGATCCACCGTGTCGCCGAGAAATATTTCATTGTTCGCAATCGAATTACGTGGGAAAGGGAAAAAGGCAGGGGAGCCAAAGCCAACTGGAAAAATTGCTCGGAGGACATCTGGCACTGCACGATGTCCGAAAACTACGTCTTTCATGTGGAGAATGTCCGACTAAAACGGCATGTCGTCGCGCCCTATACCGATGAAAACGGTAGCCCCAAGGATTGGGATGAATCACAAGAAGGCAGGTTTCGTCTAACCTATCCTTCGAATATCTGGACTGACTTAACTATCCCCTTCTGGTCAATGCCAGAAAACACTGACCATCCGACGCAAAAACCTGAAAAACTGCTTGCCAAAATTATTCTGGCAAGCTCCAATGAAGGCGATGTGGTCATGGATCTGTTCTCAGGCTCAGGCACGACATCGGTAGTCGCAAAGAAGCTCAACAGGAACTATCTCGGTATTGAGATAGATGAAACATATGCCTGCATCGCGGAGAAGCGGTTGAGCATGGCCGCTATTGACGAGAGCATTCAGGGTTATTCGGATGGGGTGTTCTGGGATCGCAATACGTTGGCAGAGCAGAAAAAGGAAAGGCGAGTCAGACGGCGGTCAAATGATCTTCAACCTGAATTATTTTCGGAAAAAGGCGGCGTGTGAATAGCCGATGAAGAATCGCATATTCCAGACCGATGCTTATCAGAAGATTGAGCGGCAGGTCAAAGACTTATTGAATTCCCACGAAGAATTCCTGTCGCCAACAACGGCCAGCAGTCCTCGCGCAGTAGGCGATGCCATTGAAACGGTTCTTGAAGAATCATTCGCCTCCATACTCGGCGACCTATCCGCTGAATACTCCACAAATTTTGCCAGACGCGCTATGGCAGATTTGGCTTTCAAGGATGTCGATGACTTCTATTACGTTGTCGATGTAAAAACCCATCGAACTGACACAGCCTTTAACATGCCGAATCTGACATCAGTGGAGCGCTTGACCCGTTTCTACGAAGATAGCGCCAACTATTTTGTGTTGTTGATGGTAAGCTATCGCATCGAAGCCATGCGCGCGGCTGTGTCAAAAGTGATTTTTGCGCCGATTGAGTTTCTGGGCTGGGATTGTTTGACCATTGGCGCGTTAGGGTGGGGCAGATTCAAATTGCGAACTCCAATCGGATCACCATCAATCCACAGTATTCGCGCAAGCGATGGATGCTTCAGCTTTGTGATGTCATGCTAGAGTTCTATCCAAAGGAAATCGCCAAGATCGACCGCCGAATAGAACGCTTTAACCACATTCGAAAATTCTGGCAGACACAGCCGGATGATTAGGTAGCGGCTCGATTTCACTGTGATAACCGCCTTCGCGCACGGTTACATCCTCGCCCTCGGCTTGATCCTGCCGCTTGGCCCCCAGAACGCTTTTATCCTCAGCCAGGGCGCGACCCAGCCGCGCTTTGCCCGCGCCCTGCCGGTGGTCATCGCCGCCGGGCTGTGCGACACCCTGCTGATCCTGCTGGCGGTGTTTGGCGTTTCGGCGGCAGTGATCGCACTGCCTGTCGTGCGGATCGCGCTGGTGGTTGGCGGCGTCGTGTTTCTGGCGATCACGGGCTGGCTGACGTGGAAGGCCGCGCCGCCCCCCGAACCCGATACCGTAGGGGCAAGGCGCGCCTTGCCCCTACAAGGCCCTGCCAATGATAACTGGTCGCCGCGCCGCCAGATCGTGTTCGCCGTTTCGGTGTCTCTGCTCAACCCCCACGCCATCCTCGACACGATTGGCGTGATCGGCACGAGCGCGCTGGCCTACGCGGGCGGGGCGCGGTTCGGCTTCACGGCGGGCGTGCTGATCAATTCGTGGCTGTGGTTTTTAGGGCTGGCGCTGGTCGGGCGGCTGGCCGGGCATATCGGGGTCGTGCGGCGCTGGCTCAACCGGGTCTCGGCCCTGATCATGTGGGTCAGCGCGATCTATCTGGCCTCGACCTTGCTGACCCGCTGAAAATGAATGAGCCGGTAGTCTTTGACCTTCTCCGCCAGCGCTTCATCGGCGATTGTGTACGGGTTGATCCCGCCAAACACGGGCGCAGCGAACCCACTGTCCTTGAGCGCCGCGCGCCACAGCCGCAGGGCGTCCGGTCGCGCCGTGACATCCTCCGCGCAGGCCTCCCACCTTCCATCCGGCAGCCAGACCGCCGCCTGTGGGCATGACATCAAATTTCGATACCAATCGGCTTTGACGCCTTGCCCCGCCATGCCGTACAGCTCCCCATCGACGATGGTGTAGTTCACCGGCGTCTGGCGTTTCAACCCGGTGACGCGCCCGGTGTGGGTGATGACCATCATGCGCCCGATCACGGCGGGCCAGATGTTGATCATCCGCCCCAAGCCCAGCCGCCACATTCCCAGCATCAACGGGTTCATGATCTTGAAAAACCGGATCAACGCCTGTTCGCTCATGCGACGCGCCTCCTGATCAGAATCAAAAGGGCGGACTCGTGTCCGCCCCTCTTCAACAACCCATGTGATTCCCCGTAACTACTCACCCCCTCCGGCCTGCCCCCGCCAAGAGCGCGGGGGCAGGCCACCTCCCCCGTTTCACGGGGGAGGGAAATCCGAGCGCTAGCCCCCTTATCAGGGGCGAAGGGAGGATGGGTGGGGGCGGGTTATTTCACGCCCAGAATACGGTATTCGCCGTTGTCCATCGACAGCCCCACCAGTTCGCCATCGCCAGTGATGGACATAGTCCAGATGCCGACAGTGTACGACTTCTGGAACAGGCTCTTGCCGGTGGCGACTTCCCACGCATTCAGGACGAAGTCAGCGCCAACGGAGAGATACACGTCGCCGGAAGGCGTATAGACGCCATCGGTGCAGCCGTTCGGATGCGCGTTGGTGATAGTCAAGTTGCTGTAGACCGTGCCGTCAGCGGTGTTCCAGGTAGAGATGTCGCCGCTGCCGTTGCAGGCCGTCAGGTATTTGCCATCGGGCGAAAACTCCAGATCCCAGGTCGCGCCTTTGCCCTGCGCCGTCCACTGGGTCGCGCCGCCGGCGCTGTCGAACACCTGCGCTTTGCCCTTATTGTCCGCTACCGCCAGCAACTTGCCATCCCGGGAATAAACGACTGCCCATTGTTCCTGAATCGACTCAGGCGACACGCGCTTGGTCACGCTGCCGCTGTTCACGTCGATCAGGTCAATCTTGCTGCTTCTCTCGCCGACGACAGCCAGCGTTTTGCTATCCGCCGAAAAGGCCAGACGATACGCTTTGGCGTTGGGCTGCGCGGTGCGCAGCCGCTTGCCGGTTGCCGCATCCCAGATGATAATCTGGAAACCGCCGCCCGTCGCCACTAGCTTGCCATCCGGCGAGTACGCGAGGCCAAACCCAAGATCAGCGTGGCCGGGCAGATCGCCGTACAGGCTCTTGCCAGTGTCGACATTCCAGAAGCGCACAAACAGATCGGTGCCGTAGGTCACGCCCTCGTGCTTGGTCGGCGACATGCTGCTTGCCAGCAGGCTGTTTTGTGAGGCCGTGATGGTCTGCGTCTCTTTCAAGTTGGCGACATTGGCCGCCGTGATGCCGCCGCCAGCCGCTGGTTCGGGTTCTTTGGTCGGCTCAACGGCGCTGGTGGTCGCCTCGCCGCCCGTGGTCGAGCCGCCGCCTGTCGTGCCGCCAACGGGCGCGGCAGTCGTCGCGTTGCCCAGATCAACGTTGCAGGCCAGCGCGGCCAGCGCCAGCGCGGCCACGACCAGCAGGACACGGCCTGCGCGAAAATGAGATTGTTTCATCACCTCTGCTCCTCATAGATTGAGCCAGCGCCGATATGAATTAGTCCGAGCTGCGCACAGATGTCACTCACTAGCTTAGTCGATTTCGGCGGCGTGTCAACTGGCAACCTCATGTTTGCGCGCTGAGGTCGATCAATCGGCGACTGCCGCCCTTTCAACTGATCTGGCCCGCGCCAGCAGCGGGCCGGTGGCAAGGCTGTAGACAACCGCCGTCGTGACCGCGACCGTGCCATGATCCAACATGCCAATGGCGGGCATCCACGGCGCGTCGAGATACCCCAGCGCGCCGTCAATTTGCAGCCCGATAAGCCAGCCGACCGTCCAACTGACGACGCTCGCCAGAATCCACCAGCGCGATCCGCTCACTCGCGTTTTCAATAGACCCCATTGGATCAAGCTCATCACCGCGCCGCTCAGGATAATAAATACGGTGTAATCGCGGGCGCGCTCAAAGCCGT
>Ga0210377_10001817_pt1 | contig 19076 bp, 18 predicted proteins | sample PLM4_65_b1redo_FD_155480 | JGI IMG/M metagenome (GOLD analysis project Ga0210377, IMG submission 155480) | Groundwater sediment microbial communities from an aquifer in East River, Colorado, USA - PLM4_65_b1 redo | ecosystem: Environmental > Terrestrial > Soil > Riparian zone | place: USA: East...
CTTCGCCGAGTTTGTGGCAAGGGCGACAGCGTGATCGAGGGCATCATATGTCAAATGTCGCCCTCCTCGCTCTCCGAGCGCGCATTTTTCGCTATAATAACGTGACATGCCAGAGTTATTGAGGCTTCACTCGGATCGGCATATTCATCACGCCATCACTGATCAATTGGCGAAACACGGCGTTGATGTGGTCCGATGCGAGGCAGTGGGTTTGGGCGACGCGGCGGATATCGATCATCTCGAATATGCGACCCGTGAAGGCCGGGCGGTAGTGACCAGCGATAGGGATTTCCTGAAGTTGGATGCGATGTGGCAGCGGCAAGGGCGCAAACATGGCGGGATATTCTACGTCGGCCCAGAAATCCGGCATCAGGGAGCGAAAGGCATAGGCATCGTCGTTCGGGCATTGCTGTTTTATCATCAAGCCATCGAAAATGGCGCGGCAACCATTGACGGAGATATAGCGAATCAAGTGAGATATATTCGTGTGAGGGAGTGGAAGTAATGGGCATCCTAGCGATTGAACATATTGTTAAAACGCCCGGCGTGTGCGGCGGCGAGCCGCGTATTGATGGGACTCGAATGCGTGTTCAAGATGTCGTGATCTATTATCAGGCCAAGATGACTGTTGAGGAGATTTGCGAGGGTTTTGATCTGACTCCCGGACAAGTGCATGCCGCTTTGTCTTATTACTCCGATCACCGTGAGGAAATCGAAGGCTACATGCGCGAGGAAGTTGAGTTCGCCGACAAATATCTGGCAGACGGACACATGATCGATTCAGAGGAATTGGAGGCGCAGATTAACGCCCGGCGCAAGAAATAGCGAGGGCCGTGATACGACACAGCGCGGAAGTCAGCGTATCTCGCAGGCGCTCAGTGTCTTCAGTCTTCATAAACCGTCTGAGCTTCAGCGCTGACCTGCTGGCGGATTCGCGGACTCAGAAAACCTGCGGTCTTCAAATCAACTTCACGCCCCAGCGTTTCTGAAAGTTCCACCTGCATCGCCCCAAACGCAAATAAGCCTGAGTGGCGATCATCAACAAATTCAACCAGCACGTCGATGTCGCTGCCCGGGTTAAAGTCGTCGCGCAGCGCCGAGCCAAACAGCCCCAGCTTGCGGATTCCATGCCGCTGGCAGAACTCGGCGATCTGGTCATAAGGGAGCGCGATTTTGCGTTTGCATAACTTCTATTATAGTCAAAATGCCTGATCGTCGTCAGCCACAGCCATCATCTGCCCTCCGCCGCCCGCAACAGCCAATCCCGGATGGCCAACCCCCTGCCCCTCTGCCCTTTGCTGCTTGCGCTCCTGATAAGGAGTTGCGCCCCATGCCCCATGCTCCATGCCCCATGCTCCATGCCCCATGCGCCCCCTACCCCCCCACCCCCTGCCGTTTGGCGGCCAGTTCCACAATCGTGTTGATCAGCTTCTCGTGCGACCAGCCGCCTTTTTGCGCTTCGATGGCAATGTCCGAATAGGTCGGGTTGAGGCCGGGCAGCGGGTTGACTTCCAGAATGTACGGCTTGTTGTTCTGGTTTTCGTCCAGCCGGAAATCCACCCGCGCGATGTCCTTGCAGCCCACCACCCGGAAGACCGCCCCCGCCAGCAGCCGAAGCTCATGCTCAAATTCGGGCGTGATCGGCGCCGGGCAAATCCAGTGAAAATCGTCGGCCAGTTCCACCTTGATCTTGTTAGTGTACACCCCTTTCTCGGCGGGGTCGTACATCTCCATATTGACTTCCAGCGCCGGGAAAAACGTCAGCGTGTCGGGCAGGACATTGGTGAAGGCGCGCTCGTTGACGCGGCGGGCGGATTGGCTCGGCTCCAGATTGCCGATCAGCCCCATCGTCAGCTCCCGGCCCTGCACGTAATGCTCGGCGAGGATCGGCTGGTTGTAGCGCGCCAACTGCCTGCGCACCTGCCCGCGCAGCTCCTCGACAGTGTGGACGACGCTTTCGGCGGTGACGCCCACGCTGGTTCCTTCGCGGCTGGGCTTGACGAACAGCGTGTAGCGCAGTTCCCCGGTCTTCTCGTCCAGCAGATCGGCGTCAATTGGCTCGTCCTCGGCTTCAAAGGTCTGGAACTCCGGCGTGGGCAGCCCGTGATAATACAGCACACGCTTGGTCATCGGCTTGTCCAGCGCTAGCGACAGCGCCAGCAGTTTGCTGCCGGTGTAGGGCAGCCGCAGCATTTCGAGGATCGCCGGGATTTGCGTCTCGCGGCTGTCGCCCCAGTGACCCTCGGCGATGTTGAAGCACAGGTCGGGCTGGTAGGCCAACAGCTTGCCGACGATGTCAAACGGCTGCAGGATGCTGGCTTCAAAAAACTCGGCGTGATGCCCCCCGCTTTCCAGCGCGTGGATGATCGCGTCGATGGTTTTGTGCCCATCCAGATCATCCCATTGATCTTCGGGCATGCCGTCCCATTGGGGGGCGTTGTCTTTCAGGTTAGCCAGCAGGGCAATACGCATGGCGCGGGGACTCTCCTCTGAAATAAGGTCTTGGTTTTATGCGCGTATTAGCGCAAAACGAAAAGCCCTGCCGCGACAGGCGCAAGCAGAGCAGTGACCGGCATCATAGATGGGGACAGTCGGCGTGCCCGGAGGCTCTTCGGCTAAAGGTTCTTCAGTCATCGTCAGGCGCATCGTGGCGGCGCGCTCCCCCAGTTTGCGATCATTATACAGACTGTCTGGCCTGCGCGCCACATTTAAGCCAGCGACGCCTAAAGATGGAAAATTGGGGGGAGTCACACGCGCTTGATCGGCGTTTGCAGCCCTTCCGGCTCGTCCGAGTAGCGGCGCAGTCCTCTGTCCCCTCTCCGAAGTTTGGAGAGGGGCGCAGCCGATACAGCCTTTCAATCAAGCTGGCGGGGGTGAGGTCAGACGTGGCGCTATCGCCAATCTTTGAGGCGCTCCCTCTCTGCCAAGCCTGCGCGTGGTCGCAAAATTTCTCAAAATGAGTATAGTGTGAGCATCGTGCGCTGGACTTGATGGAGGCTGTATGAGAAACATCGTGATTCATCGTTCCGACCCAGATGAGGAAGTCGCTTATTGGGTCGAATGTCCCAGCCTTGGCATTGCCAGCATGGGCGACTCGATTGAGGAGGCTATCACCATGATTCGTGAAGCCATAGAACTGCACATAGAAGACCTCAAGACGCATGGCGAAGTCATCCCGCCAGAAGATAGCGCAGAACTTCCCGCTGCCCAATCGTTGATGATCGAGGCATGAGTCGCAAGCTCCCCGTTGTTTCGCCTGAACAATGTGTCCGCGCGCTGGAAAAGGCAGGCTTTCAAATCTCGCGGCAGCGCGGCAGCCACATCCAGATGCGCCGTGATGAGCCGCCGCCCGCCCGAACTGTGCCCGTGCCTGTCGGCAAGAAAACCCTGCCACGCGGCACGCTCGGAAGCATTTTGCGTCTTGCCGGGCTGACCCGCGAGGAGTTCATAGCGCTTCTCGATTGAATCGCAGTCGCCCGGCGTATCCCGCCAAAGTGTGGCATAATGAAGCCATCGCTCGTTGAAAGGAGATCGCTATGGCCCAAGCAATCCGGGAACGCATCACAGCCACACAGTACGCCCAACTGCCGGAAACCAATCTGCCTGTGGAATTGATCGATGGGGAGATCATCGAAATGCCATCACCCTTCACGGTTCATCAGGCCATGTCGCGCCAGTTGTTCTTGTTGCTGCATCAATTAACGGGCGGCAAGGGCGACTTGCTGTTTGCGCCAATGGATGTCCACCTCGACGAATTCAACGTCGTCCAGCCCGACATCTTCTGGGTTAGCGGGCCAGAGAGCCGATGCAAGCAGGGCGACGATGGCTACTGGCACGGCGCTCCCGATCTGGTGGTCGAGATTCTCTCCGCAGGGACGGGCCTGCGTGACCGCCGCGAGAAATTCCGCTTGTATGAAAAACACGGCAGCCGCGAATACTGGCTGGCCGAGCCGGGACAGAGCTATCTGGAAGTCTGGTCGCTGGCCGACGGGCAGTTCAAGCGGCTGGGCGTGTTCGGCCCGGATGACGCCTTCGAGTCTCTGGCGTTGGGCGGGGCTAAAGTGGAATTGAAGGGCGTGTTTGCTGAGTGATGAAATCCATGCTTCGCCGGAAGAATCAATGTGACGCTCGGATTGCTATTCAGTTACCCACTATTTCGCTCATTCGCGTTTGAAACTACGCCAGACGTGGTAGGCCTGCCCGTAGGTTGGCGCGACCCACACGAGGGCAAGCTGGCGACCGCCGCCGGTTTCTTCGCCATCCTGCGCCAGCACACTAGCGCCGATGTCAAACCGCTGATCCAGCAGTATTTCGCGCATGTGGATTGGTAGGGCAGGGGGAATTGTCCCTCTCTAGCGGATAGCGCCCCTACGCAAAACTTCCCCTCTCCATCACCCTATCTTGCACTGCGCCAGCTCTCTGGTTGTCGGAGTATCGCATTCAAGTGTCGAGACGATGCTAGGCTTGCTCCCTAAGACTCCGTTGTATCTCGATCAGTTCCGCAGGCTTGAGATCCCACAATTGCGCGGCCAACTGATCAATCTCTGCCTCAATCTCCTCGACAGACTCCCCGGCGGTAACGGCGGCGTGTGCTTGCCGTGATAGTGCAGCTAACGCCCGGTGAACCTTGTTCTTACTCTGGAACGTTGGAACTTCAACATTGTCAAACAGGTGGGTCGAGAACTGCGACTCAATTGTATATGATTGAGCAACAAGACGTACTGGCGATGAATTGATGACCGAACAAACAAAGTGAGCTTCCAAGACATCATCGAATGGACAAAGCACTAGCTTATGATCAGGGATAACTGGCTTATTGTCTTGCATTGCAATAACACACGCCGTGAACTCCGCTGCAATTTCACGAAACACAACTTTGTATGGCGCAAATGTGTAGTTGCCGATATTGAACATTGAATAAAATGGATCAGCAGGCTGGAAATAGCGTTTGAAAAGTCCCGATGTTCGTAGCGTTTTCTCGAAACCTTTGAGGTATTCATATAGTCTTGGATAACGCACACTCATCTCATCTTCCGGAATAGCCTTTAATCCTTCGTCAAGTCTATGTGTTAGGATAATTTGTGTCGAAGTCTCATATTGCCACCTCTGCACATCACGACCCCGTAAAAGTGGGTATAGAAGGTCGCCTTCTACGGCTGCTTCAATGCCCTTAATGTCTCGTTTGGAGCGCCCACTAAGGTTGGCTATTACTACTAATCCATCAGGACGCTCAATCCGTCTGTTCACCCAAAATACCCCATTCACACTTGCGAAAACTCCCTTTCGCGCTTTGTAGCTTGAGTCACCCATTACTTTTCTCAAAACTTTGATCAATTTTAGCGGGCCAACGATCCAAGCGGAGGTTTCGTCTTCTTTGTTTACAGGCTCCGCTTTCCAATTTAGCACCTTCGTCACCGCTTGGATTTCGGCTAGAGTCGCGTCTTGGTCAATTGCACTACGATTAGCAGCTTTCCGCCAGTAAGAATAGTTAACTGGATAAGACGTGCTGCTACTCTTCTGAATAATTACGACAGCGGTCCGATTGGTTGCGCCTTCAAATGGCTGTAGCTCCACCATATCATCTACATGAATCACACGCAGTGGCGTCCCATTTCCCAATTTGAACCTGCGAAATCCACGGCCTGCCTCCGCTGTTTGAAAAACAGATTGGGTAATAATGAAACCCAGTTTGCCTGCATCTTTCAGGTATGTATCCGTAGCAACATAAGTCAACAGAACTGAAATGTCATCCTTGCTCCCACCTAGTATTGCCTTATAACCTGTGTGCTGAAACAGGTTATATTGTGACCACAAAGGTATAGTTTCCTGTCGGTAGTCCTCTGGCAAACTTTCCCAGTTCACCCACGGTGGGTTGCCTGCCACGTAATCAAATTGTCCGACAAATAATGGTGCAAAGGCGTTCTTGATGATCCGCGCCCAGATGCCGTTGATCCCCTGTGTTTCAAGATTGAGCAACTGCTCGTAGAGTTTCAGCACAGCCTCCCTCTCATAATTGTTCGCTGTGGTTAGACTCGGAAAAGTGCCCATCAAACGGGCAGAGAATTGTTCGTTTGTAAGTCGCGATCTGACACATTCTTCAAGCAATTCGGAGAGTGAGTCAATGGACCGGGCATCTATCAACTCTTGCGGTATGCTGAACCGCCCGACCACAGTGTTAAACGAAAACATCGGCCCCGCGAAAGTTGGAGTTGTTCCGTCCGTCGCAAATGTAATCTGACGTTCAACCCCCACACTCACAGCGGAGAGGCTGGGCGTCAGGATCGAGTCCGCCAGATACACCGGGATGCTGATCTCCCCTTTGCGGCTTTGTAGCAGGTCGCCTAGTGCTAGCAGGAAGTTCGTCCGTGCTGAGATCACCGCCAGCGGATTCAGATCAAATCCCACCACGTTATTCAAGACCTGTTCCAACACCTCGCCGTGCGGCAGCATCTTGTCTTCGGCGTACTGCCTCACTCGCCGCAGTGCCAGCACCAGAAACGTTCCCGATCCGCACGCCGGATCGAGTAGCCGCTTGGATGGGTTGCCGTCGTAACCTAGCTGGTTCAACACGCGCTCGGCCAGCCAGTCGGGTGTGTAATACTCGCCCAGTGCGTGCCGTAGCGTGCGCGGCATCAGGTTTTGATACAGCTTTTTGAGGAGGTCGCGTGTCTCCTCCGGGTCAACGTCAAGCGTCACCAGCGAATATTGTGCGAGATCGCCTACGATCCGCCGAGTCGCGCCGTCCAATGTCTCATCCCAGATATCCAAGTACCACCCAAAGAAGTCGCCTTCCAGAAAGTTGTTGATCCCGAAGTAATCCTTGAATATGCCGCCGCGCTCCATCTTGTTCAGGTAGTCGCGTAGTTTGTCGCTGCTTTCATTGGCAATCTGGTGCAGCCCTGTCCCGATCTTGGGCATCATGAAGTAGTGCGCAATTTGCACCGCCAGCAGCTTGATAAACGTGGCGTAGTAGGTGTGGATGGCGAAGAAAAACCGTAAAGGGTCAGGTTGCGCTTCCACAATCCCGAAGCCCCGCGCCAGTTCGGGCAAATTCAACCGTCCCGATTGTTTCTCCCATCCGGTGATTTCGCTAAACTGCCGTTGCTACTGCGCGAACAAGACTTGTGCCTTGGGGTTGTCAGTCTCTCGGAGTGCCTTGTACAGTGCTGGCACAGCAAGTATGGCAGCTTCAGAGTTTTCGCCAAAGCCCCGCACTAGATTCTCTGGTGTCAGAGGAAGTTCGGTCGAAAGCGAGAGCAGGTAACGTAGGAATGTTTGGGTCGAAGCGGTATTCACCGGAATGGGGTCATCTACCCGCCAGTGGCCGTCCCGATAGCGCACGAAGATGTAGAAGCTGCCGTCCAATGCTACACCAGCCAACCGTTCCTGTCGCTGGCGATCTACCTTTGCCATTTCCTCGATATATTGCTTCACCTGCCCAATTGCGTGTTGGTTTTTTCGCCAGTCGGAATCTTTCCGTAGCGATCCCGGCGGCTCGTATTCGATCACAAAGCGGTTATATAGCGCGTCCGCCCGCCCGTTGACCAATATGCGTTCCCGGCTAAGGTCGAGCGTCAGCCCAAAGCTCTCCTTAAACCGCTTTAGCACGTCTTCAACTTCGGCCACTAGATCGGCTTCATTGCGTGCCCGCGCTGCTGCATCTTGGATTCCTTGCGTGATCTCAGGAGCGCGCTGGCGGACAAATTCCTCAAGTTGCACTGGCGAATAATCGGTCACATCTACCTCATTTCGTAGGGGCGTGATATATCACGCCCCTGCTCGGTATACCACATCTCGCCCCAAAACGTGAAATCATCCATCCGGGCGGCGGCTAAAGCTGGGCGGAACTTTGTAGACCAAACGTGCTACAAAATGCTATTGACATTTCTTCATTCTGCCTTATAATTCTACCAGAACGTAAGTTCTATGAAGGTCGCATTTGGCTTTTGACTTTGTTTTTTTGACCTTGAAATGTCAAATCTCAAATGTCAAATGCCAAAGGCCTTATCTTTCGCAGTGTCGTCTTGCCTTCCCTTGCCCGATGCGGCACAGGGGCCGGAACTATGTCGTTGCGGCCTTCGCCTCAGACACGGAAGCCAACCCGCGCTGCCGCCTTTCTGCGGAACCCGGGGACTATGTCGTCGCCGGGTAGAAACAGACAGGCGAAAAGGAAGCATGTATTTTGGCATGAGGGTTTTCAGCTAACTCGCGGGGTATGCTGGGTGGTATGTGCGCCACCGTGCCCAGCCACGCGGGGACATTTGCATTGGGGCGGATTCAATCCCGCCCCTCTTGCCGAAAATCAGACACACCTCCACCCGACCGCTGTTTCCTCCCCTCTGTTGGGGGGAGGTGGCCGGACCCCGCTCTTTTTAGCGGGGGAAGGCCGGAGGGGGTAAACTCTGCGAGCCGAGTCTCTATTCTCTGCATAGAATCGGTTCACCCGTAATGCCACCCAATCGGGCCAACCGCGCCCATCATGCAAGCCCAACCAAATAGTTCATCCATGCGCAATAGGCCATATGCTATCAGCCATCAGCCATATGCCATATGCCCTCCGCCGTTCCATGCCGAACCCCTGAAAGGGGCCATGCGGAACCCCTGAAAGGGGCCATGCTCCATGCGAATTGCGGTATACTCGCCCCCATGAGCGACCTCCTCCCCGACGACTCTCCCGCCGCCGCCCTGTCCGGCATGCGAATCGCGCAGGCCGCCGGGCTGGTGATGATCGGCTTTATTCTCAGCCGCGTGTTGGGCCTCGCCCGCGACATCATCATCGCTGGCGTGTTTGGCGCGGGCAAAACGGTGGACATCTTCTTCGCGGCCTCGCGCCCCCCGGAAACCATCTTTTTTGTGGTGGCGGGCGGCGCGCTGGGGTCAGCCTTCATCCCGCAGTTCGTCGGCCTGATCGCCAAAAACAAAAGCGCCGACGCGTGGAAAATGGCGAGCGTCGTCGCCAACCTGATCGCGCTGATCCTGATCGCGGTCTCGGCGCTCGGCGCGGTCTTTGCGGAACCCCTGACCCGCGTGCTGGCGCTCGGCTTCGACGCCCCCGCCACGCTGCTCACCGCCGACCTGATGCGCGTCATGCTGATCTCGCCGGCCATCTTCGGCTTGAGCGGGCTAGCGATGGGCGTGCTCAACGCTCACCAGCGTTTCCTGCTGCCCGCGCTGGCCCCCGCTATGTACAACCTCGGCATTATCGGCGGGGCGATCTTCCTCTCGCCGTTTATGGGAATCTACGGGCTGGCGTGGGGCACGGTCATTGGCGCGGCCCTGCATCTGGCCGTCCAACTGCCGGGCCTGATTCGCCTCAAGCCGCAGTACCATTTCTCGCTGGATTGGAAAGCCCCCGGCGTGTGGGACGTGGCCCGCCTGATGGGGCCGCGCGTGCTGGGGCTGTCGATTGTCCAGATCAACTTCTGGGTCGAGCTAACGCTGGCCTCCGGCATGGTCGAGGGCAGCATCTCGGCCCTGCGGCGGGCGTTCTACGTGATGCTGCTGCCGCAGGGCGTGATCGCCCAGTCAATGGCGATTGCTATCTTCCCCACCTTCTCGGCGCAGGCCGCGCAGGGCGATCAGGCGGCGCTGCGCAAAACGCTGGGGCAGGCGCTCAACGCCGTGGCTTTTCTATCGCTGCCCGCCACCGTCGGCCTGATCATCCTGCGCCTGCCCATCGTCCGCCTGATGTTCGAGCGCAACGCATTCACGCCGCAGGACAGTGAAGCGGTGGCGTGGGCGCTCCTGTTCTACGGATTAGGGTTGGTGGCGCACGGCCTGCTCGAAGTCGTGACGCGGGCTTACTATGCCCTCCACGACACCCGCACCCCGGTCGCTGTTGGCGGCGGGGCGATGATCCTCAACATCGTGTTCAGCCTGATCCTGATGCAAATCATCGGCGTTCAGGGCAGCCTGACGATGGGGCCATTTGGCGGGCTGGCGCTGGCTAACACGCTGGCGACCGGGCTGGAGGTCGGCGCGCTGCTGATCCTGATCAGGCCGCGCCTCGCCGCGCCAAACATCACCTCACCCCTGACCCCTCTCCCATTGGGAGAGGGGTATCAAGGCGAAACGATTCCAAGCGGAGGTCAGGCCGCCGCCATCGGCAGGATGATCCTCGCCAGCGCCGGGATGGGGCTGGCGTTATGGGCGGCGCTCCCGCTAACCGGCGGCTCTGGCCTGTCATTGGCAGTTGCTACCCTCAGCGCGATCCTCGGCGGCAGTGTCATCTACTGGGGCATCGCGTGGGCATTGGGCAGCGAGGAAGCGCGGCTGTTTGCCCGGTTCGCGCTGGATCGCCTGCGCAGGGCGCGTTCCGCCTAGCCAGATTTTCTAACCATTTCCCAACCTGATTCCTAGCGCGCCGCGTCAGAAAGGCTATAGTAAGGCCTTAATCGTGGCCTTCTGGTTCGTCCGGGGGAGACGGACCGGAGGCAAGCAGGTAACATTCAGGCATACTAAACGTCTAATCAATAGACGAATCGGCGCAACCGCCTCAGCCCGCGCCAGAGGATTGACCATGGATTACCGGGAAACCAACCCCAACAAACAACTCTATCAGGGCCTCAAAGAGTTGCCCAAGATAGATCTCCACCGCCATTTGGAAGGGTCGCTGCGCCTCAGCACGCTCGCCGAGATCGCCAGCGAGTATCATCTGGATTTGCCCGGCTACAACGTCGAAGACTTCCGGCACATGGTTCAGATCACCGCCGAGGACAAGCCCAATGCGGTGGTGTTCCTCTCCAAATTCAAGACTCTGCGCCATTTCTACCGCTCGCCGGAGATCGTGGAACGGGTCGCCTACGATGCCGTCGCGGACGCGGCGGAAGAGAACATCGTCTATTTCGAGATGCGCTTCACGCCCATCGCGCTGGCCCGCGAGGGCCACTACCCGCTGCATGAAGTCACCGACTGGGTGATCAAGTCGTGCCAGCGCGCCGCCAAAGATTTCGGCATCGACGTCAAGCTGATCGTCAGCATGAACCGCCATGAGAGCGTAGAACTGGGCGAGAAGATGCTTGATGTCGCTATCCAGCGCATGGGCGATGGCATCGTGGGGGTTGATCTGGCCGGGGCCGAAGATCGCTTTCCGGGCGCGCCGTTCGCCCCGGTCTTCCGCCGCGCGCGCGAGGCGGGCTTGGATGTGACCATCCACGCGGGCGAATGGGCCGGACCGGACAGCGTGCGCGAGGCAATTAACACGCTGGGGGCGATGCGGCTGGGGCATGGTGTCCGGGTGGTGGAAGACAAAGCCCTGATGCAGGAAGTCAAAGATCGAGGCATCGCCTTTGAAGTCTGCTTGACCAGCAACTACCAATCGGGCGTGACCCCCAGCCTCAAAGAGCATCCCCTGCGCCAGATGGCCGACTTCGGCCTGCTGACCACCATCAACACCGATGATCCGAGCATCAGCGCCATCAACCTGACCGATGAGTACGTGGTGGCGATGGAGCATCTACAGTTCAATCTGGACACGCTGCGCCAGCAGGTGATGAACGCGGCGCAGGCGGCCTTCCTGCCCGACAAAGACAAAAAAGAGCTGATCGCCAAATTAACCGCGATGCTGTACCCGGAGAGCCAGATCAAGGCGGCGGCGGCCAGCCGGAGATAGACCCTTACAGGTAGCCGGCTATCTGTCAATACGAATAACATCAGCGGCCCGCCTCAAACGGCGCTGGCCGCTTTTTGTTGATAGCGCATGCCTTATAATGAAGTGGAATATTGCGTTCAAGCGAGCGTCTCTGTGCCTCAGACTCCCCCCACCGAGGAAGAATTCTTCGTCAAGGCCCGCGCGGCGATGGCGCGCGATCAATTAGCCGCGCGTGGCATTGATAATCCCCGCGTGCTGGCGGCGATGGGCCAGATTCCTCGCCAGCGCTTCATTCCCCCGGCTTATGCTAACCAGGCCTATCAGGACGGCCCGCTGCCTATCGCCGCCGGGCAGACGATTTCCCAACCCTATATTGTCGGTTTGATGGCGCAGTTGATCGATCCCCAGCCCACCGACCGGGTGATGGAGATCGGGGTCGGGTCGGGGTATCTGGCGGCGATTCTGGCGTCGTTGGCCCGCGAAGTCGTCGGCGTGGAGCGCGTCCCGGAATTGGCCCAAGCGGCGGCGACGTTGCTGGCCGAGATGGGCTATCTGAATGTCGCCGTGCGTCTCGGCGATGGCACGCAGGGTTGGCCCGACCGCGCCCCGTATGATGGCATTGTGGTGTCGGCGGCAGGGCCGGAGATTCCCGCGATGCTCACCGATCAACTGGCGGATGGCGGACGATTGGTGATGCCAGTGGGCGGCCAGCACGCCGATCAACATCTGGCGCGGGTGACGCGGCGCGGCAGCGAACTGATTGCCGAGCGCTTGATCGACGTGCGCTTTGTCCCGCTGATCGGGCGCTACGGGTTCAAGGGGTGATTGCGCGTGGTAATCATCACTTTATTGAATTGTGAGTAAAATAAAGGAAAGCGATTCGAGAAGGCAGGAACGAATATGATTACCCATGTGTCGATCAAGAACTACAAGAGTCTGGCGGATGTCAGCGTTGACCTCGGCCCGCTGACCGTGCTGGTCGGTCAGAACGGGACGGGGAAGAGCAATTTTGTCGATGCGCTGCGGTTTGTGTCAGAGGCGGTTCAATTGGGGTTGGCTCAAGCTATAAAAGCGCGCCATGGAATCAATGCGATTCTGTTTTCTGCGTCACAAAAGCGATCCAACCACATGAGCATGATGCTGGATTTTGACTTTATTGACGGTCATCGTTCGTATTCATTTGAGATAGCAAAGACTTCCAAGAGCGACTATTTTGTGCACACCGAGTCGTTACATGGGCCGGACATAGATCTTAATCTGACACATGGGTTGGGTGATATTCAAGACGCAACTGGAAAAAAGGTTGTTAATACGCCCACCTATAAGAGTTATAAGACGCTAACCTTATCCTTCTTGAACCCGGATGTGACACTAGAGCAGAATGTCTCGCCCACTGCTATCCATTTGATGCGGGAATTTTTGACGAATGCGGGCTATTACACAATTTTGCCAGAGACACTAAGCACGCTTGGCGATTCTCAGACCACGAGTGTACTTGCACAGGATGGCTCTAACATAGGCAGTGTTCTTCGGCTGCTAAAGACAGAATCAAAAGATAGATTTCATTCACTTATTGATTTCATGTCGTATGCCGTGCCTGATATCAGAGATATTTCTTTTCAAGAGATCGGCGGGTATATCGTTGTGAAACTTACGCATCGCGTAAACGATCATGACGCTATCTTCGACATTAAACAAGAGTCCGATGGAACATTAAGACTTTTGGGAATCTTAGCCGCATTGCATCAAGACCCGGCCCCAAGCTTGATTACCATAGAAGAGCCAGAGTTGATGATCCATCCCGGCGTATTGGGGGTATTGAGTGACGCAATTATAGAAGCCAGCTTGCGTAGCCAAATCATTGTCACCACGCACAGCCCCGATTTAATATCGCGCTTTGACCCATCAGTGATCCGCGTGGTTGAGAAGGTTGACGGAGCAACGCGCATCAGCCCGATGGAAGATGCCCAAATTGAGACTGTTAAACAAAAACTGTTCTCCACAGGAGAGTTAATGTTGCTCCAAGGATTGCGCGGCCAGTCCCAATCGTGAGTAGTCCAATGAGAAAGATTATCAGCATTGTTGAGGGAGAAGGTGAAGTTTCAGCTCTGCCCGCTCTTTTACATCTGATTTCACCGGAACAGAAAATTATCTTTCAAGAGCCTTGGAATCTCAAAGGTCGATTCAGTCTTTCAAGGGGAGGAAGCCTCACAAGGCAAGATGATTTGGATAGGCTATTGGAGGCAACTCGCACTCAACATCGCTTTGGAAGATGTGATGGAGTTCTTATCCTTCAAGACTCAGATAAAGAGTGTCCGGTTGATTTGGCCTACACCATTAGCGCTCGCGCCGAAAAATTAGGATTGCCATTTCCCGTTGCGACAGTTTATGCCGTCAACGAATATGAATCGTGGTTTCTGGCGAGTCTGAAATCATTGGTCGGACAATGTAACATCCCAGAAAAGACCTCTTTTCCTTCCCATCAGCAAATACAAGATGTTCGTGGCGCAAAGGAATGGTTATCCGAGCATATGACGGGAAACAATCACTATGTGCCAACGCGCGATCAGCTTTTGCTGACAAGAATGCTCGATCCCAATCTGATTCGACAGCAATATTACCGGCTTCCAAAGGATCAAGTGATCGAATCCTTCCGTCGTCTTGAACATGCCCTCGACCAGCTAATCGCCGGACAAGCTGTAGCGACGCCAAAACGCCACTGATGCGCCTTTTTCTCGAATCTTCCGTCAGCCAATCACGGCGCGGGCCGCGTCAGCAGCGCCCCGCCCTCGACCAGCGTGATCGCCGAGACGGCCACCACCGCCAGCAAGATCACCAACTGCTTGACCGCCACCGGGGTCGCCCCAAACATCGGGATGTTATGGCCCGGCCCGATGGCGAACACGAACCCGGCCACCGCCGTCGCCAGCGCCGCGCGCGGCGAGCGCCCGATCAGCCACCCGGCCAGCGCCCCCATGACCGTCGCCGTGAGGATTAATTCCAGCCCGATCCGCAGCGCCACTTGGCCGCCTTCGCCGGGCCGGATGTTTGCCGTTTCCAAATCAAACAGCGGCCCGTGCGTGAATGACAGCAGAATCGCCGGGGCGAGGATGGCGGCGATCAGCCCGACCATCGCCAGCGACGCCAGCGGGCGCGGCGGCAGGCCGGATCGGAGTTCGTTATAGGCCCAGCCTACCGCCAGCCCGCCCAGCGCGGCGATGATCAAGCCAATCGGGGCGATAGACCAGATCGGCCTGATCCAGAAGTGGTGAATGGTCAGGAACACCAGCAGGCCGACCACGCCGGACAGCGCCCCGGCGATCAGCGAGGCGGTGTTCGGGTCGAACGACAGCGGTTTGTCCATAGCAATTCCCCTCAATAAGCGCGTTAGCAGTTTCAGCAGACGGGTCAACAGGGTTTTGACTGCCCCGCGAACCATCATATAATGAGGGTCGTCAATCGTCAATTCGCATTTTGGGGCAGAAAACATTATGGCAGTCTATCAGAATTCCTACGCCGACTCGTATCTGATCGCCGTCGGCATCGACTCGTACAGCGATGCCCGGTTCAGCCCGCTGGGCAGCGCCGAAAGCGACGCCCGCGCAGTCGCCGAGGTGTTGCAAGCGCCGCCCTATAATTTCAACATTAGACTGCTGCTGGGCATCGACGCCACCAAAAAGGCGATTATCGACGCGCTGGGCGAGTTGCGCGTCACGCTGCCGGATGACCGCGCAGTGTTCTATTTCGCCGGGCATGGCTACACCCTCAACGACAATGTGGGCAATATGGTCGGCTATCTGGCGTGCAGCGATACCGAGCCGACCAACCCTTACGCCGGGCTAGAATTTGGCGACGTGACCAAAGTGGTGCGCTGGGCGAAAGCCAAACATATGGCCTTCGTGCTGGACGCCTGTTTTAGCGGCTCGGCCCTCGGCCTGACCCGCGCCGCCGTCCCGCAGGCCAGTGTCGAGGAGTATATGCAGCGGCGGGCGTATCAGGTGTTGACGGCTGGCGGCGACGAAGTAGTGTCGGACGCCACCTCGATGACCGATATTCTGGTCGAGACGCTGCGGCAGGGCATCCCCGGCGAAACGGGCGCGCTGACTTTCAGCCACGTCGGGCAGTACGTGAAAGACACGGTGACCGCCCGCACCAAACGGCTGCAAATCCCGGTGTGCCAGTATCTGGAAGGCAGCAGCAACGGCGAGATGGTGTTGTTCGTGCCGCCAGACGCCAAGCCGATTGACCGGCTGCCGGAGCGCCTGCGTAACGCGCTGATGAGCGACGACCACGAAAAGCGCTATTACGCGGTCGGCGATGTTCAAAGGCTGCTGTCCGACCCCGATCTGGGGGCAGCCGCCCGCGCCGTGTTGGATGATCTGTCGGTCAACGACGACAGCCGCGACGTGCGCCAGCGCGCCCGGCAAGCGTTGGGCGATCTGTCGGTGACGCCGCCGCCGAACCCCACCCGGCCTTCGGCCACCCTCCCCTTGCAAGGGGAGGGCAAGCCAAGCGACTCGGCAAGTCCAGCCACAATGGGTGGGGTCGCCGCCGCGCCGCCGGAGCCAGTGCTTGAAGTATCCAAGCGCGTGACGGTGAAATCGCCCGCAAAAAAGGCCGCGCCTGCTGCCAAGCCGACGAAACAGCCCGTCACGAAGGGCAAGATTAACTGGCTGGCGATTGGTGGGGCATTAGCGGGGGTAGCGGCGCTGGTGGTAGGCGGGATTTTGTTCGCGCCAAAGGGCGAACAGGCAACGCCAGACTCAAACAGCGCGCAACTTGGTTTCACACCCGTGACTCGCAATGCCGACTGGACACCCCACATTGAAGCCAAGAACGGCGTGGATATGGCGCTCGTTCCGGCGGGGTGCTTTATGATGGGCAGCGATGCTGGTGACAGCGTCATACAGCCTGTCCACGAAGTGTGCTTTGACGCGCCCTTCTGGATCGACAAAACCGAAGTGACTAACGGGCAATACGGGTCGGAAGGCGCTTTCGGCGGCGCGGAGCGCCCGCGCGATAGCGTGACGTGGACTGGCGCGAAGGTGCATTGCGAGAAGCGCGGGGCGCGGCTGCCAACCGAAGCGGAGTGGGAATACGCTGCGCGTGGCCCAGATAACTTGATCTACCCGTGGGGCAATCCGTTTGTGGCGGACAATGTTGTATTTTCAGGCAACTCGAATAGTCAGACCGCCGACGTTGGCAGCAGGCCGGGCGGCGTGTCGTGGATTGGCGCGTTTGATCTGAGTGGCAATGTTTGGGAATGGGTCGCCGATTGGTATGGCGTGTATTCTTCCGAGAAACAAGTAAATCCATCCGGGCCGAGCGACGGCCTTTCCCGCGTGATCCGGGGGGGGGCGTGGTATGACTCTGATGCCCTTGACTTGCGCGCGTCGAAACGCGACGGGGCCAATCCGACTCTTGTCGGTGACGGCATCGGCGACAATGTAATCGGTTTTCGCTGCGCCCTGTCTTCGTGATTCTGATTTCCGCGCCACCCCACACCCCCACCCCCTTAACAGGGGCGCACCCGGCCTGTCGGTCACCCTCCCCCGTTTCACGGGGGAGGGTGACCGACAGGCCGGGTGGGGGTGAGTAGGGGTGGTCTGCGCTATAATACCCTCATCGTGATTTCGCGCGCTCGACGCCGTTGAGCTATTTTAGTCTGAAATCTGAAACTCCTATGCAAGCCTCCCTACACCGCCGCCTTTCCTTTGTCACCTTCGTGCTGGCCGCGCTGGGCCTGCTGATCGCCTACCGCCTGATCTCGATCCAGTTCGGCGTGGACACCTCCTACTTCGCCGCCACCGCCCTCACCGAGTACCGCTATCAGGTCACCGTTCACCCCCCGCGCGGCGAGATTTACGACCGCAACGGTGTGCTGCTGGCGACCAACGCCGTCGAATACGAGATCGGCCTGTCGCCGATCCTGATCTATGATCGGCAGGTCACGGCGGAGAAACTGGCGGGCGCCACCGGCATCCCGGTCGAGGAGCTGCTGGGCGACATGGCCAGCGATCAGCAGTATGTCCTGCTGGCGCGGCCCGCTTCGGCGACGATGGGGCAGGCGGTGATCGCGCTCCAATTGGACGGCGTGGCCGTCACGCCGATCAACCGCCGCTTTTATCCGCACGGATCGCTGGCGGCGCATGTGCTGGGCTTTGTGCGCTACGACGATCAGGGCAACTATGGCATCGAGGGCTATTACGACGACATCCTCGCCGGGAAGGCGCAGGTCAGCGACGCCAGCCGCATCCCGTTCGACGTGTCGGGCGAGTCCAGCTTCCAGCCCGGTTCGACGCTGTACCTGACCATCGACTCCGAGATTCAATACCTCGCCGAGAGCGCGCTCAATCAGGCCCTGCTGGACACCGGCGCGTCGTCCGGCACGGTGATCATCATGGAGCCTAAGACGGGCGAGATTCTGGCGATGGCCTCGCTGCCGACCTTTGACCCCAACCGTTTCTTCTCGGAAGATGTCGCCAAGTTTTCCAACCCGGCTGTCAGCGCGCAGTACGAACCCGGCAGCGTGATCAAGGTGATGACGATGGGCATCGCGCTGGACACCGGCGCGACCTACCCCGACAGCGTCTATGACGATGTAGGCTATGTGGAAGTCGGCGGCGTGGTCATCGAGAACTGGGATAGGAAGGCGCACGGCGTCACCGACATGACCGGCCTGCTAGCCCACTCGCTCAACGTCGGCGCGGCCAAACTCAGCCTCGCGGTCGGCCCGACCAAATTTTACAACGGGCTGGACGCTTTCGGCTTCGGCGAGTTGACCGGGATTGACCTCGAAGGCGAGATCACCGGGATCATCCGCCGACCCGGACAGACCGACTGGTATGAAGCCGACCTCGCCGAAAACTCGTTCGGGCAGGCGATGGCCTCCACGCCCTTGCAAGTCATCAACGCGGTGGCGGCCACCGCCAACGACGGGCTGATCATGCAGCCGCACATGGTCATCAAGCGCGTTGACCCGGATGGCAAAGTGACCGACTACGGCCCGTCGGCGCTGGGCCGGGCTATGTCGTCGCAGACCGCGCAAACGCTCTCAAACATGCTCTACAACGCCCTCCAAATCGAAGCGTCCAAAGCGCTGGTGACGGGCTATGCTATCGCGGGCAAGACCGGAACCGCCCAGATACCGATCCCCGGCGGCTACGACCCCAACGGGACGATTGCCAGCTTTGTCGGCTACGGCCCGGTCGACGATCCGCGCTTTATCGTGCTGTTTAAGCTGGATCGCCCCACCGTGTCGATTTACGCCTCCGACACCGCGGCGCCGGAATTCGAGAAGCTGGTTCAGCGGCTGGTGGTGCTGATGGAAATCCCGCCGGACGCCATCCGGCTGTCGCCGTCGGGTAGATAACCCGAAAACCTTGAACCACAAAGATGTTGTGTTGAAAGTCAAGCAACAGCAAAAGCCTTGGAAAGAAAAAGCGGGTCGAAGGGTTGGTCTGATTTCAAGACGCCGTAAGCAATG
>Ga0210377_10001818_pt1 | contig 19068 bp, 12 predicted proteins | sample PLM4_65_b1redo_FD_155480 | JGI IMG/M metagenome (GOLD analysis project Ga0210377, IMG submission 155480) | Groundwater sediment microbial communities from an aquifer in East River, Colorado, USA - PLM4_65_b1 redo | ecosystem: Environmental > Terrestrial > Soil > Riparian zone | place: USA: East...
GGCGTGAAGCTGGTGGTGCTCAAGATGCTGCCCTTCGACAACAAGTCGGAGTTCCAGGTGGTGGTGGACATGCCCGCGGGCACGCCGCTGGAAGTGACCGCCGCGGTGCTGCACGAGCTGGGCGCGCACCTCGCGACCGTCCCCGAGGTCACCGACTACCAGGCCTACGCGGGGCTTTCCGCGCCGATCAATTTCAACGGCCTGGTGCGCCAGTACTACCTGCGCGCGCTGCCCGAGCAGGGCGACCTGCAGGTGAACCTGGTGGGCAAGGACGCGCGCAGCCGCAAGAGCCACGACATCGCGCAGGCCGTGCGGCCGCGGCTGGCGGAGATCGGTCGCCGCTGGGGCGCCAACGTGAAGGTGGTGGAAGTGCCGCCGGGGCCGCCCGTGCTCTCGCCGATCGTCGCGGAGGTCTACGGACCCGACGAGGCGGGCCGCATCCGCACCGCGAAGCTCGTGCGCGAGGCGCTCGCAGCGACCCCCGACATCGTCGGCATCGACGACTCGGTGGAGGACGCGGCGCCGCGCATCCGGCTCAGGGTGGACCAGGGCAAGGCGTCGCTGGCGGGCGTGGCGCGCCGCGACATCGCCGAGACCATCCGCGCGGGCCTCGCCGGCGCCGACGTGACGCCCCTGCACGACGGGCAGTCCAAGTACGAGGTTCCCGTGAGGATCGCGCTGCCGCCCGAGCGCCAGGGCGAGCTCGACGAGATCCTCAAGCTCGCGGTGCGCACGCCCGCGGGCGCGCTGGTGCCGCTCGCGGAGCTGGTGACGCCGCTCGCCTCCGATCGCGACCGCGCCATCTACCACAAGGACCTGCTGCCGGTGGTGTACGTGGTCGCCGACCAGGCCGGCCGCGTGGACAGCCCGCTCTACGGCATGTTCGCCGCGCGCGGCAAGATTGCCGGCGCGGCGCTCGAGGACGGCGGCACGCTCGGCGAGTACTTCATCCGCCAGCCCTCCGACCCCTACCGCCAGTACGCCGTGAAGTGGGACGGCGAGTGGCAGGTGACCTACGAGACCTTCCGCGACATGGGGCTCGCCTACGGTGTCGGGCTGATCCTCATCTACCTGCTGGTGGTGGCGCAATTCCGCTCGTACCTCACGCCGCTCGTCATCATGGCGCCGATCCCGCTCACCGTGATCGGCGTGATGCCGGGGCACGCGCTGCTCGGGGCGAACTTCACCGCCACGTCGATGATCGGCATGATCGCGCTCGCCGGCATCATCGTGAGGAACTCCATCCTGCTGGTGGACTTCGTGAACCTGAAAGTCGAGGAAGGCATGGCGCTGGAGGAAGCGGTGATCCAGTCCGCGGCGGCGCGCGCCAAGCCCATCGCACTCACGGGGCTCGCGGCGATGCTGGGGGCGGGGTTCATCCTCGACGACCCCATTTTCAACGGGCTCGCCATCTCGCTCATCTTCGGGATACTCGTCTCGACCGTGCTGACGCTGGTCGTGATCCCGGTGCTGTACTACGTGACCCAAAACGCGCGCCGCATAGCAGCCTGAGGTGCTTCGGCGCCGGCGATGCACCAAGCCTGTGCTCCGATGCGCACCGCGCGGGCTTCCTTGGTGCGCTCGCGACGGCTGATGCCCCGGCATTCCCCTGGCAACACCCCGATGCCGCATGGCATCCGAATTGCATTGGTAACGCGGGTCGCCGGCCTCCGCGTGCCGGCACCTGTCCGTTAACCATCGAAAAGGGGATGCCAGGATGTGCTCCGAACACGACCACGAGAACCACGGCCACATAAACGACACGGTGCCGGATGCGGGCAGGCGCGGTTTTCTGCAGGGCGGGGCGGTGGCGGGCGCCGCCGCCGCGCTCGGCTCGCTCGGCGCGGCTTCGCTGGCGCACGCGCAGACCGCGATCAAGCGCGGCACCCTCAGCCATTTCCACGTCCCGGCGACCGACAAGACGGTGCACTGGGGCTATTTCAGCAAGGCGCTCAAGCCGCTGGTGGAAGTGGAGTCCGGCGATTTCGTCACCATCGAGACCCTGACCCACCACGCCAACGACGACGCCGAGCGCATGGTAAAGGGCGATCCGGGCGCGGAGAGCGTGTTCTACTGGGACAGGAAACGAAAAGGCGTGAACCGCCGGGGTGCCGGCCCGATGGATGCTTCGCTATTCGGCCGCGGGGCCGGCGAAGGCCTGGGCGTGCATATCTGCACCGGGCCGGTGGCGGTGAAGGGCGCGCAGCCCGGCGACGTGCTCGAGGTGCGCATCCTCGACGTGACGCCGCGCCCGAGCGCCAATCCGAAGTACCGGGGCAAGAGCTTCGGCAGCAACGCCGCCGCGTGGTGGGGCTTCCATTACAACGACATGATCGAGGAGCCGAAGAAGCGCGAAGTCATCACCATCTATGAAGTCGACGCGATGGGCGAGCGCAACTGGGCGAAGGCGGCCTACAACTTCCGCTGGACGCCGCAGACCGATCCGTTCGGCGTGGTGCACAAGACCATCGACTACCCGGGAGTGCCGGTGGACCACGCGACCGTCAAGGAGAACTGGGGCATCCTCAAGAACGTGCGCGTGCCGATCCGCCCGCACTTCGGCACCATGGGCCTGGCGCCGGCGGAAGCCGACATCGTCGATTCCATTCCGCCGAGCTACACCGGCGGCAACATCGACAACTGGCGCATCGGCAAGGGCGCCACGATGTACTACCCGGTGGCGGTGCCCGGCGGCCTGCTCTCGGTCGGCGACCCGCACGCCTCGCAGGGCGACTCGGAACTGTGCGGCACCGCGATCGAATGCTCGCTCACCGGCACCTTCCAGTTGATTCTGCACAAGAAGGCGGCGCTGGCTGGCACCGCGCTGGCGAACCTCAACTACCCGCTGCTGGAAACCGCGGACGCGTTCGTGGTGCACGGCTTCAGCTTCCCCAACTACCTGGCCGCACTCGGGCCGAAGGCGCAGTCGGACATCTATTCCAAGTCCTCGACCGACCTGGCGATGCGCGACGCCTTCCGCAAGATGCGCCGCTTCCTCATGGATACGCAGGGCCTGGGCGAAGACGAAGCGGTATCGCTGATATCGGTCGCGGTGGACTTCGGCGTGACCCAGGTGGTGGACGGCAACTGGGGAATGCACGCCATCGTCAAGAAGAGCCTGTTCTCGGCCGCCTGAGCACGGCGCGGCGCGCTCACGTCATCCATCTGATTTCGTGATGTGAGCGGCCGCGCGGCCGGCCTTCGGCTGCGGTCCTGTTGTAAGCTCCCCCGCCATGGGGAGGAAAGCCAAGCGGGACTCGAACGGCGCCAACGTCGGTTACGAAGCCGAGCTCTGGCGCATGGCGGATGCGCTCCGCGGCAGCATGGATGCCGGGGAGTACAAGCACGTTGTCCTCGGACTGATCTTTCTGAAGTACATCTCGGACGCCTTCGAGGAGCTGCACGCGAAGCTCCAGGCCGAGAAGAAGCAGGGCGCCGATCCGGAAGACCCGGACGAGTACCGGGCGAAAGGAATCTTCTGGGTGCCGCCGGAGGCGCGCTGGTCTCACCTCAAGGCGCAGGCGAGGCAGTCGTCGATCGGCCAGCTCGTGGACGACGCGATGGGTGGGATCGAGCGTGATAACCCGTCGCTGAAGGACGTGCTGCCGAAGGAGTACGCGCGGCCGGCGCTGGATAAGACCCGCCTGGGCCAATTGATCGACATGGTGTCGAACATCCGGGTGGGCGACGCGGAGAGCCGGTCCAAGGACGTCCTCGGCCGCGTTTACGAGTACTTCCTTTCCCAGTTCGCGAGCGCGGAGGGCAAGAAGGGCGGCGAGTTCTACACCCCGCGCTGCGTGGTCAAGCTCCTCGTCGAGATGCTCGAGCCCTTCAAGGGTCGCGTCTACGACCCCTGCTGCGGGTCATCCGGGATGTTCGTCCAGTCCGAGGAATTCATCGTCGCGCACGGCGGCAGGCTGGGCGATATCAGCATCTACGGCCAGGAATCGAACTACACCACTTGGCGCCTTGCCAAGATGAATCTGGCGATTCGGGGGATCGAGGGGCGGATCGAACACGGCGACACTTTCCACAACGACCGCCATCCAGACCTCAAGGCCGACTACATCCTCGCCAATCCGCCCTTCAACGTCAGCGACTGGGGCGGCGAGCGCCTGCGCGACGACAAGCGCTGGAAGTACGGCGCGCCGCCCGCCGGAAACGCCAACTTTGCCTGGGTGCAGCACATCGTTCACCACCTCTCGCCGACAGGCTTGGCGGGCTTCGTCCTGTCCAACGGCTCCATGTCCTCGAACCAGTCCGGTGAGGGAGACATCCGGAGAAGCCTCGTTGAAGCTGATCTTGTGGACTGCATGGTGGCGCTGCCGGGGCAACTTTTCTACTCGACGCAGATTCCTGCCTGCCTCTGGTTCCTCGGGCGCGACCGCAAGAACGGAAAGTTCCGCGATCGCCGCGGCCACGTCCTCTTCATCGACGCTCGCAAGCTTGGCCGCATGGTGGACCGTACCCATGGCGAGCTGACCAACGAGGACGTGGCGCGAATCGCCAATACCTACCACGCCTGGCGCGGGGAGAAGGGTGCCGGGAAGTACGCGGACATCCCCGGCTTTTGCAAGAGCGCTCCGCTGGAGGAAGTCCGCAAGCACGGACACGTCCTCACCCCGGGTCGCTACGTCGGCGCCGAAGCGCAGGAAGACGACAGCGAGCCGCTCGAGGAGAAGATGCAGCGGCTTGCTGCACAATTACGGGAGCAGCAGACGGAAGCTGCAAAGCTCGACGCCGCCATCGCCGCCAACCTGAAGCAGCTTGGGTATGGCGGGTAGGAAGAAGGCCACAAAGGCCCCTGTGCGGGCAGCGGCTCCGGCGCGTGACTCGCGCGGGAAGACGCGGGAGGGGGCCTTCTTCCCGGTTTCTCCACCGCGCGCCGGGCTGCCTCGCGACTACGCCGAAACCCTCAGCGCGATCAAGCGGCGCATCCAGCAAGAACGGCTTCGCGTCGTTCTGGCCGCCAACTCGGCGATGGTTCTGTTGTACTGGGACATCGGCCGGATGATCCTCGATCGGCAGGAGCGCGCCGGCTGGGGGGCCAAGGTCATCGATCGCCTCTCGGCGGACCTGCGTGAAGCCGCCCCCGAGATGCACGGACTTTCGCCGCGAAACCTCAAGTACATGCGCGCCTTTGCCGCCGCATGGCCCGAGCGCGAGATTGTGCAACGGGTCGTTGCACAATTGCCTTGGCGCCAGAACATCGCCCTGCTCGAACGCCTCGACGACGAGAAGACGCGGCTGTGGTATGCCCAGCAGACGCTGCAACACGGGTGGTCGCAGCCGATTCTGTGCCTGCAGATCGACGGCCGCGCCCACGCACGCCACGGCAAGGCCCTCACCAACTTCGAGGCCACGCTGCCACCTGCGGATTCGGACATGGCCGCGCAGGTGTTCAAGGATCCGTACCTCTTCGACTTCCTCGGCACCGCCGACCCGCGGCGGGAGCGCGAGGTCGAGCAGGCTCTGGTCGATCACATCCAGCGCTTCCTGCTCGAGCTCGGCAGCGGCTTCGCGTTCGTCGGCCGCCAGGTCCACCTCGAATTCACGAGCCACGACTACTACCTCGACCTGCTCTTCTACCACCTCAAGCTGCGCTGCTACGTCGTCATCGAGTTGAAAGCAGTCCCCTTCGATCCGGCGTTCATCGGGCAGATCAACGTCTACCTCTCCGCGGTTGACGATCTCCTGCGCCATCCCGGCGACAAACCGACGATCGGCCTGCTGCTGTGCCATTCGAAGGACAGGATCGTCGTCGAGTACGCGTTGCGTGACCTGAAGAAGCCGATCGGCGTCGCCGGGTGGGAGACGAAGATCGTCGAGAAGCTCCCCGAGAACCTCAAGGGCAGTTTGCCGACGGTGGAGGAGCTCGAGGCGGAGCTCAGCCGCGGGGAGAATGAGCGATGAATCGGGTCGCCGGGACGCTGCGCGAGCAGCAGGCCGAGGCTAAGAAGCTCGACGCCGCCATTGCTGCCAACCTGAAGGAGCTTGGGTATGGCGGGTGAGTGGCGCGAGCTTCGCTTGGGCGATCTGGTTGCACAGGGAGCGCTCTCGATATCCGACGGATACCGTGTTAGGAACGCAGAGCTCGGCCCAGAAGGCATACCGTTTGTCCGCGGTGGAGACATCGGCGACGGATGGATCAACACCACTACGACTGATCACATCCGACCTGAGTTCACGGACCGAGTGCGTGCGAAACTGGCTCGTGCTGGCGATGTAGCGTTCATTACGAAGGGTACGGTGGGTCGTGCCGGGCGCCTGCGACCAGGGCAGCCCGCGGTGGTGTTCGCCCCACAAGTTGCTTATTGGCGGGTCTTGGCGTCAGACATTCTCGACTCGGGTTTTCTCTTCTACCTAATCCAAAGCCACGCGTTTCAGTCAGCACTCGATGGCGTAAAAACCCACGGTTCGATGGTTGCCGACTATGTCAGCATCTCTTTGCAACACGACTTTGCATTCAAATTTCCAGATATTAAATCGCAACGCGCTATCGCCCACATCCTCGGCACGCTGGACGACAAGATCGACCTGAACCGGCGGATGAACGAGACGCTGGAGGCGATGGCGCGGGCGCTCTTCAAGTCGTGGTTTGTGAACTTCGATCCCGTCCGCGCCAAGGCCGAGGGCCGCGACCCCGGCCTGCCCGAGTCGATCGCCGGCCTCTTCCCGGATAACTTCGAGGACTCGGAGCTGGGGGAGATTCCGAAGGGGTGGCAGGTCAAATCAATCGGCGACCTCGCGGACGTGGCGGGCGGCACCACGCCGAGTACCAAGGAGCCGGCCTATTGGGACGGCGGGACTCACGCATGGGCCACACCGAAGGACCTGTCTGGACTAGCGGTTCCCGTCCTACTCGATACCGAACGGCGGATTACCGACGCGGGGCTGTCGCAGGTCGGTTCCGGATTGCTACCGAAGGGAACCGTTCTTTTGTCGTCGAGAGCGCCCATCGGCTACTTGGCCGTCGCAGAGATTCCGGTTGCGATCAATCAGGGCTTCATCGCGATGTTGCCCAAGACGGGAACGTCAAACCTTTTCCTGCTTCTCTGGGCCAGCGTCGCACACGAAGAGATCGTCAGCCGCGCGAACGGCTCGACCTTCCTTGAAATCAGCAAGGCGAACTTCCGTCCGATTTCGGTCGTCACGCCGTCAGCCGACGTGATGTACAAGTTTGACCAGTTGGCGCGGCCTCTCTACGAACGCATCGTTGAGTGCGCACGCGAATCTCACACCCTCGCCACCCTACGCGACGCGCTGCTGCCCAAGCTCATCGCTGGCGAACTGCGACTCAAAGACGCCGAGCGGTTGTTGGAGGAGGCGAGAGCTTGATAGTTACGGAGAATCAACTCGACGAATGGGTTCGCGGTAATGCGAGAGACGCTCAGGGCGTGATCGTTGAACTTGTCTGGCGCCTCGTCGCCGCTTCGTCTCCTAGACCGAAGGAGCGCCGGTTTCCGCTGGGCGATAGTATTGGGCAGCACGGTCCTGATGGCCTACTGGATGTAGACCTTGCTTTCGATCCTTTCGTACCCGAGGGCCGCTCATTTTGGGAAATCGGAACAGGATTAAAGGCCGGTGACAAGGCCACATCCGACTACAGTGGTCTTGTTTCAGCGATACCGGAAAGTGTCCGACTCGAATCTGCCTTCCTGTTCGTAACGCCCCTTTCCGGACGGAGAGACTGGGAACATACCTGGAAGGAGGATGCGCAGGGCGTGTGGCTTGAGGACCGTCGCGCAAAGCGCGAATGGCGGGAGGTTCGAGTCATTGACGGAACAAAACTGATCGACTGGACTCATCAGTTTATTCCCGTAGAGCTGTGGCTCGCTCAGAGGACGATTGGGCTGCCCGTGCAGCAGATCGAGACACCTGAGCAGCGTTGGAGTTTGATTAGGTCTATTGGTGAACCGCCACCATTAACGCCAAAGGTTTTTCTAGCGAATCGGGACGAGGCGTGCACGAAGATCAATGAAGTGTTCTCCGGGACTGCGGTCCAACTCAAGCTGGATACACATTTTCCTGATCAGGTAGTCGACTTTGTTTCTGCGTACTTGGCAGACCTAGACGACGAGAGTCGCGCAGATGCCGCTGGACGTTGTCTTGTCATCTCCGGGGTCGATGCGTGGAACGCGATGGCCACTCAAAAGGAAAAGCACATTCTGATTGCCGACTCCGCTCTTGATCTGAGCGGCGAACCGGGAACGAAGCTAATCCAGAAGGCCCGAAGGTCTGGCCATGCCGTGATATTTGGTGGGGCTGCCGGAGGCATTCCCGATCCGACGAGTGTGCCGCTTTCCGCGCCTCGCAGCCACCAGCTTAAGGACGCTCTTGAGAAGGCTGGATATAGCGAGGAGCGTGCTCGAACTCTGGCGCAGAAGAGCGGTGGAAACCTCGGCTCATTGCTCAGGTGCCTTCAGAACCTATCTCTGATGCCGGAATGGGCGGAGGGCTCTGCGGCCGCCAAGCTTGCGGTCGCGGCAGTTCTGGGATCTTGGACTGAGAAATCAGATGCGGACCGTGCCGTCGTGGAGCGTATATCGGGAAACTCCTACGGGGAGTGGATCGGGAAGATGCGTGAGATCACGCTTCGCCCGGGCACTCCCCTAACTCAGCGGGACGGCAACTGGAAGTTCGTTGCGCGCTACGAAGCGTGGTACGCGCTGGGTCCTAGGCTCTTCGACGAGCATCTGGATCGGTTACGCACCGCGGCGATCTCCGTGTTGCAAGAGAAGGATCCCCAATTCGAGCTACCGACCGAGGAACGATACGCATCGCGCATCCACGGAAAGGTCCTCGCGCATTCTCACCATTTGCGAAATGGCATTGCGGAATCGCTGGCCCTTCTCGGGAGTCATTCCAAAGCGCTGACATCCTGCACGCTCGGGAAGGCCGAGGGGACGGCGGTTGTCTCCGTTCGTGCGATTCTTGCGGACGCAGACTGGTTACGCTGGGCCAGCCTGAACCAACTGCTTCCCCTGCTGGCGGAAGCTGCCCCCGGAGAGTTTCTCGACGCGGTCGAGAAGGCACTCAACAGCGATCCGTGCCCGTTCGATGAGGTATTTGCGCAGGAGGGCGACGGTTTTATGGGCGGCACCTACATGAGCGGCGTGCTATGGGCGCTCGAGACGCTGGCCTGGGATGCAAATTACCTCAGCCGTGTGGTGATTTTCTTGGGGGAACTTGCCGCGCGGGATCCCGGTGGACGTTTTTCAAATCGTCCAGCCAACTCCCTTACCACCATTCTGCTGCCGTGGATGCCGCAGACGTGCGCTCCAGTTGCGAAGCGGGGTGCAGCTGTCGCAACCCTGCTCGCTGAACTTCCAGACATTGGGTGGAAGCTAGTCGTGAGCCTCCTTCCCCAGTCTCACTCGATGTCATCTGGCACACGCAGGCCGGCATGGCGGGAGACGATTCCTAATGACTGGACGAAGGGCGTAACGCATCGCGAATACTGGGAGCAGGTTGGGCTCTACTCAGAAATGGCAATCACTGCTGCCAAGAGCAACCGCGAGAAGCTCGCCGAACTCATCGATCACATGGAGAACCTGCCCCCACCTGCGCATGAACAGCTTTTGGTGCACCTTGGGTCTGACACCGTAATGACCATGTCAGAAGCCGACAGGCTGGTCCTATGGACCGAGCTCGCCGACCTCGTTACGAAGCACAGGAAATTTTCGGATGCTGGATGGGCGATGAAGCCTGAGCAGGTCGACAAGATTGCTGCGCTCGCTGCGCGGCTGGCACCGGATGCACCGGCTTTCCGTCACCAACGTCTCTTCAGTGAACGCGATTTTGATCTTTATGTTGAGAAGGGTAACTACGAGGAACAGCACAACGAGCTAGAGGATCGTCGTCAAAAGGCCATAGAGGAAGTCGCTGCCAATGGAGGTGCACAGGCAGTTCTTGCTTTCGCTACCGCTGTCCAGTCGCCTTGGCGTGTCGGGATAGCCTTCGGAGTCGTGGCAGGTAACGAAGTTGATGGTGTGGTCCTGCCTGACTTGCTTGAGTCCGACCAGAAGTCCCTTGCTCAGTTCGCGGGTGGGTTCGTCTGGAGCAGGTTCCGTAGTCGCGGTTGGCAGTGGGTTGACGACATCGACACTTCGCGATGGACCCCTTCGCAGATCGGGCAGTTTCTCTCCTTCTTGCCGTTCCTGCCGGACACGTGGGAGCGCTCGAAGCGCCTTCTTGAGGGAAATGAATCAGCTTACTGGAGCAAGACCAGTGCGAATCCCTACGAGGCTAAGGCAGACCTTGAACCCGCCGTTGATCAGCTCATCCAGTACGGAAGGCCATATGCAGCGATCCGATGCCTTCAACGGATGCGACACGACAAGCAGCCATTCGACAATGGAAGGGCAGTCCGGGCCCTGCTCACGGCGCTTAAGTCATCAGAAAGCGCTCACTCGATGGATGCCTACGAAATAGTTGAGATCATCAAGGCACTCCAGAACGACCCGGGCACAAGTCCAGATGACCTCTTCCGAGTCGAGTGGGCATACCTGCCACTGTTGGATCGGCACGAAGATGCTTCACCAAAATTGCTTGAGCGTCGATTGTCGAATGAGCCAGGATTCTTCTGCGAGGTGGTTCGGCTTGTCTTTCGATCTAAGAAGGAGGAACGCCCAGCTGAAGAGCCCACCGAGGACAGGACGAACATTGCGACGAACGCCTATCGCTTGCTGAGCGAGTGGCGAACCCCTCCCGGCTGCCGTGAAAGCGGGACGTACGACGGCGATGCCCTCGCTGCTTGGCTCGACGCAGTGAAGAAGGAGTGCTCGGATACCGGGCATTTGGAGATCGCGATGACGATGTTGGGTCATGCGCTCATCCACGTACCACCAGATTCGGACGGATTGTGGATCCATCGCTCTGCAGCAGCGGCTCTCAACGCGAAAGATGCTGGAGACATGCGCGATGGGTTTCGGACCGAGCTGTACAACTCGCGAGGCGTGCACTGGGTAGACCCCACGGGGAAGCCGGAAAGAGAACTCGGAGACAAGTATCGGGCGCAAGCTGAAGCCATCGAAGGCGCTGGATACCACCGTTTGGCCACCACGCTCCGAGAGTTGGCGGGGTCATACGAGCGTGAAGCTGAAAGGGTGTCGTCGAGAGAGCCCTTTGATGATTGAGGTGCGATAGATGCAGTTCTTCACCGAATCCGTCGTGGAACAGGTAGCCCTCGCCCGGCCCGAAAGCCTCGGCCACTCGATCGCGCACGGGCCGGACATTGCGCCGAGGGAACTGGCGGCCAGTCTTGAAAAAAGGCAGGTTGCTCGATGATCCCGACGAACGACGAAATCCTCGCGCTGCTCGACCGGTTGGATGAGATGCCTGCCGACGCGCTCGAGGGGATCCATCTCGACTTCAAGCCGTGGAACGATCCGAAGTCGTGCATGAAGCTCGCCGTCGAGTACGCCGTCTGTTTCGCCAATGCCGAAGGAGGAATGATCGTGTTCGGCGTGGCAGACGGCGTGCGCGGGCGGACAGCGGCGATCCACGGCGCCAAGGGCTACGACCTCGACGTGTGGCGGCGCGGCTTGTTCGACAGCACACGCCCGAATCTTGCGGTTATGGTCGAGGAACTCACCGTCCCCGAAGGTACTGGCAAGCTGCTTGTGGTTCGCGTCCCGAAGGCTGAATCACCACCCTATGGGACTGCGGATGGTCTCTACAAGAAGCGTGTCGGAAAGAACTGCATGCCCCTCGATCCGGCTGCCGTGGCGCGTGCGCGCATCGCGACGGGCGCGGTGGATTGGAGCGGTGAGTCAGTTACAGGTGCCACCATCGCTGACCTCGATCCAGTCGAGGTTGCGCGTGCGCGCTCGATTCTGCGCAGCAAGAGTCCTGAATCCGAGCTACTTCGTCTCAACGAGGTGGGCTTCCTTCGGGGCCTGGAAGCGATTCGCGGAGATCGCGTCACGCACACCGGACTCCTGTTATTCGGACATCCCGACGTGCTGTCGGAGCGGTGTCCGCAAGCACAGGTTCACTACGTGCATCAACCTTCGGAAACCAAGGTGGCGCGCAATGACGTATGGCGCGCTGGTCTGCTCCAGGTGGTGACCAAGGTCGAGGAAATCTTTTCCGGGCCGGTGAATCCGGAGGAGGAACTCTCGGTCGGGCTGTTCAAGTTGCGGATTCCCGCCTTTCCGCTCGACGTGGTTCGGGAAGCGGTGCTGAACGCGGTCACTCACCGTGACTATTCGGATCCGGGGGAGGTTCTCATCCGCCATGCTCCGCGGGAGCTTGCGCTTACCAGCCCGGGCGGCTTCGTAGGCGGCATTCGGGTGGACAACATTCTTCGTCACGAACCGGTTGCACGGAACCGGACGTTGGCGAACGCCTTCCTAAAGCTCAGGCTCGTCGAGGCTGCGGGTACTGGGAGGCGCCGCATCTTCGTGCCCATGCTGAGCTACGGTAAACGCGTGCCGCAGTACGAGAGCGACGGTCAGCGCGTTACGCTGCGCATCTACGACGGGGTATTCGATCGACCGCTCGCTCAGATGATCGCAAAGTGGAACGCGGAAGGCAGGGACATCCAGCTCGATGCGCTACTCGTCCTGGCATATATGAAGGAGCATCCCTATATCGACGCGAAGCGGGCAAGCGGGCTGCTTCAACTCGAACGCGAGGATGCCCGGGGCGTACTCGATCACTTGAGCATCCCCGGAAAAGGGATTCTCGAGCGGCGTGGCAGGACGCAGGCGGCGACTTTCCATCTTGCGAAAGGTATCGCCAAGGATCTCCTGGGAAGAGCAGCCTACACGCGCACAAAGGGAATCGCGCCAGCGCGCTTTGCCGAGATCGTCCGCGAATATGTCCGCGACCATGGCAGCATCGCGAATCGTGAATGCCGGGAATTGCTAGGGCTCGGGGACTCGGCGTCCGCCCAAGTGGAGACATCCCGGTACCTCAAGAAATGGTCGGCGAGCACAGGATTCCTGAAAGCTGAGGGGACCCCGCCAAGGGTGAGATACAGGCTGCGTACTAATCTTCTTGGCGATGTACTTAGCAAATTGCGAGGGCAGTAAGAGCCGACCGCGGTACGCGGAAAATATCTCTCGATTCAAACGATTACATGCGTAGCCGTCTTAACAAGAACTTAGCGGACCCGGTAGTTTCCGCCCGTGTGAGCGGCATCCCAGAATGAGCGGCTTCTCCGAATCCGTCGTCGAGGACGCTACGCTCGCGTGGCTCAAAGGGCTCGGCTGGACGATCAAGAATGGCCCTGAGATCGCGCCGGGCGAACTCGCCGCCGAGCGCAAGGACTACGGGCAGGTCCTGCTCGAAGACCGGCTGCGCCAGGCGCTCGCGCGGCTCAACCGGAGACTTCCTGCCGAGGCCCTGGACGATGCCTTCCGGAAGGTGCTCCGCATCGGGGGCTCGACGCGGGAAGCCCGCAACCGGGCGTTCCACCGGATGCTCGTGGACGGCGTCGCGGTCGAGTACCGCAGGCCCGACAGCTCAATCGCCGGGGCGCAGGTACGCCTCGTCGACTTCACCCGGCCCGACGAGAACGACTGGCTCGCGGTCAATCAGTACACGGTCAGCGAGAACAAGCACACGCGCCGGCCGGACTTGGTGCTGTTCGTGAACGGCCTGCCACTTATCCTGATGGAGCTGAAGAACGCCGCCGACGAGAACGCGTCGATCCACGCGGCGTTCAACCAGATCCAGACCTACAAGTCCGAACTGCCGACGCTCTTCGACTACAACGCACTGGTCGTGATCTCCGACGGCACCGAGGCGCGCGTCGGCACGCTCACCGCGGGCCGCGAATGGTTCAAGCCCTGGCGCACGATCGCGGGCGAGACGCTCGCGCCAGCGAGCATGCCGGAGATCCAGGTGATGATCGACGGCGCGTTCGAGAAGCGGCGCCTGCTCGATCTGGTCGGCAACTTCCTCGTGTTCGAGGACGAGGGCGGCGGAAAGCTCGCCAAGAAGATGGCGGGCTACCACCAGTTCCACGCGGTCCGCGTGGCGGTGGAGGAGACGCTGCGCGCGGCGCCCGGCCTTCGGGATTCCGCCATGGGCCGCTACGAGACCCGGAAGCCAGGCGGCGAGAGCGGCGACCGGCGGATCGGAGTGGTCTGGCACACGCAGGGCTCAGGTAAGAGCCTTACGATGGCGTTCTACGCCGGTCGGGTGATCCGCGAGCCCGCGATGGCCAATCCCACGATCGTCGTCCTCACCGACCGCAACGATCTCGACGACCAACTCTTCGGCACGTTCTCGCGCTGCCAGGACCTGCTGCGTCAGCCGCCCGCGCAGGCCGAGAACCGCGCCGATTTGCGCGCGAAGCTCGCGGTCGAGGCGGGCGGGGTGGTGTTCACAACGATCCAGAAGTTCTTCCCCGAAGAGAAGGGCGACCGCCACCCGGTGCTCTCCGACCGGCACAACATCGTGGTCATCGCCGACGAGGCGCACCGCAGCCAGTACGACTTCATCGACGGCTTCGCGCGCCACATGCGTGACGCACTGCCGAACGCTTCCTTCATCGGCTTCACCGGCACGCCGATCGAGCTCACCGACAAGAACACGCGCGCGGTGTTCGGCGACTACATCAGCGTGTACGACATCCAGCGCGCGGCCGCGCACAAGGCGACGGTACCAATCTACTACGAGAGCCGCCTCGCCAAGCTCGCGCTCGACGAGAAGGAGCGCCCGAGGATCGACCCCGACTTCGAGGAGGCGACCGAGGGCGAGGAAGTCGAAAAGCGGGAGAAGCTCAAGAGCAAGTGGGCGCAGCTCGAGGCGGTCGTAGGCTCGGACAAGCGCGTGAAGCTCGTGGCGCGCGATCTGGTGGACCACTTCGAGAAGCGCCTCGAGACCATGGAAGGCAAGGCCATGGTGGTGTGCATGAGCCGCCGCATTTGCGTCGAGCTGTACAAGGCGATCACGGTCCTGCAGCCGCGCTGGCATCACAACGACGACGGCAAGGGTGCGATCAAGGTGGTGATGACCGGCTCCGCTTCCGACCCGGTGGACTGGCAGCAGCACATCCGCAACAAGCCGCGCCGCGAAGCGCTCGCCAACCGCTTCCGCGACGCGAAGGATCCGTTCCGGATCGTGCTCGTGCGCGACATGTGGCTGACGGGCTTCGATGCGCCCAGCCTGCACACGATGTACGTGGACAAGCCGATGCGCGGGCACGGCCTGATGCAGGCGATCGCGCGAGTGAACCGAGTCTTCCGCGACAAGCCGGGTGGGCTCGTGGTGGACTACCTGGGGCTCGCCCAGGAACTGAAGGCGGCACTCGCGACTTATACGGAAAGCGGCGGCACCGGGAAGACGGCGATCGACCAGAAGGAAGCCGTGGCCGCGATGCTGGAGAGGTACGAAGTCTGCTGCGGCCTGTTCCACGGCTTCGACCATTCGAAGTGGATATCGGGAACGCCCCAGGAGCGGCTGAGCCTGCTGCCGGCGGCGCAGGAACACATCCTCGCGCAGGAGAACGGGAAGGACCGGCTGCTCGCGGCGGTGCGGGACTTGTCGCTGACCTTCGCGCTCTCTGTGCCGCACGAAGAGGCGCTGCGCATTCGCGACGACGTGGCGTTCTTCCAGGCGGTGCGCGCGGTGCTTGCGAAAGGCTCGCCCGAAGGCGCAAAGACGCAGGAAGAACTCGATCTCGCGGTACGGCAGATCGTTTCGCGCGCGGTAGCATCCGAGGGCGTGGTGGACATCTTCGCAGCGGCGGGGCTGAAGAAGCCGGACATCTCGATCCTGTCCGACCAGTTCCTCTCCGAGGTGAAAGGCATGCCGCAGCGCAACCTCGCGGTCGAGCTGCTGCAGAAGCTGCTCTCGGGCGAGATTCGCGTGCGGCGCAAGAAGAACGTCGTGCTGGCCAAGTCCTTCGCCGACATGCTCGAGCAGACGATTCGCCGCTACCAGAACCGCGCCATCGAGGCCGCGCAAGTGATCGAGGAGCTTATCGGTCTGGCCAAGGACATGCGGGCTGCCAACGCGCGCGGCGAGCAGCTCGGATTGAGCGAGGACGAACTCGCGTTCTACGACGCCCTGGAAGTGAACGACAGCGCGGTCAAGGTGCTGGGCGAGCCGACGCTCATGACGATCGCGCGCGAGCTGGTCGCGGCGGTGCGCAAGAACGTGACGATCGACTGGACCGTGCGCGAGAACGTGCGCGCGCAGCTGCGGGTTATCGTGAAGCGCATCCTGCGCAAGTACGGCTATCCCCCGGATAAGCAGGAGAAGGCCACGCAAACGGTGCTGGAGCAGGCGGAAGTGCTCAGCGCCGAGTGGGCGGTGGCGTAGTCCGCTTGTGATCCGGGTATGACCGCCGAGCAGTACGACGCCTGGTATCGCACTCCCCGCGGCAGTTGGATCGGCGAGACTGAATACCGGCTGCTGACCCGCCTGCTTGCGCCGACGCCCGGTGCGAGCCTGCTCGACGTCGGCTGCGGCACGGGATACTTCACGCGACGCTTCGCGCTCGACGGGCATCCCGCCACCGGGCTCGACCTGGACGCTGCCATGCTCGAGGTGGCTCGTGCCCGGCGCGTCGCTGGCGAGCGCTATGTGCTCGGCAATGCGCTCGCGCTGCCCTTCAAGGACGGGGAATTCGATTGCTGCGTCTCGGTCGCGGCGTTGTGCTTCATTGCCGACGAGGCCGCGGCTCTCGCCGAGATGCTGCGCGTGACGCGGCACCGGCTGGCGCTCGGATTCCTGCACCGGCGCAGCATTCTGTATCTGCAGAAGGGGCGCGATGGTGGCATAGGCGCCTATCGCGGCGCGCACTGGCATACGGCGCGCGAGGTGCGGGAGCTCTTTTCGCGCGTGCGCTGCGAGGAGCCCCGCCTGGAGTACGCCGTATTCCTTCCCGGGGGCTGCCTGCTGGCGCGAGCTGTGGAGCGGGGCATGCCAAGCAGCACTCCATTGGGCGCCTTCCTCGCTGCGACCTGCTCGCGGCGTTACTCCAGGCGATAGCCCGCGTGGCAACCCACGCAAGCCTGCGTCACCTTGTTCAACGCCCCCAGCGCGCGCGGCACGTCGTGATCGACCGACGCTTCCTTGGCGGCCACGGCGAACTGGCTGGCGCTGCGGTGCATCGCGGTGCCCGCGTCCTGCATTCCCTTGGGCATGTATTTCGCAACTTCGTGCGCACCGTGGAGCGAGAGCGAACTCATGCCGAGCTGGAATTCCGCGACATCCGCCGCCCGGTCGAAATCGTGCACCGCAAGGTAGCCCTGGATCTGCGCCAGGGCATGCAGGTGGTCGCGCATGTTGCTCAGCGTGTACTGCTTGAGCTCCGCCGGAAAGGCGACCGCGATCCGCGCGTCCCGGCTGCCCGATTCGTGCGAGTGCTGCCCAAAGGCTAGCGCAGCGCTCCCCAGAACCAGGCCGCCGAGGAGGAAACGAGCGAGCCGGCTCACCTGCGACCCGCCATGGCGGCCTGCGCGCCGCGCATCATCGCGGCCATGCCGTCGCGCGCCAGCTCGCTGACCTCCACGGCATGCGCCTGGAGGGCGGCCACGACCTGCGGATCGTCGGAGGTCTGGGTGACGGTGGATCCCTTGTCCGTCATCTCGACCTTGGTGCGGATGCTGTCCTTCTTCTCGAACAGCACGGGCAGCGTGGGGCTGAACAGGTTGAACACGCGCCCTTCGGCCAGCCGCTTTTCCATGCTGGCGACGTGCGCCTTGATGGTCTGCGCCACCTGCGCGTCGTCGGACTCGGTGACGGTCCGGATGCCGTTCGGCAGGTTGGTGACGGAGCGCTTGATGCTTTCGTGGCCGCCGAGCATCCCGTGAACCAGTTGCATGTCGCCGGCGAAGGCTTCATCGTGCTGCATGCTGGCGCCCATCGGGCCGCGCATCGGGCCGCCGGCCATGCCACCGGGCCCAATCCCGTGCATCATTCCTGGCCCCGTGCCGCCAGGCCCCATGCCGCCGGGGTGGGCAAACGCGACGGCAATCGCGGCGCCGAGCCCCAAGGACGCGATCGCTGCGACGGCAAACTTGGTTGAGCGTTTCATGATCGATCTCCTGATGAGTTGCAGGGGACGAGGTGGGGCGGGTTACCCGGCCCCGTCTCATCGCTTGCTTGCGTTAGCGGGCAGGAGCGGCGAAGGGCGGTGCGAAATTCGGACCGAAGCCCGCGCGCGGCCCATGAGGCTGGGGCAGGGTGATGCCCTTCTCCTTGGCGCGCTTTTCCATCTCCGCGCGATTCGCTTCCGCCAGCTTCTGGCGCTCTTCGGGGGTCTTGGCGTTCTGCATCTTTTCGTGGAACGCGGACTGCTCCTCCGGCGTCATGAGCTGCTGCGCGGCCGCGGGGCCGGCCCCCATCGGGCCATGCCCCATGCCGCCCTTGCCATGCATGCCCATCCCGCCGCCCATCATCTGCCCGGGGTGGGCGATCGCGGCGGCTGCGCCGAGGCCGAGGCCGATCGAGGCCGCGATGCCGAGCGCGAGTTTGTGTGGCTGTTTCATGGTGGATCTCCTGTACGTGGTTGTGTGTGAGTGCTTCTGCGACGGTGCCCATTAGAGACGCAAGCTGTAAGCGGGCCATGTCAGGAGGCCGGCGTTTTGTATCGCAGAGTTGCAGGAGGCGGCGCTGTTACACTGGGTTACACAATTCCGGCACGCGGCGGCCGGCGTCGGCTATATGAGCATCATGGCGAAGCAGGACCACATCCTGGTGGTGGACGACGACGCGGAAACGCGCAACCTGCTGCGCGAGTACCTGCAGAAGAACGGCTACCGCGTCTCCGCTGCGGCGGACGGCCCCGCGATGCGCGCGGCGATGAACGTTGCCCAGCCGGACCTCGTGGTGCTCGACGTGATGCTGCCGGGCGAGGACGGGCTCAGCCTGTGCCGCGACCTTCGCGCCCGCGGCAACGTGCCGGTCATCATGCTCACCGCGCGCGGCGAGGAGACGGACCGGATCGTAGGGCTCGAGCTGGGGGCGGACGACTACGTTCCCAAGCCGTTCAACCCGCGCGAGCTGCTCGCGCGGGTGAAGAGCGTGCTCAGGCGCATGCGCTCGTTGCCGGAAAACCTGCAGCCGGATGCGGCGCGGGAGTTCCGGTTTTCCGGGTGGGCG
>Ga0210377_10001819_pt1 | contig 19063 bp, 19 predicted proteins | sample PLM4_65_b1redo_FD_155480 | JGI IMG/M metagenome (GOLD analysis project Ga0210377, IMG submission 155480) | Groundwater sediment microbial communities from an aquifer in East River, Colorado, USA - PLM4_65_b1 redo | ecosystem: Environmental > Terrestrial > Soil > Riparian zone | place: USA: East...
CCGGTCGAGAAACGCAGCGATCTCGCTGTCGTAGATCTGCTTGGGCGGTGACGATTTCACCTCGACGTAGAAAAGCGAGCCGTCGAACTTCGCTAGGACGTCGTAGTCCCCGCCGATCTTAGGCCGCTTGAACTTCACTCCCCACACCGCCTCCGAGCCAAGCTCCCGCTTGAACATCTCGGCGATGTACCATTCGAGGGTCTCGCCGAAGCTCTTGACCGGCCCTTTAGCGAGGACGTAGCCTTTCGTCTTTTTTTGAAGGAGCCTGATGGACAGGAGATAATCGAGATATTTTTTTGTGACGCCCGGGGTCGCGTACCGCGTCACCTCTTCGGCGGTAAACAGGTCTCGCTGCTTGATCACGTCCCGCAGCAGGAGCCGGAACGAGTATTTGTGCAGCATCCGGTAATAACGCGGCTGATATTTCCTCGCGGGGACGAGCAGGTCGTCGGAAGGTTCTTTCTTGTAGATCGTGAAGCCGCGCCGCTTCAAGATGGCTTTGATGCCGGGAGTGAGACGGGCCAGCGTCTTGCGAAGACGCCTGACCTCGTCTCTCAGAACGGCAAGCTCTTCTCTGATCTTGACGTCTTTTGCGGGCATAGGAAGTAGCCGAGCGGCGGACGTATAAGGATGATCCGTCCCTCTTGCTTGCTTGATTGATTATAACATAATAAAGGCAGAGGAAACGCCCGCCTTATGAACCTGTTGTGTGATGTCCTTCCTCTGCCTCAAGCAGCATCGTGCGGCATAACGCCTGAGCTCTGCTTATGGCCCGGTCGTGAACGTGAATGTGGGGGAAGTCACCATTCCGCTGTTGTTATGGGCCGTAACCTTCCAGTCATACTGAGTTGACGGATCAAGCGCTGCAGGTATCGGATAGCTTGTCATCGTCACACTGACCGGCGCTGGATAAGCTGCATCTGCCTGCTTTTTAATGTAAACATAGTATCCCATCGCATACAATGATGCGCTCCACATTAAAGTCGGCGTCGTAGATACACCCATCGCCCCGTCCGTAGGCGACGTTAAGCTGAACATTGCCGGTGGCAGACCCATACCGCTCCCGCCGTACATGCCGCCTCCACCTCCGTAACCTCCACCTCCGCAGGACACAAGGAGAATACCGCCGACAAGCACACCTGCTATGATAAACAGAAGGGTCCTGGTTTTACCGCTTCTCGTGAGAGTTTTTTTCATAGGTAACACCTCCCTACGATTACCCGTTACTATCAGCATAAACAATTATGTCTCCGACTCTGCGAAAAGTCAATACGGGACATATAGCATCTTGTTTCTAAGGGAGAAGGCTATGACTTAGGACTGAGGGGTGTATTACCGGGAACTACGGGGCTGCTACTGCGGAGTGAATGTAAACGGCGCATTTGACGCCGATATTTGTTGAGTAAAGATGATATATGCGGTTACGCGCCAATAATAATGAATTCCTGATTGCAGAGCCTGCCCCGATGTTAAAGTATAGCTGGTAACCGTAGGGCCGACGGATACATTTAAAACCGGCGACGAAAAATCGATGGTTTTGCTGATCTGCACGGTATAGCCTGCTGCTCCGGGCGACTGCGTCCACGTGAGGGTCGGGGTTACCGTAAGCAGGGTATGTTTAGGGTCTTTGGGCGCATCGTCAGGAGGGCTTACCAGCGTAAACGCATCCGGCGTTATACCCATAGTACCATCTCCATAATAGCCTCCGTCCGCCCCAAAGCTATCACCGCCATAGAGAATGTTCGCGACAAACACGCTTGCTATCGCGAACAGCAGCACTCCGGTTTTATCGCTTATTTTGAGGGTGCTTTTCATATGATGCCTCCATGACTGGGCATTACACTTGTTCAACATTGTTTATTCCCCTTCTCAACGATAGGTCTAGCAGGATAGGAGGAATCCAATATTTTAAAGACTCGTTTTGCAACTGAGTGATAAAAATTGACAATCAGTTGTCGTCGGGGTTCCTGACTACTTGCCCGCCGGGCTGATAATTTTCGAGCTGCTGCTGATTCTCCGGCAATTACGGCTGCCCGGTCCCTGCTTCGCGTTTTTTTTCGGCGAGCCGGACCTCTCTCCTTTGCTTCGCCTCGATGTTCCGCCGACGTTCCTCTTCCGTTTCCAGAATGAGCGGGGGCACTTCCCGTGGTTTTCCGTTCAGGTCGAGCGCGACATACGTCAGATACGCCGACGCAGCGTGGCGCACCACCCCGGTGATAAGGTTCTCCGCTTCCACGCGGACGCCGATCTCCATGGAAGTTTTGCCCACGAGGTTCAGGCTCGCCTTGAAGAACAGGACATCGCCGACGAAAACGGGATTATGGAAATCCATCCGGTCGATCGAAGCAGTGACCACGTTGCTCCGCGAGTGCCGGGCCGCCACGACACCCGCCGCCTCGTCGATGATCTTGACGACAACGCCGCCGTGCACGTTTCCGGCGGGGTTCGCGTCCAGAGGTATCATCATCTGGGCCATGATGACGCTGCTGTCCCTGACCCGCTTCCCTTCCATCGCGAGTTCTCCTTCCTGATGTGATGACGACCGCCATCCTGCCGGCCGGAAAACTATTTTTCTTCGTCCCCGAGGTCCAGCTTTGCCGAGAGAAGGCCCATGATGTCCTTAAGCGTGATGATGCCGGCGAGCCGGCCGTCCTCAACGACCATGAGCCTGCTGTTTCCCGTCCGGCTCATGACCCCGAGCGCTTTTATCGCGTCTTCGCCGGGTCCTATGATATTTTCCGGCGAACACCGACTGGCAGTCTCGCCCACGGTCCGGCTCCCCCACTCTCCCTGCGGGACCTCTTTCACCATGCGCGTCGTGATGCAGCCCAGGAGAGCTCCTCCCTCGACCACAGGAAACATTTTAAAATGGTATTGATACGTGTAACCTTCCACGAGGTCCTTCAGCGAGATGGAGCCGGGGGCGGTGACGGGCTCTGTGTTCATGAACTGCCGGACCGTTCCTCCTTCGAGCGCCCTGCGCATCATGACCTGTTGATAGGACATCCGGGCCGCGTTCCCCAGGAACAGCCCTATCATGAATTGCCAGATGCCGCCGATTATGTTTCCGCGCAGTACGTTCAGAACGCCCAGGATGATCAGGACAGTCCCGAAAAACGAGCCGCTCTTCGAAGCAATGCGGGTCGCCCACCGGAAGTTTTTCTTCCACTGCCAGAGCGCCGAGCGCAGGACACGGCCGCCGTCCAGGGGAAACGCGGGCACCAGGTTGAACCCAGCCAGGACGAGGTTGATGACCGAAAGATACTCCAGCACGCCGGCGACGGGGTCCGGCAGCCACGCTTTGCCTGCCGCAATGACCGCAAACCCGAGGAGCCCGAGCAGGATGCTGGACGCCGGTCCCGCTATGGCCATGAAAAATTCCGCCTTCGGGCTCGGCGGCTCGTCGTCCATCTCCGCGACGCCGCCGAAAATGAACAGCGTGATGCCCTTCATGGGCAGGCCGAACCGTCGCGCAACGAGGGAGTGGCTGAGTTCGTGGAAGACGATGGACGCGAACATGCCGAGGGCGCCTGCCGCGCCCATGGACCAGTACGTAGCTGAGGAAAGTTTTTCGTAGTTATTGGGGAAGAGGCCGCGGGCAAGGGACCAGGTAATGAGCAGCGCCAGCACCAGCCAGCTCATATCGATATGGACCACGAACCCCAGAAGCTTGAACAGCCTGATGCGCTTGCCGAACATCACCGGCCTCCCCGTGTGCAAGGGTGAATCATACGAACGCGTTCAGAGGGCCTATTGTCAGGAATGGTTGAGAACGAAAAATTGGTGGAGGCGGTGGGATTCGAACCCACGTCCGAAAACCGTCAGTCAGAAGCTCATACATGCTTATCCCCTCATTTTAAGCTTTCGCCTCATCCGGCGCCTCAGGGAGAGCTTCGGAATCGGCCAGCCCGGTTTTTCTTATCTTCCCGCCCCGGACGGCGTCGGGAAGACCAGCCTGGTTTGTGACGTCTCTGCGGCTGTTCAGGCGCCGGCCGCGAAACGCGCTGACTAGTTAATTAGGCAGCGTATGCCAGTTCGTTATTGGCAGTTCTAATTTGCCATGTGTTTTACGAGCCCCATGGCACCTCGGCATGCAACTCCTGACCTCTGTGTCCCCGTCGAAACCTGTCGCCCCCTTTTTGGATTCAGTATAAAGTACGTAGTACACAGTACGGAGTCAAACCTTATTGCTGAGGTTAGAACGCAACTCAGCACACTTTGTACTCAGAACTCTGTACTCTATACTATATTAATATACTACTCTATTTGCCAGCGAGATTCAACAACCTTTCCGCTTCAGCCTCGCTTGTGCCGTGAATCCTGACGACCTTGTCGCGCGAAGTGTGGCCCGATACGATCTCCACCTGCGACTTTGATACCGAAAAAGTATCCGCCATGAACTTGACAAGCGCCTCATTCGCCGCCCCGTCGACCGGCGGGGCCGTGAGCCTGATCTTGAGCCCGCCGCCTTCCCTGGTGACGATCTCGTTCTTCGAAGCGCGGGGCTGAATGCGGATCGACAACGTGACCGCTGCTGCCGCCTTATCCCTGGGGCGGCTCGCCCTTGATTTCATTGCCGCCTTCTTCAAAGTTCACCATCTCCATGTGCATCTGGATGACTTTTTTAATGTCCTGCAGAAAGTGGTGCTTCCGCCGCCTCAACTCCTGCAACTCCGCTTCGATCCTCGCCTTTTCCTGCTGGGCCTTCGCCGTGGTCTGCTGGCCGCGGAGCTCGGCGTCTTTCAGGAGCAGCGCGGCCTCCTTGCGGGCATTCTCCTTCAGGTCCTCCGCCATTTTCTGGGTCATGATCATCGTGTTTTTGACCGTCTCTTCTTTTTCATGAAGCTCCCGCAGACGGTCCTCGTGGGTCTGATGGAACTCCCGCAGTTCGGTCACCTCGCGCAGGAGCGTCTCCATCTCTTCCCGCACGAGGTCGAGGAACGCTTCCACTTCGCTGCGGTCATATCCGCGAAACCCCGTATGAAACCGCTTTTGCTGGATGTCGAGCGGCGTAATGTTCATGCGATTGCCTCCCTGATCATCGGACGTGAGCCGCCATTACCCCAGCGAGCGTCCGAAGCGATAGAGTGTGTCGACCAGCGCGAACTGAAGGAACACGATGATCAGGACGGCGATCAGCGGTGAAAAGTCGATCCCCACTTTGTAGGGCGGCACAAGCTTTCTTATCGGCTTGAGCGCCGGCTCGGTCAGTCGTGTAAGGGCCTGCACGATCGGGTTGTAGGGATCGGGGTTCACCCAGGATATGAGCGCGCGAATGATAATGACCCACATGTAAATTTTTAATACCCAGTTCAACACTTCCGCGATTCCGAGAATGATATTGCCGAATACAAACATAGTTCCTCCTTCTGTTAACCGTTTAAACAGTTCGAACCGCTCAAACGGCTCAAACCGTTATGTCCTTTCTACTATTTCCCCAGCTCCTTGCTTCGAGCCGTTGCCGCTTCGACCGCGTTCATGAGCGTGGCCCGGAGCTTGCCCTTCTCGAGCGCATGAAGACCTTCGATGGTCGTCCCGCCGGGGGAGGTGACCATGTCCCGGAGCTTGCCGGGGTGCTCCCCGGTCTCCAGAACCATTTTCGCAGAGCCATACACGGTCTGGGCCGCAAGCTCGAGCGCGAGCTGCCGGGGAAGTCCCGCCTTGACGCCCGCATCGGACAGCGCATCGATGATCATGAACACATACGCAGGTCCGCTTCCCGAAAGCCCGGTCACCGCGTCCATCAATTTTTCTTCGACCACCACGGCCCTGCCCACGGAGTTGAAGATGCTCTGCGCCACGGCAAGATCGTCACCTGTCGCGTGCTTCCCGCCCGCGAGTGCTGCCGCGCCCGCGAGCACGAGGGCCGGGGTATTCGGCATCACGCGGACCACGCGGGGATTGGCCGTAAGGGCCTGCTCTATCCTGGCAAGCGTGATGCCCGCGGCAATGGAGATGACCAGCTTGCCGCTGTCGGCCGCCGGCGCGATCTCTTCCAGCACCTTGGCTATGACCTGGGGCTTCACGCACAGAAGAACGACGTCGGCCCCGGACACGGCTTCCTTGTTGCTCTTTTGTACAATGATACCATAAGTCTTCTTCAGATATTCGAGCCGGTCGGTCGAGATGTCGGTCACGGACATCTGGCCGGTCCTGGCCGCCCCCGCGGCAAGAATGCCCTTGATGAGCGCCTCGGCCATGTTCCCGCCGCCGAGAAATGCTATTTTTTTATCCAGAGCCATTGCTCCTCCAATGTGATAAATGCAAATTTCAAATTGTAAAATGCAAAGTATAAATTGAAAATCTACAGACGATTTCCTGATTTTGCATTTTGCAATTTACATTTTTCATTTTGCAATTTGCTTATTTCTCTCCCCTAATATCGCCGTGCCCACCCGCACCATGGTTGCGCCTTCTTCGACCGCGACTTCGAAGTCATTGCTCATGCCCATGGAAAGCTCTTTCATTGAAACACCGGGGATGCCTTCCCTGGTTAGAGTCTCTGCCAGTTCCCGCAGCTTCCGGAAAAAGGGCCTTGAGTCCTCGGGGTTCTCAGAATACGGCGGCATGGTCATGAGTCCCTTGATCGAAATGTTCCTGAGCTTCGCCGCTTCGCGGACCAGAACAATAACCTCCTGCATCGCCACCCCTGCCTTCGCTGTCTCGCCGGCGATGCTCACCTCGATCAAAACATCCTGGACCTTTCCGATCTTTGCAGCCTGCTTATCGAGCTCCTTCGCGAGTTCAAAATTGTCCACGGAGTGAATAAGGTCGAAGAGCTTCACGGCATATTTCGCTTTGTTCGTCTGGAGATGTCCGATCAGGTGCCAGCGTGCCCTGTTGCCGAGTGTTTCTATTTTTTCCCTGGCCTCCTGCACGCGATTTTCACCAAGGACCGATGCGCCTGCCGCCACGGCTTGACGGATACTCTCGACGTCAACGGTCTTGGTCACGACAATAAGCCTGACGGAGGACGGGTCGCGCCCCGCGCGCTTCGCCGCGGATGCGATCCTGCCCATGACCGTCTTGAGGTTGTTCGCTATCGACATAAAAGCTTATCTCTCGCTAAGCCCGCCAAGAACGCAAAGAAAGAATAAAGGTTTTAACAGACCCTTTTAAAGCATCTGTTACGAACTTCTTTGCGACCTTTGCGCCTCGCTTAGAAGCGCCTACTTTTGGTTGCGAGAAAACATGCTTCAGGGTTTCAGCATTATCACCGACAGCATCCTGCCGGTCCTGCCCTCTGCGCGATAGGAGTAGAACAGGTCCTTCCGGCACGACGTGCACATCCCGGCGGAATGGATGTTCTTGTCCAGCAGCCCGATCTGCATCAGCTCCGTCTTGTTCGCCTTGACCAGGTCCAGGCTCCAGCGGTCTCCCTCGCGCGGGGCCGTTACTTCTTCCCAGAACGAAAAGGCCTCCCTTACGGGACCCATCACCGGCTCGTCCACTTCATAGCACTCCGGCCCGATGGCCGGTCCGATGGCCGCGATCATCCGGGAAGGCTCGGAGCCGAACTCTTCGCTCATCCGGTTGATCGCCTTCTGGACGATCTTTTTGACCGTGCTCCGCCATCCCGCATGCACCGCAGCCACTGCCGGCTTTGCGGGATCGAAGAGCAGCACCGGAACACAGTCGGCGGTCTCCACGCCGATGGCAAGTCCGGGAACATCGGTAATCATGGCGTCGGCATGAACTGTCCTGACATCCCGGTAGTTCAGCTCATCGACCTTCACGATATTTTCACCGTGCACCTGGTCCACGGTGACCACGCGAAAGGTGTGGATCCCGAATGCCGTGGCCACCGCGTTCCAGTCATCAGGCATTTTGGCACCCTTGTTCCTTCTGCCGAGGCCGTTCTGCCGCGTTGTAAAGGCATGGCTGATTACGCCCGTCCGTTCCAGGGCGGGAATGGTTATATAATGAATGTCTTTCTTTGTATCAGTTCTCATATCCGAATACGTCCTGGACCCGAATGTCTGAATTCCAATCAATATCAGGATTCAAATTAGCAGACTGTGCCTTTTAGCATACGACTTTGTTTTAGTCAGTACGAATCAAATTCCCCTCAAAATGGAAGAATATTTGCCGCAAAAAGGCGCAAGAGACGCAAGTAAAAACTTTCTTGTGCTTTTTGTTCTTCTTTGCTGCTAAATGCTTTTGCCTTTCTTCGCGATCTTCGCGCCTTGGCGGTTCCAAGGTTTTGTTCCAGCTTGTCCGGGTTAGGATTTAGGGTTTCGAAATTCGTGCTTGCTTTACCTGCATACTCCGCACGTTTTACATGATGCCGGCCTGCAGGGCGGCGTGAACTTGCCCTCGAGGGCCCGCTCGAACTCGTTCTTAAGATAATCTTTCCGCACGCCGATGTCAATAAAATCCCAGGGCAGGACTTCGGCAGCATCACGGCGGCGCGTTACGTAGAAATCCGTGTCCATCCCGAGCTCCCGGGCCGCTTTTTTCCAGTCGCTGTCCCGCGCGTGGGCGGCGCGGATGAGCCGCCCGAGCCGCCGGTCCCCGCGTGAAAGCAGTGCCTGAACGTACTCCCATTTAGGCAGGTCGTGAATGATATTCATGTTCCCGATCTTCCTGACGGCCTTTTCAAGATGACGGAGCTTTTTGTTCAGGCTGTCAACGCTCTCCATCGGCTCCCACTGGAACGGCGTGAACGGCTTCGGCACAAAGGAGTTCACCGAAAGCGTGATGCGGCCGATCCTGCCCGCGGGCCGCGCGTGTTTGAGCTGGACCTCATGCGCCTTTTCCGCGAGCGTGATGATCGCGTCCACGTCCTCCTGCGTCTCGGTCGGCAGGCCGAGGATGAAATACAGCTTCAGGTTCGGGATACCGCGGCCGAAGATCAGGTCCGCGGCGCGGAGGATGTCTTCTTCGGTCACGCCCTTGTTGATCACCTTCCGGAGCCGCTCCGAGCCCGCCTCGGGCGCGATCGCGATGGTCTTGTGCCCGCTTTGCGCCAGGCGGTCGATGAGCGCTTCGCTCACGGAGTCCGCGCGGAGCGACGATACCGAGACCCTTCCGTGGATCGCGGCGCAGAGGTCGTTGATCTCGGGATAGTCCGAGAGCGCAGCGCCCACCAGCCCGATCTTCCCGCACAGCTCGTCGGCCTTTGCAGCCTGCTCCTGCGCTTTCCCGATGTCGAGGTTTCTCGGCGGAAGATAGATGTAGCCGGCCATGCAGAACCGGCAGTGCCTGCCGCACCCCCGCGTGATCTCCGAAAGGTACATATCGCTGAACTCGGTGTTCGGCGTAAGAACCACGGTTGCAGCGGGTGAGGCGTTGAAATCCCTGACCGTGCGTTTGATGACGCGATCGGGCGCAGAGGGCTCGAGTTTTTTCCGCTCCCTGATCGTGTTGTCTTCATTATATAGAATATCGTAAAACCCCGGTACGTATACACCGGGTACCCGGCTTACTGCCCGGAGCAACTCCTGCCTGCCTTTGTCCTTATTGTCTCGATAGGCGTCGACGAATTCACCCGCAACCTCTTCGCCTTCGCCCGCGATCACGATATCGAAAAAATCGGCAAGCGGCTCCGGGTTGAAGAAGGAGCAGATGCCGCCGAGGACCACGAGAGGGTCCTCGTCTGTTCTTTCTTCCTTATCGAGAGGGATCCCGGAGAGCCGGAGAATTTCGAGGATGTTCAGATAGTCCTGTTCGAAGGAGACGGAGAAGGCCAGGATGTCGAACTCTTTCACCGGCCGCTTGCTTTCGAGAGTGAAGAGCTTTGTGTTCGTTGTGTAATAGTCTTCGAGGTCTTCTTCGTCGGGCAGGAACACGCGTTCGCAGGCGGTGTCGTCCCGTCTGTTCAAGAGGGAATAGATCTGGTGTACACCGAGGTTCGACATGCCCACGTGATAGGTATTCGGATATGCGAGAACGATCTCCGTCTGCGCGCCCCGGGCCTTGTGGATGGTCCCGCGCTCGGCGGCGAGCAATGCATCGGCTTTTTCTTTGAGGGTCCGCGACATGAAAAGATTATACTATGCTGGAGGGCATTGCGCAAAGCAATTCAGGCAGTGTTGGGGTAGAGCCAAGTCCTTGTGACCGAGTCCGAGGGTGAAGCATTTCGGATGTAAAGACTTTTTGTCCGCAGATTACGCAGATTACACAGATAAAGTCAAAGATGCAAACTTGGGTCCCTTGACTTATATTTATGAAATTGCTTTTTCTGCGGTCATCTGCGGCCATTTGCGGATAAAAGGCTTTATTATCTTTGTGATTGACGCATACAAACCATCACGGCGGGCATTTGGCGCAGACCGACGTGAACAGGGCGGTGCTCAGGTACCGGTCGCCGCGGTCGGGCAGGACCACCACGACCGTGCCGCGCTCGATCCGGCCGGCCATGGTGAGCGCGCCGAAGACCGCCGCTCCGCTGCTCATGCCCGCGAAGATGCCCTCCTGCAGTGCGAGCCGCCGCGTGGTGGCAAAGGCCTCGTCGTCGTTCACCTTGAGTATCTCGTCGGGAAAGGCGGGATTGAAGATCTTCGGGACAATGGACTCCTGCATGTTTTTGAGGCCCTGGATCTTGTGGCCGAGAAAGGGCTCAACGCCCACAATCCTGATAGTGCGGTTGAACTCCTTGAGCCGCTTGCCCGCTCCCATGAGCGTCCCCGTCGTGCCCATTCCCGCGACAAAGACGTCGACCTCGCCGTTGGTCTGGTCGATGATCTCCCGTCCCGTGGTCTCGTAGTGGGCGAGAATATTCGCGGGATTGTCGAACTGGTTCGGCATGAAATATTCCCCCGACGATTCATCCATCATCCTGCGGGCCAGCTTGATCGCGCCGTCGGTGCCCTCGTTCCCCGGGCTCAGTATGAGTTCGGCGCCGAAGGCCTCGAGCACTTTCCGGCGCTCGTGGCTCACGCATTCGGGCATGACGAGGACCACTTTGTATCCCAGGGCGGCGCCGACCATGGCGAGCCCGATCCCCGTGTTGCCCGACGTGGCTTCAAGGACCGTGTCGCCTTTTTTGATGCGGCCCGCTTCCTCGGCGGCCCGGATCATGTAGAAAGCGATGCGGTCCTTGACCGAGCCGCCGGGATTATTGCCTTCCAGCTTCGCGAAGACCCTCACCCGCGGGTTGGTATTGAGCGTCTCCAGTTTTACGAGCGGCGTATTGCCGATGCTGTCGAGAACCCCCATAGACCTTCCTTTACAACAAATACTAAAATCGAAATCCTCAATTCTAAACGGTCGTGTTCCCTTGATTAGAATTTAGATATTCGTGCTTCGAATTTTCGGTAAGAACTATACCAGATTCGGCGGGAAGTTGGAAGGGGGAAATACGCTCACGAGCTCAGGCCTCGGGCCGGTCCCTCGCCGTCAGCTGTTGTCGAGGGTCGACCGCACCTTCCTCAAAAGCACGTTCACGGGGACAGGTTTCATGAGGAAGTTCACTCCCGGCTCAAGCAGGCCCTTCCTCTGCATGGTGTCCGCGGTATAACCGCTCAGGAACAGAACCTTCATATCAGGGCTGAAGATCTTGATCTTGGCGTAGGCCTCTCTGCCGTTCTTTTTCGGCATGATCACGTCGAACAGGAGCAACTTTATCAGGTCCCGGTGCTCCATGAACTTGTTTACCGCGTCCTCGCCGTCTTCGGCCTCGATGACCGTGTACCCGAATTGCTCGAGCACGTTCCTGGTGAGCTTTCGCACGACCTCATCGTCTTCAGCCACAAGCACGGTCTCGACGCCGCCCTGCAGCGGCGGAAGCTCGACAGGCTGTTTTTGCTTCTCGAACGCCGGAGCGACGGGCAGATAGATCTTGAACGTGGAGCCCCTGCCCTCCTCGCTGTAAACGGTGATCGTGCCGTTGTGCTGCTTGACGATGCCGTAGGCTATGGAGAGCCCCAGTCCCGTGCCCTGGCCCACTTCCTTGGTCGTGAAGAACGGTTCAAAGATCCGCTGCCGGGTGTTCTCGTCCATGCCCATGCCCGTATCGGTCAACGTGATAAGGGCGTAGGCGCCGTGTTTTCCGAGTTCGTGGGCTTTCGCGGATTCTTCAGAGAACTCGATGCGCTCGGTTTCAATGAAGAGATATCCGCCCCCGGGCATGGCGTCCCTGGCGTTCGTCGCGAGGTTCATAAGCACCTGCTCGATCTGCCCGGCATCGGCCATCACGCTCACGTCGTCGTCGGACAGCGTGGTCTTAAGCTCGATATCCTCGCCGATGAGTCTTGCGAGAAGCTGGTCCACCTTCTGAATGATCGCATTGACGCTGACGGGCTGGGGGTTGAGGACCTGCTTCCGGCTGTAAGCGAGGAGGCCCTGGATAAGCGAGGCCGCCCGGTTGGCCGAGGAGAGGATCTGTTCGACATTGTATCGCAGAGGGTCCCCCTCCTTCATCTTCATCTGCAGGAGGCTGCCGTACCCGATGATCGCCGTCAGGATGTTGTTGAAGTCATGAGCGATGCCGCCCGCGAGCGTGCCGATGGATTCCATCTTCTGGGACTGGCGAAGCTGCTCTTCGAGCCGCTTGCGTTCCGAGACATCGATGCCCACGGCCACAAGGTAGCGCTTGTCGCTCGTAGTCATGCGGAACCCCGTCAGGAAGAACGGCACCGGCGTGCCGTTCTTCGTGGTGAGCCTCGCCTCGAGGGTGACCTTTCCCGTGGCAAACAGGTCCTGAAGCGCCCGGTCCACGATGTCCCGGTCTTTGCGAAAAAGCTCAAGCACGTTCAGGGAGCCCAATTCTTCGCTGGAATAGCCGGTCACTGCCGTTTCGTTGTTGTTCCAGCGGATCAAGCGGCCCTCCTCATCGCAGATGAAGAACGTGCCGGGCAGGTTGTCGATGATCGCGTCGGAGAAGCTCTTTTCCTGCAGCAGCGCCTCCTCGGCTTCCTTGCGCTGCGTGATGTCACGGGTGATCCCAAGCAGGGCTATTACCTCATCCCTGTCGTTACGGAGCGGGACCCCGTGGGTCTCGAGCCAGAGTTTGCGCCCGTGGATGCCGGCCATCTCGAAATCGAGCGTTCCCGATTCGCCTCGAAATACCTTCTCCGTGAGCCTGGTGAATGCTTCGCGGTGTTCCGCGGTAACGAGAGAACAGACGGACCGCCCCTTGACCTGGTTAAGCGAGTCCGCCTCGATCATGTCGAGACCGGCGCGGTTCATCATAATGAGGTTGCCCTCGGCATCGAGAAGCTTTACGCACTCCGGTTCGGTGTCGATGATCGTCTGGAGAAACTTCCGGCTTTCCCTCAGTTCCCGGTCGGTCTCGTCGCGGTCGGTTATGTCATGGATCATGGAGATGACTCCGCGAAGGTTCCCCCTCTCGTCCCGCAAGGGAGTGTTGTGCCATTCGCAGGAGACCCGCTTCCCGGCCTTGTTGACACCCGCGCACACGCTGAGCGTCGTCTTGTCCCCCTGCTGAAGTGCGCGGCGCATGCACTCCGGCGGAGATTCCGCTCCCGGCAGCATAAGTTTGCCCGCCTGCTTTCCCATCGCCTCTGCTGCGGACCAGCCGAATATTTTTTCAGCGGCAGGGTTCCACTTGAGGACGAGAAAATCCGCGTCCCAGACGATGTAGCCGAGGGGCATGCGGTCGATCGAGAGGGCCAGTTGCCGGCTGCCGTCGAGGATGTGCTCTGAGCGATCGGTGAGGCCGGGGATGTGTAGTTTAACCTTTTTCATTACTGATAAAGATGCGTGACCAAGAGCGTGGCATTGTCTGTGCCAACGCGCAGTTGGGAAATCGCAACAAGTTGTTTTCAAACGGAGGCTGCCGCCTGCGCTCAGCTCCCCTGTATTTTAATACGGGAAGTCATGATGCCTTCATCATTTTTCAGGGTCTTGCCGCACGATGCCTTCCTGGACCTTTTCGAGGATAAAGGTCTTGATGAACGCCTGGTCTTCAGCAGTGATCTTTACGAACTTCAAGCCCATGCCGGGCGCTTTGAACGGGCTCGCCTCCAGCGAATAGCTGTACAGCACAACGGCATCAAGCTTAATGGTCCTGCCGTTGATCGAGAGGCTCACCGTAATATGTTCATTCAGGGGCTGGGGGTCTTCCGTCAGAAAGAACATCCCGTACTCCGACAGCACCGTAACGAGGCCCTTTCCCCCGTCATCCCTGTTTTCAAGTTTTGCCTGCAGGGACGTATCAATCCTGATATGCTTGCGCGGCGTCTTTTCTATTGCGGCCTGGACGGCCTGGTAAAACTTTTCCACGTCGAGCGGCTTAGAGAGATAGGCGGCGAACTCCCCCCTGCGGGTCCGCAGTTCGAGGTCCAGGTCGGGTATCTTGGCAAGAAGGAGGACCGGTGCGTCCGAAAAGCGGGGGTCCTTCTTTGTCCGGGAAACGAGGTTCGTGCCGGCCATCGCTTCGGCAACGATTGCGGCAGGCGGCGCCACGTGCATGAAATCGATGGCCCCCGCCGCGGAGCTCGCGGTGCAGATGCTGTAGCCGAATCGCTGGAGCAGCATGCTCGTTTGGAAACGGTCGTCCACGTTGTTGTCCACGACCAGGATGTAGCTTTTATTTCTCTCTGCCGTGCCGACTTCAGCCATGCGGTGCCCCTCCTTTTATACATACGATAAGCGGTATGTCATGCCTGGACGCGGACCATAGTGTGACGATAGCAGAGCAGGATGCAGAAGTCAAACGTCAGGACAGGCGCTGATCATAGCTGATAATAAGTAAATTTTTGGCGGGACTCAAGGCTCGGAGTTGCTCATGCTGTTGTTCTCCAGGCGGAACGGTAAGCTCGGCTGAGCAGCTGCCTCACCCTTCTTTCTTCCGGTAAGCATCGGGATTCAGGATCGTCATCAATCTCTCCATAAAAGAGGTAGTGAACACTTTTTTGAACCCGTATTTTTCGTAAAGCCCGTGGGCGTCCTTGGTCCCCAGGAACCACAAGCGAAGGCCTTGTAGTTCGAGATGATTGACGATGGTTTCCATGAGCCGCTTCCCCAATCCCCTGCCGCGATACGGCTTGATGATGAAAACGTCGCCCACATAGGCTGTGGTAGCGAAGTCCGTTATGACCCTGGCAAAGCCTATCTGACGGTCCCGGTGATACACGCCGAAGCAAAGGGCGTTATCAATGGATTTTTTCATCACCTCAACGGGGATACCCTTGGCCCAGTAGGACTCCTTTGCCAGAAAGTCATGAACGAGGGCCAGATCGAGCCTCTTCTTGTCGGTACTTATCTCGTATTCATTCCCGGTGACGGTTGTTGGTTTCATAATTGGAAAAATCTATTGTAGATACTTTGCCGATTATACCGTAAAAACATCTGAAGCCCTGTACCGGTCGGCGGTATAGAGCGTAACATGTCCGGCAAGAACAGCGCGATGGGTCTTGAGCGCAACGTCGGGATTGTTGTTCTGCTCGGAGAGGTGCGAGAGGCAGGCCCACTTAAGCCGCCTGCCTTCCGCTGCGCGCTGCAGGAGCTCGGCTGCCTCCAGATTAGAGAGATGGCCTTTCGGGCCTTTGATACGCTGCTTGAGATAGGCGGGATACGGTCCCGCGGCAAGCATGTCCGGATCGTAGTTGCTTTCGAGGAAAACCGCATCGAGGGAGGAAACAAGGCGGATGAGGCCCTGGAACACGTGCCCGAGGTCGGTCATGATACCAAGCCGCTTCGGGCCCGCTTCGATCACGAACGCCGACCCGTCCGCGCCGTCGTGGGGAGTGGGGACCGCCTGCACATGCACGTCGCCGAACCGGAATTTCTCGCTCGACCGGAAGTGGCGCACGTCCTTGAGTTTCCCGAGCGTGCACCGGGACGCGGCCGCGGCGAGCGTGGCCGGCGTGACGTAGATGGGCAGGCCGTATTTGCGCTGATACACGCCGGCATGGCGGATATGGTCGCCGTGGTCGTGGGAGATGATCACCGCATCGATCTTGCGGATATCGCGGCCATGGGCCGCGAGCCGCTCCGCGGCCTGGACCCCGGTGATACCGGCGTCGAAAAGAAGTTTTACGCTCGGTGTCTCTACGTAAATGCAGTTGCCGCTGCTTCCGGACTGGAGCGAAATGGCGATCATACCCGTCACGTCCCCTACTGTACCAAGCCTCCCGCAGCTTGTCAATGTGAAACATTGCCGATTTCCGATACACGAGCATATTTTAAAACACTAAAAAACCTGAAAAGCTTTTCAGCCACAAAAAGGCACATAAAGCGCAAGGAAACTCGACTCTTTAGACAAAGTTCAAAATCTTGCTTTAACTTTTGTGTCTTGTGTGCTTTTTTGCGGCAAAACATTCTTTTATCTTTTGAAGAATTTACTGCTCGAATTATTTCCGAAGGGAAGATTGTTCTTGAGTACGGAAGCTCCGTTCCTTATAATACGGGCATAATTCTCCGTGCGCCCTGGTTTGCTGCAGAAACGCTTTTTCTCCATTATCATTATTAAAATGAAATCGCCCCTCGACAACATTTCCATTGTCCTCGTAGACACGAAAACGCCGGCCAACATAGGCTCGGTGGCCCGGGCCATGATGAACATGGGCTTTTCCCGCCTGGTCCTCGTGGACCCCCCGGAGGACAAGCACGGTGAAGCGCGCAAACTTGCCGCGGGCGCACATGAAATTCTTGACAAAGCCGAAGTCCGCAGTACGCTCAAGGACGCGGTGTCGGACCAGGGCCTCGTGATCGGCGCTTCCCGCCACAAGGGACGTCGTCGCAGGAATATTCACACACCCCGGGAGCTGGCGGAGCAGGCCGTCCCCCTGCTCAATCGCAACAAGGTCAGCCTGGTCTTCGGCAATGAAGTGAACGGCCTCGAGAACACCGACCTCGCGCTCTGTCACGAATTGATCTCGATCCCGTCGTCAGAAGCATTTTCGTCATTGAACCTGTCTCATGCGGTCATGGTAGTGATGTACGAATTCCTCATTGCTGCAACGGCAGCGTCCTGCCCGGAAAACACCGAGCTTGCCCCCGACCGGGAGCTTGAACGTTTTTATGAGCATATGAAAAGTACCCTGCTGGACATTGAATTTATTAATGATCGCAACTTGGAACACATGATGTTTTCCCTGAGGCAGTTGTTCGGGAGGACTCGACTCGATGCCCGGGAGATAGGAATCCTGCGGGGAATCCTGAGTGCCGTGGACAGAATCTCCCATTTAAAACAGAATGATGTTGACAAGTGACTCAATTTTAAATTATTATATGTTCTTCATTTAAACTATGACCTTGACATCTCCCTTTTAGTCCCAGTATATTAGTTAGTAATCAAAACAAAAGGTGGACAGCATATCGTTACCGGCATTATTCAGGTAGCGGAGACAGGGTAAAGACATCGTTAGAGAAAGAAATGGAGGCATAAATTATATGGGAAATCCGAAACAAGCTTCAGGGACCGGCGTACTCGAACCAACAACCAAAGTCAAAATCAATTGCTGGGAGCACAAGAAGTGCGGACGGTGGCCGGGCGGTCCCAAGGCGGCGGACCTGGGCGTCTGCCCCGTCACTACCTATGCCGACTTGAACGGCGCCCACGGCGGACAGAACGCGGGACGGGCCTGCTGGGCGATCGCGGGTTCGCTCTGCGGAGGAAAGATCCAGGGGACGTATGCAGCGAAGCTCTTGAACTGCTGGCGCTGCGAATTCATGAATTCCGTGAAACAGGAGGAAGAACCCACTCCTCTCGGCTTTTCGCACACGCGGCTCGGCATGGACAAGTCCGTTGAAAAACTGAGAAGCGCGGTTGGGGTCGTAAGTTACGATCCCAACAACGAAACAAAACGTTCGTAATGTGACCGGCAACGAGAGGCACTGCCGCCTTGCCTGCAAACAGATAATTTACTAAAGCGGACCTTGAACCACAGCGTGTGCGGAGTTCAATAACTTTTGCCTCGCTGTGGTTTTCCTTTTTTATGCCTCTCTAATCCGCCTGCCTGACGCGGCGAATCACTTCACTAACCGACTATGACACCACACGCTTGTTCCCTAATATCATTGCCTCGATGTCGGCGATGATCTCTTTGGATAAGCGTTCAGCGGCTTCCTGTTCACGGACAATCTCAGCGCGTCCGTCCGCCACGCATGCCATGATTTTTTCCTGAACGGCCAATGGCGGGAGTGGAATTTGGAGGCTGCGTAACTCTTCGCTATTAATATTGTTCTGCATGATTTGTCGGCTTACAGCATCTACTTGCTGGCGACCCAATGGTGAGTTAAGAAACCAAGAAACGAATTCAGGAATTGCCTTCCCCGAATTAAAACGAAGACGAATGAGGTACGAGGCAAAGATGAAGTCGCCTTCGCCGTGAAACACTGCGCAAGACCCGACAAGATCACGACTACCGCTCGTGCGAATGATAAGGACATCGCCGCCCCGCAGAAGCAGGGCATCATGCGTCTTTTTAGGAAGCGTAATGTACTTAAGTTCGGAAAAATCAAGCGCCCGGTTCTTAATGTTGCTTATTCGCAGAACAGGTACGCCTTCGCCCGTGCTGTTCGCCTTTTCGCTCGTTCCGTATTGCACCAGTTCCAGTATAGAATCGAGTTCCACAACCGGATATTTCCCTTGCGTGATGTCGGCTCCGCCTATGCTTAGTTGATTGAATCGAACACCCCACCGTGGGACGTCTCGCCATAAAACAGCGAAAGCTTTCGGCACGGAAAGCTGCTCAGGTGACTTCAAGCCCAAGTCGCTGAAAAACCGTGCATCAATCGCTGCTTTTCGTTTTTTCACACGCTCACGTGCGGAAGCTATTTCGTCTTGCGCCTTACGCCAGCGGACAGCAATTGCTTTTTGATCTACCAGTGAGGGCAGTGGAACAGCGATATTCAGAAGCCTCTCTTCACTTATCTCCCCCTTACCAATGCCACCAGTCTCAACCTCGAATTGTTGTACACAATATGTGGAGCGTAGTGCGGCCCATAAGAATTCGGTATGAACTTTCTTCGTGTTGGGAATGAGTGATCGAAAGTGAATGGTTACACCTACATCCATACCATCTCTGTGCACGCCAGGAGTTTATGATACCAGAATTAGAAAAAATTGGGTAACACTTTCCCGTTGATGCTGACCGTAATAAACCCTTTCATTCTCAGCCAGGCCTCGACGGCGATCCGCCAGGCAGCCTGC